>Ga0315274_10010446_pt1 | contig 13381 bp, 15 predicted proteins | sample YL17G02_20_MG_FD_203700 | JGI IMG/M metagenome (GOLD analysis project Ga0315274, IMG submission 203700) | Sediment microbial communities from Yellowstone Lake, YNP, Wyoming, USA - YL17G02_20 | ecosystem: Environmental > Aquatic > Freshwater > Lake > Sediment | place: USA: Wyoming | collected...
GTTAGGAGACGAAAATGGAAATTAGCAAAGAAAATAGGGTGAAAATACTAAACGAAATTCAATTTGCCGTGAAGAAAATGAAAGAGGAGAAAGACGATAAAGCAAAACTCTACTATTTCAGCGCCATCTACGGAATAATGCAGAGGATCTTCAATACCGAATACAGTGGGGACCTGATTTTCGCCCATTTTGTGTTAAGCTCAACTTATAATAATCTTAATTCAAGGTTGTCAAATCCAGATACGGTTATAAGAATTCCAGAAGACCTGTTTGATAAATTAACAAACGTGACAGAAGAACTGAAAGGAGCGATAGAAAAAAACCGCAATCTTTATGAAGTGCTGAAGAGATACACGATACTTGGCTATATCACGACAGGAAATGGATTCTACTTATATCAAAAGGGTCTATTAAAAATTTAGCCCAAGTTTGACAGCCCTAGCTTTCCCCTTATCTCCTCCGACACCATCGCCGATAAGCGTCAATCCATTCCGCCCCCGCCGGTTTGCGATGGGGCAAGGGTAAATCCAGCAGGGGAATCCTCTGGCGCACACGCCTGCGGCGACAAACGGCCACGATGTCTCCCGCCTCCGTCAAATCCAGGCGCTCGACGATCACCGTCGTTCCCAGCACGGATGTCGAGAACGGAAGGGCCAGCTTTTCTTCAAGCATCGTGAAAATGCCGCTAAGTTCTTCGGACTCGTTGTAGCAGTCCACTGTTGCCTCGGCGACCATTCTGTCTAGACGAGCAGAGGGGACGAAAAGGGATCGCTTCTTCGACGGTGAGTTCAAACCGGTCATGGTCTCAGTCTTTTCCTTGCCGCCAGTCGCGGATACGTTTCGCCGCCTCGTCCTGTCAAGAGGCGTAAGCCACTTCATACAGGTCGTCATCCAGGGCAGCGTTGCCGGGGAATCTTTCTCCTGTTGAGTTTCCCGGCAAGCTAGTAAAGCAAACTGCTTACACGGTCCGTCATTTCGTCGTCGCCGCCTCCATACTCATCCAGCTCTGCCAGGTCGCCCTCGAGCTCCTCCCAAAGCACAGACGCGCTCTCAGCTTCGGCCGCGCTTGGCTCATCGTCGGGAAGTCTTATGGTTCCTCGCAGAAAATCGAGACAATGGCGACGGATCGAGATGTCCGCACTGGCCAGATGGAGAATGATCTTTCCGAGTGTCTTCTCGTCGGGTGATCGGATCTGGCCGTCAAGCAAATCGTCGCCGCGCGATGCCTTCATGGAACTCCTTTGCAGGATACCCCCCAGCTTGCCGCGTGGTCGTTTATTATTTGGCTGTTGAATAGTTCCCTCTAGGCTCTCCGCCGCAGCCAGTTTTCCCCGGTGCCGAACTTGGTCCGGATGGTCACACCCCAGCCGATGACGCTCAAACAGAACGAGAAGAGGAAACCCAGGATGGGGATGAACTTGATAAAGCTGACGACCACGAGTCCGATGACGACCGCCACGGCGGGGGCCGGGCTCCGGTGGCCGAAGGACTTGCCCAGGCTCTCCCCAAAAAAGTAAAAGAGCGCCACTTGGCCGAAGATCTTGACCGCCAGTCCGATGGCCCCTAGGATCAGCAGGAACGGGATCCCGATCAGGATGAGGGATAGGAGGGCGAAGGCGATGACCAGCCCGCCGAACAGGATGACCGCAATAATCCCGGTACCTACGACCGGCCAGAAGGCGGACCGGATCTGGGAGGAGGCCAGGGACAGCGGACGGGGAATAAGGGCGGCCACGACCAGGGCGATAAGCAGCCATATAAAGAAGCCGATCAGCTTGATGATCAGGATAATCGGGAGCAAGGGGAAGGAGAAGATGCCCCCGCTGAAGAGCTTGGAGATGGCCTCTCCGCCTTTGAAATAAACCGTATCTCCCTCGATGACGCAGCCGGGTTCTTTGTGCAGCGTCCCGCCCAGAGAAACGGCGTCGCCCTTGACCACCGCTGTCGGCTTGAGCGTAATCGCCGACCCGATGCCGACAACCGAATCGCCGACTTCACCGCTCAGGGTGATCGATCCGCCGAAGACGATGATGTTTTGTTTCACCCTGCCCTCGACGGTGACATCTCCGCCGAAAGAGATGATGCTGTCCTGGACCTCGTCCTTGGCGACGAAGACATCTTCTTTGAGGCTGATGTTCTGGGTGCCGCGGAGCGGGAGCAGAGCCCCGGCCAGGAAGAGCGCCAGGAAAACGAACAGGGTTCTATTCCTCATGGCTAATCTCCCAACGAAAATTTCTTTCTCATCCCGAAAAAGAGGCTGACCACAAGACCCATGGCCAGGATAAGGATAAAGATCTGGAGCCCCGGATGGATGAACGACGTCAGCACGGACAGGCCCTTGTAAACGGCCTCGAGGAGGGGGCGGGTGGTTTTCCCGGCGAGCGTGAGAAGGGTCGCGGCTTTGGCCGTGAGAACGGCGGCGCTCTTGACATATTCCCAGAAGGAGTGGCTGGCTCCGGAGATGATCCCCAGGGCGCTTCTTCCGGAGGCGATCATGACAACCGCCGTCAAGGCCAGGAAGGAGGAAGCGCAAGCCAAGATGAACAGCCAGACCGGGGCCTTGACCTTCGCCGGGGTGATCCGGGCCATGACCCGCTGCGTGAAATCGTCCGGGACCGCGATCGGCGGCAGGCCGGAAGCGGCCCCGGCGATGAGCTTCCGGTCCTCGACCGCCCGCCGGCATCTCGGACAGCCGCTCAGGTGCCGCTCCAGCTCTTCCCTCCGCTCCGGAGAGAGGCTTCCTTCGATGTAGTCATAGATGTCGTTGATTTTGAAGCAGTTCATGACATCTCCTGGAGTAGACGGCGGACCATCTCTTTGGCCTGGAAAACCCGGTTCTTGATGGTGCCGAGGGGGAGGCCCTTGATCTCGGCCATCTCCTCGTAGCTCAACTCGTTGACGTGTCTCCAGACGAAGAGCTCGCGGAGCGGGCCGGGCAGCTTCTCCAAGGCCGTCTCGATCCTCTGCCGGAGCTCCGCCAGTTCGAATTTTCGGCCCACAGCCGGCTCATCATCGGGAACATCGAGAGTTAGGCAGTCTTCGTCCTTACGCAGCGGTTCGCTCAAGGAAAACGTGGGGAGCTTTTTCTTCCGCCAGTGGTCGATGACCAGGTTCGAGGCGATCTTGAACAGCCAGGTGCTGAATTTGTAGCGGGGCTCGAAGGAGCGGAGCGAAGCGTAAGCCCTGACGAAAACGTCCTGGGTAAAATCCAGCGCCAGCTCCCTTTCTCTGACCATGCGGCCGACGTAGCTCAGGAGCGGCTGCTGATACTTCCGGACGATCATCTCAAACGCCTTTTTGTCTCCTCGAAGGGTCCGCCTGACGAGAACCTGATCTTGTTCTTCATTCATGGAGGACTTCCTGTCCTCAGGGATTCATACGGAAGGCGCCGCATTTGGTTTAGCTATTTTTTCACGGGCGGGAGGTCGTCGATCACCTCGCAGTCGGCGGGGACGTCCAGGTCGAACGTCCGGGCATCGAGGCGGGGGTTGAGTTTGAGCCCGTAGAAGCGGAATTCCTGCTTATTTCCCGCCCAGTCCAGGAAGACGGCCTTGTCGAGGAGCCAGGTTCCCGGGTCGGCCTCGAGCAGGATATAGGAGATCTCGCCCTCCGTCTTGGGGATCAACTTGATCTGCACGGGCGATTTCCGGTCGGAAGGGAACTCGGCCGGCTCGACAATGTAGGTGTCGGCGATCTTGGCCCGGCCCGTAAGCAGGGAAAAAATCGCCCAGTCCTTCTCTTCCGGGGAGAGGGCATGGCGGTAGAGCTGGTTATCCTCGGGGAAATAGGCCAGTGAAACGCCTTCCTTATATATAAATATATTATGCTCCGGTTCCAGGTATTCCCAGCGCATCAGGTCCGGCTTCTGGAGATAGAGCTTTCCTTTCTCCAGCAGAGGAGTCGCCATCGAGGCGGAGTAGTAGGATTGCTCGAAGTCGGCCCGGAGAGAGCGGAGGGAGGCAAAGGCTTTTTCGATGTTCAGGGCGACCTCCCGGGGTGCTTGGAGGGGAGAGGCAAAAGAGAGGAAGAGGACCAGGAGAAGCCAGAGGAACCGCCTTCTTTTGTGAATCATATAAAGGAAATTATAGATAAAACGGGGTGTTTTTGCTATATAAGCAGCCGTGCGCCCTGAGCTATTACTCTTTCTGGCTGGCTATTTCGTTGCCCTACTTGTTGTGGGGCTGAAGTTTTCCCGCCGGATGACCGGCCTGGAGGATTTTTTCCTGGCCTCACGCTCCCTGTCCGTTTCGCTCGTCTTCCTCTCCTTGACCGCCTCCTGGTTCGGTGCTACCTCTATCCTCGTCACAACGGACGAAGCGTTCCGCGTCGGGGTGAGCGCTTTCTGGCTGGTCGGCGTCCCGGCGGTGGCGACCGTCCTCCTCCTGGCCTTTTTCCTGGCCGGCCCCATCCGCAGGCTAGACGTGCAAACCCTGCCCGGCCTCGTCGAAGCCCGCTACGGAAAGACGGTCCGGCATGCCGCCTCAGTCTTGATCCTCTGGTACATGATCGTCCTGGCCTCGTCCCAGATGGTGGCCCTGGGTCAGTTCCTGAAGCCTTTCCTGGGGCTTCCCTATTCCTGGAGCCTTGGACTGGGCACGGCTGTTGTCCTCGTCTATCTCCTCAGCGGCGGTTTGTTCTCCGTGGTCGCGACCGATGTTCTCCAGTGCCTCTTGCTCACCGCGGGGATGGCCGGGCTGTCCGTTTATCTCGCCCGTTCGTCACCGGTTCGAGCTATCGCCGTGGCGGCCCAGCAAGCGGGCAACACAGGCTATTTTGATTTTTTCCACGACGGGCAGAGGAACGCCCTCATCGCCCTGTCATTCATCCTGGCCTGGACGATCTCACCCATCGCCTGGCAGAGGATCCAGGCCGCCGGGTCCGTCAAGAAGGCCAGGCAGGGGCTGTTGGCCGCGGCCGGAGCGTTCACCGTCCTCTATGGCCTGGTCGTGTTCATCGGCATCTTTTCGTTACCGCTTTTTTCCGGCCGGCCTCTCGCGCATCCGGTCGTCTCCGAAATCATCGCTTCGAAGGCCGGGATTCTGGGAGGCGGATTGCTGTTTGTCGCCGTCGTCGCCGCCATCCTGTCAACGCTGGACACCGCCATCAACACCGGCGCCATGACTCTGACTCGGGATATCGTTGGCGTCGTTTTTCGGCTGTCCAAGACCGGTCCTTGGCGTGCCGTAAGGACCGGGCGTCTGGCCACACTTTTGGTAGCCCTCCTGGCCTTTGGCATTGCCACCCGTCTGCAAAGCATCCTGCAAACACTCGGGCTGGCCTCCGAGATCATGGCCGAGGGCCTGTTTGTCCCCGGAATGGCGATGTTTATCTTCAAAAAGAGAAGGCCTTTGGCGGGAGCCTTGAGTCTTGTCTTGGGCGGAGGCTTCTCCTTGCTCAGCTTCCTTTCTGCGCTGAAGATTTTGCCGATGAGCCTCCCGGCTTGGCCCTTTTCTGTTCCTTACGGAGTGGGTCTAAGTGTCTTCGGGTTCGGTGCCGGCTATCTGATGGATCGACATTCCGCCTGATATTCTCAACCCCAGGCGGTTCGTGATATAGTTAATAACAATGTCGGTGTGGGAAAAGGTTCGCTGGAAAGCCGTCGGGGTCCTGGGGAGGTTTGTCCTGCGGGCTTGGGCGAAGACTTCCCGGATCAAGGTGCTTGGGGAAGACGAATACCGGAAGGCGAAGCAGGCCAAGAAACCGATCATCCTTCTCATCTGGCACGGCCGGCTGATGCTCGCTCCTTATTTCTTCCGCAACCGCAGGATCACCGCGCTGGTCAGCCCGAGCCGGGACGGAGAGGTCATCGTTCAAATCGCGCTGGGCTGGCGCTTCCGCATCGTCCGCGGCTCGGGCTCGCACTCGATCGTCCGGGCGTGGGTGGAAATGAGGCAGGACCTCCGGAAGGGCGGCGAGCTGATCATCATCCCCGACGGGCCGCGCGGGCCCGACCGCTTGCTCAAACCGGGGTGCCTCAAGCTGGCCCAGGACACGGGAGCCCTTCTCATCCCCTGGAGCTTCTCGGCCTCGTGGAAAAAATCCTTGGGGAGCTGGGACCGGTTCCTGCTTTTTTATCCGTTCTCCAGGATCGTAGCCATCTACGGGAAACCCATGACCGTTTCTCCGGCCTTGGACGAAGCGGAGTTCGAGACGGAGCGGAAGCGCGTCGAGCAGGTGCTCAAGGCCCTGGATGCCGAGGCCGACTCCCATTTCTCCTAAGTTTGGACGACACCGGCTGTATTTTGTCTTGCCCTGCACTTGGCTTTGTGTTATATAAGCGCCAAGGTCGACTTCCCGGATAGGAGGGAAAAATGAAAAAAATGTCAATCGTCGGCGTGGCTGTCCTGGTTATTCTGATGGCCGCTTCAGCCTCTCTCTGCGGTCAAACGGCCGCCGACCGCATCCGCCAGGGAGACGAGGATTACGCCCAGTTTAATGACGAGAAAGCTCTGGAGGAGTACATGGCTGCCGCTCAGGCGGAACCCGAAAACTACGAAGCTCTTTGGAAGACCGCCCGGGCTTACTTTGATCTCGGCGACCTCATGGAACCCAAGGACGACAGCGCCACGGAAAAACAGCGGAAGCTCTTCACGGAATCCTATAATTACGCGAAAAAAGCGGTCCGGGCGAACTCGAATGACACCTGGGGCCATTTTTTCCTTTCAGCCGCCCAGGGAAAGTATGTCCTCACCCAGGGCAAGAAAGAGCAGGTCAACGCCTCCAAGACCATCAAGGCCGAGATCGAGAAGGCCATCCAGCTGGACCCTAACAACGACCTCGCCTACCACGCTCTGGGGATCTGGCACCGCAAGATGGACGAGATCGGCGGTGCCCAGCGGTTCCTGGGAGGGATGATCTACGGCAGCATTCCCAAGGGGACGAACGAGGAGTCCGAGAGGAGCTTGCAGAAGGCCGTCACCCTCAAGCCGGACTATACCAACCATCACCTCGAGCTCGGCCGCACCTATCTGGCCATGAAGAAATACGACCTGGCGAAGCAGGAATTCCAAAAAACCCTGGAGCTTCCGAACACCACTTCCAAGTGCGCGATGTACAAGAAAGAAGCGCAGACCGAGCTGGACGCCCTGAAGAAAAAAGGAAAGTAAACCCAAACCCCCGACCCCGCTGCCTGTCTGTCCCGAGTTTACCCGATCCTCGATCCGTGTTATTCTGTTTGCAGACGCATGCGGATAAACCCGAAAACTGTCATCCTTCTTCTGGCCGTCATTCTCTTTACCGTCGGTGCCTTCAGTTCCGACCTCAGCTTCCGGGTGTACGGAGGCCTAGGGTACGTTGACGGCGGGGACCTCAGCCGGAGCATCTCGGGCTGGCGGAACTATTATCAGGGCCGGCAGGGCGACGGCTTTTCCTCCACTTACGATTTGGGAGAGATGCACGGGACATCTGAGATCGGAGCCGAGGCCGTCCTGGCGCTTTCCCGGCGCTGGAGCCTGAGCCTTGGGGTCGGTTATATTCGCCAGAACGCGAGAGGGGATATCACGACTCGGACGACCCGCCACGAGGACATCACGATTGGATCCTCGGAGCAATGGACCGTCAATTTCGAGCAGACGACTGAGCAGAATCCGGTCTACACGAAATCGACGATCCCCATCACCCTCAGCCTGGACTATTCTCTGGCCCTCAACGCCAAATGGACGCTGACGCTGGGAGGCGGAGGAGGCATCTACCCGGGCCGTCTCGATCTCCGGGAGCCATACAATATCCAGTCCGAAAGCATCAGCGAGCAGCAGACAGGGAACGGAGTCGTCCAGTACATTGACCGGCTTAACACGGTCGGTGATTATTCCGAGAAAACTAAGAGCACCGGGTTCGGCCTGCACGGCCGTCTCGGGCTCAACCTGCAGCTCGGTTCTTCCACGTTCCTGTCGATCACAGTCCTCGGCCGTTGGGTGAACATGAAGGGCTGGGAGGGAACCCGTCGCGACACCAGCGAGTGGCAGTGGACCTATGGGTTATGGGGAGCCAACTCGGAGGAGGGAACGGACGAGCGGACGGAAGACGGACAATACTGGACGTACGAACTGAAGGACGAGAAGAGCGGAAAATCCTACCCCGTCGTGCTGTTCCGGGACGCCGAGCTCTCTCCCTCGTCCAAGCCGGCCAACTTCAACCTCTCGGGCATTTCCATACGGGTCGGACTCGGCTTCCGGTTCGGCGGGAAAAACTGAGGGGAGACTCAGCGGGATACGAAGACCGTCACATAATCGCTCAGCACCAACCCCTGCCCGCCCTCGACCCTCAGCCAAAAGGAGAGGGGCCGGCTGAGGAACCCCCAGGGAATCTTGACCACGAAAGAAGCTTCGCCGCTCGCTGTCTCACCGGCGGGAATGGGAGGATAGCTCACTTCCGGGGAAATGATGACAACCTCCGGGTTGGGGAGGCTGAGGATTCCGTGAAGGCCGGAGACCTCGGACCGGCCCTTGTTTTTCAGCCTGACCACAATCTCTATGGTCTCGCCCGACTCGGCCCGGCCGTCGCCGTCGCCCAGGCTCTGACCCGATGAGTCGTCGTCGACGGAGGTACCGTCCAATCCGAGCGAGGTCCAGCCGATATCGGCCGCCAGTGCGGCATCGGCGATCCCCCAGCCGTAGTCGTTGTTCGGGTTCTGACTGAGGCTGGCCGTGCTCATCAGGGCCTGGCGCACCTGGGCCGGCGTCCAGTCACGGTGGATCTCGAGGACGAGCGCCGCCACCCCGGCGATGAGCGGTGTAGAGAATGAGGTCCCCGATCCGTTCCTGTAGGTGTCGCTCCGGTCTTCCCGGTTGCCGGCGAGCCAATTGTCGACTCCCAAAGCGCAGACCTCGGGCTTGATCCGGCCGTCGTAGGTGGGACCGGGAGAGCTGAAGGATGAGATTCGGCCCAGGGCGTCAACAGCCCCGCAGGCGATGACGTCAAACCCATCAGCCGGGGCGATGATATGGCCCCAGGAATTGTCGCGCTCGTTGCCGGCCGCATTCACCACCACGACTCCCAGGCTCGTCGCCCGGTTGGCGGCGCGCGTCGTGACCGCCGTCTGTCCATCCATATCCGGGAACGTGTACCAGTCGATGTAGCCCAGGGAGGAAGAGACGACTTCGGCGCCCAAGCTTTCCGCCCATTCGATCCCGGCCACCCAGTAATCCTCTTCGATCGGCTGTTCAAAATTGTCCGTCTCCGTCTTGGCCAGGATGAAGTCGGCCCCGTAGGCGGGTCCAACGAGCTCACCCGGTTTGTAGCCACCGAGAAGGGACCATGTCCCCGTCCCGTGCGAGTCGGAATAGTCGTTGGGGTCGCTGAAGTCCTGGGAAACATCGCCGTCGCCGTTGACGAAGTCATGCTGGGCGATCAGGCGGGCCTGGCGGAAGATCTCGTGCGAGGTCCGAAACCCGGAGTCCATCATGCAGACGGTAACCCCGCGGCCGGTGTATCCCAGCCGGTGGAGCGGCCAGACGTCGATCTGATTGATCTGAGTGAAGGAGGGGCCATAAAACCCGATCACCGGATCGGCGAGGTCGAGCCGGGGAGGGGACTGGGGCGGCGACAGCGGTTCGTTCCGGCTGAACGAGCGCACGAGCTCCACCCTGCGGACAAAGGGAAGCCGGGCGATCCTCCGGACGGCGGACGGCCTGACCTCCGCGCTGACGGCATTCAGCCAGCGCGATGTCGTCCGGATCCGCTCGACGAACGGAGTGATGATCTCGACATAGGCGGAGGAGAGGGGAAGGTCGGCGGGGTCGACGAGATAGCTGGCTCCGAGGACCTTGGAACGGCGCCATAGACAACGGGGGTCCATTTCTTCCTCGACCCGAGTCAAGGCCGCCTCCAGAGAGCGGACACCGGCCGGGCCTCTGTCCGCGAAGGAAACCCATACTGGTATCGTCTCTCGAGAGGAGTCCTTCGCGGCCAGCTTATCCGCCAGAAGCCGGCCGACCTTCGACCTCGACGTAAAACGACCCCCTGACGGCCGGTCCTGCCGATCGGATCCTGCCGCCAGGAAAAGGAGTATCGGGGAGATAATCAACAGCGCCGCAAGACTGTTTTGGCGTCCCACTTTTTCTCCTTGTCCCTCACTCCGAGAAGACCTGCGCCTCGAAGACCTCGATCTTAGCGCCCTTCTGCCATTCGTCCTCGTCCAGGCCGGCCTTGAGGCAGCCGTGCCGGAGGTAAGTCTCCCGGTCCCAGCCGTACTCCGTCGGGACCTGGGGAAGGAGAAGGCCTTTGGCGATTCCCTTGGAGACGATGATCCCGTGCCGGCCAACTTCGATCTCGTGCCCATCTTGGATTGGCCGGGGAAGGGTTAAGACCGAAATCTCGATCTTCAATCGCCCGAGCTCCTCGACCTCGATGGGCGGGAAGCGATAGTCCTGAGTGGCGGCGGCGAGGGCCATTTCGACGATGGTCTCGACCAGCGGCTTGTAGGGAAGAGGATAGCCGATGCACCCGCGCAGCTGGTCATCCACCTTGAGGGTGACGAACGCGCCCCGCTTTTCGGTGAGCTTTTTAGCCGCCGCCTTCGGCCGAGGCCGTTTTCCCGTCTTTAGGAATCCTTCGATGGTGTCGCGGGCCAATCCCAGAAGAAACCGCTGCTCATCCGGGTCGAGAAAGCCCTTCATCGTCTCCTCTTCGGCCGCGCGGCCAGGTCCGCGGGGACGAGATGAAAGGCGTCCGAGTATTCGACCACGGCGGGCCTTAAGATCAGGCCTTTCTCAGGATGAGGATCGAATTCGAGGTAGAGCTTGTTGTAGGAGAAGGGCGGCAATTTCCCGGCAGCCGGCCCGGCGCGGCGGCCGGAGGAGTAGAAGCCGATGATTTTTCCTTCGAAGATGCCGTCCAGGACCCGGTATTTCCGGGCACTCGGAAACGGCCCAGAGGAGCAGGGATAGATCCTTTCGACAAAAAGCCTCCCTCCCCGGCGGTGGCCCAGGAGCAGGCCGCAGGCTCTTCGGCGGGAACTCTCGAGCGCCTGCGCCCGGAGGTGCTGCCAGGCCTCCTCGCTGAGATAAACATCCATCTTTTCAATTATAGCAGAATAGAAAACCTCTGGTAAGACGACAAATCAACTGCCTCTACTTCTTTACTTTGGCAGGTGGCCATTCGGGAATGAAGAAGCGACCTCTCAGGTTCAGCCTTCCCGAGGCGTTTTTCGAGGGGAGCCGCTCTTCCTGTCACGAGGGCTTCATGATTCCGAAACGGCTTCAAGACTTTGAACTGAGGCCATTAACTCCTCATGGCCCTGCGGGCCACCCGCGAACGAGGAAAATCCCCCTCCTCCCTGCCTCCTCCCACCAGGGGAGGAGGATATGTGAATGGCCCGTCCGATTCCTCCCCCCTTGGGGTGGGGGAGGATAGAGGAGAGGGGGCTTTTCTAGGCAACCTCCCCTTCCCTTCCTGGCCAATTTTACAGACTGGTAACATAGGTTACAGGTGTTCGGGGACATGGGTAACACTTTGGTAAGATGCATGGTGACATTCCTAAGGGAGGAGCACCATGCCATGGCACGAGGTAACCGTCATGTCGCAGCGGCGCGGGCGTCGCGAGGCGTCGAAGACGCCGTGACGATCTCGTGGAGATTGCTTCGTCACTTCGTTTCTCGCGGGGAAAAATTCGCGTCCTTCGGAGGGACTCTCCCGAGCTTTGACGGCGTTCCGCAGCGCCGAGAAAAGCGCTGAGGGAACGGCGTTATTTCCGAAACACCTCCAAGATTTTATTTGAAGGTCATTAACCGCCCCTTCCCCTCCTAGAGAATTAGGAGGGGTTTGAATAAGGTCGGCGTTTCGGGAAAAGGTCGGAGCGCCGACATTCCCGAATGGCCGGTTCATTCCTTCCGTGCCCAGACCATAAGGCTGTAGCCCTTTTGGAAGAAGAGTAACGTGTCCAGGCGGGACAACATCCAGACGATGGGATAGAGAAGCGAGTACAGGGCGAAGGTTTTTTCCTGCGCCTCGAACTCCTCCCGAGAGGCTGGCCGGATATGGCCGTCACGAAGCCTTACGGACGGCCGGCGGGCAAGGACCTTGATGTAGGCGAAGTTCAGGACAAGCTCGAAGAACTCCGAGAAAAAACGGCTGTAGGTTGTTTTCCTCTTGATGCGGAGGCCGGCCCGGTCGAGCTTGGCTTCGAGTTCAGGGAAAGAATATCCTTCCCTCTTGTGGCCGAAGTATTCGAGCCGGAGCCCCAGGGCGGAGCGGAGCTTGTGCAAGAGAAAGAAACGACCGGTGTGAGGAGTGACCGCGATGAGCCCTCCTCCAGTCTTGAGGACGCGGGAGATCTCGGCCAGCGCCCGGTCGTCGCCGTCGATGTGCTCCAGGTAGTCCAGACAGAGGACGAGGTCGAACGAGCCATCCCGGAAAGGCAGGTCCTCTCCTTTGAGTTGGATGAGGGCGCGTTCGAGGATGTCCTTGGCCGAACGAAGGTTGGTCAGGTCCTCGTCGGCGTGGACCCAGAACCCGCCCCTCCTCCGCGCAAAATAGCCCAGGATGCCCTGCGCGCAGCCCAGGTCCAGCGCGGCGCGGTCGGGGGAGATGGGGATTGTCCTTTCCAGAAGCCTCAGCTTGTCTTTCTTCTTGAGGGATTTCTTGACCAGCCGGAGCTGCCAGGGTTCTTCGCTCATCGACAGGATTATATGGGGACCAGGGGGAAAAGACAAGGAATGGCGCAGCCGGCAAGGTTCTCTTCTATTGGCCAAGGCGAAGGGTATGGATGAGGAAGTCCGTGGACGACTGAGCGGGCACGGTTTCTCGCTCAAAGCGAGTTTGCTGATTTGCCGCAGCAAAGCAGCGGGGATTCCAAGGGGGATGGCCCTCTTGGTCGCAGGACGGAGTCCGAGAAGGGGAGGCAGGGAGTGAAGCGACCGTTGGAAGGGGGAAAGCACAGCTTTCTCCCTCCAAAGAGACGCTGTGGGGAACGAGCGGGCTGACGAATCCCATACCCTGAACCGTTTCTTGACTTGGCCAGGCCTTCGAATTATGATGAACGGCAAGAGCAGAATGATTAAGTATGCCCTGGTCGTGGTCGGCCCCCTGGACACGAACTGCTATCTTGTCTACTGCGGGGAAACGCTCGAGTGCGCCATCATCGACCCCGGGGCCGAAGCGGAGCGGATTTTCCCCTTGATCTACGAGCTGGAGCTCAAGCCCACTCTCCTCCTCAACACTCACGGCCACCTTGACCACATCGGCGCCAACCGGGACATCAAGGATAAGTTCAACCTCCCTCTCTGTATCCACGGGCTGGACAAGCCGTTCCTGGAGAAAGGCGAGCAGTCCGAGCTGAGCCTCTTCCTCGGGGCTAAGGAATCGCCGCCGCCCGACAGGCTGCTCCAGGACGGCGAAACTATCCTTATCGGAAGGTCAAGCCTTCGCGTTGTCCATACTCCCG
>Ga0315274_10010448_pt1 | contig 13377 bp, 14 predicted proteins | sample YL17G02_20_MG_FD_203700 | JGI IMG/M metagenome (GOLD analysis project Ga0315274, IMG submission 203700) | Sediment microbial communities from Yellowstone Lake, YNP, Wyoming, USA - YL17G02_20 | ecosystem: Environmental > Aquatic > Freshwater > Lake > Sediment | place: USA: Wyoming | collected...
GCCGGCGGTTCGTCGGGCTGAACCACGGGCGGTTCCTGCGCGTGTCATCGCCTTTGAAGGTTCGTTCCATCGTCACCTTGCCCGTGAGCAAGCCCATGGCCAACGGGCTATACACCAAGATCCCAATGTCCTCGTCGACGCAGACCGGCAACACGTCCTCCTCGATGCCGCGTTCGAGCATGTTGTACTTTGGCTGATCGCTCGCGATGACGCACCTTTTCAAGCAGTGTTGCATCATATCCACGTTGAAGTTGCTTACGCCGATGGCGCGGATCTTGCCCTGTTGCTGGAGGTCCAGCAGCGTGTCTATGGCGTCGTCCAGGCTCGAGGTCGGATCGGGCCAGTGGCATTGGTACAGATCGATACAGTCGATCCCGAGCCACTTCAGACTCTGTTCGCACTCATGTCGAATCGAGGCGGGCCTCAGGTTCCGGTAGATCTTGCAGGGCGTTCCGCTCAAGTCGTGCGATTCAAAGAAAAACTGGCCTTGTTCCAGATCCCAACGGAGCCCGCATTTCGTAGCGACGATGACGTTCTCTCTGCGTCCGGCGATGGCGTTTCCGACGAGGCGTTCGCTGTGGCCCATGCCGTAGACGGGCGCCGTGTCGATGCATGTCAAGCCCAGGTCGATTCCCGCCTGAATGGCGCGAATGGCCGCCGCGTCGTCCGTGCCGCCCCACATCGAGCCTCCAATCGCCCATGCGCCGAACGAAATCACGGGAACTCTTATGTCGCTTCTCCCGAGAGTTCTGTATTCCATGGCCCGCTCCTCCTTCGCTGCTTCCCGCACATCCTCCCCTCTCGCAGCCAGCCAACGCAAGCCTATCATGGAACCATACGTTCCCCGCAAGCGCAACAACGACCTCCTTATCCGAGACGTCCCGCTGCGAAGCGTGGACGCCCGAGTAGAAGAGATCCCAGCGCCCCACAGATCGAATGCTTGACTTGAGTTCCGGCGGTCCCTACAATGAGTCAAACGCGAGGGCGCGACAATGAAACGTTTTTGCACATTCCTCTCGATGACGGTTCTGGTCTGCTTTGTGGCGCCGGCCCAAAACATACCTCCAGCGGATGCACCGAAGGCCCAATCGGTTGCCGGAGAAAGCAAGGCCAAGGTTTTGAAATCGAGGGCACGAGCCGCGCGAGAATCCGCCGAGAAGAAAACCGGCGCAGATGAAAAGAAGAAAGGTGCAGAGGGAACGGAAGCCGCAAAACCGGCTGTACCGGCTGTCGAGATCAAGGGGGATGTGGTTACCCTGAAGTCGGGGGCGCAATTGAAGGGCGTGCAAGTCCTGAGTCAAACGGCGAACGAAGTGGAAGTGGACGTCGGCGCAGGCGTCGTCCTGGTCATTCCGCGGCGGCAGGTCCAGCATATCCAGCCCGACGACGTCGAGCCTAAAAGGACGAAACAACCGGCCGACGCATCCCAGAAGGGCGATCTATTTCCGGGGAACAAACTGAAACCGGAGGTTTCCGGAAAACTCACGGCCCCATTGCAGGAGCCGATAAAGTACGAAAAAACCGACTTGGTAAAGGCCCTCGGAGAACTCAGTGAACGTTGCGGCGTGGCTATCGTGGTTGACGAGCCCGTCAAGAGCTTGCCTGAGAACGAGCGATTGTGGACAATCGAGACAAAGCCCGGAATGAACCTCATGGGTGTTCTGCAGGACGATTTTCTGAAGAAGTTCCCCGCGCTTGCCGTCGTGTACCAATTCGATAAGCTGCTTGTGACCACGAAGGAGAAAGCGGCCGCCCTCGCTGCACAAGAGCCCGCGCAGGTTCCGACGCCGCCCACCGCCGCTGCTGCCCCGCAGGCGAATCCCCCTGCTTCACCGCAGACGCCGGCGGCCCCGTCCGTCCCTCCGCCTCTAACGCCCGAGGCAAACCCTCCTGCGGTTCCGCAGGCTCCGGTTCCCCCGTCCACTCCTCCGGCCCCAGCGCCTCAAGCGCCTTCCCCAACCCCGCCGCAGAGCCCGGCTGTCCCGTCCGCGCCCGAGGTCCCCGCGCCCCAAGTGAACACTCCTGCTTCCCCGTAGGCCCCTCCTCCGGCCGCGCCGCCCGCTCCATAGAAGGCACGGCAGCCTAAGAGTTGCCTTCAGGTCGGCGGCTGGACGGCAGGAAGCCGCCTCCGGTCCCGCTGACGCCTGTACTACTCGGGCCACCCGTCGCCATCCCCAACGGAATCGTCGATTCTCTCTTCGCCTAGAGATGGCGTGCTATCGTTGAAGGGGAGGTCGTCGCCGAGGGCCAGATCGCCACTTTCAGCCTCAGCCAGTTCTTCCCCCGGTATCACGTCATCGAGGTCCAGACCTACCCGGCCGCCTTCATCCTCCGCAGCAAGGAATGCGGCGGGTTCCGCCTTACGCTCGAATTCCGTGTCAACCTCTTCCGCCTCGATCTGTTCGATATCGGGCACAATCAAATCTTGCTCGCTGGCGCGTGCGGCAACTGTGGGCCGGCGAGGCTTGCGCTTGAGCGACTGGCGGCGCGCAACCTTCTCCTCTGAAGGCCCTACGCGCACCAACTCTTCATTGTCACAACTGGGACACTTGTAGTTCAGCTTCGCCGCGCCCCATTCCACAAACCGCTTACCGCATTTCCGACAGTGATACTTGATCGCCATGCAGGAAAACCCTTTCTGATATGGGGCGGCCCTCGATAAACGCCCCTGAAGCGGCGCGATTATAACAGAACATATCCGAGAAAGAAAGAGGTTCGGAAATGACATTGCGCAAAGGCTTTACGGGCCTTTTCGGCCCTCCGATCGCACCCAAGAGGCGGCCGCGATGAGGCGCAACTCCCAAGGAACGCGCCGGCAAAACGCCCCCGCTCTGCAGCCGCATACACCGCCTAAGCCATGGCGTCTATCCCCGCCAATTGACAGAAAGTACGAAGCGGCTTTCCGAAGTCTCCATAGAAAATGATCTGGTGCATCCCCTTGACGTCGCAAACGTCTTGCGCCTCGTTGATCGTCATCTCGATGTTCGTCCGGCAGCCGCCCGCCGGTGGGTTGCCGGGGCATCGCACGATCTTGCCCGTGTAGACGATCATCCGCGGCTTTTCCTGCGGCAGATACTGCGCCATTGTCACCGCTTGACCCTCGGTGAAGAGCACACTCGGCACGCATCCCCATCCGGCCTCAGCGTGGCTTCGAAGAATGTAAGGCTCCGGGCGCGCATCGATACCGCGCATCCTCGATGGGCTTGTGCAGTGCGCTCCGAAGTACAGATTGTTCGCCGTTTCCATCGACGCGTTCTGCTGAAAACCTGGACGGCCAAACAACTGCTGCACGAGCATCAACGTCAACGTCGCACTGAGATCAGACTGACAGCCCGCGGGGATCCCCTCGTCGCGGAGGCTCATGAAACCCATGCACGGCGGCACGTGCTTGTGGGGCTTCTGAAGGCCCGGCAGGCACGTCATCATGATGGCGTCGCCTTCCTCTTCGGCAAGGATTTCCTTCAGCGCGAAGTAGGTCTTCGCCGCTTCCAGAATATCCTCTTTCGTCGGCTCCACGATGTCCTTGGCGTGTCGCATGTACGACTCCGCAAGTTTCCCCACCTCCGGCGTGGCTTGTGTCCTTTGAAACGCTTCGTAGAACCGGGTGAGGGGGACCGACCGCACCTGGGTCCCAAGGTGCGGCACTATGGATTCCTTTGGCTCATCCCCCGTCAAGTCAATGATTCGGCTCTGCTTCATCCGGCTTATCGTCCGGATCATCCGCATTCCATCGGCGACTGCATCCAGGTTGTCTAACGAACTTATCAGGTAGGCGCCCGTCTTGCGATGGAGATCGTTTATGTGATCGACGAGCAGCACGCCCAAGGTCGCCAGGACAACGGAAGGAACACCCGTTTCCTCGACGATTCTCTTCACGTGCGTCCAGTGCCCTTTCTTGAAGGGAATCAGCAACAGGCCGTCCGGGCGCGCCGCTTTGACGTCTTCGATGAAGCGCGACGCGTCGCTCTCCCCGTCGAGGGGCTTCTCGTCCATCACGATGCGCATTCCGAGGGCGTCTTCGATTTCTTTCAGGCGCGCCGCATACTGCTTCTGACGGCCCTCGGCGTTGAACCCGGATCCGGGCCAACTGTAGTATCCCGCGGCATCGAGTGAGGCGCTCGGAGGATAAACGAAAGCGCCGCGCACCGTGGCCGGCGTCTTTGGGCGGCCGAACAAGACTCCGGGATAGACGCCCTCTCGTGCCCCCGCGGATACAAGACTCGCCGTCGCCGTGCCTGCACCTACCGTTTGAAAGAAGCCCCGTCTGGACAACCCACGTGTCCTCTTGGATTGACGTGCTCTCATTTTCGCCCCTTTCCTGTGTCTGTATGCCGAGAACGAAACGCAACGGTAACACAGCCCGCATTCACACGGCATGTTACCAAATCCTACCAAGAACCTCCACGCGCCTACGACGGAAAGCGCCCTGGAGGATGCACAACGCGCACGCAGCCCGCCCATGGGCATTGACTGGCCGAGCCCGTTTCCGCTACTTTGCGTATGACAACCCGTTAGGAAGGACGAAAACACCCAGGGCGGTCGATTGGCCAGCGGGTGCGTCCGGCCCAACATGGTGCGTCAGCCGCCCGGCTCTGCCGCGTCGGTTGGATGCGATGGTTCGGCCTCCTTCGTTCCGGCCACCCAGATCATCGCATGCTCGCTCACGATGCGGCCATTCTGGTCGGTTGCCTCTGAGAGCATGCTGTCCAAGCGCTCGCGATCACCGGGACGCGGCAACTCTTCACCCATATAGACCAAGGCTGAACACCGGAGCTTCAAGAACTCATAGAAGTCCTTGAAGACCTGTGTGTAACTCCTGGCCAACAGCGTCTGGATTCTCACGCCGTGCGACTCAAAGCGCCGTTTCTCGATTCCCAAGGTGTTGTAGTCTCCGCCTGTCTCGACGAAGATCAAACCGCCGGGCTGAAGCACTCGAAGCGCCTCTTTGAGAGTGTGGTCACTATGGCCAAGTGGCCCGCGTTCGGAAAACACCATGTCGAACGTGTCCACGGCAAAGGGCAGTTCAACGGCCTTGGCCGCTCGGAAGTCGACATTGCGTATGCCTTTGACGTCTCTGGCCCGGATCGCGTTCGCAATCATGTGGTCAGCGGACTCGTCGATTCCCACGCCATGCCCAAACAGTTCGGCGTTCTCAAGCAGAGTCCGCCCATCGCCACAACCGACATCGAGCACTTCCTTAGAATGGGCGAATGCACGGCGCAAGACGTCACATGCATCAGGAACCAGGGGGCCAATCCATTCCACATGGACCTCGTCCTTGACGTAATATGCCTGGTACGGGTCCAGTCCCCGGAACCGGTCAACGATCTCCCGAGCCCTGTCGTAGTCAATCGGCATTGCGTCCTCCGTGTCCTCTTATCTCTGTCAAGCTTTCCGTAGCCCTCTGCATATGCCAAGCCACTCTTATCGACGATTCCAAAGGCCAAAAGCTGGCGTCTTATATGGTTTCCGCATAACACGCATCGCCCTGAGACAGTGATTTCCAGTATAGCACAGCAGAGTCGATGCTGAGCGGGACCTCCATAGCGCCACGGGCACCGCCCGAGGCGATTCAGTGTGTACTCGGGCAGGCTTCACGCCAGTTATTTTGAAAACAGGTCTGCAATATCGCACTTCAGGCGCTTGCAGAGGACCTCCAACGTCTTCAAAGAGACGTTCTGTTCGCCCTGTTCCATGCGATTCAGCGAAGAATTGGAAATTCCCAGCTTTCGGGAAAACTGAAGCTGGGGCTCTTGGTGCCGCAATTCCCGTAGCCGCTTACCGAGTCGTATCGCTAAACTGCTCATGACCAATTTCCCACTTGTGGAAAACCATCCTATCAGCTATAATTTGCCATATGTGGGAAATCTCGCGGAGGCCCATGCACCTTGCGACGTGACCGAAACCAGAGCTGCGCCATCGCCGTTGCAGACAGCGAATTAACCGCACACCGCGCTGGACTCGCGCTCCACCCTTGGAAGATGAGGAGTCACGCAAGTCGATGCCCGACATGAATCGCAGAACGCTGAGCCGTGCAATGGGAGTCGCTGCAATCGCTGGACTCCTTTGTCTGCTGGATGTGCGAGTGACCGTGGCGGATCAGGATCCGTCTCGTCAAACGGAACGAGTTCGTGTGTCCGCAAGAGTGAGTGAAGGGAAGTCCAGCCGGACCTGCATTCGTCTTGGAGAAAACGAAAGCGGCGCGAGATGTGCGACAGTCCCAACGCAGGATTCGGAGCAACGGGCCGTCCGGCTTACGGTCGACGATGTCAAAGGGACGTACACCATTCCGTATATCCAGTCCAGTCGAGTGTTGACGGCGTATCTCCAGTTCGAAGAACCGCGAGTGGCTGCTGCCTGCGTCTCGTTGATGATGGGGGAACACGAGATCGGAATGCGGTTCATGTCGCGGCCCGGGTCCCTTGCGCGGTTCGCGGATCTCAAGCCCGGTGAGTACACGATCAGAGTCGAAGGCAGAGATGCTGAAGGTCGTGCCGTGTGCCATGCGACATACTCCAGAATCGGGATCGGCCCCGTCATAGCCGCCATTGGCGATAGTATTACCGAGGGCTACTACGGACGCGGTTTTATGTGCGAGGATCTCGATCTCGAGTCGGGCCGCTTTCCACGCGACGCGGTCTCGCGTGATGGCCGCAACTTCCCGCAATATGCCCCAACCACGCACGACCACCTGCCCTCAGTCAACTGCTTTGAGAGCTGGATGACACGCCTGAACGATCTGCTGAGTGAGAAGTGGCGCTGTCCCGTCTTCATCGCGAACGAAGGCTGGGGCGGGATTTCATCGGGCGGCTACCTCGAGATGATGACGGGCAATGAAAACTGGCGCGGCCGTATGCGAGCGCTCAAGCCGAACCTATGGCTGATTCACCTCGGCGCGAACGACGAGCGGGCGTTCATTCCCGCAGAGACTTTCGCGGCGAACATGGAAGCCATCGTTCGCCTCATCATCCAGCAGTATGGGGCGAAACCGGCAAATATCCTGATTGCCAAACCCAGCTTCGACTACTTCGATGGGGCGCAACCCATTCTTGAGGGCTATTGCCGGAAGATCGAGCAGTTGGTCGAAAAGCAGGCTCTGAAACCCGGCGCGGACTTCTTTGCAGGATATGCCTCCGAGAAACAGAAATGGTATGGCGACGACCCCATTCATCCAACCGAACTCGGCATGAAGCGCATGGCGGACCTCTGGTTTGAGGCCGTCGCCAGGGCGCTCCCGGAGGGGCCCGAGTCGTGACCGGAAAGGACAGGCTTTTCAAGACGCTCCGCTTCGAAGAGCCCGACCGGCCCCCTCATTTCGAGAGTATGTTTGAACTCGAGTATGAGGCGTTCGGGTTGAGATTCCCGGAGCGTGGCGCATGGGAGGGCTGTCGTCTTCGCGAGAAAGAGGCGATGATCACCGCTTGCATGGAGATATACGTCCGCATCGTTGACGCCTATGGATGGGACGCGCTTGCCGTGTACTGGCCGTGGTCCGACCCGGACGGCGTTGTTGCCGCGAAGAAGGTCTTTGGCGATCGAATTGCGATAGGCGGAATGGTGGGCGGGGGTGTATGGGCCATCGAGAGTGTCAAGGACTGGAGTCGGTTCGCGGCGGACCTTGCGGAAGCGCCTGAGCGAATCCACGCGGAAGCCGAAGCCAAGTGCGCCGCTGCGCTCGAAAAGATAGACCGCATGGCGGACGGCGGCGCCGACTTCATCTTCATGCCCCACGACGTAGCCTTCAACGCGGGACCGTTCATCTCGCCGGCTCAATTTGCTGAGTTTGTTGCACCCTACTGGGCCCGGCTCGTCGAGCGTGTGAAGGACCGCGGCGCCCTCGCGTTCATCCACACGGACGGCCAGATCATGCCTATCCTCGATCAACTCGCCGGTCTCGGCGCCAACTGTCTTCAGTCACTCGACCCAATGGCCGGCGTGGACATTGCCGAAGTCAAGCGCCTGACATACGGCCGCCTCGCACTCATGGGCAACGTTCAATGCAGCCTCTTGCAGGATGGGCCCCGCGAGGCCATCCGCGACTCGGCGCTTTACTGCCTCGAGCACGCGTCGCCGGGGGGCGGCTACATCTTCAGCACCTCAAACACGATCTTCCCTGGAATGCCCCTCGAGAACTACGGGTACATGCTTGAAGTATTCAAGGAGTTCAACGAACTGCGTTGAAAGCGAATTGGCATCAGGCGGAACGCACCGCGGAGAAGACAGAGCGGCCTCACCGGTGAATACTCCGGTGAGGCCGCGAAACGCCATCCTGCTTATGCTGAACGGTTGCGACGCCGTACCGTGGTAAGCCTGCCCGCGCCCACGAGCATTCCGACACCCAGCGCCATCAGCAGCGCATCGCCACGCGAACCGGCCTTGCCTGAGCCGCCGTAACAGCCGCCGGCGATCTCGTACGTCCCCGTCGCGCTGGTCGTCTGACTTGCTCGAATCGTGACCGACTGATCGGCTGGAGCGTCCCAGCCCGACACCGTCAGGAAGCTGACCGTGTGTGTGCTCGTGGCCAGGCCCGTCGCCGTGTCTCCGCTGTTCCGCCAGCCTCCACCGTCCACGCGCCATTGCGCTCCCGCGGCTTGGTTCGAGCGTCACTTCCAGGGAGCCCGTCTGCCGCGTGTAACTTCGAATGGCCTGTGTAACCTGACCCTCGGAGATCGCGACAATCTCGTCGACCGGCTTGGTCCAACCCACGACGAACTTGAAAGACAGCGTATGATCGCCCACCGCAAGCCCGCTCACCGTGCTGCCGCTCGTGTTCCATGTTCCACCGTCCACGCGCCACTGCCCACCGACGTCGATAACAGCCTCCGGCTGGATGGTCACGCTCAACTGGCCGGTCTTGCGAGCATAATCGCCGGTTATGCGAGTCGTCTCTGCGTTAGTGGTCGTCAATGAATAAGCTTTACAAGTTGAATTGGATATGATAGACTATGCGGCATGTCAACCTATCCAACGCTACAACAGAAATTCGCAGCGCTTTGGCCGCACCTCGATGAGCGCGCGCGCCGACTGCTCGCGGCCAGCGAAGCTCGGCACATCGGCTATGGGGGCATCTCTGTGGTTAGTCGCGCCTGCGGGCTTTCCCGGGTGACGCTCACCAAGGCCGTACGCGAATTGGATGAGGCCCCGCTGGAGACGGGACGTATTCGCCGTGCCGGGGCCGGACGCCTTACAGCCGTGGCGCTCGACCCTGAATTGCCGCACGCATTGGAATTACTGGTAGAGCCGTTGACGCGCGGCGATCCGGAGTCCCCCTTACGCTGGACCTGTAAGAGTACCCGGGCGCTGGCTGTGGAATTGACGAAACAACATCATCGGGTCAGTCACGAGAAAGTCGCGCAGTTTCTTCGCGATATGGGATACAGCCTGCAAAGCAACCGGAAGACGGAAGAAGGTAAGGGACATCCCGACAGAGGCGCGCAATTTCAGCACATCAACAATCAGGTGGAGCAGGCGTTGACAGCGGGAACGCCGGTAATTTCCGTGGACACCAAGGAAAAGGAATTGATCGGGAATTATGAGAATCGAGGTCGCCAATGGCGGAAACAACAATCACCGGACCGCGTGAACGGGCATGATTCTCCCGATCCATCCGTGCCCCGCGCCCATCCCTGCGGAATTTACGACCTGGGCCGAAACACGGGCTTTGTGAACGTGGGAACCGATCATGATACGGGAGCGTTCGCTGTGGCCTCCATTCGCGGTTGGTGGCGTCACGAGGGACGCCGCATATATCCGAAAAGCCGGACCCTTTTGATCACGGCCGATGGCGGTGGCAGCAATGGTTACCATTTGCGTTTGTGGAAAATCGAATTGCAGAAGTTTGCCGATGATGCGGGATTGGCCATCGGGGTTTGCCACTTTCCGCCGGGAACCAGCAAGTGGAACAAGGTAGAGCATCGTTTGTTTTCATTCATCTCCTCAAACTGGCGCGGAGAGCCGCTTCGGGACTATGAAACGGCAGTACGGTTGATCGCGACAACCACGACCGCCAAGGGACTGACAGTTACCTGCCGTCTGGATCACCGACAATACTCGGTGGGACGTAAGGTGACAGGCAAAGAGTTCGCCCAAATCAATCTACGCCCTGACCCTTTTCACGGCGAGTGGAACTATGTTATTTCACCAAGAACCGCTACAACCAAGTTGTAAAGGTTATTGTTTTACGGCTCCTGACCGCCACAATCAATAGCGGTTCATCAAACAACGTCCGACAAGCCAGATTGTGATAACATTACCGATAATGTGTTATATGTTAAGAAAACAGATAACAGAGAATGGCGATGCCGCCCCGCCAACCGACTTGATCCCCCTCCCCGCGTTAGGCTATACCCTCTCCGTGGGAATCCAGGCTAGTCCCCCCGCCCTCCTTCTCACAAGATTCGCATAAAACGCAAACCTGCAAACCTTCTCATCCCGTGTTGGACAAGCGGTCTTATACCGTCAGTTGGACTGGCAGTCGAATACCGCTCCACACGGCCGCGTTCCCGCATCGGCGGATTCACGACAATCGCCGGCCTCATTCTCCTTTGCACGCAAGTCACTGTAATCCATGGCTATCAATAACATAATGCCCTGCTGAATACCAGAGTGCCGTTTTCCCGGCCGCGCGTGAACGCCCCGGCATTCAGCCGCTTGGCGCCCCGCGGGGTGGGTCGGAACCAGGTCGTCCGACCGGTCCGACTCGTCTGGCCTGTACAAAGGCGTTGGCAAGAGATGGGCCCCTTTTCTTCGGTTTACTCGTAACACCATATTTTGTGGTTTTGTCATTGTTTGGGCGCTAATGCTACAACACGTTGTGTCGGGTGGCCCCTAACTCCTTGCCACCCTTGGAGAAGCGAGTTTCAGTATTTCCGCCTCATCGGGCGTTTCTTGACGAAAAAGCTTGACAAATGACCCCCTTGGTGGTATGTTGTGGAAAGAAGTGGTATAAAGTGGTGGAGCGTGGAAGGGGCTATGTACTACGGGTCACATCCCACTGTAATTGATGACAAGGGCCGAATCACCGCCCCTCGAAGGTTCCACGAACTCATGGAACGCCACGACCACATCACGTGGTTCATCACCCGCGGTTACAAGGGCTGCCTGTATCTCTACAATTTGAAGGAGTGGGAAAGCCTCGTGTCTCGGGTCGAACTGCTCGACCCGCTTGACCCGAAAGCGCACGATTTTCTTCGGCTGGTTTACGGCTGCGCGCTCGACGTCAAGGTGGACCGACAGGGGCGCATACCCATTCCCGCCCCGTTGCGCAGCTTCGCCGCCCTCGACCGCGAGGTCGTCCTTGTCGGCATGAGGAACCACCTCGAACTATGGCGGAAAGACGCGTGGGACGCGTATCAGGCAAACATGGGTGCGGAATACGAAAATATGGCCAGCGAACTGCTGATACGCCCTCGGCGCGCCGACATGGCTCTCGGATCGAGCGGCTCGACCGGGGCTGAGACGGCGCCGGCAGTAAGCGGCTGAAGAGGACAAGGGGCTGCAACCCCTTGTCTCAGGGAGAAAGGCGGCCAGTATGATGAACGTCAGTCGGATGGAGATGGGGAATGCCACAGTCTTGCGCCTCGAAGGCGATATCGACGAGGACGGCGTCAGCGTCCTCCGAATCAGCCTACTGAACTGCATCAAGGAAAAACGATGCAGGGTCGTGGCCAACCTTAGCGGGGTCCGCTACATCAGCTTCATGGGGCTGGGAGTCCTCGTCGAGCGATTGCGCCAACTGCGAAAGCAAGGAGGCGACTTGAAGCTGGTCGGCGTGAACACTTACACGCAGCGCGTGTTCCGCATGGCGGGCATCTCCTCGCTCTTCGACGTCCATGAGAGCGAATCCGTGGCGGTCCAGGGATTTCGTCAGGCGGCGTAAGCCGATTTTGGATTTTGGATTTTGGATTTTCGATTATCGACGCCAAAGTCTCTGGTGTCTCTCGTTTCTGACTTCGGTATCGCTAATCCAAAATCGAAAATCCAAAATCGAAAATCCAAAATGAGTCCTCATATTCCTGTGCTCGCGCGCGAAGCGCTTGAAGGGCTGCGCATCCGTCCCGAGGGCGCCTATGTGGATGCCACGGTGGGCGGCGGCGGACATGCGGCAGAGATCGCCGAATGTCTTGCGCGAGAGGCCGGCGCGGCGCGGACGCTCAAGAGGGGGCGGTTAATCGCTCTGGATCGGGACCCATCCGCTTTGGCTATTGCCAGGAAGCGTTTGGCTCCTTTCTCGAACGTGAGTCTGTTCCACCGCAGTTACGCGGAGTTGGCGGCCGTGATGGCAGAGCTTGACATCGAGAAGGTCGACGGCGTCTTGATCGACGCCGGATTCTCGACACTCCAACTCGATGACCCACGGCGCGGATTCTCATTTCAGATGGACGGACCGCTCGACATGCGTCTCGATCCAACCACCGGGCCCACCGCCGCCGAGTTCCTCGCGCAAGCGACGGAACCCGAGCTTGTCCGAACGCTCCGCCAGTACGGCGATGTCGGACCGGCCAGGCGCATAGCCCGCGCGATCATCGCCCGATGCAGACGGCGCGCCATGAAAACCACGCTCGATCTGGCTGGCGCCGTCCAAGAGGCCCTCGATTTCGTACAAGGCCCGCCGGACGAGTTGCGGACCGTGTTCCAAGCGATCCGAATCGCCGTAAACGACGAGCTTCGTCAGCTCGATGACGGACTGCGTCAGGCCATTGATATTCTCGCACCCGAAGGGCGCCTGGTTGTGATCGCATTTCATTCCGGAGAGGATCGCGTCGTCAAGAACGTGTTCCGTGAAGCGTCGCGCCCCTTCGACCAGTTGCGGCCCGATGGACGGATAGCCTTCCGTGTCCCCGCGCGGTTGAAGATCCTCACCCCACGACCGATCCAGCCCACGGAGGCCGAAATCCGCGCCAATCCTCGCGCGCACAGCGCAAAGCTGCGCGTGGCGCAGCGACTGTAGGAAAGGAGGGAGCTGCAATGAGGAGCTTCGTTCCGTTCACGTATCGCCGGGCATCCTTGCGCGGCTGGTGGTGCTGGCTGCTGGCGCTGGCGCCGGTGTTCAGCGCCGTCGCTTTCGATACGTGGCTCAACACCGAGAACTTGCGCAATGACTATGAGGTTGCCCGGCTGAATAGAAGGTTCAAGGAACTGAAAGACTCCCTCGATGACCTTAAGGTTAAAACGGCCACCCTCGAGGCGTTGGATCGCATCGAGACGAAAGCGCCCGACCTCGACCTGATCGAGCCCGAACCCGACCAGATACAGATCATCTACACCTCCGAGCCAATCATGGCCCACGAGAAATTTGGATTTTGGATTTTGGATTTTGGATTATCGACGCCAAAGCCCCTGGTGTCTCTCGTTCCTGACTTCGGTATCGCCAATCCA
>Ga0315274_10010449_pt1 | contig 13375 bp, 9 predicted proteins | sample YL17G02_20_MG_FD_203700 | JGI IMG/M metagenome (GOLD analysis project Ga0315274, IMG submission 203700) | Sediment microbial communities from Yellowstone Lake, YNP, Wyoming, USA - YL17G02_20 | ecosystem: Environmental > Aquatic > Freshwater > Lake > Sediment | place: USA: Wyoming | collected...
CACGACCTGCCCTGCCGGAGAGCTGAGCTTCACCAACAAGCCTTCAGCCAATCGGTATAGGGGCAGCGCGTTGGTGCTGACCCAGCCGGAAATCTGGGCGCGCGGAAAGCTGCCGGTGAAGGTCACATTGGTTTCGCCGGTCAACTCCCCCTGAAGCGGGCGGTGGAGCGTGACTCGCACCTCGCTCTCTGCGGACACGTCAAAACCGGCCGGCTGGATTCGCTTCACCGTCTCGCCCGGAGCGAAGGTGAGGGAACCCGTGGCCAGGGTCGTGCCGCTGTTCGCGAACGTGTAGTCCACGGAGACGAAGTTCGTCGTGAAACTGCTCAGGCGGACGGGCACGCCTTCGAAAAGTCCTGCCATGGCGAACCGGTTGGTCCGGACAGCAAAGCCGATCCCCACCGGGGCATCGGGCGGCGTGGACATCCAGTGCGCGAGACGCCACCCGTCTGCTTCCGGCTGCCACAGGTTGTTGCCTGGTTGGTGGGTCCATGCGGTGGTAAGCCAGTTGCCGCGGAAATCCACCTGCTGCAAGCGGTCCACCCACGAGTTGGCCTGCCAACCACTGCCGACGGCGTTGAAGGTTTTGAGGAAAACGTCGCGGTAATTGTGGAGCACGAGCGAGTTCGTCAGGCGCAGGAAGCCGTTGTAGGACCAGTCGTAGTTGTCACCGACGCGAGCGCCGACCGAGTTCGCCGTGGTGAGGAGTCGTTCGGCGAAGCAGTTGGGGCTGTTGTCGCCGGAGCTCCAGCCGCATTCGATGCCTTGGCCGCAGTTCAGCGTCACCGTGTCATACGTCCAGGTCGTGCGCCCGCCGCCGGACCACGCCAAGGCCTCGTGTAAAGCCGACTCCACCCAGCAGTTCGTCACGAGCACCGTCCCCGCCCCTCCGGAACCCGAATCAATGGCGTCGTCCATCGAGAAGCCGAACAGACTGTCCGTGAGAATGTGCGTGCCCTCGGTGAAATAGATCGCGTCATAGTCCGCGTCCGCGATCTGAGCGTCCACGACGCCGTCGTCGGCCGGGAACTCGATGATCGCGGAATGGCGGATCACGACAGTGCCACCGGCGTATTCCCCGGCGGTGATGGCGCGCTGGAAGAGGCAATGGTCGAGCGTGAGGTCGGAGTTGTAGCCGTTGCCAACCTGCCCGGCGGTGTTGAGGATATAGCAATTGGTGAGGGCGGCTCGCGCACCCGAATGGAGCAGCAGGACGGCCTGCTCCAACCGGTGGCTCGAGCCCGGCGAGAAGTCGAAGTTCGGGGCCCCACCGCCGCCGGCCAGGATCGTGCCCGTGGCAACCAATTCGGCCGACGAACCGCGCAGGATGAACCCGCCCCAGGCCCCCGCAGGCTTTTCCGGCCAGACCAGGTTGGTGGCGGTGAATACGACGGGCTGCGTCACGCTCCCGTTGATCAGGATCCGGCCACTGTTGGTGATGTTCACCAGCGGGTTCAGCTTGACGATGGTGCCGGCATCGATGGTCAGGGTCAGGCCGGCTGGCACCGTCAGGCCCGCATCGATGAAAATGCGGGAGTTGGCGGGCCAGTGGGTTGAACCGGACAGGATACCCGATGCCGAAATCCAGGACGTGTTCGCTTCGATCTCAATCTCCTTCGGTTGGGACAGCGAATGGAGTTGTGCTGCGTAGCTGATCAGCCCGCCCTCGGTGGCGGGTGGCAGAAACCCGGAGCCAACACCGCGTCGCACCTGAATCGCAAACGATTCGTAGCCCGGTGCGGTAACCCGGCCGTTGGCGCGGCGCTCACGCCCCTGGCCATCGTCCACCCACGCGACCACCGGGATGGGCAGTCCGATGGGGTAAGCGGCCGGCGTGACGATCTGCAGGCGCGCACCCATGAATTCGGCCGCCGTCGAGTCGATGACCGGGTACGGTGTCCAACGAATCAAGCCCTTCTCCGGGTTGCCGCGCTCCGACTGCACGATGAAGCGCACGAGCCGGTTCGTCACGGTGCCGTCGGCGAGGTTGGTCCGGTTGATGGAAAGCTCATGGTAATCCACCGACTCCACCCAGTTCGTGACGTCGGTCGGGACCGGTTGGTCGTCGAGCAGCACCCGGTAGGTGCATCCGCTCGTGGACGGCACACGGAACCAGACCCGCAGATTGTGCGTGGACTGGTCGGTGAGGTTGTCCACGGCCAACGGGGCCTGCGCCCACATGGTGGCCGTCGCGGCGAGCAGGGCCAGCACACTCGTCAGGCCGAACGGTCCGCAGGGGAACGGGTGGCGATACGACATAGATCAGTGGATGGTGCGAACAAGATGACCCGAAGTCAAATTCGGCGACGCTAACCGCCGCGACTTGAAACGAATTGGTCGGCGGACTTGATCGCCTTGGCAGACGGTAGTGCCAGGGCTCCGCCCAGCGCAAACGGTTCAGTAGCCCCAGCTCTCGTGGGCGAGAGGTTCAGCATTCAATTCCTGCCGGTGCTTCCTCCAGTTGGGTAAGTGCCGGTCCATCAACGAGATGAACCGGTCGTTGTGATGGCGCTCAAGCAGGTGCGTAAGTTCGTGAACGACGAGATACTCGAGGCACTGCATGGGCTTCGACGAACACGCGATCAAAATGTGCGGGTCACTAACAGCCGTAGAGCCCCCGGTTGGTGAATGCGTTTGAATAGATGGGGTAGCAGTGCGTTTCGTCCTGATCGGATGCCGATCTCTTGGGATCAACATCGCCGCCTGCTGTGACGTCGAACAATCTACCGAAAGTCGCGACGTCCCACTCCTCCGGAATCACCCCCGCCTCGGTCTGCTTGTAGCCGGGTTTCACTTCCATACCGCCCCCATCTTCTTGAGGTGTCCGTCCACGCGGGCGGCGAGCGTCGCGACTTCGCCGGTGAGTTGCGGCATCGGGGTGGCGTAGCGTTCGGCGTTCACTCCTTTTCCTCCTTCGGCGGCCTACGCCATCACCATCCACAAGTCGCAGGGGTCAGAGTTCCCGGTCGTGGTCATCCCGCTGGCGGCCCAGCACTACCTGCTGCTCCAGCGGAACCTGGTTTACACGGGCATCACGCGAGGCAAGAAGCTGGTGGTGCTCGTCGGGCAGAGGAAGGCACTGGCGATGGGGGTCAGGAACAATCGGACGGAACGCAGGTTTTCAGGGCTGCTGGCGCGGTTGCTCGTGCCGGGCTAATGCCCGCCTGTGACCGTGTAACCGGCCCGGCGCAAGTCCTCCGCCAAATCCTTCTCCATCTGGGCTGCGGCCTCATACGGCATCGGGTTGAGGTGCTCATACAATTCCGGCAGCAGGCGGAGGCCGTAGCGTTTGACCACTGAGGCGGCTTTGGTTCCCGCCTTGTGGTGGGTGAAGCGTTCTTCCGGGTTCAACCCCGTCATCCCCACGTACACGCAGGGCTTCTTGGGGTCACGCTTGGGGTTGGCAGCGCGCACGCTGCGGATTCTGCCGGCTGCCGGGTCGAGCAGCACGACGTAAACATGGTGATGGTGCTCCGGCTGCCTTTCGCGCCGGACTCTCTGGAGCGTTCGACGCTTCATTCGGCATCCACCGGGCAATCGGATTCGTCGTCGTCCAATTCCCATCGCGCTCATTTCAGCCAGAGAAGGGTGATTCCCTCGTTCGTTGCGCCCAAGTCCAGGTCGCCGCGCAACTCCGACACCGCTTCCAGCAGAGCCAGCACGGTCTCATTGAAAATGGAGAAGTCTTCGCCCGCGATAAAATCCTTGATGACCCCTTCCTTTTTGCGCAGCCCGAACGATTTCCGCAAACCGACACAGAGCGCCCCGCCCTTGCCCGATGAACCGTAGCCGTGAATCACCTTCAGTACCTTGACCCCATCACGCTTGGCCCGTTTGATTTCTTCAATGACCAGCCGCCGTGCCTCATCGAGAGTGGGCAACCCGGCTTCGACGTTGAATGTCCCAATCGCGCTCATCTGCTCTCCATCACGAGGTTTTGCACCGTGGACGGCTCCCAAGCACGCTCGACTATCTAGCAGAACCTACCCCGCCGGGCAAAAGATTTTGCTCGCCGGTTTCTCTCAGCAGGATTCAAGGGTGCCTTCACGCCGAGTGCCGCATGAAACCTGTGGAACCGCCCGACATGCACCATCTCCTCGCCGCCAGCGGCTGGCTCGACCTCGGGAACACCAGCGAAGCCAACGAGGAACTCGAAAGAATCACGCCACGGCTCCGCGCCCACCCGGACGTGCTGGAGGTACGGTGCGAGGTTTACGCTGTAGCGAAGAACTGGGACGCCTGCGCGGACATTGCCAACGCGGTCGTGGAACTGGCTCCCGGACCGGGCGTCGGGCTGGCTGCGCCGGGCGTACGCCCTGCGCAGGGCCACGGCTGGCGGTTTGCAGGCGGCGTGGGATGCGCTCCTGCCTGCCGCCGAGAAATTCCCTGACGTTCACGTTATCCCCTTCAACCTCGCCTGCTACGCCTGCCAGATGGGCCGACTGCCGGAGGCGCGGGACTGGCTGAAGCGGGCACTTGAGATTGCCGGAAAGGCCAGAAACCAGAAGCGCGTCCGGCTGAGGGCGCTCGACGAACCAGACTTGGAGCCGCTCTGGAAGGAGCTTGGGAGCATCGAGCCGTGAGGGCCAGCTGGACAGTCCTGCTGGCGTTCTGCTGGTGCCTGCGGCTGGCCGCCGCCCAGACCGATTGCGTCGGACCAATCGCCAACCTGATTGACCCGGCCAAACTGGCGACCCTCGGCGAACGCGGAGCCAATCCCCGCGTCCAGAAATGCGTCTACTGGCTCGCGGTGGGGCCCGTCAGGAGGGCCAGACCCCGGCGAGGGTCATGGATGGACATCCTAGTGCCGAGGCGGACCTACGAATGGGACATTGTCGAGGTCAAGAGCACTACCAGCGTCAAGGAGGTCCATCTGCACGATCTCGCCTTCCAGGCGTGGGTCTTGACCAGCGCAGGACACCGTATCCAGCGATGCTCCATCCTCCACGTCAACTTGGACTTCGTGCGACGAGGTCCGATTGACCCGAAGCAGTTCTTCATCCGCCAAGACCTGAAGGAACCTGTGTTCCAGCGGACCCGGAGCATCGACGACCAACTCGCCGAGTTGTTCCAGGTCATCCCTCAGCAGGCACATCCCGACGTCAAGATCGGCCCCCACTGTGACGATCCCTACACCTGTGGAAACGCCGCACTATTCAACCGGCGTTTCCACAAGACAAGCAGACCGAGCGTTAACGGGTGTTTCCACATACATCTTCCTTCCCATGAATGGTCAAGCCTGCGCGACCCTCAATTGCTGGCACTTAAAGTCATAGCTGAAATGCCAACTCCTTAGTGGAGCTGCCAAGAACCCTAAAGAAGGTGAGCTGCTCTACGACTGAAGTTCTCAGGAGCGAAACATCTTCACAGAGCCACCTCATAGCGAGATTCCAGTTTCTTTTGCACGAGCGTCACGACAACGAGTTAACACCCCTGAGCCGCCTGTTGCCAGAACGTAATGAAACCCGACAGAATAAACTGCCCGCCTCGAAACGGGGCAAATGGCTTAAAGGGCATGTCCTTGCTAGCGGGCACCCCCGAGCCAGAATCCTTTCTCGTGCATCGAACCTCCTCCCCAAGCTGAAAGCCTTTCGGTTTGAAGCCTGCAGGACATTGAAGGAATCGCATCCATTGCACGTGTCCCCGCTGTCCTAACCAGCTGATGGGCTCCTGGCTGAGTTGATTCAGCGTGGCCTATCCCGTCCTGTCCAGCAGGCAGTCCAATTCCTGTTGAAGCATGAGAAGGAGTTGGACGGCCTCAACAAGTTCGGCCCACATGATACGCTGCTGGATTTGGGCGTGGAAGTGGGTAGCAAACTGCAACAACCCGAATACCTGCAACCTGAACTGATTGTGGCTCTGGGCCGGTTCAGGATGGGATTGGTCTTCTCTGCGATTCAACTCCCTGGCGGTTGGCCTGCCCTATTCAGGTTGCATGTTCCGTTGCTCGCAATCCAGACAGGCGGAACGGGACTTCGAGAAGCACCGGACTTTGCCTTTCCGCCCCTGCACTTCCCGTAGTGTCCGAAAAACCGAACGTCGTTCAATAATTCGCCGAGTCTTGCCACTATCGAGGCATTCATTCATAATGTGCAATCAAAAACTTCATGTCTGACACACGCCTACCACCGATAATAGCGGTAGGGATTATCTCCCATATGGAAATCTGTGCGATAATCGGGATAATAATACGTGAGAGACTGCGTGCCCTGGGGCTTGGGACTCAGAGACATTTCCAAGCCAACTCGCGGGCCCGTGGATTGACGCCCCGATCGATCGCCGTCCGGGCCCACTGAGAAGCCCAGCTTGCCCGCAAAGCCACCTGAGCCGAAACGATTGAAAAGCCGCACGGCGATGACGTTTTTGCCAGCCTTTACCAGTTTTCCAGGCACCACATAGTTGCGCGGTGTGTGTGACCAGTTAGCCGTTGTTATGTCCGTGCGCCCGACCTCCACACCGTTGAAGCAGGTATTGTCAAAATCACTGAGCGCGCCGAGCGAGAGCATCAGGTACTCGCCCTCCTGGTTCTTCGGAATGATGATTTCTTTGCGGAATACCGCTTCCCCGTCGTTATCTTTGAAGAACGGTAGCATCTGCGGCAGTGTCACAGGCGTCCATCCTTCGGCCGACACGGTCTGCCCAAGCAGCTGTTGCGCGTCCGGAGTGACGCCGGGGTCGGCAGGCGCGGCGGCCTCACTTGCAGCGGGCGTTAGCTTGCAAGTGACCTGCATCTGCCACGCGCCATCCAGGTTAAGGGCCCAGGTGTCGAGGGGATGGAATATCCGGCTGTCCACGTGCAAACTGGCACCCAGGTTGGCCAGCAATTGGGCGACGGCGCGGGTGGCACGCCAGCGCGTGTAGCGGAAATAGGTCTTCTCATCCGCATGGAAGCAATCGGGGTCCACCTGGCAGAAGACAGCCATGCCCTTTCCTATCGTTTTGCGGCCAATCAGGCCGTCCGCCCCGATATGCGAACCTGCGCTCAGGACCCAGGGGGGAGTGTCCAGATAACAACGCCAACGAAGATCGGACGCGCTGAGGCCTCTTGCTTCGGGCCACTCTGGCGCCGACAGGGAGCCGGCGAAACGGGCTGTAGCCGGCTTCAATGTGGTGCCGAGCCAACCGTCTGCCTGCGAGCGCGGCAAAAAGAACGCCTTGCCGCCTTTTTCCAAGTAGGCGGTCAGCGCCGTCGTGTCGAGGGCCGCATCCGGGCCGATGAGCAGCAGCCCGGCGCCAGTGTCCAGCGTGGCCGACGGCTTGTAACTCACCCCGATCTTGTCGAGCCATGCCGCGCCCGTTGCGCCGCCGAGATACACGACCTTGCTCACCTGCGGAGACAGCGGGGAGTGAAGCGCGTAGTCAATGATGCGCCCGGCCATGCGCCGCGCCGCGGGATCTTGGACCAGGTGGTCTTCCAGGTCCAGGGTGCAAACGATCAGCCGACCTTGGCCGTAGTCCAGCTCCATTAGCGGCGTGTAGCCCAAGTCGAATTCGCATTCCAGCAGGGGACGCCAGCCGCTGCGGTGGGGCTTCTCGATGGCAGCGCTGCTGACCCCTCCACCGTTGCCCCAGTGCCACCCCGCGTAGGGCTGTTCTCGTTCGTTCCCTCTGAGGTAATCTCCCACATACTCCGGGTAGGCCTGAATCAGCGAACTGCTGCCCGTCCAGTCGCGGAGGTCGTCGGCATCTATGCCGCGGGAGACCGGAGAATCCACGGGGAAGACGCGGCGGGCCACCTTCGGGCACACGCGCCACCCGAGGGCCCGTGTTATCCATTCGGGGTCCTGGGCACAGATCAGAACCCGGCCTCCAGCCCGCACATAGGGCTCCAGCCTGGCAGCCACCGTCGCGTCGTCCTTCAACGCGTTGCGTCCGATCACCACCAGTGGGGCAGGCTCGCCATTCCAGGAACTGGTCCGATAGCCCAGGTTCGCTAGCATCTTACTGGTCATGCCGTTCGGATCAACCGTAGCGACCTGACCGCTGGCCGCCTTGTCCTCGCCAAACACACGAAACGCAAAGGTATCCTGGTGCTTGGTCTCGCCAATAGTTGCGGCAAGCGTGATCTGGCCGTCGGTCTTGCCACCGGCCTCCTCAGCGGGCGCGATTACCTGGAAGGGAATGAATCGGACCTCGGAAACCGCCAGGCTGCCATGCACCTGACCCTCGTCCACCTGCTTCCCGCCGACCGTGGCGGCCCAGGCTGCCGTGAAATTCTGGGGCTGGCGGGTATCGTTGATCAGGACGATCTGCTTCTCGATCTTCTGGCCGGGGCTGAAGTGGTGGTCCTTTGCGGTGTACGCCCACGCAGGGCCGGCGATCCACGCCAGGGTGGGGCCGTTGATCTCCTTGAGCGCGTCCTGCATCCAAGACCAGGTGCGCAGGCCGCCCGGCAGACCCGCGCTCCGCCAACTCCGCCACGTATTCATGCGGTAAAGCTGCTGGATTTTGCGGTTGTTGGCGTACTCATCCAGGCGGTTCTCGGAGCTCTCGTAGAGCATCCCGCTGCGGAACAGACCGTGAAGATACTGCCGATATTTTGGTTCCTCCGAAGCATAGGCGTCCGGGCCAAAATAGATGGCGGCGAATTCCGTCAACAAGGGCTCACTGGTGATGTTGCTGGTAAAGCCTTCGCGCCCGCGCCGGAACGTACAGTCCATGGGGGTGCCGAACTCGACCATGGAGATCGGCATCTCACCGCTTTCTGCCCATGCGCTCAACCAGTCTTCACGCTCCTGGAGCGGTATGAGGTCCAGGTAACAGTTCATCGTGTAAACATCGCCCGCATAGGCACCCGCGTGGCTGTAATAGACCCTGGTTTGGTCGAGCTTCTTGAGCCCATCGAACATCTCTTTGCCGGCAACCATGAGGCGCTGCCAGCTCTCGTTGCTCTGATCCCAACCGCGGCGGCCCACGTGGCGCGGATCCGCGTCCACCGCGCTGTTGAAGAAATTGAAGCCGGCGATCCACATGACCACGGACGGATGGTTGCGGTAGTGGCGCATCCACACGGCGGCGCGGTCGAAGGCACGCTGCTGGTTCTGCTCCCAGACAACCCGACCCCTCGAACTCATCATGTACTTGTTCGCGTTGAGGATATACTCTGCCACCAGGTATCCCTTGCGATCGGCCTCGTCGAGATTTCGCCCCGAGTCGGCGGCATCACCCCGAGTATCCACATTCTCCTGTCCCATCTCGGAGAAGGTGTCCCCCACCTGCATGCGCGGCCCGTCGTAAAAGCAAGGCTGCCGCAGGTGGACCACGGTGCCGTTGAGGTAGAATTGCCGGCCTTCGATCCAGAACTCCCGGAAGCCGAAATTCTGGTTGTACTCGTCATCCAGGCCCGCGCCCTTCACTTTCAGCCGAAGGGTATAGAGATTGGGCTGGCCCACGTCCCATAAGCGCGGGTCGGGCCAAGGCCACGAGAGAGCAAAGGTCTGCGTCTCCTTGGCAACCACCACCGCGTCCGCCGCGAAGCTCTTCTCCACCTCGCCCTTTTCGTTGAGCAAGTCCGCAAGGACCTGAACCGGGCCCGCCTGCTTGACGCCGGTGAGCTCCACGTCCAGGGAGATATCCTTGTTCCGTGTTGAAGTGCGCACGAAGACATCGGTCACCCGCGCTTCCGAGGAACGGCTTTCCAAAAAGACGCTGCCGGTCAGGCCCCGCGACCTTAGCGAGGCGGACGAAAAAGTGACGGTGCTGCTCAAGGCATTCTGCCAGAAGGTCCCCACCTGTTCCGCATCGGCGATGGCCGCCACCAGCACCCGAACGTGCGCCGTTTGGCCGGGCGTTACCGCTGACGTGATGTCCATGGAGCCCCACGGCCAGGCGATTCTTCCGCACTCCGTGCCGTTGACATAGACAATCGCGTCCGTGCACACGCGGTCGAAGCGCAGGCTGATCGCGTGGCCTTGCCATTCCGCCGGGATTGGCACTTGTCGCTGATACCAGGCGCGCGCCACCCGCGCCCCATCATAGAGGTCCCACTGCGGGCCGCCGCCAAGGGCCAGGAAATCGGCAGACCTGCCCCGAGAACTTTGCCGACTGCCCGGCACCTTGATATATGCCCACCCCACCTTCGGGGGGTCCGCGGTTCCCTCGGCTGCGGGTATGAAGTGCCAGATGCCGGCCAGGGACACCTGTGCCCGTTTTGCATTCACCGTTACGATGCTCGTCTTGTCCCAGTTCAGGGTCATGTCGGCCGGAAGCTTGGCGTCTGCCAACTGCGTCGTCGCGGCCAAGTGGGGCGTGACCGCGAGGTCAGCGATCTCGAACACGCCGGTGCAATGGAACATCGCAGGCTGAATGTTCAAACGGGTCGCTCCCTTGGGCACCTTCAGCTCCACCGACTTCGTCACCCAATCGGAGTCGGCCGCCAGTTCAGGAACGTGTGCAGGGTAGCCGGATGAGCTTCCTTCGAAACTCATCGCCACGCGGGCGTCGTGCCAGCCCTCCGTGCCCACTTTCAGATTCGTGGCCTTCATCCGTACCGAAATGGTAAGGGACTCGATCTCCAGGGTGATTTTCACATAGGCGTGCACGTAGTCAAGCTGACGCCCCGGATCGTGGTTTTCGATGCGCAGCCAGGACTTGCCGTTCTCCGAGATGACCTGGAATTCCTGGTTCTGTGGAAGGTTGAAGCCCTCGGCCCACCCCGTATGGGCACCAGGATTCCTAAAATCCCCTTGAGGAAGCAGGTTCACCTGTCCCGAGATCTCTGCTCCTAAGACACAAAGACAAAGGAACGCCAGAATCAGGGGCAAGCAGAAAGGCGCGTTTTTGGGCGGTGCCAGCAACTTCAGGTTTCCGAGGGCGGCAGCGTCCAGAACGTCGGAGTGAATGAACCGGCGACCGGAGAATTGGCTCGGGCCAGGGAATTCGTCAGATGAACGAATGTGTTTCATGGTGGACCGTTCGTGCCGTCGCACCGTTGCAGGCCACCTCGACCGAGTACGACCCCGGCCGCAGGAGCCAGCCGTGCACTTGTAGATGCTCCATGGAGCGGGAGTCGGGTTTGGTCCCCGTGAATGTGGACATGAGCGAACTGCCATGCGTCGCCCTTAGCTTCAGCATCAATTCGCCGCCACCTTGTTCCTGCGCCCCGGAGCGGAGGACGGTGAGAGGAACGCTTTCGTTGCATTGGTAAGCCGTGCGAGCGAGTGGAAGCTGAAGACTCACCTCGGCCTTGCAGAGAGCTGCCGTGCAAAATCCCCAACCCAGCAGCAGAAGCAAGCGTGCTTTCACTTTTGTGGGGAGTAACCCACGTTCCAGGGCGGTGGGCAAGGCGCTTATATGGGTTGAGGCTGTTGCAGGGTTCGCGCCGCTGCCAGACAGATCGCGCCAAGAGATGCTTCCGCGTCGCCCATCTTGCGTTTTCGCTGTGACGCGCCATACCTGATTGTGACCGCGAGAGATGATCTGGCGATGTGACGGCCTTCTGCTAAAACAAGAACCCCTGCTGGAGCCGCAGCGTCGATCAGGGCTTAGGTCCGCCGCTGCTTGTGCCCTGGCTGCGGGGCTTTGCGCTCCTGTCTTGGCCGGAACATCAACGTCTGCCTCACTCGTAAAAGTGTTCCAAACTGCCGAGGGCTTTAGCGCCGATGCACTGGGCGGCCGTGGCGGAAGGGTCATCGCGGTGACCCATCTTGAGGATCCAGGGGAAGGTAGTGTGCGCGCTGCCATGGAAGCCGCCAAGCCGGGCATTTGCGTGTTCCGGATCAGCGGCACCATCACTGTGAAAAACGCGATCCAGCTGGGGCTGACAGCGTAGCCGTTTTCGCCAACTGCTACACCAACGTCGAGAACCATCTGAATGAACTCGCGGACGATCCCATTCCGGAATTTGGCGAGAAATCGGCGACGGCCCGAGCCCAACCTTGATCAAGAACCAGTGAGAGTACCTGACCAGGTAGCCGGCTTGACTCGAACCGGTCCGGTCTTACTCTGGTTCGCACATGAAAGCGACTTCCCGATTTCTGCATGTCGCAAGGAATCCTCACCCCGCCGTCTTCGGTCCGATCCATGGGCGCTCTTGGGCCCCGGTGTTCTGGTTGTGCCTGAGCCTTGGCTGGGCGCTCCATGCGACCGATGCGCCTGATACGGCCTCCTGTGGTTGGCAAAAACTCCATCGGACCGCGAAAGGGCAGCGGAGAAAGGAGTTTCACAAGCGGGGAATCCGTACGGCCCAGTGGTGGACTTTCAGGCACTGGAGCTGACGCGACGGTCGTCAGCGGGCTTGCAGGCTCAGCAGTTTGTGGCGTCGGCTGGCCGGACTAGTCGATGCGTCGGTGGGGAGGATTGTGGTCTCAGGCCGCCAGGCGTTCCTAGCGATGATGCAGCCCCCACTTGGGGAAACGCAACGATGTTTCCCTCCTCCGGACCTTGCACCGGGCGAGGCTCGGGGGCATCCTTGTCCAAGCCCAAATGGGTCCGGGTCCGGTGGTAATAGGCGAAATACGCTTTGAGCAAGCAGTGCAAGTGAGTTCGGTTGATCACGATGACGTGATCCAGGCATTCGCGGCGGACCGAACCGATCAACCGTTCGACGTACGGCGACTGCCAAGGCGAGCGGGGAGCGATCCGGACTTCCTCCAGATCCAAGGCCTCGGCGCGCCGCTGGAACTCCAGTCCGTAAATGCCATCGCGGTCTCGGAGCAGGTACTTCGGGGGCGACGTGAAGGCGAAGGCTTCCCGGAGTTGTTGCGCGGCCCAGCGAGCGGAAGGGCTCTCGGCGACATTGAAATGGAGCACTCGACGACGCTGGTGGGAAAGGACAATAAAGACGTAGAGCACCTGGAAGGTGAGGGTGGGAACGGTGAAGAAGTCGACCGAGACCGTACCGCTCAGGTGATTACCAAGGAACGCCTTCCAGTTCTGGGAAGGGGGGCGACGAGCCCGCGGGACCATGTATCTGGCGACCGATCTCTGAGCAATGGCGATGCCGAGCTTGAGCAACTCGCCGTGAATCCTAGGCGCGCCCCACAGCGGATTGGCGTGGCTCATCTGCCGGATCAAGGTGATGATCTCGGGGCCAATGGTTTTCCGGCCGGTTGGGCGAGGGCGGCTTTTCCATCGCCAAAAGAGGCGGAAACCTGCCCCGTGCCATTGGATGACGGAGTCCGGCTGGAAGATCCGAAGCGACGATTTCCATCCTTTCCAGGAGTGGGAGAGCCAGACCCAAAGCGCCCGGTCCAGCGGTTCCAGGCGCGGGCGCTTGACGCTCCGGCTCAGGACGAGGAGTTGATGGCGCAGAGCCAGGTTCTCAAGTACCAAGCTCCGGCGGCATTTCAGCCCGGCCGCGGCGAGGTGAAGCCCGAAAGTCAGCCAACGAATCATGCGGCAGAGGATTCGGGGAAATGTCTCGGAATCCCAGTGC
>Ga0315274_10010451_pt1 | contig 13372 bp, 15 predicted proteins | sample YL17G02_20_MG_FD_203700 | JGI IMG/M metagenome (GOLD analysis project Ga0315274, IMG submission 203700) | Sediment microbial communities from Yellowstone Lake, YNP, Wyoming, USA - YL17G02_20 | ecosystem: Environmental > Aquatic > Freshwater > Lake > Sediment | place: USA: Wyoming | collected...
GATAATTACTCGTATAAGTATGTATCGTATTGAGGTTATTGATGGCGTGGCGACGATGGTGCCTCGCGACACTCCTGCTCCTGAACCTGCGCTTGTTGCCCTCCCCGAGGACACGATAGTCCTGCGTCCTAATAAACCACTCAAGGTTGTTTTTGCCGAAGAGCGCGATGGAATGGAAGAAATGGAACTGGAAGTCCGAGAGATTGAAGTGGATGATGGCTCTTATAATCCTTATCAGGGGGAAAGTAAAGAAGAAGAAAAAGCACGCATAGACGCCTACTGGGCCGCCAATCCACCAAAATACCCATTCACTCCCGAAGGAAACGTTGAGGAATTTGTTGATGCGATGATTAGAGTAGAGGAGGATGAGGTAGTTAAAAAAACCGAATTATGGGAGGAGTTTAAGAAGTGGTATACAATTCAGCACGGTAAGGTAAGAAATTTTAAACCGACTGTGCTATTTGATTATATGACAAAACGCTTCGGAGGAAGCGTGAAGAAGGGGTGGCCGAATTGTATGATTGCGTATGATGATGATGAGGAGGAAGAGGATGCTCGTGAAGTTATCATCCCCCCCGAGTTTGTATATGAACCTTTTGTGGAATATGAAGGACTGAAAGTATACAGACACGATACTCATAAGGATTATGGATGCTGTTTTGAAACAGGAGAAATATACCGTTTTAATCATAAGAAAAATACCATCGCTGGAAAATTAGCGGTGAATATCAAAAATGGAATAACCTTATCATTAGGGTTTGATGAAGATGGAAATAGAAGGCAAAAACACTATGGAACACATACCTTCGTAGGGGAAGTAGCCCTTCATCACGGAAAAATCAAGCAGACTTCAGCACTTCATACGAAAGTCGCGATTAATGTTGCGTGCGAAGCCTACAAAAAACGGCCATTCATCAAACTTTATCCGCTGGCGTGTTTAGCCCTTACGACCGATGGAAATATTGACCCGAACAAGAAACAGCCATACGACCCGATGGGATATAAAGGAGCAGGAATGAGTGATGGCGCTCAACTCCGAGACCGTGTAAAAACCGCCGACCAGATTGACGCGTTTATGGCGCAAGTCAGGCGTGAAAATGAGAAACTCAAAAATAAACTTGAAGCAAGAGACGCCGAAGTCGCACTCCTCAAGGAACAACTACAAGAAAAGAATGACGAAATCAACAAACTCAAGGATGATAATGAGCGATACCAAGAACACTCAAAATCACCCCTAAAGGCAGGCGCAGTTCAATTACAGGAACTCCTTATGACGGAACACCAAGGCTCTACCGTGCTAGAGATGCTACAATTTTGCTTTAAAGACATAACGAGAGATTATCCTAAAGAAGACGATGACTGCGAAGCCGATTTCGGTATCTTTGAAATGTCTCCACGGGGACTGTCTTGTAGAAATGAAATCATTACCAGATAAGTCTATTGATTTATTTGTGTGCGACCTACCCTACGGCGTCCTGACGAACAAAAAGGGCGCGATGCCGACAGGACGGAATACACACGGGATAGCGAATGCGGGGTGCGACTGGGACGTGAAGATAGACCTCGTTGCGTTATGGCGAGAGATTGAACGACTGTGCCGGAACGAACACACACCGGTTTTGATGTTTTGTAATGCCCGTTTCGGCGTGGAACTGGTGAACTCAAAACCAGACTGGTTTCGTTATGATTTGATATGGGATAAAGAGGTGGGTGTATCATTTCTCTCGGCGAACAAGATGCCCCTGCGATGCCACGAGTTAGTCTACGTCTTTGCGAAGAAGTCGGCGTTTTACAATCGGATAGATGAATACAAGGAGGGAATGTGTGCGCGGTCGCGAAAAACGAGCAATCCACGCGGAAGCAATTTTCTACCGAATTCAGTCGGTATTACACAACCGGATAATTTTCAACAAGAGAATATGAGATGCTCCTTATCCATTATACGGGACAGACTGGATAGATATAAAAGCCACCCGACGGCGAAGTCAATCACGCTCTACAAATGGTTAATCTCTCGGTTTTCTAAAGAGGGGGACACCGTCCTAGACCCGACCGCTGGTTCATTTAATTCAGGACGAGCGTGTGCTGAATTAAACAGGAATTATATCGGGATTGAGAAGGACGATAAGTTTTATAACGAGAATAAGCTCGCAGACGCTCCTACTCCATAGGAGAAAATAGAAAAAAAGAAATATGATGATATTAGCATTTCAATTGTTTTCCAAAAAAATTGAAATGGATTTTCAACATTCAGCAGAATACAGCGACAGCAACAACAAGCAAGAATGAGCGACTGGATGAAAGCAAACGAAAAATGGGTTCTCACAACGAAGAGCGTCTGTGGAAAGAATTGGATTTGGACGGACAAGGGAGAAATATATGATATGAGTGGCACAAAAATCGTGCCACTTACTATGAAGGGTTATGTGGAACTCGCAGGCATCGTCCGCAAACGATTTATGAAGACGCTGGTGGATTTACCGAGAGATGGAGACTGGGACGAAGCGAGGGTATGGGCTATTCTCGACGCAATCCGCGACGGCGAATAAGTTCGCAGACGCTCCTACTCCATAGGAGAAAATTTAATCATCAATAAACCGACGGCCAGAACCCATTTCATTAGGGTAAGTCTCTTTCATAAAAGCCTTGACAGCCCTAGCGGCGCCCTCCTCTGTTTCATAATAACCCAGCGAGTGAGTGAAGGTTTCTTTTGGGTTGTTGTCTTTCGTAGTGACGACGCACGCCTGAAATTTCTTATATTTCTTGCTCCATCGCACCGACCAGTATTTACCGTTATTTTTCATATTGTTACTGTTTGCCCTCTGGCAACACCACCGCAGGTTCTTATAATTGTTGTTACAGGGGTTCCGGTCAATATGGTCTATAACCTTATGAAGGGGGTTGGTGTTTGGAATGAAAACACACCCGACGAGGCGGTGGACGAGCATAGAAATAAATGACCTTGGGACAACCAGTCTTGCTGGACGGCCGAAACCCGAGTTCGGTCTTAATAAATTACCAGAGGCATCCATAGCCCGATGAAGCGCGAGGCACATATAACCGTGTGATGGTGATAAGGACGGCGTCATAATGCGGTTTTGAAGCAGATTTAAAATCTCACCCTTGCGATTGATGGCATAATTACCCTTTCGCACTCCAAATCTCTCGTCAATCTCAACAAACTTCGCCATAAAGTTCTCCTCATCCACCACAACCGACGGCGTTATGACGACCTGATTACCCGCCATATCCGTCGCCACGGACGGCGTCTTCACACGGAAGAATGCGTTTACCTGTGCTTGAGTGATACGAGGCATTTGATTATGATGGTAATTATCTTAATCTTTTTAAGTCCGTTTTAGATAATTACCAGCAAGTAAATCCGAAACAGACGCACGTCCGACTTCGTGGTGGCGATGACCCGCGTGGGGTGGTGGGTGTGGATGGGGGTGTAATGCTATCCGCATCATTATAAAGGAATTTCTCCTTTCTTTTATGTTCGCCTGAATGGTAAGTCATCACTTTTAAGGCGTAAAGCATATATTATATACCTGCTTTTTCTTTAATCTCTGTTAGTAGTTTTTCTGGGACAGAATATCTCTGCTCCAATCGTGACCGTTTTAAACCAATCTCTCGGACGTTCGTTTTATAACTGCTGTTGCCGATAGAATATTGATGCCGACCATTTGTTATGAAAGGACACGCCGTCCGCTCACACAATTTTCCGACGAAATCAATATTATTCCACAGCCTCGTCCGTTTACGGTAGGGGTAGTCATACTGACAATAATCCACGTCTGTAAAAGGGATTTCGTCTAATATTCCTTGTTTTTTTAAGGTGCCGGTCTGGGGATTTTCAATCACAAACTTACAGCCCGCATAATTGATTATTTCCAGCCCTCGTCGCACGATAGCGTTAGACCCCGCAATATCAGGTGTTTTTTCCGGCCTCGCATAATTCAGCGACGAATACTCATTACAGGGTGGACTAAACCAAATGAATACTGGTTTTCCGTGTTGAGCGAAATAGGACTTATAATCCCAGTCCAGAATGCTCGTCAAAATATCAGGCGCATATTTCGGTTCTATATCTAAACTTACATACCTCTTATCGCAGAAGTTCTTCATAGATTTACTACCCGAGCATAAGTCAAGATACCACTCCATCGCCGTCATTCTTATCCGTTGAGAGATTTTTAGGTTTATTTCCTTTCGGCATACACGTTTTCTTGTATTCCAGCATTTCCGCTTCATCCTGTTCCGTCCACTTATCCACCGAGCGGAGATGCTTTTCCGATGCTAGATGGCGACGAATGATATTCGCAGTCAAACAAAAGTTCCCGCCACAATCCGCGCAAATGCGATTATGGCCTTTTGAGAGACGTGATGTGAATAATGCGACGAGAGGTTCAATCCATTCAGCGTGGCGTTTATATCTGGTATCTTTATATTGAGTTCCAGCGGTAGAAGAGCCGTAGGGGCTTTGTATAGGGTAGTAATCGCTCATTATATAAACATAAGGTCGGTATTATGTTTATATATGATGGCAAAGCAAATAGATTACGACGACAATCTTGAAAACCTGCTTAAAGATGAAGCGGAGAAAGCGGAGAGCCTATCCATCCTCCACCGCCTCTCGCACGAGAAATACTCATTATATTCAAACGCTATTAATATCCCTGTGATTGTGGGGTCATCGGCGGTCGGATTTATGACGGGCATCCAGATTGATTTTGATGACATCAATATTATACTAGGGATTTTTAGTGTTGTGATAGGGTGTATTAAAGCCCTAGACAGTTATTTTCAATTGGCACAGCGGAGCGAACGGCACCGTCTCGTGAGCCTTCAATACGCCCAGATAAACCGAAAAATCGCCGTTGAGTTGAGTTTGGAGCGTGATGTGCGGATGGATGCGAAGGATGCTCTTAACGTCATTAGGACGGACGTGAAGAACCTAGAAGAGTTGGCGCCGATTATACCCGACGATATTATTGATAAATACAAGGAGCGATATCCGAAAGTGGATGGCGAAAACATAAAGCGTCCAGCCCTAACGAACGGCCTGACGGAGGTGGTGATAAACAAACCGGACGCGAACCATATTGTAAAGGCGGATTTGGTAATGAGGAGTAGACGTCAATCACACGATAACGATATCGTGGATATCCCTCTAGGCGATATCAAAGATGGTGTGTTTAGTGCTTGATGTAGATATTTTGCTGTGTGCTGACGCTGTGTGCCATCCCATCCGCAATCGCCTTATTTTTCTCCTGCGCCTCTAACAGATTATCAGTAGCAAATATAGTGCGGAGCATCGCGCAACCCACCTTGCGAGGGGCGAAGACGCGATTTAAACAGCGGGTAATGGAGTTGCCGACGTCAAATGGACGGCCGGAAACAAATAGGAGAAACGGGAATGTTTTACCTTTTTTTAGGTCAATCCCCATCGTAGGAAGGTCGCCGTCGGTTTTTCGGGAATTGATGTAAAACCAGAAAATCTCCATCACGTCTTCGGGGATATCTACTTCTTGAACGCCGAATGACTTGAAGGTCTTGAACTTTTGAAAGATGAACTTATTTTCATCCAGAATGAGGTAATTTTGCGCGTCGTCTAGGGGGTCGGGGCGTTTTTGAGAGATTACCATTTCTAGGTAGTCCTGATTGCGCCGAGGGAGTATTTTCACATAGAGGGTTAGGACTACAAAGTGAAGGAGAAAGGTGTATTCGTATGAGTGTTTTACGCCCCCTTGCGCCCTGATGTCCTTGAATGTAATATACATTTCGTCCCATTTGTCTATGATTTCATCCCACGTGACCCAGTTGTCTTCTTGTTTCTGTGTTTTCTTGCCTTGGACGAGTTTGTGTTCTCTCGCCACCCTCATCATTCTCTCGTGATATATATCTATCCTCTGGAGCATCCCGTCATCAGGAATAGGGTATGTAAGTTTGAGTGCGGAATGGATGGATGTGTAATAAACCCGCTGTGTATTTTTTGAGTATTTCGTTAGTTTTTTTTCAATCTCCTCAAAAGAGAAGAGAAAGTGAAGATTATCAACTGGCTTTTCGTCATTTAAAATTTCTAGGTTGCGTAAATAACAGACCCTAGAGGTTTCAGCGAGACCGTATTCAGCCATTTTTGCGGAAAGTTCGTCCATAAAGGGGGTGGATTTGAAAGAGCGAGGCATAATGTATCCGAAGGCGATATACATTATACAATTTTTCGTTTTATACCCGATTTAGATAATTACCCAGCGATTTAGAAGAAGCCGACGCGAGGGATATAAACGCGGAAATGGCAAGTGCCGATGAAGGCGGCGACGATGGCGCCTGCCTCATCAACAGCGTTAAGGGTGAGGACGGCGGTGGCGGGAGGCCCTGCGGCGAAAACGACGCGACCAGCATATTTAGCACCGACGGTAGTGCCACCAGCGGCGGCGGGGATGGCGGGAATGACATACCACGCCTCGACGATACACGCGGCGGCCTGTGCGGCGGAAGTGATATTCAAAGGATTAAGATTTACAGCGATGGAACCAGCAACGAAAGGTTGAGCGACGGTGCCAGCAGTTCCGAGAATAACATCGTAATTTGCGGGGGTAAGACCAGCGTAAGACCCAGAAGCATATTGAAAAGCGACACCAATACCAGCACCAGAACTGGCGGGAATTGCGAGTTGAGATACACCAAGAGCGTTCAAAGACATTTTCGGATTTGTTTTATGGTATTAATATTCAGTTGTTTTTATATATAATTTCGTATAAAAACATCCACATCGGTAGTTTATATTGTATATAAACAACAACAAAGATGGATACACCAAGCAATCCGGAGGCATCCGCGGTTTTTAACGAACCAAAAGGTAGTGCTAAACTGAAGAAAATCATAACCGAGCCGATGAGTGATGCGGATATTGAGTTGTATTTGCCACAGGCGAAGGTGCTGATGTTTCGCGAACTGAAAGGCTACCCGAATATACAGGCGATATTGAAGCGTCCGAGAGATTATTTTGTATTGTTATACGAACACACGCCACAGAACGGTCACTGGGTGGCGGTTTTGCGGTATGGGAATACAATAGAGTTTTTTTGCCCTTATGGGACGTCGCCGTATTCACCGAACTCCTGTTTAGAGTGGAATACACCGGAGCAGAATGCGGTGGTGGACGCGACATCTAATTATCTGGAGACGATGTTAAATCAAGCGGAGAAGGATGGTTTCAAGGTGATATATAACCGAATGGATTTACAGAATAAGAATGGTAATGTGAATACCTGCGGAGCATTTGTGGTGTTTCGCGTGCTGTGCCTGATGGAGGATGATATGAACCTCTCGGCGTTTCAAAAGGGAATGAAGAAAATCCACGCGGGGACGGGGTTGAATTATGATGAGATAGTGGCGGACGCGATAGAAATCCGCGAGTAGCGAATTTATCGTAGATGAAATCCGCGAATAACGGCTTAATTTGAAAAGGTGGCGATAGGAGTTCCTACTGCGTGCCAATATAGTCCATTAATATCCGCTACGAATGCCTGTGCTGCGTATTCGGGTAATGTTGCTTTTGAAAAACTTCCGGCTTGAACTTTAAATCCCTGACTAGGAAGTTGAAATACCGCTGTAGAAGAAAGAGGAACCCCATACCTAAAACCAAAAGTAGAGGTAGGCATCGCCACATACGGATATCCAGTAGCAGAATACCAAGCAATACCCTTCGGTATTCCTGATGAAAAAGCCACACCACCATCTTCCCATACATTAATGTCTGTCCCAAACCATACTTGTCTATCATCAGTTATGAAAAAATTATATGTCCCTGAATTAAAAATCGCTATAGCATTTCTACAAAGATTACTACTCGGTGTTATTGACGCAATCATAAATCCGCCCAGTTGATTAGTATAACTAGAATAGTCCTGATATCCACCATACTTAATTTGCTCTGATACGTCAATAAAGTTAAAACTTCCTGTAAACAGTATATTCACACCATCAATCGCTTTACCGAACGATGTAATCGGACCATTAAAACTATTACTTGAGCCAATAGTAGTAAAAGGTGTTAAAGACCAACCTACACCATATATCGCACCATAGTTTATAGACTGTAAACCACTTGCGACGTTAGTAAAATTACCACCTACATAAATGTAATTCTGCCCGCTCACCTGAACCCATTCCATCGCATATACTTCCCCATTAGTGGCGAATTGTGCTACACCAAACACAACGTCATTAGAATATACTTGACTGCTTCCCAGAGCGAAGGGGTTAGATATAATACATAAGTTAGAAAGTGGCGTAGGTGGTCCCGAACCAAAAGTAGAAGTAAAAAGTCCGCCAACATATAGATTTGTATTATCACAAGCAATAGCATTAACATAACCAGCAACCCCAAAATCACCTGTCACACCGTCAAATATCGGGTCAAAAAGAGGAGTAAGAGTTGATGACCCACTAAATCTCATCAAACCTGCTTGTGCTTGCGGTGATGTCGTTAATCCCGCAAATGTTCCCCCCACATACATAAACCCGTTACTTTCATAAAATACATACGCATCACCTCCACCATTAAAAAAAAACTGAAAAACAGGCGGATTAGTAAATGTGAAATCTGAATATACGCAGATTGAACCTGAAATACCAACCCAAACCTGCCCGCTTGACGCTCTTAAAAAAGCAGTAGGGTCTCCAACTACATCACCAACATCACTCCAACTGTAAGTAGGGGATATACCACTATTAATGATAGTTAGATTTTGAAACGGGATAAAAGGTAAGGATAATGAAGTAGTTGAACCAGCATTTTCAGTAACATACGAAGGATAGAAATCCAAGTTTTGTCCGGTCGCGCTCACGACCCCTGTTCTCAATTGAGTTCTAACCCCCACCGGTTGTCCTGTTTGAATACCAATTGTATTTCCAACACCAAAAGTCGCACCACCACCCGTTATTTGTGTTACTCCTGATGCGGAGTTAGATGTTAATGTTATACTACCGCCTGCTCCTGTAGCATTCAAATTAATACTTGATGTTGTAGAAGTTAAATTAACCAGCCCATTTGAACCTGTTATTTGAACCCCTCCTTTCGCAGTTTGAGTTATATTTCCTAACCCAGTAGAAAGGGCGGTGGTGATTGTCATACTGCCAGTTGAAGTCCGTATATTATTACCGACCATATCAATAGGTTTATTAAAATTAACTTCATTCTCTACTCCGTTGATTTGTATAAAATTCGCCATTACTCCAGCCTGAAAACAACTAAACTCAATTGAACCATCTTCACTACTACCAGTCGCGTCTCTTATAGTATGTGATATACGAGTATATTCCTGCTTCGCAAGTCCGCTGTCTGTTCCATATACAGATTGATTGAAAAGAACATCGCCCGCAATACCGGCAGTAGGTTTATTTTTCCACACTTCCATAGCAACACTCGCATTAGACGCTTGTGTATTCACGAGTGTTAGAATAGGATTTGCCTGCCCGCCAACATCAGTATCAGTAAGAGTAATATTAGCATAAGTTCCCGTAGCGGTATTTCCCAACGCTAGTGTGTCGTCTAATGTTCCAAAAGTGGCGGCGTTCGTAATCCACTTCGTTCCAGCACCGCCCAGACTGCTTAAAACCTGACCCACAGTTCCAGCACCACTCGCGAAGGTGTCTAAAATAGTGGCGGGTTTAAAACTGCCATTCGTAGATACAGTTCCACTAATACAATTCAGTTCTATTCCACCTCCACCGAGCACCGTCGGCACGGAGTTTTGTATAACTAAATTCCCTGTATCTTGCCTATTAATTCCAGCAAAACTATAATTAGTAGGGACTATTCCAGCTCCGCCCATTTGTATAGTAGCGGTATTATCAGTCAGGATAACATTAGAAGTCGTTCCAGTTATGTTTTGAGTGCCGAGCGCGAGGGTGGCCGTTAGGGGTGAGCGAAGACTGACGACGGGTGCGACGGTAGTAGGAGCGACGAGTATATTATTTCCACCTGTGACAGAGACAACGCTTCCACCGCCGACGATTGTATCCACATAAAGTTTATTACAGAGGTCATCGGGGTCGGTCGGCACGATAGGGGTCTTCGGGCAATCGCTCCCGTAAAAGTTTGAACCAGTATACACGTTTGTTCCCGCCATAACCTCTCGGTAGCCATTAGAAGGGATGCTTGCCATTTTTATATATATGAGAAGAATTATGTTTTTATTATTAATTGTATAAGACAAGAGATTAATAATAAAAACAACAGAGAATTATATATATAATAAAGATGGCGAGTATTCCGAGTAATGGCTATGCGGCCGTGATGGCAGGGACGAATGTATATACTGGTTCAAATTTCTTCGGTTCCGATTGCCCGAAGACCCCTATTGTGCCGACTGACCCCGATGACCTAGTGAATAAGGCTTATGTGACGAGTGTTATACCCCCTATTCCACCGACCCCTCCGGTGACTGAATTTTCCTATACAAATACGAGTAATGCGGTTGTGCCAGTCGCTCTGCCGACGGCGGCGGGACAAAAATTAAATTTATTGGCGTCGGGGTTGAATGGTGGTCTTTGGTCGCAGATTGGATTACCTCAAGGTGGCTTGGGAAATATAACAGCATTTACGCAAGCGTCCGATGGAAGTTATTGGTTTGGGACGAATGCTGGAAATACGTGTTATATTCTGCGAACCGATGCGACCCTTACAACTGGTTTAGGTTTAGCGGGTGCGATGTTTACTATTTTACCGCAAAACGACCCGATAATCAATTGTTTTTTTGAGTATGGAGGGTTTATGTTTTTGGGTGGGAGATTTGATACCCTTATTTCGTTCCAGCCTGGAGGTGGTATAAATGTAGAAAATTATAATATTGGTAGATTTAATTTACCGTTTACGGGGTTTCCGAATGCGAACCAGTTATCAGGGGCAGGGAGCGGTGGGGCAGGCGGCCCGTATATGGGGGTAGGCGGAACAGTCAATACGATTTTTATGTTTGAATATGTGACGGGAGCGGGGTCGCCTATTTTAATTCTTGGAGGTCAATTTCAAAACACACTACCGACTGCTTGGAGCGGCCCGAATAACAATTTAAACAACCTAATTACTATGACTGGTGGCCTTGTCGGAACAGGAAGTCAGTTTTGGTTAAATGGTAATGGCGGTTTTGCGGTAATTGGTGGCGTCGTCAATACTATTTTTGGTGTGATTGATGATACTGCGGAGGTATATGTTGGTGGTTCATTTACAGATGTAGGTCCTCCACCATATACAAATATACCCTATCTAATGAAGATGAATTTTCTTTCAGGCACCCTTTCTCCGGGGGGTAAAGCGCAACCGATACCGAATTTAAACGGCGCTATAACGGATATGTGTCTTTCAAGTCTGTATGGTGGGCGAATGTTAATAACTGGTGGGTTTGATTTATCACCGTTCGGCGGTTCAACTGTGACGAGTTATTTTCAGTTCAACACAAGCACAGGTCAAGTATTTCCAGCGGTCTCTAATTTTCCAGCAGGTTCCACAGGGGGTAAGGTGTTTTCAACAGGCGGGACTGATAGTGTATTGTTTGGCACGTCAAATGTGGTTGCGTGGCAAAATGTAGCAGGAACTTACTGGAATAAAACCGTAGCGAACGCCTTCGCAGGAACACCGCTGAACTCGTTTAGACAGCAAATAGGAGGGGGAGGCGGCCCTAATTTTTTCGCGACTTATAGTAGTGTTGGTAATTTACAAAAATACACGAGTGGGACGTTGCCAGCAGTCGCGACGTTTCAATTGCCGTCTGCTCGGTTTCGCTCGGCAACAGCCCCTAATAATCAATACCAGAATGCGGTATTCTCCACGGCAGCAGGGGCGCAGGTATTTTTATCTGGAGCAGAATTATACTGGTCTCCGGCGGGGGCATTAACAACGGGATTAACCTTCTCATAAAATTATGCTTGGATGATGTGTGAGTAGGGGCTATTGGCGCGTTCTTCTTCATCAAGAGAACTGGTTTCGTCTTGACTATCCTCGTCTGGTGTGAATAACTCAATATAACAAGTGACGCACAATCTCTCGGTGATGGGGTCTTCACATCGTTCACAGAGGTCTAACTTCTCCGAATTAATATCAATTGCGACTTGACGGTCTATTGCGTGTGTGCGGGCGGTGCGGAGCAGTTCTTCTAACTCCTCCACTCGGCGGGTGAGTTGGTTAATGGTGCGTTGTTTTTCAGCGAGTTCGTCCATTTGATATTATAACTCCGAGAGATTTATTTATTTCAGTTTCAATTTAATCTGTGAAAAAAAAGACGACTTACCCTGCGTCATATATTCCTTACCTGATTACTGCGTCGCGACTGCGTCGCACTTCAAGCACAACGTTCCGTGGGACGGGTGTTCTTTGACTTCGTGAAATGCGAAATCTTCGTCTTCTGATTTGGGGCCGCATTTCATACATTTCCAGCCGACTTCAGCGTTCCTGCGAGCAATCTCCTCCTCCTCGTCGTCGGTCTCCTCCTCGTCGTCGGTCTCCTCCTCGTCGTCGCTCGGGTCATACCATTCGCGCTTCTTAACACCGCCGTATGGCGCCAGCGTCTCTTCTGCGAATTCAACAATCGCATCGTATCGCTCGGCACTTTGTTCGGCGGTCTTTGAAGGCGTGATGATGTGGTGATGAAGTTTCTTGACGGCATCAACGAGTTTCTTGGTGGTCTCCTCCAGTTCTTCAGCCTGCTCCTGATATTCATCCGCTTTCGCCCATCCGTCGCACTCGTGCTGTTCCCTCTCCTGCTCCAGCAACAACTCCACCGCAGGCACCCAGCGGAGTTTTTCGGGGTCGTCAAAGACGGCGACTTTTTCGTCCTGTGCTTCGGCGTGCTGGCAGAGGTTCCACATCGCGGTTTCAAGGGTTTTCCGAGCGGTGATTTCGGCCAGCAGATTTTCCGGCGAGACTTCGTGAGAGTAGTCCGTGGTTGGTATTCCGTGTAGAGTGAGAAGGGCGTCCGTGTAGTGCTTGAGGTATGAGTTCATTTGTCCGATTGAGATAGCCATTTTGATTTCTGATGATGCTTTGATAAGATACACATCATATCCCGATAAGTTGGAAAATCATTTCAATTTTTTCTGAAATCAATTGAAATCCTAATATCATCCATTTTTTGGAAAATTTAAAAAGTGAGAAATTTTTGTGAGATAGTGAGGAATAAAAAAAGTGAAAAATGAAAGTAAAAAAAATGGGACAGGAACCGCCCGAAGGGCGGAAAGCCCCCGTAGGGGGCTGGGGGGGCTGCGCCCCTGCGACCCTTGTTTTCTCACAATCTCACAGTATAGTCTCACAGTCTCACAATACACCCCTAACCATCACAATCTCACACTTTACCGGTTATTAACTACCAAT
>Ga0315274_10010452_pt1 | contig 13372 bp, 14 predicted proteins | sample YL17G02_20_MG_FD_203700 | JGI IMG/M metagenome (GOLD analysis project Ga0315274, IMG submission 203700) | Sediment microbial communities from Yellowstone Lake, YNP, Wyoming, USA - YL17G02_20 | ecosystem: Environmental > Aquatic > Freshwater > Lake > Sediment | place: USA: Wyoming | collected...
CGTGTTTGAGCCAGTCCTGGTTCGTCATCACATTGGGGGCGACGTAGCTTCCCGTGCCGGCTATGCCGATGGGCTTCATATCGCCCTGCTCTGGGGGGCTCCGGCTATAACGATTTCCAAACCCGAGTCCTTAAAATTCGACGATAGTCGATTTATTCGACCTTTTTTTCGTCGGTATTCGCTTTTACTTGTGCGCCGCTTCCCCGAGTAACTTGGCCTTGATGTAGCCCCGGTGACACCTGGCCTCGTCCTTCTCGGCGCAGAGCAGGACCACCCTCTCGTGTTCCTCCATAAGCGCGCGGAGCTTCCGCAGCCCCTCCTCCTCGTCGACGAGTATAGGAGGCAGCTCCCGGGTGCTGTTCCCCAGCTCCCTGATCCACACGTATCGACTGCCGAGCCTCGCCTCGAGCCCCCTCTTCGTGTAGACGCCGAGGAAGGCGTGAAGCGGGTCTTCCCTCACGTCGACGACGATGCCGGGGTTGAGGGCTTCTATTTCAGCGAAGAAATTATCCGGTTTCTTCCCGCCGTAGCCTATTGTGAGCAGCTCCCCCATCCAATTCACCCCATAGGGTTTTAGTAGATTCATCTACCGGGTATGGTTTATATTATATGATCTTTTTCCATCAACCATGGAGAACAGGGACTTCAGGCTGCTTCAGATTGCGAACGTCGCGGCGGTCGTCCTAGCCGTCGCGTGGAACGCGTTGGTCAACATCCTGCCGCTGAACGGCGTCAACACGGCGGTCGTCTCCGACTCCTACCCGAACCTCTTCACGCCACCGGGCTACGTCTTCGCCATCTGGGGAGTCATCTACGTCCTCGCCGCAGTCTTCGCGGCGTACCAGCTTAGGCCCAGCCAGAGGAGCGCCGACTACCTGGGGAAGATAGGTTGGCTCTACCTCGCGGGCGCCGTGATCAACGTCATCTGACTCGTCTTCTTCCACTACAGCTACGGCGCGCCGACTCTGTACCTAGTCTCCATAGTGCTGCTTCTTCTTCTCCTCGTCGATCTGCTCTTTATCTACAGGAGGCTTGACGTGGGCGGTGCCGTGGTGCCGCGTGGTGTGAAGCTCTGCGTCCACGTCCCCATGAGCATCTACTTGGGATGGATATCCGTCGCGAGCATCGCCGGGCTCGCCTCGGCGATCAATGTGGTCTCCCCGGAGATACCCGTCGGGACGCAGGCCGCCGCGACCGCGGCGATGCTGGTCGTCGCCCTCGCCCTAGCCGGGGTTATGCTCTGGTTGAGGAGGGATATTATCTTCGCCTTGGTCGTCTTGTGGGCTGTCTCGGGGATATCGGTGAAGCAGGCGGACATCCCCCTCATCTACCTCACCACACTAGCAGTGATGGGGTTGGCGTTTGCCGCGTTAATGCTCACGCCCGTCATCAGGAAGATGAACTGGGTCAAATACTACCTATCATAGCCGCTTAAGGCTATGCAGGGATTTCTTTGAAGTGTATTCCGTTAACCCATTAGGTAATATAAGATACGCCGACATAGAGGATGACCCATGAAGATTAGCAAGGTTAACCTGATCTATTTCTCACCTACGGGTACGTCGAAGAGGACGCTTGAGGCCGTGGCGAAGGGCTTCGGCGTCAAGGGCGTCGAGCACATCGACCTCACCCCACTCGACGCCGCTGGGAAGAGCCGCGTGGTCCCCGCGGGGGAACTCGCGGTATTCGCCGTCCCAGTCTACGGGGGCCGCGTCCCACCAGTAGCCGCCCAGAGGCTCAAGATGGTGAAGGGAAACGGCACACCCGCCGTCCTCATCGCCGTCTACGGAAACAGGGCCATCGAGGACGCACTCATCGAGCTAAAGGACATAACCACAGAGCAGGGATTCAAGGCAGTAGCGGGCGCCTCATTCATCGGCGAGCACAGCTTCTCCAACGATGCCACACCCATAGCCCCGGGTCGCCCGGACAAGGCGGACCTGGATAAGGCGGTGAAGTTCGGGGAACAGGTCAAGGCCAAGCTGGACGGCATGGCGAAGCCGGTCGAGGTCAAGGTCCCCGGCAACAGGCCGTACAAGGAGAGAAACCCCTCCGGCCCAAGGTTCCCAGACACAACCGTCGAGTCCTGCACCCTATGCGGGGCATGCGCCGAGGTCTGCCCCACGAAGGCGATAACCGTCTCTGATAAGGTCGAAACGGCTAAGGAGAAGTGCACCGCCTGCTCGGCCTGCGTCAAGGCGTGCCCGACGGGGGCGAGGGTCTGGACAAACGAGGGGATAAAGAAGGCGGCGGTCTGGCTCCACACGGAGTACAGCAAGCGCAGGGAGCCAGAGTTCTTCCTCTAACCACCCACGCACCAAGTACAAGTCAAAGGTATAACCAGTCACCCACTCACTGTGTGCTGGGGCAACATCACCCACACACAACGCGAATCATCGAGCCAATCTACCAGTGCCCTTGAAGTACTGGGCAATTTTAGGATTATCTCTGGGGTCTTGACCAATGGGCTCCCCCCAGGGATACCCCATCTGTATCCTCATCACTCCATAACTCATATCGAATGCTGGATACACGATCACAACTTGGCTTGATGGATACGAACGCGATATTATGGGGGGCACAAATATGCCGCTTAATTCCTCTTCCCCGTTCACCACAATGGTAAAGCTGCCTTCTAAAAACCCCTTCATCCCCTTCAGCCTCTCGGCGCATTCACTTGTCAGAGTCAACTCGTGACTAGTAATATTATAATATTCAACATCGGCGTCTGTCACAACCATTGTGTAGTCATGGGTGAGGACTACCCCAAACCCCCCTCCGACAACCGGAGACTGAAGATAAACGACGAGCCACAGCGAAAGCGCCGCCACGAATCCAAATGAGACGGCGAAGAGGGATCTCCTATCCATATTCGGTCCCTGATTAATTGCCAAACGGCTTATTAAGATTCGAGCCACGCACAATGAGGAAAGGCGCAAAAAAGTTGACGCCTTAACCCCACACCCTCTTAAAGAGCTTTACGAAGTTCAGTCCCAGAATCTTCTTTATCTCCTGATCCGAGTAGCCTCGCGCCACGAGACCCATAGTGAAGTTGGGCATGTTCTCCATCCAGCCGTAGCCCCACGACTTGTCCATGGGAGTAAAGTAGTCGACGTCGATCCTCTGGGGGTTCTTCCAGATGAAGGCGGCGCGGGTTATCGAGTTGGGGAACTCCAGGTCGCTCCCGAAGCCCACGTTGTCCACCCCGACCACATCGACGAGGACATCCAACTGGTCGAGCAGGTCGTCGGTGAGTGTGCTCTTCCCCGCCTTCTTAACGAAGAACGGCGTCACGCCTATCACCCCGCCCTTCTCGGCGCATGCCTTCATCATCTCGTCGGGCTTCCCACGCTGCTTAGAGTAGGCGACAAAGTCCCCCCAGAGGTTCGTTGACCTGTTCGCCCACTCAGCGTAGCCACCCGGCTTCTCGGGAGCCGACTTCCTCGGTATTATGTGGGTGAAGCTCACGGGAGCCTTCGACTGTTCGATCGCGTCCCAGCACGTCTGGTCCCCCGTGTGGCTGAGGTCGATGAGGACGCCGAGCTTGTTCATCCTCTCCACAACCCTCTCCCCGAAGGCGCTGAGGCCCGGGTCCTTCTTCTCCCTGCACCCGGCGCCGACCTCGTTCAGCCAGTTGTAGGTCAACTGCATGGCGCGCAACCCGTGGTCATAGGCGACGTCGAGGAAGTCGACGTTCCCCTCGAGGAACATACTGTCCTGAGGACCATAGAATATACCATGCTTCCCCTCCCTCTTCGCCCGCTCTATATCGCCGCCCTTCTTGACCAAGAGGACGCGATCCTTGTTCTTCTCCGCCCACTTGTTGTGTTTCATCAGCTCGGCGAGGGCCTCGGAGAAGCTCCTCTGCATGCAGACGGTGAGGTTTGAGGCGGTGAGGCCGCCCTTGATCACGTCGTTGAGCCACATGTTCTCTGCCACGTAGTCGATGACGGCGACTATGCTGCTGTCGATGACTATGTTCTCCACGTGGAGGGCGAGGGCGTGATCCCTCTGATCCTTGCTCAGTTTCAGGTAGCTGCTCATGATAATCATGGAAACGTGGGCGAATCGGTATAAAAAATAGACTTTCAGGGGGATGGTCGAGAAATGTGGGCGCTTGTGAATACCCGCTACGCGCCCCAGACCTTCTTGAAGAGCCTGACCCAATTGCCGCCGAGGATGCCCTTGATCTCTTCGTCCGAGTAGCCTCGCGCCACTAGTCCCTTCGTGAAGTTGGGCATGTGCTCCAACCACCCGTAGCCCCAGCTCTTGTCCATCGCGGTGTGGTAGGTGACGTCGACCCTGTCGGGGTGCTTCCATATGTATGCGCCCCGGGTGATGGAGTTCCGGTAGTCGAGGTCGCTGCCGAAGCCGACGTGCTCCGCCCCGACGAGGTTGACGACATAGTCAACCTGATCCATGAGGTCGTCGGTGAGGGTCGTGGGCTTTCCCGTCTTGGCGAAGAAGGGGGTGACTCCCACCATGCCACCCTTCTCAGTGCATGTCTTGAGCGCCTCATCGGTGCGCCCCCGACCTAGGGCGAGCTTGACGAACTTCTCCCCGCCAGCCCACTTCGCGTAGGGACTCAGGTCACGCGGCGTCGTGGCCCGGGGGATGACGTGTGTGAAGCTCACGGGCTGCTTGGAGAGCTCTATCGTCTCCATTGTGCTCCTGTCGCCGACGTGGCTGAGGTCTATGAGCATCCCCTTCTTGTTCATGGCCTCGACGAGGCTGACGCCGAAGTTGGTGAGGCCGCCGTCTACCCTGTCCCAGCAGCCATCCGCGGCGTCGCTGCGCTGATAGCTGAGCTGGATGATCCTGATGCCCATCTCCCACGCGATCTCGAGGAACGCGGTCTTCGCCTCGAGGAAGAGGCTGTCCTGTGGGCCGAGGATGAGGGCGGACTTGCCATCCTTCTTCGCCTTCTCGATGTCCGTCGCCTTTCTCACAATGAGGGTCTTGTCCTTCTTCTTCTCCGCCCACTCGTTGACCTCGGCGACCTCCCTCATCGCCTCGCCGAGGGTCCTCTGCATGCAGACGGTGGCGTTACTCGCCGTGACGCCTCCCTTTGCCATGTCCTCAAGCATCAGGTCCTCACCCACGCCCTCGATGAAGGCGACGATGCTCGCGTCGATCACTATGCTCTCCCTGTGAAGAGCCTCGGCGTGCGCCAGCTCATCCTTTGTCAACGATAAGTAGCTTCTTGGAGCCATGATTGATAGATGCCTCCCGCCGTTAAAAAAGGGGCGCCGGACAGGCGCACTGGCTCACGCACCATTACAGGATGCTACTGGGGAGCATCTTCGAGCACCCGAAGGTGTTGATTGCCGCCCTCCTCATCATCTTCCCCAGTCTGCCGATGTTCGCGGCGACGTTCGCCTTCCCCGACGCCCTCTACGTCAACGCCGTGAGCTTCGGACTCATACTGCTCGCGGGTAAGCAACTCCTCTTCATCCCACCGGTCGTGGCGATGCTCATGGGCGTGGTCACCCTCAAGGCGTTCACCGCCGTCGTCATAATCCTCGCCGCCTTCTCGGCGGTCTTCTACTACTTCGCGCGGCGACTAGGGTACGCCTTTTCGCTCCCCGAGTTCGCCTTCTTCTTCCTAGTATACAACCCCCTCTGGCTGACCATCTCCATCACGAGCCTGCTCATGGAGATACTCTGGAAGAACCACCTCAACCTCGACTGGAAAATATAGGGATTAGCAGCCCACGGTCCTCGACTCGAAGTTCGTGAGGGTCGTCGTCACTCCGCCGTGGAGCATCTTGGTCTCGGGGTCCCTTGTGACGCCGACTGGGCGGGCCCAGCTTCGTAGCTCCTCGTCGACCCAGTCGAGGTCGTGGCCCATCTCCCTGAGCCTGTCCCTCACCTCGGGGGTGACCCTACTGTCTATGAAGAGGCGCCCCGTCTCCCGGGTGCATCGCGGGGCCTCGATCGCCTCCTGAATCCCCATCTTGAAGTCGACGACGTGTAGGATAACCTGCATGACGGCGACTGGGATGTTCCTTCCGCCGGGGGCGCCGCAGGCGAGGAGGGGCACTCCTCCCTTCAGCACGACCACTGGGCAGACGTTCTGTATCCGCCTCTTCCGCCCGTCGATGGAGTTGGCATGCCCCGGCTCGGGGTTGAGCCCATACATGGCGTTGTTCATGGTGATCCCGGTCCCGGGGACGACGACGCCGGAGCCGAAGAGGTTGACGAGTGTCTGATTTATGCAGACCATGTTCCCCGCCTTGTCCGCGACAGCGAGGGAGGTGGTGTGGTCGGGCTCGAATGGCCAGGGCTTCCCATACCCTATCTTCGTAGCCCTATCTAGGCTCAATTCTCGCCTCCGCTCAGCTGCATACTCCTTCGACACGAGCGCCCTCTGCGGGACATCGACGTAGCCGGGGTCACCCATGTACTCGAACCTGTCAGCATAGGCGAGCCCGATGGCGTCCCCGACGAGGTGGAGATGCTCCGCCGAACCGAAGCCGTAGCCGGCGAGGTCGTAGCCTTCGAGGATGTTGAGCATCTCGACGAGGGTCGTCCCCCCGTGGGTGGGGTCATAGACGACGTCGTGACCCCGGTAGCTGCCTGGCTGGGGCTGGGAGACGATGGGCTCGTACATCGCTAGGTCCTCTCTGGTGATTAGGCCGCCGTTGCCCGCCATCTCGTTGGCTATCGCGTCGGCTATCCACCCCCTGTAGAAGGTGTCCCTGCCGCCCTCGGCGATAGCTCTCAGGCTCTTCGCCAGATCCTTCTGGATGAACATCTCAGGCTTGGGCAAGTCGTATGTGAAGGGAATGTAGGGGAACTGGGAGTCGTGCAGGAAGATCCTCCTCCACTCGGGCATGTGCCAGAAGGTATTCATCCGCTGGAAGATGTAGCCGGCAGTCCACCACCCGACCGGGAAGCCCTCCTCGGCGACGCTTATCGCGGGCGCCATCACATCGGGGAGCTTCGTCGTGCCGTGGAGTTCAAGCGCCTCGGTGAGTCCGGCGACCGTACCCGGTGTAACGCAGGCCTTGTGTCCGATGACGTTGGCGTCCCCCTTGACTCCCCGCCACCCCATCCACCCCGGCTCCCTGTCTTCCGAGAGCTTGTACATATCCGGTTTACAATCCTTAGAGGGCCTCCCGACATAGTCGATGATCACGTTCTCCCCGGAGGCAAGGTGTATCGCCATGACTCCCTCGCCGCCTATCCCGTTCATGGCGGGCTCCACGACGCAGTCCATGAACGCGGCCGCAACCGCGGCGTCGACGGCGTTTCCGCCCCGCCGGATCATCTTGCAACCAGCCTCGCCGATCAGTGTGTGTTTAGATGCCACCATCCCGTTCGGCGCCACCCCGTCGTGCCTCCCGGGGCCACCCCAACGCCTCAACTGGTAGGCGAAACCCGAATCAGACATGATGAGAGATCACCGACGGCGCTTAAACTAGTTCCCCCGGGGGTTAAGCTTGAATATGCCCACCGCGTAGCCTTACCCATGTCCGAGAAACTTCAGGAGTTCCTAGCCACGGGCAAGGACTGGGCTAAGGTCAAGACCACCATCCCCGGCGTCTTCATACAGAAGCTACCCTCCTACCATGGTCAACCAGCCCGCCTCGCCATAGAGGTAAACCCCGTCGACGCATCCGGTGCCCCCACCAAGAGGAAGGGTCTCCTCATCCGCGACGTCTCCGAGTACGAGGAGTTCAAGGAGATACTCAGCAACGAGAAGATGGAGACCGTCTTCGAGATGCTGGGGAAGGTGAACCCGCCGACCCAGAGGAAGCAGAGGGGCGGCCTAGAGGACGACGTCATAGACATCTAGACGGGTTACCCTATCTCCTCGGAGTACATCGTCTTCTTCAAATCCAGCAGAGTGTTCAACCGCATCTTGAGCAACAGTATCTCCTCGAACCTCGAATTTTCATCTATAAAGACGATGAGCTCCTTCTCAAACGCGTCGATGCTCTTCACGATCTTAAAATAATCCTTAACAGGGGCACGCTCGATAGATTCGAGGAGCTCATCGAGCTTCACCTCATACTTATCAACACGTATTCTAATCTTGGCCCGGGTCTCCTCAAGAGAAACCCGAAGCAACTCGAGGCAGTCCTCCGAAATCTCAAATATTAGGCCGTCCTTCGAGACGACCTTCTTCGCAGCCCCCTCGGCGAATAGCGATTCGAGGGCGTCCCTTACTTCGAACTCGGTGAATGAAGTGTCCTTCAAGATGACTGGGAACGCATCCTCCTTGATCATGAAAGATGGTGCCCCTTCGTTTGCATTGTCCTCCGTGAGGTGAAGGTAGATTAAACTGTAGATCTTCCGGTAGGAGGTTATGGGTATCATCGTCTCGAGGAGCGCCGCGGAGACCGATATCGTGTCGAATGCGAGTGGGATCTCGATGCCCAAAGATATGCCCCAGTAGGCGAGCACGATTGATAGAAGAGTCGAGACGATGCCGATGACCCCCGCGATGATGGAGATGTATATGAACCAGTCTCGAATGACATCGCGTCGTATCCATACTCTTCGAACGAGGCCCAGTGGGGCCTCTATAACCACGACGGCGTAGACGCATAGCACGAAGAGCACCACGGCGACACCAATCGCCACGAGGAGACCTAGACCCAGATCCCATGGAAGAATAAACCCAAGCAACACCCCAGCGACGCCTATCGGCTTCATCACCACCCTGAGCCGTTGCCTATAAACCCTAGAGGGCAAACGGAAGAAGACGATGAATGATGTGATGAGGAGTAAAACGATGAGGGCGAACAACAAACTCGACGGGATACTCTCTAGCATCGTTTCCCCGCAGAGATAATGTGGTCACGCTTTATAGGGTTTCCACGGAGGGATTCGAGACCCTAAACTCCTTAACCCGAGTCGAGCACGTATCCTAACATGGTTGAAGAGAACGTTCTCGACATCTTCACGAGGCTAGTAGAGATTCAGGCGCCTTCCGGCTTTGAGGAGCCGATGATGAAGGCATTCATCGAGGAGATCAAGCCATACGTCGACGAGGTCCACGGGACGCCACGCGGCAACGTCGTCGCGGTCCAGAAGGGGAAAAGCTCGAAGGCGCCGAAGGTCGCCCTCGTCGCCCACCTCGACCAGATAGGCTTCATAGTGTTCAACATCGACTCGACAGGCTTCATCAGGTTCAGGAAGATCGGCGGGAGCGTCACCCGCGCCATCCAGGGGCAGCACCTCCAGATACTCACGGACAACGGCCCGGTCGTCGGCGTCGTCGGCATGAAGCCGGGCCACATAACCACGCCCGCGGAGGCGAACACCATCCCCCAGATCGAGGAGATGTACATAGACATCGGCGCGAGGAACAGGGAGGAGGCCGAGGCCATGGGCGTCAAGAACGGCACACCCATCACCTACGCCACCACCCCCGTGAAGCTCGCCAACGACCTCATCGCGAGCCCCAGCGTAGACGACCGAGCAGGCTGCGCCGCCATAATCCAGATAGCAAAGACCCTCGCCAAGAAACGCCCCAAGGCAACCATCTACTACATCGGCTCAGTCGAGGAAGAGATCGGCCTACGAGGCGCAGAGACATGCCTCCACGACCTCGACGTAGACATGGCAGTCGCAGTCGACACCTTCCCCGCCGGATACCAGCCCGACGTCAACATGCGCGACCTATACTACGAGGTCGGGAAGGGGGCAGGCCTCCACGTGGGGGAGCAGGGAGACAGGGTCAGGATACAGAGCCAGCAGGTCCACAGGTGGCTGCGGAGGACGGCGGAGGCACATGGGTTCCCCCATCAGGTGGGCGTAATGAATGGAGGCACGGACGCGATGACCATGATGCAGACACGCGGCGGCGTACCAGCCGCAACCATAGGCATCCCACGCCGCTACAGCCACAGCCCCGTAGAAGTCTTCGCCCCAAGCGACCTCGAAAACCTAATAAAAATACTCACAACCGCCATCGAGGAACTCGGGCCCAACTTCACGACCACCCGCGTATAGTCATGATAATACTTATCACTTAGACAAGTCACTCATAGGAAAACGGTGAACGCAGGTTGAAGCTCCGACTGAGGCTCATCATAATCTTAAGCCTTCTGATCGGAGTTTTGATAACAACACTCTACATCTTCAGCTACACGGCGATATTCAGCAGGTACCAACTAATCGAGAACAATGAGGTCAAACAAGAACTGGGGCGAACCATAAACGTCCTCGATCAAGAGATCAACAAGATCGACTCAACTACCAAGGACTGGGCCAAATGGGACGATACATACAGCTTCATGGCGGATGGAAATCAGAATTATGTGGACTCTAACCTAGTAACGGTGACATTTGAGACAAACGATGTAAACGTTATACTCTATTATGACTCCTCGGGAAAACTCGCCTACGGTCGAGCCTACGATCTTGATCAACGGACTTGGATGGAGATCCCACATTACTTCCTCGGAGATCTCACGGATAAGGACATACTGGCTGTCCAACCATCAGATTATACCAAAGGCATACTCGCCCTACCGGAAGGAGCGATGCTCTTCTCCTCACAGCCCATACTAACGAGCATGGGTGAGGGACCAATCAGGGGAACTCTCGTGATGGGGAGATACCTAGACGACCCCAAGTTACTCAAGATAGCGGAGATACTCAGCATAAGCGTTGAAACCAGAAGCGTCAGCGACCAGAGTCTCCCACAGGACTACAAAGACGCCCTGGCGGTTATCAACCCCGAGTCGATAACTCCAATCAACTCGAGCAGGATCGCCGGATACGTCTTGATATTCGATTTCTCCGGCGACCCCTGCCTCATTCTAAGGATCGACCTTCCCAGGGAGATATATCTAGAGGGACAGGCAGCGCTCGAAAGCTTCCTCGTATACTTTATAGTCATTGGGATATGCTTCGGAGCAGTGATGCTTGTTGTCAACGACCGGCTCTTCGTCAAACCCATCACTGAGTTGAGCGAAAAGGTGGCCGAGATAGGTAGGAAAGGAGACTTCGATGAACGCATACACGCTTCCGGTGACGACGAGGGCGCCTCACTCATCCGCGACATAAACGGGATGCTTGACTCCTTCAAGGAAGCCCGTGAGAAGGAACTCAAGCAGAGAACCGAGGTAGAGAATATGAGGAGGGAACACTTCAAGGAGCTACTATTAGGCGCATCGAGGGTCATCAACTCCATTCGCTATGACCTCCGTGGCCCCCTCCAAGTCATCAGAAACGCCACATATCTACTACGCGAAGACCCGAAGAAAGTCGACACACTCGCGGATATGATCGATGAGAGCGTCGAGAGCGCCATATCCACGATAGAGGACCTGAGCAGCAAGACCCAGACAGGAGAGTTGAATATCACGGTCACGGATCTCCGCTACGTCATCGAGATGGCGATCGACATGGCGAAGGTCCCGCAGAACATCAATGTGGTGACGGACTTCAGCGACGAGTTCCTCGCCATCCTCCTCGACGTCGCCAAGTTCCAGAGGGTCCTCGACAACCTGATCAGGAACGCCGTGGAGGCGATGCCAAAGGGAGGCACCCTGACAGTAAGGAGCAGGAGGATGAGCGACGCCATCCACATAGAGGTGGAGGACACGGGCATAGGCATACGGCGCGATGACGTGGGCAAGCTCTTCCAGCCGTTCTACACGACGAAGCCCACCGGGACCGGCCTCGGCCTCGTTTCAAGCAAGACGGTCATCGAGGCGCTGGGCGGCACGATAAAGATAGAATCGACCCCCGGCGTCGGCACAAAGGTCACACTCATGCTCCCCATTAGGAAGAACTGAGCAGGATTACAGATCCATTATAATTAAAAAAAGGGTGACGGTCCGGATCTAGTATGGGTAAGGCTTCCCTGTTGCTAGTCGACGACGACAAGATAAGTAGCCAGATCCTGAGCTACATCCTCGTCGACGAAGGCTACGATGTAGACCTGGCGGCGACCGGGGAAGCCGCGATCGAGAAGGTCTCGACCCACAGATACGACCTCGCCTTCCTCGACTTCATACTCCCCGACATGCGAGGCCACGAGGTAGCAAAGAGGATGAAGGCCATCGCCCCCGACATCAAGGTAATCCTCCTCACCGGCTACATGAAGAGCGGAAACGCTATAGAGAACAACTACGAGAAGATGCTGTTGAAGCCGGTCCCACCGGACGAGATAGTGAAGGCGATAGCCGAGATTCTGCGTTAAACGGCCAGAGCCGAGACTTGTGCAAGCTGAGAATATCAACGATCTTGATAGCCACGGTTTTCGTTGTCTGCATCCGAGTCACGACGTTCACGGTGAGGCTCCCCCATTGTAAAACCCCCTCGAATCGGGCAGAGTTCTTTAAAGTCGAGGGCCCCCATCCTCCTTGATCGCCTTGACCGACACCGAATTACTCAGAATGACGGGGCATAGACTGAAGGACGCCTACTTCGACAAGGCCGTGCTCCCCATCGGCTCCACGGAGTACCACGGCGAGCACCTACCATTCGGGACGGATACACTCGTGGCGGACAGCATCGCGTCGGCGGTGGCGGGGAGAGTCGAGGGGATGCTGAAGCTCCCCGCGATGCCCTACGGCATGAGCCACCATTACTCGAGCTTCCCCATGGTCCTCACCCTTGACACGGAAACGCTCGTGAGGGTCCTGAAGGAGTTGATGGAGTCGCTGAACGTCCACGGGGTGAAGCGGCTACTTGTGGTCAATGGGCACGACGGTAACATCCCCGCCCTCGAAGCCGCTTCGCGGGAGTACCGTTCAGCACACCCGGAGTTCAAGGTGGCGGCTCTTGAGGCGTGGTGGGTCACAGCAGGGGAGCTACTCCCAAAGGGCACCTTCGAAGCGTGGGGTGGCCTCGGCCACGCCGGTGAGGGGGAGACGAGCATGATGCTCAGGGTCGCCCCCGAGCTCGTCAACATGAACAAGGCCAGGGGGCACATCCCCGTCCTCCCCGAGCATGTCCAGGTGAAGTGGCTCTTCCGCGAGATAACCCCCTACGGCGTGACGGGGGACCCCACGAAGGCGACCTCGGAGAAGGGCATAATGATGTGGGACGCCCTCGTCGATCACCTAGTCTCTTTCGTCAGGGAGATGGACGGGAACGGTTGGGAAGTAGACAAGCAGAAGTAGACCAGCGGACAGGTCGCAGGTGTTTTATTTCCCTCCCCGAGCCCCCTATACGGGATATAAAATGAAGGTACTCGTCCTAGGCACGGGTAAGATGGGTTACGGTCTACTGAAGGACCTCGTCGCCCAGAAGGAAGTCGATGAAATAGTCGCGGCAGACGCCAACATCGAGGCCGCGAAGGCGACCGCCAAGAGGGTCGGCAGCGACAAGGTGAAGGGCTGCGAGAAGCTCGACGTCACCGACAAGAAGGCGACCGTGAAGCTCATCAAGGGCTTCGACGTCG
>Ga0315274_10010454_pt1 | contig 13369 bp, 10 predicted proteins | sample YL17G02_20_MG_FD_203700 | JGI IMG/M metagenome (GOLD analysis project Ga0315274, IMG submission 203700) | Sediment microbial communities from Yellowstone Lake, YNP, Wyoming, USA - YL17G02_20 | ecosystem: Environmental > Aquatic > Freshwater > Lake > Sediment | place: USA: Wyoming | collected...
TCTTTGACCGCCTAAAAGCGGGACTACGAACCTTTGGGATCCCCAACTACCGACGAACATGGAGATACTTGCTCACCCAGTCGAAGATCGTCAAGAAGCGGTAGTAGTAGGCGCCCGTAAAATTGCACGTGGACATGCAGCGAGGATTGCATCGCCCTTTCAGCGCCTCCAGTTGCTCAGGCTGAAAGCGCGGCTGTCCGACCACGCCCCAGTCGTTCTCGTCATTGAAAAACTCGAAGCACGGCGTCAACCGCCCGTCGGTGCGGATGACCAGCGTGTTGGCCCCCGCGCGGCAGTTCCAACGGATGGGTTCGCCGCGAATGAATCGTTTGGCCATGAGGAAGTGTTGCGGGGAGTTGGCCATGTTGTAGCCGCGCCGAAAGCGGTCGAGCAGCCAATCGAGCAATTCATCCACCGCGCGATAGTCGTCGGGCACGAAACCGATCTCGCGGTGCGCCGTCTCGAAATGGGCCTGTTCCTTCAGCGGCGCCTCGATTACATGATAGTCCACGTTGATCCGGTCGCGATAGGCGATTTCGGTCAGCTCCTTGACGTCCTCGATGTTGCGCGGCGTGATGTTGACATTGAACATGACCAGAAATCGGCCGTCGGTACTTTTCTCTCGAAGCATCTCATACTGCGAGCGGATGCGGTTGAGCGCTTTGGGCAGACCCGGCTTTTCGTCCACGCAATCCACGGCCAGATTGAACAGGTCCACGCCGGCGCCGGCCGCCGCGTCCACGAACGCCTCATCGAGCAAGACCCCGTTGGTCGGCAAATAGACGTAGAAGCCGCGGTCGTGCGCATAGCGGGCGACGTCGAGGATGAACGGCTTGCGCAGGAGCGGCTCGCCGCCCATGAAGGCCAGCACGCGGCAGCCCAGTGAATGGAGCCAGTCCACCGACCGTTTCGCCGTCTCAATCGCCATCCCGCGGTCTTCGGGGACGTGCGAGCCGTAGCAGTAGTAGCAGCGATAGTTGCACGTCAGGTTGGTGAACAGAAAGGACAGGACGGGACGGAAGCGACCGTCGTGCAGGCGCGCCTTGAAAAAAGGCCAGAACCAGCAGCGCGTGGCCTTCCATCCCAACGCCAGCCGTTTCCTGCCGACCTGCCAGCGGCGCATGGGTCCCACCTGGAGAATGCTAATCTGATTCAATTCGGGAGGGAGGGTCGTTGTCCAGTGTTTTTCGAAAGATCGCAGGGCGAAACCGCTTCTCGACGATTGTTGTTGGCTCGAATGGCGGATGCCGCCCCGGCCAGCAAGACCAACGCCGAGGCGGTCTGGAGTGCGGTGAGCCGCTCGTCGAAAACCAGGCGCGAGGTCACAGCGGCCACTATGGGCGACGTGAGAATCACCGTGTTGCAGATGCCGACGCCGAGTCGCTGAATCGCCCGCACATAGAGGATTTGAGCCACGCCGATGCAGGCCACTCCCGACAGGAAGACCATCAGGAGAACACGGGGAGGCGCGGCGGCGACCGCCCCAACGTGCCCGCGGGTGGCGGAGAGAATCAGAAACACGACGCTCGCAACCGTGGCGATGGCCGTGAACGCCGTCGAGGGAGGGGCCAGCTCGATGCACCATTTCACGGCCACCGAATAGGTCCCCCAAAGCGCCGCCGCACCGACCACGAGCGCGACCGCGAGGGTAAAATTATTCCACGCCGCCCGATGCGCCTCGGCGAGGACGAATTCGCGGCTGAACACCACCATGCCCACCGCTCCGGCCAGCGCCGCGCTCGCTCCGAACATGAACCACGGCGATCGGGCCACCCGGCGCTCGTCATGGAAAAACAGGCACGACAGGGCAATGGCCACGATCAGTTCGAGCTGAATCAGCAGGCTGATCAGCACCGGCATCGCATAGTAGAGCGACAACGTGAAGCAGACCTGATAGGAGGCCAGAATTCCCGCCGCGATGGCGAGGCGTTGCCAGGCGCGGCGATCGGCCGGCCACAGCCGTTGCCCCGTCCACCACCCGTAGGGGTAGAGAAACACCAGCGCCGAGAGGTAGCGCCAGAGGTTCTGCGTATCGGCGTCGAGATAGCGGGCGAAAAAATGGATGAACACCGGGGGGACGCCCCACAGGAACGCCACCAGAAAAATGTCCACAATCGCCCGGCGCTGCGCAATCATAAGGCGCCCACTGTGCGGAAGGACGAAGGAAAAAGTAAAAAGGAAAAAGTCAAAAGCGAGGCGCGGGCATGTTTCACTCGAAATCGGGAAAAGCGCTCGGGATGGAGCGCGGACACATTTGAGCACTTGAAACTGACGGGTCTGCGTCGCCTAATGGCTGCCGCCGGGTTTGACCGGCGCGAATCCGTCGTTTCGGGAAGATACGTTGGCCAAAGCGAAGTCGCCGATTGTCGAGCCGCGCGAGCACGTCTTTGAGACCATCCTGGGCCAGGACCACGCCAAGCGGATGTGTCGGGCGATGATCGCGGCGGATCGTTTGCCGCGCGCGTTGCTGCTGCATGGCCGTCCCGGCGTCGGCAAAAAGAGCCTCGCCTACGCGCTGGCGAAGCTCATCAACTGTTACCCGGAAGGTGAGCGGGCCGATTGTGCGCTGCCGGCGTGTCGGAAAATTGCGCGCGGCGTCTATCTCGACCTGATCGAAATCTCACCGAGCGGGCCGGGCGGCCAGATTCGCGTCGAGTCGGCCCACGAGGCCGAGGCGCGTCTGGCCACGTCGCCCATCGAGGCGCGGCGGAAGATCCTTCTCATTCTCGACGCCCACCGCATGAACGTGGCGACGGCCAACGCGCTCCTGAAGACGATCGAAGAGCCGCCGCGTCACGCCAACATCCTCCTGGTCACCGACCGTCCCGGAATGCTCGTGACGACGATCCGGTCGCGCTGCACGCCGATTCGGTGCGGCGAAATCGAGTCGGAGCGGCTGGCCGATTGGCTGCTCGAGCGCGTCGCCAGGCTGGGCGGCGACCGCGAGCGGGCGCGGTTTGTGGCGCTGCTTTCGGAGGGGCGGCCCGGCCAGGCGCTGGCGCTGATCGCAACGGGGCTGCTCGAGCATCGCGCCGAAACCCTCGAGGCGCTCGTCACTTTCCATCGCGAGGGCTATCGGGCGTTCATGATCACCGCATACCATCTGGCCAGGGGGCAACGCGATCTGGGCGGGGCGCTGGCGATGCTCTTCGCGTGGTATCGCGACTTGCTCGTGAGCCGGATCGCGCCCGAGGAAAGCGATTTGCTTCTGAACAAAGATCAGCAGGAAGCGCTGCGGTCGCTGGGAGCCACAGTGCCGCTGCGCGGCCTGGTCCAGGCGCTCGAGCAGATCGCGCGGCGATTTGACCTGGCCGACCGCATTGCCATGCCGCAGTTGGTGCTGGAGAGTCTGTTGGTGGAAGTCGGGACGGCGACAAAAGCGTAGTGCTGAGTGGTGAGTGCTGAGTGTTGAGTTGAAAAGCAGAGGGCATCCAGGTACGGTAAAACGCAATAGGGAGGCCAAATTGATTAGCGGGTCTGATCGCTTGTCCCTTTAGTCCCTTCTGTCATTTTGGTCCCTTCATTACGTCGGGGTGTACTAACAGCTCGTAGCAGCCACGTCAGCGGCTCGACAGCGCGACTACGAACGGTGGCGGCGGCGGAGTTCGAGAGGCGGGCGTTCGAGGGCTTGTTGCCAGACGGCGCGGATTTGGCTGGCGATGGTGGTCCAACTGAAGGCGGTTTCGGCGCGACGGCGGCCTCGCATCACAAGATCGCGGCGTAAGTCAGCGTCGGCGAGCAGGCGGTCGAGCACGGCGCGAAGATCGCGCGCATCGCCTTCGCGAAAGAGCAGTCCGGCATCGGCGATGGTTTCGGGAATCGCACCGGAGCGTGAGCCGACCACCGGCGTCTCGCACGCCATCGCTTCGATCAGGACGCGCCCGAGTTGCTCTTTCCAGTGCCGCCGCGTGAGCGAGGGAAGCGCAAGCACGTCCATGGCGCTCAAGTAGCGCGGGACTTCGTCCGAGCCGATTGAGCCGACCCACACGACTCGATCCGTGACTTTCAGTTCCTCGGCGCGACGCCGCAGCGCGGGGTCCTCGGGACCATCGCCGACGATCAAGAGTTGGAAATCGCCCGGAGGCATCTCCGCCTCATCACTTCGGCGGCTACAGCGCGCCGCGGCTTCGAGCAGCGTGGCCACGCCCTTTTCCTCGACGAGGCGGCCGAGATAGCCGACGGTCGGGCGCGTCAGGCCAAGTCGGCTTCGCAAGTCGCCGGCCCCGACGCGTCGCAACCGGGTCGGGTCAACGCCGGTCGGAACAACCTCGAACGGCCCGTCGTAGCCTTTCGCGCGAAAGACCTTGACCGCATCGCGATTGAGCGCCATCGCCGCGTCGGCCGACCGGAGAACGTATCGTTCCATCCACAAGAAGGGCGGCGGATAGCGCTTGGCGATGTTCTGGCACGCGGTGAAGACCAGACGGCAGCCGGGCGAGAACTGATTGCGCCACCAGGCGATGGCCGCCGCGATCAGCGTGTAGGGTTCTTCATAGAGGTCAATCAGGTCGGGCCGGACGTGCGACAGGATTGCGAACAGCCGCGGGTAGAAATGAAAAGCGGCGTGTCGGCGAAGCCACGCCGACGCGGGGAGGAGCCGATAGCGCGGGGGGTCGCCCGGTTCGATTTCCAGCGGTCGCGGAAATCCCGCTTCCCATCGTTTGGGAGCAAGAACGGTCAGATCGAGAGCGTCGTTGTCCTGGGCCAGCGCGACGTAGCGTTCGCGATTGAGGAGGCGGCCCGCGCCGTGCCAGATCGAGAGAACGCGCAGCGGGCGCGTTGACGCAGCGGCCGGTGAATGTGGGTCTTGGCTCATGATTGGGGAGAGAGGTTCTGACGGCAGATTTCGAGGGCGGCATCAAAGACGCGAATCTGCGCCGACCGATTGGTGTGATAGCCGGACTTCTGCGTCGTGGTCTGCCGGACGACGATCAATTCCACCTCGCTGGTCTTCTTGTATTCCGTTGTGATTTTCTCGCCGCGAGCGTCGGGCTGCAGGTTCCACTTTTTCAATCCGAAATCCGGTTTGGCCAGAATCACGCAATAGAGATATGGATACTTGGTCCCCTGCACATTGTTCAGCGAGACTTGGACCTGGATCCCGAGGAAGTTGTTGGGGGCGCCGTCGAAACGCACCATCAACTTGGCATCTTGTGGGATGTCGCCCGCGGTCGTTTTCTGAAGTTCGAGCATAGGCACAGCGGTCAGGCCGCTCGCGCTTTCGCCGCCCACTCGATTCACGATGATCTGGAGCGCGCCGACGCGAATCATTAACTCGGTGCAGTGATAGTAGCGACGGATGCCCGTGATCCAAAACGGCGCAAACAACGCCGCGGCGTCCGCTGCACAGGCGCCCGCCAACTGGACCGAGACAGTCCCAAGAGAGGCGCTCGCCACAATCACCGCGGCCAAGAGAAGCAGGCCCGTCAGGCAGCCCCAGGGATTGGTGGCGTCAATCCAGGCCGAGCGGTCCCAGCGGCGGCTTTCGGCGTCAATCTGGGCGATTCGTTCGAACCGCTCGAGCGTGACGGTTTCCCAGCGTTTCTCGCCTTGGGGCCGGCCGGGCGGCTCGTTCGAGTAGCCGCGTGTGAGGGCCAGAATGGTCCCGACGAGAATGACCGCCGCGCCGGGCAGAATCCAACCGAGCACCGCCTGAACGATCAGGCCGGTCGCCCACAAGCCAAGCACCAGCGCCAGCCGCGCGTTGTAAGGGATGCCGGCCACGTGGAACCGCAGTTCATTGCGATGTTTGTAGTCGGGGAGCATGGGTCGCCACCATGAGTTCCTCATAGCCGCGCGTTTCCCAATACAGCGGACAGGCGCCGTCGCAGCAGACAAAGTCGGCGCAGTCGCGGCACGTCGGATGCGCATAGCGTTTCTGTTTGTAGAACTCGGCGCGGTCGCCGAACCAGATCGTCCGAAACGGCTCGCGCAGCAGATTGCCCACGCCTTGGTCGAACGACGAGCACGGCAGAACGTCGCCGGTCGGCGAGACGCTCAACAGGCCGTCGCAGGCGGCGCAGCCTTTGTTGCCCAGGCCGTGGGCGATGGGGTTGAACAGGCAAAGCGGCGTCGGCGAATACCAGAGGAAACGCACGTGCGCGCGACGGGCCGCCGACCGGATGCGCAGGATGATCTCGCCCGCCTCGCTATAGGCCACGCCGAGCTGGTCGCCTCCGGCCGCAATCGCCGCGCGCGTCGGGATCATCAGATTCATCGAAAGCCGCTCGAGTCCCAACGAGGCGGCGAGCGCCGGCATCCGATCGGCCACGTCGCGATTGAGCGCATTGAGCGTTGTGTTGGTGTGGACGTGAATGCCGGCCTCGCGCAGGGCGGCGATGCCCCCGATCGTGCGGTCGAACGAGCCGACGACGCCGGTCAGACCATCATGGATTTCCGCCGTCGGGCCTTCGAGACTGACTTGCGCCGAATTCAGTCCCGCCTCGACCAGCCGCTCGACGGCGCGCCGGTCGGCCATCGTTCCGTTGGTGATCAGATTGACCCGCATGCCGAGTGCGCGGGCGTGGGCGACCAACTGGGGCAGATCGTCGCGCAGCATCGGTTCGCCGCCCGTGAAGCTGACGCTGGGGACCTGGGCGTCGCGGCGGATGATGTCGAGGACACGGCGCACGTCGTCGGTCGCCATCTCGCCGCACTCGTCGCCGCCCGCGCGACAGCCGCAACCCACATAGCAAAATCGGCAGCGCAGGTTGCAGCGATAGGTGACGGCGACCTCGGACAGCACGGGCAGTGTGTTGAAAGGCCGCGTGAACGGGATTCGCTCGACGGCGCGCCGGCCGTGACCATCGCCGAGGCAACCCGTCACGAGCGCGCGAAGATCGCAGAAGAACTCGTGAACCTGACGGCGGCGTTCAGGCCGATCGAGGCGATGGCGCGCGCTCACGCTCGCCAGCGAGGCGCCGCCGAGAAGTCGCTCCAGAATGTCGAGCGCCGTGGCGTTGATCTTGTACGCTTGATTCGGAAGCAGGATCAGAAGCGAATCTTCGCGCCGCACAAAGACATACGGGCGAATGCTCGCGACAAAGGTCTCGATCCAGTCGAGAGGTGGAACCGTCGAGTCGTCAGCCAACGGCCGAAGATTGCCTCTCGGGACTTCGACTTCGCACGTCTTCTGTAAGTTGCCCGCCATTCGTTCTCACCGCGTTTCAGAAGAAATCATGGGCAAGATGCCCCTGCCACGTTCACTCTCTCGCCTCTGACTTCCAACCTCCAACCTCCCGCTTCTCAATGCGCCCCGCCCGAAACGCACGCGCTGTGGCAAGCCGAGTGGCACGCCGAATGACAGGCGTCGTGGCAGGCCGAGTGGCACGTATCGTGACAGGCCGAGTGACAGGCGTCGTGGCACGCCGTGTGCGCATAGCAGGCGCTGTGGCAGGCTTCGGACGCGACAAATTGCGAGTAGCTCATGGCGGCGAAAGCCATCTGCTGGTCGAGCGCCGCACGAAGCGCCACGTCGTCCTGCGCGTGCAGCGAGGCGCTCTGCGCACCCCAATGGTGCCAATTGTAATAATACCAGGAGTCCCGATCGTAGCGCCGCCAGTCGTCGTCATCGAAGCCGCCGGGCCGTTCTTTTTCGACCGATTGATACCTGTCGGCGGCGCGGCGGCGATAGGCCTCGCGCGTCGCGTCGAGGTCGCAGTCCCACGCCTTCTTCTGAAGGTTTTCGACGACGGTCTCAAACATCTTCTTGACCGACTTGTCCGCAAGCGATCCGTCGGGCTGGATCGCCATCAACAGCATCTGCTCGTAGAGGGTCATCTCGCCGGGCCGGCGGGTGGGGCGCAGATTGACCGGATCAAGCGAGACAATTTCGAGAAAGCCGCGCCGGGCGAGGTCGCGCACCATGAGCGTGAGGATTTCGCCGAGCGGAACTTCGAGCAGCACGCCGACCTCGATGCTGTCGAGGTCATCGGCCACTTTGCCGTCCTTGCGAAAGGTGCTGACCTGGATTTTCGGCGGCGCCCAGTCGTCGCTTTCCCAGCGGATTTGGCCGACGCTGTCGGCGGCGCGCGCAACCGAGACGTGTTTGCGAACCATGACGACGGCAGCCACGGCCATCATCGCCGCGCCGAGGCCCAGAATGGCCCAGAGGCGGCGCGCCGGCTGGAGGTCCGGCGCCGGATTGGCAAGTTGATTCAAGAGGCCACGGAGACCATGCGGGCGGGGGCGGTAAGTTGCGACAGGCAATGATCGCGGCGGGGGCGGCACAGTCGAGGGCCGTGGGGGAGGGGGCTGCTCGGCCACAACGGGGCGGGGCGTCGCGGCAGGCGATTTCGGCGGGCCGACCATGCGTGCCGCCAACGGGAAGGCTTGGGCGGAGACATACTGCTGAATTCGCATCTGATAATGCGAACCCGGCGACTTTGCATGGAGCCGCACCGTCAGCCAGTAGCGGCCGCTGTCATCCTGCACTCCATAGTAGTCAATCAGGTACTGCTTGTTCATGAACGGCTCGGTGCGAAAGCCGACCTTTTGGAGAAGGTCGGGCGACACCTCTTTGCCCTCGACCGGAATCGGATAGTGGACCATGACGGTCATGTGATCGAGCGGCTCGTCCCACTGGACGGGCGCCCAGTTGAGAAAGACCAGATCGCCGAACTCGCTGTTGGTGCGGCCGAGATGGCCGGCGCGCGCGAGATCGCAGGCATAGCGGAGGCTATAGGTGATTTCGCCGTTTCGGAAGGCGGCGCCATTGGCCAGAATCACGTCGTAGCGGCCGTCGGCGAGGCGGCGGATCGAAAGATTGAACCTCTGTCCGTCGTTGGTATAGGCGCGACACTCATCATACTTGAAGACCGGCTGGGCCGCGCCGGTTCCCTGAAAATAGAAACCGTGGAGATCAAAGCTGCTGACCGACCAGTGGATCTTATAGACGACGTCGGCCTGGCCGTTGAGGCGCGGCGAGAGGTCCGCTTCGACCCAGGCCATTTTCGCTCCCGGCCACGCCAGTGTGGCGAAGCTCAGGAGCCAGAAGATCAGAAGCGCTCGCATGGTTCTCACCATCCAGAAGTGGGAGCCTTTCTATTTCGTCGGACCAGTCGGACTTGTCGGACCGGTCGGACGGGTCGGACTTGTCTGACTTGTCCGATTCGTCAGACGCAGCGCTTCGAGGGTCAGCGGCGCGGCGGCCTCAAAACGAACCATCGGGACATTCGGCGCGCGGCGGCTGCCTTCGGCCTGAAGCACGGCGGTCAGGGTTCGCTCGCCGATTCGCCACCGGGTCAGCAGGACGCTCGGGCCGATGATCTTCTGAGCGGCCTGCTCGATCGCGATGGTTCCCGTGGCGCAACGAACGTCGGGCGGCGAGACAATCGCCCAGTGAGTCGGGTCGGACTGCCGAAGGCGAAATCGCACGCTCGCCTCTCCCATCTTGAGATCGGCGGAGTTGTCGGCGCGAACCGTCAGCCGGGCGGCATCGGCCGGCGCGGGCGCGTCGAGCCGGTAGTCGAGCGACCCGCCTCCGCCGGCCTGGCCGGGCAACACCGCCCATGAGCCGGTCAGCACGTCTTCGAAAGGAACGAAGACCTTTTCACCGCTGAGCGACTCGCCGGGAGCGGCCAGACGACCGATCTCTTCGCTCATGCGGAAGATCTTAAAAGCGTGGCGGCCTTCCGGATCGTAGAAAACGCAGACGACAGGCCGGGGCTGCGGCGGCTCGTCTTCCAGACTCAGCAAGTGCTCGTTCTTGAACTTGAGAAAACACCGAATCTTCGAACCGTCGGGGCGCGAGAGCACGAGGATTCCGCTGGGATCCATCTCATAGCCGAAGATCCCCCACGGAACGGTCTTCGGTCCGGGCGCGCGATTGGGTTCGAAGTTGACCTGTCGTTGCGGGAAGTCGAGAAAGCGCGCGCTGCCGCAGGCCGCCCCTACGCCGCCTTCAAAGTAGTACCCCTCGTCCTTGACCTCGCGTCCTTCGATGATCCACCACTTGCCCTGCAGCGGGTCGGCCGGCAACCCGGCCGGGGGGCCTTCGCCGACACGGAACGTGCCCGCCCCCATGGAGAGACAGAGAGCCAGCGCGAGGAGGCGAAATGCGGAATGCGGAGTGCGGAGCCTGAAATGCGGAATGCGGAATGGGGAATGCGGAATGTGCAGAATGCGGAATCTGCCGAATGCAGAATGCCGAATGCGGAGTGCGGAATGCCGAGCGCGGAGAACCGAGTGTGGATTGGAAGTTGTCCCCATGATTCCTATCCCTCGGACGCCGAAAGGCGCCATTCGACAGTCCGGGTTTTCAATTCGAGACTGCGCCAGAGGCGGCGTCTGCAACCGGGAAACTCTGGCAGTACCCACGCTTTCCTATTCCGCACTCCGCATTCTGCACTCCGCATTCGTTGTCACAGGGCCACGTGGTCGGCGATATAGGCGCCGAGCGGGTTAATGACGCACGTCTGGTCGCCGCCGAGCGCCACGATGCACAGGTCAAAACGTTTGATCTGACGAGCCAGAAACTCAGCCGACTCCATTCGCGGCAGAACGACGGCCGTCTTGCCTCCGCGCAACCGGATGATCTTGCCCTCCGTTTGTCCGTCGCTCAGAAAAAGCGTTCCCTCGATCCCTTCGAGGAGGCTGCCGGCGCGCAGCCGCGTAAGAATGGCCTCGACAGTCTGGCCCGATGGCGCTGCGCCTTCAGTTCCAACAAGCGGTCCCCCCGTGGTCGGACTTGCGGGCGAGGACACGGCGCCCGCATCCGCGGCGACGGATTCGGCCGCCGGGGATCGCGACGGCGCCTCCGTCGAAGAGACCGCCCGGCGGCCGGCCACCAGCGACATCACCTGGGCCTCAAGCGTGCGGGCCGCGTTGTCCTCTTCGGCCACCCGCTCGGCCATCCGCTTCCGTACGATCACCACGCACCAGACCAATGCGCACGCGACGACGATGAAGATCGAAATGCTCAGGGCATTCTCGAGCACCCACGAACGCGGCGCAAGCGCTTCGCCCGACTCGGCCGCCGCGCCCAGACAGACAACCGACGCCGCCGCCAGGTTCCCGATTCTCCACCCTCGCCCAGCGCCCATCGTAGCGACCTCGCAACGCTGCTCTCACGGCGAACCCGCCAACGGCAGCCATTCGATCAGCCGATGGCGATAGATCAGAATCATAACGACCGTCAGCCACAGGATGACATTGATCAGCAGCGACCGATCGGTCAGAAACATGACCTCGGGCGCGCCGCCTTCGCTGCGATGATAGACCAAAAACAAGTAGCGGAAGATGCCATAGACCACGAACGGGACCGTGACGATCATGCCCTTGAATTCCGGCCGGGTCTGCATCACCGCCCACAAGGTGTAGGATAGCAGAGCCGCGGCCGTCGAGGCCGAGACCATCTGGTCGAGAAACGCCGGCGAGTAGTCGCGCAGGACGGCCCGATGGTGGGCCGCGCGTTCGTTGAGCAGCAACAGCTCATGGCGGCGTTTGCAAATGGCGATGAACAGCGCGAGAAACAGGATGCACGACAGAAACCACGGCGTCGTCTCCACCGGAATGGCCTGGGTGCCCGCGTAGGCCCGCAGCACGAATCCCATGGCCACGACCAGAATGTCGAGAATCACGACGTGTTTGAGTCGCAGCGAATAAGCCCCCATCGCAACCACATAGATCACCGCACAGAACCCAAAGGGACGGGAGACGACGAAAGACAGAACGAGACTTGCGAAGCCGACGACGGCCGCGGCGGCGGCGGCCACGCGGACCGGCAGCCGGCCCGACGCAATCGGCCGCAGCCTTTTCTTCGGATGATGGCGATCCTGCTCGATGTCGAAGATGTCGTTGGTAATATAGATCACGCCCGAGAGGGCGCAAAAAAGCAGGAACGCGGCGCTGGCTTTGAACAGCGAAGCGGGATCGGTGAACTTATGGGCATAGACAACGCCGGCGAATACGAGCAGGTTCTTGATCCACTGGCGCGGCCGCATCGCCGACACCACGGCCCCGATCATCCCCATGACTTCCGCTCTCCCCGTGGCGCTCCGTTCGTTCGGTCGGTGTATGGCGAAAACCGGTGCGTCTTGTCCACGAAAATCGGCTCGTAGTCGCGCCGTCCGGCGCGTTGCGACGCCGTTGATGCGGCTGCTGCCAACTCTTCGTCAATTTCAGAGTGGCGCATCGTCCCATGAACGACTCTCACGGATGCGGGGGAGTGCCGATACGTCGCCGTGCGTTCTGCGAACCCCAAAAAGCAAGCGACGCCGGGCAGGGTAGGCCGGCGTCGCTCACCGCATGGGAAGGTAGCGGGGCAGATGATGGAGGGAAAGGCTATCGTTTACCCTCGTTGCCGGGTCTTCGATGCTCCCGGAGATTATTGCGCAACTCGGGTGTTTGAGGGCGAATCAGATCCTGCGCGGTGGCCAGCTCCTCGGCGGTGATCTTTCCGTCCCCGTCACGGTCAATGCGTTGGAACGTTTTCGCGTCAACGCCCAGTTCGGTGGCGGTGAGTTTACCGTCGCCGTCCTGGTCCTGTTTCTTGATGATGTCCGCGGGATTGCCACGGAGCAACTCGCCTCGGGGGCCGGCCCCCGGAGGGCCGGCGGGGCGAGGGCCGCGGGGCGGATTCATGATCGGGCCGAGGCCGCCCCGGGTGTTTTCAAGCGCTTTTTCGAGCTCGCCGGCTTCCACAACGCCGTCGGCGTTCAGGTCCCACTTTTGCCACAAGCCTTCGGGCAGCTCCTGGAGTTCCTCCTTGGTCAGCTTGCCGTCGCCGTTGCGATCAAACCGGTCGAGAATCCCGTCAGCCATTTCGGTGCCCGAAGGGGGGCCAAACGGCCGTCCACGATTCGACTCGAGCAGAGCCGTCAATTCCTTGAGGTCAACCAGACCGTCTTTATTGGCATCGGCGTCCTCAAAACGCGCGCCGGGGATTTGGAATTCGTTTTGTGAAAGCATCTTGTCGCCGTCCTGGTCCATTTGGGCGATCATCTTTTCGGCGCGGCGTTGGGGGCTGTCGGCGGGCAGCGGCGGCAGGCTCTTGAGTTCGTCGGCGTCGAGCAGGCCGTCGCCGTTGCGGTCGGTCTGCTGGAAAAAGGCCTTGCCCAGTTGAAACTCCTCCGCCCCAAGCTTCTTGTCGCCGTTCTTGTCCAACTCGGCGATCAGGGCGGCGGCGCGACGGGCGGGATTCTGGAGTAGGGCGGCCTTGGACAGCGGCAGCTTGATCAGGTCGTCGCTCTCGATGGCGCCGCTGTTGTTGAGATCGAGCTCGGCAAACGTCTTAGGCGGCAACAGACACTCCTCCGCCGTGATCTTGCCGTCGTTATTCTGATCGAAAAGACGGAGAATCTGACGCGAACGCGTGGCGGGCGGGACCAGGACCGTGCTCAGGTCGCGGTTGAGCTCGGCGCGGTCAATC
>Ga0315274_10010455_pt1 | contig 13369 bp, 9 predicted proteins | sample YL17G02_20_MG_FD_203700 | JGI IMG/M metagenome (GOLD analysis project Ga0315274, IMG submission 203700) | Sediment microbial communities from Yellowstone Lake, YNP, Wyoming, USA - YL17G02_20 | ecosystem: Environmental > Aquatic > Freshwater > Lake > Sediment | place: USA: Wyoming | collected...
ATCCACAACGGGACCAGGACCATACCGAGCACCAGCAGCGTGGCCGCAAACAGGAAAATGCGGGCAAATCTCCCCACACCGCTGCTCACTTCGACCGTCTGCGCTGTTCCGCCGGCGGTGCCTGGAGCAGGCGCTGCCGCCGGGTTGGGGGCGGGGCCTGGTCTGAGTGCCCGTTTGGGTTCCTCGGCGTCCCGCAACGCTCGGACCTGGCGCGCCAGGCCGTTGAGGTAGAGAAACCCCAACACCAGGCCGGTGGGAACCAGCACGATCCCCCAGGCCATCAGCACCAGTATGCTCGTGGTCAACACCACGTGGGGCTGGCCCAGCGGCGACACGATTCCCGGCGCGTGTCCGGCCAGCAGGCTGGGTACGTTGAGCAGCGGGAATGCGCTGAGTAGTGCAAACAGGTTGGAGCGCTCACCGAGCTGCTGGAGCATTTCCGCCGCCTGCGTCACCTGGCCAGCCGTGGCCGGATCGGACGGCGACTGGGATAGCAAGAAGGTAGTGAACTGCTTCACGAGCGGGGCTATGGAAACCCGCGGTCCCAGCCACAAGAACAGGTCCACCAGCACCGGCAACACGACCAGTCCCAGGTGCCGCCCTACCATCTCGAATCCCGCCGCCAGGCTGCCGACTATCCCCAGCGGGCCGGCTGATTGTTCTTTCGTCGTTGTACTGCTCATCGTCCTGTTATTTTACCACAGGTTGGAGGACTGGGAAACCCTCAGTGGCCTCACCTTCCGTGGACCACCATTCGAGCACGCGCAGGGCGCGCAGCGTGACCCACTTACTGGGCTCTCCTTCCTGATCCACGCCCACTTCCTGCGCCCGTGGGCTGACCAACTCTGAGCGCCAGCGACCGTCAACCCCCTGTTTGCTCACGACCAGGCTCACAGCAGCCTCCAACCGGCGGTCGGGCACACATCCCAGGAGTGCCAACGTGTCCAACGTCTCCAGGACGTCGCTCACCGCGGGATTTCGTTGGTTGGCCGGTACGGCGGCCATGGCGCGCAGCAATTTGACGATCCCCCAGGCGCACGGCAGGTTGCCATTGTAGGGGCACTCGTAGTCCATGGCGGCGGTAAACTCAATGGCCTGTTCCAGGCGCGGGTCGAGGGCGGGGCCGGTCTCCGGTTCGGCGCGTGAAGTGTGTGGCGGGTGCCCCGCTTCAGCGGGGATTCCCCGGCTGAAGCCGGGCGTCCGGGCGTCTGCAATGTGTGGCGGAGGCCCTGCTTCAGCGGGGGTCTCCCGGCTGAAGCCGGGCGTCCGGACGGCTGCGGGGCTGGTCTCTGGTTCAGCGCGTGAAGTGTGTGGCGGACGCCCCGCTTCAGCGGGGATTCCCCGGCTGAAGCCGGGCGTCCGGACGCACTCAATTGGGCTGAGGCGCAGGAGTGCTTCGGTGGTGAGGCCCTGTGTGCAGGTGCGCACGCCGCCGTAGACGGGGTGCCGGCTGGGGAAAGCGCCGTCGTTCCGCTGCATGGTCTGGAACAGGAACTCGCACCCCTGGCGGACCAGGGGGTGGGCGGGGTTGGCTCCCAGGGCGGCGAGCAGGAGCATCCACACCGAGTGGGCGCGGACCCGGGTGTATGCGGATGGGGCGGATGGGACATCCGCCCCATCCGTGCCCGTGTCGTCGTCCAGGTGGTCCCAGTAATGGGGAACGCAGAACTTGTCTAGGATAGCCTGCGCGGGCGGAGAGTGCATCACTGCCGCCTGGGCTTCCCTGACCTCTGGATCGTTCGCGGGCCGTCCCAGCAAGCCACGTAGGGTCAACAGCCGCACGGAGGGATTGTCCGGCTGCAGGAGCCAGGGGAGGTGCCAAGCCGGCCGTCCCTGAAGGTTCGAGATGACGTCATAGTGCGCGGTATACATCACGCCGGTGCTGGACATAATACACTGCCTTCTCTCAACCGCCGTTTCATTCCTTCGAGGCTGAACGGTCACTTTCGACAGTTTACTCGCCCTTTCTCAGGAATACAAGCCGTAATTTACCAACAGTATCTTTCAGGGGGTCACTTCGGCCCGTGGCGGTAGCCCTGCCTGATTGGCCGTTTTCCCCAGGATTCTGTCCCATCAGCCTCTCGTCAACTCCGGGTTGAGGATCTCACCCACCGCCCCGACCATCGCCTGGAAATTCTCCGGCTTGATGGGGGGGTTGATCTCGCTGGACGTATCAATGAATATCCCCCCACTGCACAAGGCGTCCGTCTCCTGAATGATCCGGTGTACCTCGCGCCGAACCTGCTCCGGCGTGCCCCGCTCCATCAGGTCCACCCCATCCACTCCTCCCGCCCACACGTGCTTGGGCCAGGCCTTCTTCAGCTCCACGATATCCATTCCGAGCATGGGTTCGAGGCAATAGAAGCCGTCCACGCCGCACGCTACCAGGTCGGGGATGGCGCTCTTCCAGTTACCATCGCTGTGGAAGAGTGCTTTGAGGCCGTGACTGTGCCAGGCTGCGGTCATCCGGCGCACGTGGGGGAAGAGTTCCTGACGCAAGAAGGCTGGGCTAAAGATGGGACCTTGCTTGGAGGCAAAGTCTTCGGGAATCAACACCACCGGCGAGAGCGCCGGGTCGGCGATGGCGTGCAAGCGACGTATCTCGCTATCGGTGTAGGCCGCGATGAAATCAGAAACGACCTGCGGAGTTTCGTCGTACAGGTAGACAAAGGTATCCAGACCCACCTGCGACCAGCAATCACAAAAGCCAACTTGCAGGCTAAAATCAATGATCACCGTCTCGCCGATGAGGTTCTGCAATCCCTGCATATAGCGGCGGTAATTCTCGCGTTCGCGTTCGGGGTCAAACCGGTTATCCGTGTCTACTTGCGGCTCAATATCGGGGCAATAGCCCACAAATCTGGCTCGGCGGCCAACCCGGCGCAGTTCGTCGGTTTTGTGCAGCAGGTATTCGCGCGCTCCAGCCACGTCGTGGAAGGGCCGGCTAACTATCCCCGAATGCCAGTTGTCCTGTTGGATGATAAAACCGTCGCTGTTTGTTATCCGACCCGTGCCGAGCGGCGCCACGGGTGGAAAGCAGGCATCCAGGGTTTGCCGGATGACAGCGCAGATGTCTGCGTAACTATAGTCAAAGCCGGTGATCTTTTTACCGGTGTACAGCGAGATGACGCCGGGGTTGTAGCTCAGTTGCTCGTGCAGCGCCACCCGGTCCACCGGCTGCAGATTCAGCGTGCGCTCGACCCGCTCGCGCTTGCAGAGCAGGTCGGAGGAAAAGATCCGCTCGAAAGAATTCACGCTCATCTCATTCCACCTTTCACCCTCAGGCAAACTGCCGCTCCTCCCCATTGAACTCGGAGCGGAAGTCCTCGCCGCCTACCACCTCGAAGCAGGTCAGGTTATCGCTGAACCGTTCCACGCGCTCCTTCTTGACCTTGCTGCGGTTGAGACGCCAGAACTCGTAATCCATCGCCAACAAAGGAAAAATCTTTTCGTTTAGCTAACGGTGGGTGGCGATGAAATCGCGATACCACCGGCCGCTATCTTTGACGGTGCGCTCAAGTGTGTCGTAATCTACCCGAATAAGGCCAAAGCGTTGGCCCCAGCCGGCTTCCCATTCAAAATTGTCCATTAGTGTCCAAACAAAGTAGCCGTGCAATTTGACCCCGTCGGCCAGGCAGCGGGCAACTTGTTCCAGGTGGGCATTCAAGAAATCAATGCGGTAATCATCGTGGATGGCGCCGCCCTCGGCCACCGGGTCGTCCATGGCCATGCCGCTTTCAGTAATATACAAGTCGGGATTATTGTAGTCGGCTTGCAGGGTGGTTAGCAATTCGTGCAGTCCTTCGGGGTAGATTTCCCAGCCCATGGTGGTGCAGGGTGCGCCCAATTCTCTGGCCGTCACCATGGTAAAGGTCAGTTTCCCGGCGCGGCGCACGGGACGCACCACAAAACGGTGGTAATAATTGACGCCCATAAAGTCCGGGCGCGCGCCGATGATGTCCATGTCGCCATCTTCAACGGCAGGCCAATAACCGCGCTGTTCCCAGAGGCCATCGGGGTAACGGCCCCGGCAAATGGGGTCTAACCAGCGGCGGTTGATGTTGTCATCCGCAATGCGCACCGCAGCCAGGGTATCTTCGTCGGTCAGGGGAGCGTCGCTGTTTTTGACGCCAGGGTCAAAAGCGGTGCGGGCCACTTCGTGGCCGACAGCCGGGTTAAGGGCTGGCCCCCGGTACGGGTGAATCGGATACAGGTTGCAGACCAGCCCAATCTGGTGATGGCTGCCGCCGGTTTGTTTGATGGCTTGTAAGGCTTTGCCATGCCCTAGCAGCAGGTGATGCGTTACGGTGGCGGCGGCCTGCGGGTCATTTAAGCCGGGCGGCTCAACCGCGCCGCCGTAGTGGTCGTCGGAAATGCAGATAGGTTCGTTAATGGTCATCCAGTGGGTCACGCGGTCGCCGTATTGACGGGCCATGGCCGCGGCGTAGTCGGCAAACCAATCGGTGAATTCACGCTGCACCCAGCCGCCCCGGTCTTCCAATACCTGGGGAATGTCGTAATGGCACAAGGTGACAAACGGCTCGATGCCAGCCGCCAGCAAGGCATCAATCAAGCGGTCGTAAAAGGCCACGCCTTTGGGATTGAGTGGGCCGCGACCGTCGGGCTGCACCCGGCTCCAGGCTATAGAGAAACGATAGGCGGTGAGGCCGATTTGCTGCACCAGGTCAACGTCGCCGCGCCAGCGATGGTAGTGGTCTGTGGCGACATCACCGCTGCCGCCGCCTTTGATTTTGCCGGGCGTGTGGCTCCAGCGATCCCAGTTGCTTTCGCCTTTGCCGTCTTCGTTCCACGCGCCTTCAATTTGATAAGCGGACGTAGCCGCGCCCCAGTGGAAATTTCTCGGAAATGTGGTCATAATCATGCTCCTCCTGGCTCTGGATTATCGGTGTTGGCGGTCTACCCCTTCACCATCCCGGCCGGTGCCGGGAACCCCGGCAGCGTATGGTCACGATGCCATTGGCCGGGAGCGAGGCCCGGACGGTGTGCCGGCTGCACACCAGCACCGCACGGTCTTCCTCCACCAGGTTGGTCTCAAAGGCCTGGGTGATCTCGTAATGTGGCAGCGTCACCGTCACGGTGGTATCCTTGCCTTCTGTCTCAGCCAGCCGCAGGATCAGGCCATTTCGGATGTACTCATCCGCCCCATCCTCTGCCCCCTTCATCGTCAGCAGGATGACGTTGGGTTGGTCCAACCGGCAGAAACTGCCTGAATCTGCCAGGCGGCCCTCCTGTGGGCCGATGGTGTAGACGGGCGACAGGGGCGTCGCTACTTCCCAACCAAAGTTGCGGGCGGGCGCACGGCTACGTGCTCCTACGCTGTAGCTGGTCAGTGCGTAGCGGAACAGCACGTCACCCACCTGCACCGGCTGAAAGTTGGTGCGAAAGTTGTTAACCATCGCGTAGGAGTAGATGTGCCCTCGCTCCAACTGCGCCGGGTCACGCAGGAACTCGTGGCCGTAGCCAGGCGGCGTGACGGCGTGGTGCGCCTGTGAGACGTAGCCCGGCCAGAGACCGCCCAGGGCCACCACCGGCGCCTCCAGGCTGCTCCAGGCGACAGCGGTATCTCCATCCTCCATCGCCACCCAGTGCTGCACAGCGTAGGCATCGGTGTTGGAGCCGGGCAGTTGATCGCCGATTGGCTCGATGACCGAATTACTGGCCTCGTAGCGGAACTGCGGATGTTCGGCGGTGAAGGGAAAGGCAAAGTACAGCTCTTGCAGGGGCGTGGCGTCTTTCAGCAGCCGGTTGGCCAAGTCTATCCGCTTGACGCCCTCGTACAGGGTGATCTCCTGCGTGAGTTGAGGACAGCCGGGGGCGCTCCCCCTGACCACCAGGCTTGCCGCCACCGGCCCCGCTTCGCCCTGTTCGATAGACGCGGGCGAAGCGACGAGGGCTTCCCCCGTCTGCGGTGAGCGCACCACCAACTGGTTCATGCCGTGGGCAGCCTCGCCATCCACCCACTCGCGCCCCAGTTCCTTGTCCAGGATACTGGCGACGGCGCCACTCGCAGGGTCGAGCGTCACCCGGTAAAACTGATTCTCTAACGTATGGGACCCAACCTGGAGGGTGCTCTCGAACGACGGCCAGGCCTCGGCCGGCACGATGCGATAGGTCTTGTAGCCCACGGGCGGCACGTCCCGTGCGACAAAGAGCAGCACCTTGCGATGGGCTGGACTGAGCAAGAGGTCCTTGTGCTGGAGTTCGCTATCCACGCCCAGGGCGTAGCGGTAGGCCGCCCAAGGCCGGGCTGCCTGGGGATTATCAATGGTGACGATCTGATAGGGCACGCGCTGGCCGGTAGAGAGGTCCACTAACTCGAACGGTGCCTCAAGCCGCGCCAGGGGCAATTGGACGATATCCCGCCCTACCGCTGTGCCCAACACCCACATGGGCGGACGATCCTCGCCGGAGGGAGGTTGACGCCAGTACATAGGCCGCCCGCACGGCGAGGGCGTGATCGCGGGCGCGCTGACCACGTCGGTACGCACGTGAGCCAGGGGGTTGAACACCATCAGGTGGTATCCCTCCTCCGGCAGCGCGATCTGATCCACGATGCGGTTCACGCTCTTAGCCAGCACGTCATCGGCCAGGGCAGCGGCACGGTAAGCGCGCTCGCCCTTCTGGCTCGCACAGGCCTCCTGCGCCGGCCCTATGGGATGCGCCATGCCCCAGGTGTGCTCGTCGTAGAGCAGGGCACAGTCATAGGCCTCCGCCAGCGTGCCGGCGGGATACTCGTATTCGCTGACCTGTGCCGCGCAAGCGGCCAGTTTCTCCGCCGAGGTGAGCGTGTCGTGGGCCAATCGGTTAACGCCCGTCTCCTTGGCCGTACTGGTCGCGCCGGCGGTGTAGTCGGTGTTGGGCAGGTCGCCGCGCAGCGCCCGCAGGCGCTCCCCGGCATGGCGCTCGAACTGCTCGAAGAAGCGCGTGTTGGAGGATACGATCAACTTGGGGTACGTCCAGAGACTGTTCCACTCGCGGGCGATCAGACTGATCCGCATGTCGGGTGGGGAGTTGTCGCGGTGGCCGCCCTGGAAGCGAAAACGTATCAGGTCGAAGGGATAGCCACGCCTGTCCAACTCGCGCAGGCGTTGCGAGAGCTCCTGCACGGCGTGCTCGGTGGTCCACGCGTCGAGGCCCTGCCAGCCGTACCAGAACAACACCCGGCTGCCATCAGGTCCCTCCCACCAGAAAGCGCCCGGCAGGTCGCGGGGCAGCACTGCCTCCTCGTCCCACAGGGGATGGACTTGCCTGCCCCAGGCGAAATAGTCGGGGATGCCGGGAGCAAAGTAGCGCACGCCGCAGCCCGCCAAGACGCTGGCCAACCCCCACGAGACGCCGGGGATGTCGTTGAGTTCGGCGGTGCGGATGGGGATGCCGTAACGGCGCTTGAGCCGGAAGGAGGGATAGGCCAGCCGGATCTGCTCCTCGTGGCCGCACAGCTCGCTCGCCTCGTTGCCGAACAGGGCCGTCACCTCGATGCGCCCCTCGCGCATCAACCGTACCAGCCGTTCGATGGCTTCCGGAGGGCGGTGCTCAACATAGTGCAGCGCCGACCAGCCCTGCTCGATCACGTAGCAGAAACGCGCCTCCTCCGGCCAATCGGCGGTCTCCTCGCAGAAGTGCACCACGTCGTCCAGGAAGGCGTCGTGCTGGCGCAGCACGTTGCTGGGCAGGTCGGTGTATCCCAGGTCGTGGTGCGAACTGGGGACGACGTGGATCTTCCAATGTCGCATAGGTGTCCACGTGAACGTCTGGTGGTCCAATACCTGCCCCTCGGCCCACAGCGTGAACTCGGCCTGGTCCGTCTCGCGCACGTCGGGCACGTAGATGCGCCGGGTCGTCACACCTGGCTCGACCTTGCCGAGCGCGATCCGCGCTTCTGTGGCGCCTATTCGCAGGCGAACCTCGGCCTCCACGGCCGGGCCGTCGTTGGTCAAGGCCACGTCCACGCCCTGCTGCGATCCATCTGCGCCTCGGGCGAAGAAGGGTGTAGGGTCTATCGCCGTGAGATGCATGATCATACAGCCCCCCATTTACGTCCCAGCTCAAGGAACTTGAGCACCCGCGCCAGCGGCGTGGCGGGGGTAATGGGGCTGCCGGTGCACGAGATGAACCCACGCCCCTGCCTGCCGGCCGCGATCTGGCGCTTCATCTCGGCCTCCAGTTTCTCGTCAGTAGCGTTCTGCAGCATCCCCAGCGGGTCGAGGTTGCCAAACACGGTGACGCGATCGCCGATCTTGCGGACAGTCTCACCGATGTCGTTAATATAGCCCTTCATGCTCGTCTCCATCTGCAAGCCGTCGGCGCCGATGGACGCGATCTGCTCCAGCCGGTCCGCGATGCCGCCGAAATAGATCACGATAGCCTTCTGCCCCTGGCGGTGGATCTCACGCACCATCTCCTGCATGTACGGCAGGCTGAAACGCTCATAGTGTTTCACCGAGATCATGTCACAGGTCGTCATCGCATCGTCAATATAGATCGCATCGCCACCGGCTGCCGCCAGTTGACGGATCGTCTCGACGTTCTGTTCCAGGATCTTGTGGCTCAGATACTCGATCAGAGCGGGCTTTTCGATCAACAGGGCGTAGAGGTTCGTCAGGCCAACGTACCAACTGCACGAGTAGACCACGCCCACAACGCCACCTGACAGAATAAAGTGCTCCTGGCCGAACCGGGTCACCGCCGCCTCGAGGTAGTCGTTGGCTCCGGAGGCGATGATCTGTTCGGCGCGCTTGACCTGGACCTGCTCGTCCGCGTCTCGCTTATCGAACACGTATTGGGTCTCGTTGGCCCGTTCGTCGAACGCATGCCCGCTAACCGGAGCAGGCAATTCTGTCAACGTGCCGTCCTTCTTGTTGAGGCGGAAGTGTTTCCCATCCTGTTCGATGAAGGTGGTGTTCTCGCGCACATCGCGCGGGGGCGCGACGTCGGGCTGCAAAACCTCAAAGGGCGCTTTTTCGACCATGCGGCTATAGAGTGCCAGATAGCGATCTGGCGGGGCGCATTGCCAGACCCAGACGTGCCACTGCGATTCGTCCGTCAGCTCGGCAAAGTGATCGCGGTTGTACAGTTGGCTGTAAAGCACCGTGACCGGGTAACGGTCAACCGCTTGCCCCGAGAGGGCCGCATGCACGCGCTGTTTTTCGTTCATCGTACCTCTTCACAACCTCCAACAGAACTCCTCGCAAGCGGAACACAGGGCCTCGATGTTCTCCAGCGGGACGTCGGGGCCGACATAAGCATAGATGATCAAACCACCTGCGGGTGCGCCGACGGTCTCTACCACCTCCGCCACGTGTTCGTGGATCTCGCGCGGCGTGCATGTCGGCAGCATCTGCGTATCCAACTGCACCTGTGCGCACAGGCGGCCCCCGTAGGCCCGCGCGATACCCTCGGCCGTATTCGTGCGCACCTCTGGATCGTGTAGTGTGACACCGCACGCGATCATATCCTCCACCAGGTCCAGCATCCAGCCATCCGAGGAGTAGAAGACGTGGACACCAGCGGCTCGGCAGATGGCAAAGATCTCTGTGTAGGCGGGTTTGAGATAGCGCCGAAAGGTCTGGGGACTGAACAACAGCCCGTGCTGCGTGCCGATGTCCCCGTGAAAAGCCATCAGATCTACCCCCAGCTCAAGCCAGAGCTTGACGTACTTGAGATTGTACTCAACGAGCATCTCGATCAGCGCGGGGAGCTGGGGCGGATGGGTGGCAAAGTCAATCATCAGGTTTTCCATGCCGCGTAGGAACTGGAGACGGTCAAAGATGAAACCTCCTTGTGTGACAGACACCCACCCCTGCACCAGCGTTCTCTGCCGTCGGCCCTCCGCCACCCGTTCCCGGAATTCGCGCCAGTTATACTGTTCAACGGGATCGGGGGGGCGGAACGTACTCAGGGACTTCCAGTCGGCCAGAGGATGTCCAACGACTTGCCCCAGGATGCCAGGGGTCGTGTTGCGCCAGATACAGCCCCAGTCATCGCGCAACGCCTCGTAGGCTTTCTCAAAAGGGTCTGCCGGTTCGGTGGGACGGCTACCTGGCCGATATCCCGGAAAGATACGCGGGTGGCGAAGAACGATCTTTTCCAGTTCCTCGCCGTACCTGAGCCAGGTCGCCACAGGCAACTCAATAACCGTCGGGATCCCCGCCGGCGCTCTGAATTCCAGGGCGCGCAGGGTGTTCTCGCCATAATTCATGACATCGCTTCTTTCAGGGAAAAAGCCCACAGAGACCTGTGCTCTATGGGCTTTTTCTGTAACACCGACGCGCTGATGACGCTACGCAGGGAACTTATTTCGCCGCTGCCCAGGCATCTATCTGCCTCTGGATTTCGGCCAGCACCGTGTCCGCACCGGCGGCTTTCAAATCCCTCAGATACTTGGCCACCATCTCTTCTGGATTCTCCACCCGGCCCGTGACGATCGGCATGTATTCCTCGGTAACCACCGCGCTGATCTGCGCCATTTCCGCAGACACCGGCGTGGGATCGAACACAAACCCCAGAACGGCCGAGGCCGGGGCGGTGTTATTGATCTCCGCGGCCGCCTTGTTCGGGTCTGCCAGCGCCATCTCATGGTTGAGGTAGTAATTGAGGAAGGTATCGCCCATCATCCAGTCATAGAGCAGGTAGGGAGGTTGGGCTACGTCCGTGCCCTCCGGGTACTTGATCTCCTTCGTCGCCTTGTCAACCCACAGCCAGTCTTGCCCCTCCACACCAAAGGTGACGGTATTGTGGATCTCGGCGTCGGTATGTAACAGATTGAGGACCTGCAGGGCCTCCGCGGGATGCGGCGACGTGGAGCAGATGGCCGTCATCGTCGCCTGGATTCCGCTCGTGTCCAGGAAATTAGCGCCGAGCCACCTCTTGCCGTCAAAGACCCGGTTGTTATAGTACGGTTGTGGAATAGGTGGCCACATACCAGGAGCGAACATCCAGAACTCGCCTACGAACTTGGGCGGTGTGGCCTTGAAAGCGGCCATCAATTCGTCCGGAGTGAGATCCGACGACAGGGTGATCTTGTTGAGGGTATACTCGCGCGCGACTTGCGCCAGTTCCAGGAAGTAAGGCGCTTCGGGTTCAAGCACCACCTTCATGGCGGGGTCATCATACTTGACCACAAAGGGCGCAAAACCGCCCACCACGCGGCTGTAGCCGAACACCTCTGACTCATTCGGCCCGCCGCTGCCGCCCAGACCGGATACGCCACCGGGGATAAATGCGGTCAACTCCGGCTCACCGGCCAGCACGGTCTTCGCGTAGGGTAGCATGTCTTTCAGCCCCTGAATACCGTTGCCGATCGTATCCCAATCAATGGGATACTTGTCCAGGATGTCGGTGCCGATGTAGAAGGTGTAAGCCCGCGGCCAGATCTGCTGATTGGGCACGGCATAGATCTTACCGCCGACTGTGGCCACGTCCCAGACCTTGGCGTACTTTGTCAACAGTTCGGGGGCTTCCGAAGCCAACAGGTCATCCAGGGGCATATAGTAGCCCTTGCTCACGCCTTCGGTAAAGCTATTAAACCAAGGGGAGGTGAACATGAGGTCACACGGCTCGCCCGTTGACAGCGTGGCGTTGATCTTATCCCCGGCGCTTCCCCAGTCGTACGCCACAATCTTCAGATCAACATTCACGCCCTTCTGTTTGAGCATGGCCGACACGGCCTCTTGCACCCGCTCCACATCGGCTTCCTTGATAGGAGACGGCGCAACTGTATACAGGGTCACCTCCACGGCTGGCGCGGTAGTGGCAGGTGCCTCGGTCGGCGTGGCGGTGGCTGGCGCGCACGCGCTGAGAAGCAGCGACAACACAACCAGGGCGCTCATCAACCCGAAATGCATGTTTTTGCGCGACATTTTACTCCTCTCTTTTGTGAGAAATAGGTGGAAAGCACATAGTCTGCTTGTGACAACCAGAGAAAAGGTCTGTGTGCGGCCTCACCTCCTTTCAGACGAACAGGAACGCCCGCCGGTCTAGAGCGCTACTCGTCGCCGCCCCCTTTGAGAGCGCCAATGGTCAAGCCGCCCACAAAGTATTTTTGAAGAAACAGAAAGACGATGACGGGCGGCACGGTGCCCAGGACGGCCAGCGTCATGCGGATGGTAGAGGTGGGAATCGGCGGCAGTCTCGTACCGGGCGGCAGATTCTTCATGTTTTGGGTCAGGAACGCCAGATTTTGCATCAGCCGGTAAAGCAGCAGTTGCAGCGGATGCAATCTGGGGGTGTCAATAAACAGCAGCGCGTTGAACCAGTCGTTCCAATACGAGATGACGGTCAACATGCCAATCGTTACCAGCACCGGAGTGGACAGGGGCAAGGCGATCGAAAAGAAGATACGCCACTCACTCGCGCCGTCAATGCGCGCTGCATCCAGGAGTTCCTGCGGCAAACCGTCAAAGTAACTTCGCAAAATCAACACATAGAAAGGCGTCACCAAGCCGGGCAGGATCAACGCCCACATCGTATCTTTAAGATCCAGCACCCGCACCATGAGAATGTAGTAAGGGATAAGCCCGCCGCTGAACAACATGGTGAAATAGACGATGAATGAAATCAAATGCCGGAATCTGAATTCGCGGCGCGAAAGAGCATAGGCCATCAGCGCCATGATAAACAGGCTGATGAGGGTGCCGACCACAGTCACGGTGGTGGTCACTCTGTAGCCCGAGATGATCGGTCCCGGATCCTTGAGGACAAAGTCGAACGCAAACAGGCTGAACTTTTCGGGAATAAACCTGTACCCGTGCGCGATCACCAACTGCTCGTCGGAAACCGAACCCGCGACCACCAGCAGCAACGGCAGGAGAAAAGCCAGGGATAATCCAAGCAGGGCGATGTGAATCAGGATGCGCCAGAATCGCCCATAGGAATTGCGAGGGCGGTTGCGAGAAGACCCCGTCTGAGTTGCGTGCATAAGCCAGCCTCCATTTTGAATTCCGTTGTCATCTCAATAAAATGGGGAAGGCGGAGTGTTTGTTGCGGGCTTCGAGCGCCTAGAACAAAGCCCGATCCGGATCAATGCGCCGCACGAACCAGTTGGCCAACACCACCAGCACAAAGTTTACCACCGACTGATACAAGCCGGCCGCCGCTGCCATCTCCAGGTTGGCACCACCGCCGCTGCCGACGCCTCCGCCGCCGCCAATCGCCCGGTAAACGTACGTTTCGATGACTTCCAGCACAGGAATCAGCGTAAGATTAGCGTAATAGCGGGGGAACTGATAGAACATGCCAAAGTCCGCATTGAAAATCTGGCCGATGCTGAGCAGGGTCAAAATAATGATCAGTGGCTGCAAACGCGGCAGGGTAATATAACGAATTTGCTGCCACCGGTTGGCGCCATCAA
>Ga0315274_10010457_pt1 | contig 13367 bp, 18 predicted proteins | sample YL17G02_20_MG_FD_203700 | JGI IMG/M metagenome (GOLD analysis project Ga0315274, IMG submission 203700) | Sediment microbial communities from Yellowstone Lake, YNP, Wyoming, USA - YL17G02_20 | ecosystem: Environmental > Aquatic > Freshwater > Lake > Sediment | place: USA: Wyoming | collected...
CCATAGGTCGGCGTGGAATTTGTCCTGCAGCCACTTTGTCAGAATCCAGGGAAGCATATGGCCTAAGTGAGTATGGCCGGATGGTCCTCGCCCAGTATAGAGGAAGAAGTGATGGCCTTTCTCGTACTCGTCAAGAATCCAGCTCAGGTCTCTATGGGCAAAGAACACGCCACGCCTTAATAGAGGGTGCAACTCTCCAGTGTGCTTCTCTATCCGCTTCATGAGATGTTCAGAAATGGTCTCTAAGCCAAACTCTTTCACTATCTTGCTATAGTCAATATCGCCAGAGACTTCCCACGGCGTGACTTTGTAGGTCATGTTTTCCTTAAAGAAAGCGCGATATATATAATTAGAGGTTTTCCAGGACTTTGGGCAGCGCTATCTTGAACCAGACAGTATATTTCTGCGGATTCTTCTTCATGCCATCTTTCAGGTCAGCGATAGAAATCCAGTCATAGCCATCAGCCTCGTCCGGATTAGGATTCACCTCTCCATCATACTGGCCGAAAAACACGTGGTCAAATTCGTGCTCAGTAAGGCCCCGATCCAGCTTGGCTTTGTATATGAACTTGAATTTTTCCTCTAAGTCGCAGTCGAAACCCATCTCCTCCGATAGCCTACGATGGACCGCTTCCTCCGTCTTTTCCCCTTTCCTCGGATGGCTGCAACAGGTATTGGTCCATAACCCACCGGAATGATACTTAGATTTGGCTCTCTGTTGTAAAAGCATCTCGCCATTGGAATTGAAAACAAAGACAGAGAACGCTCTATGCAGTCTCCCCTCTTTATGCGGTTTCATCTTTTCTTCATAGCCTATCTCCCTATCGTTCCTGTCAACCAGTATTATCATGTCCTGCGTGTTCTTGTCTATCACTCAATCGCCCCCTTTAATATCTCCTTACATATCCGAACGCTTTCCTTAAACTTCTTTCTCACGATTTTCTGCGCAGTTTTGGTGTAGACAAAACCATTATTGTAAATATCAATAAGCTCGTCCAACGCATGCTTGGCTCCCCTTTTTATTGTCCAGCCAAGATGGTCGCCTATAATCAAGTATCTAATCACACCTATGGATCCGAAGCCATCGAGCTTGTCGGCATCCCATATTATCTTGTCCTCTGGAGCCTTGGGCCTGACACCAGATCTCCTGCTATGGCACCTTATCGCCCTGACTATCGCGGGAATCTTCTCTTTAGCGACATATCTGGGCAGGATTTTCTCAGCAGCCTTGGCAGAGAGGTTGGCGTGGTCTCCTTTTATCTCATGCTCTGCTTCTCTAACGTAATCATGAAATAGAGCGGCGTATCTGACTATCTCCAAATCAGCTTTCTCTTTCTTGGCGAGCATTTCAGCGTACTTCAGGACTCTGGCGACATGTGTAAAATCGTGTGAGCTGTCTCTCTTTTCCTTCTCGAACTTTCTCCTGACCAGTTCCTTGGCTTCAGCAAAACTCATCTCTTAATCACTGTCCCTATGACCCGTTCTCCTGCTAGGGCTTTCCTGACATTACCTGGCTTGAGCGCGTTGACCAGCAAAGACTCAACCCCTCGCTTGGCAGCATCCATACATTCGCTCACTTTCCCAAACATCCCGCCAGTAACATCTATTGCGCTAGAACCAGTCAGCCATTTCCTGACTTCTTCAAAATTATTGGAGGTTATCTCAGGTATAAGTTTGGCGCTTGGATTCTTGTTCGGGTCGCCTGTAAAGACGCCGTCGACATTGGTTCCATGAATTATCTTTTTAGCGCCGAGCTTCAATGCCAGGTAAGGGGCTATCTGGTCCGCAGACAATACGGAACATTTCTGGTTTTTGTCGTAAGCAGGCACTCCGTATAGCACCGGGACAAGACCAACATCAAGCATCCCGGCAATCGCCTCGCTTTCCAATTTCACCAATCTGCCTCTATCCATCACGGCATGCGCAGATGCCTGGCAGGGAATGGCCGGCACCCCCCTGTCTATCAAGGCTTTGCACACTATGCTGTCTAATTCGTTCTGCAATCTCTGGATTTCTGCAAAAGCCAGGACTTGCTCCTTAGTCTTGATTCCTTCCCATATGCCGCTTTTCTTGGCCAGCGCATGACCATAGGAACCGGCACCATGCATGAAGATCAGCCTATCGGGCCTGGCCTTCGCTATCTCGTCCGCCAGTCTGTTCAGGTTAGAGAAATCGACTTTAGGCGTTTCGCTGTGCTTGTCTGTTATTACGCTCCCACCTAGCTTCAGGATGGTAAGCATGCTACTTCGTCCTTTTGAAAGAATAGGTGATTGAGTCTCTAGCCGCTTCCTTTATCTCGCCTTCAGGGATGTGCTTCGTGTTTTTCTCGAACTTGTCGATGGCCTGTTTCCCGAATTCATCCATCTTCTCCTGGGCAAAATCGAAGCTGTTGTACTTCTTGAACATGTCCATGACCATCTTTACATCCTCTTTCGTCTTTTCCTGCCTCTCCTTTTTGTAGACTGCCTCAACCTTCTTCAGGTCAGGCTCGCTGGCGTTATGGACAAAATGCCAGAGGATAGCGGTCTTGACGCCTTCCATGATGTCATTGCCTATGGTCTTTCCGAACTTCTTCTCATCAGCGAGGCAGTCAAGGATATCATCTTTCATCTGGAAAGCTATGCCCAGCGGATAGCCATACTCCTTTATTCTCTCTAGTTCCGCGTCTTTCTGCCCAGCAATCATTGCCCCGAACTGCATCGGCCCATAGACGGTATAGTAGCTGGTCTTGGCGGCTATCGACTTGTAATAGTCCGCGAGAGTGAAATTCCTGATGTCTTTCACCCTCTTCGTAAGCATCATGTCGTAATACTGGCCCTCCGCAGTGACCAGCAGCATCTCGGTGAACATGTCGAAGAATTTCTCGCCGCGGTCAGGGCCCAGCCTCTTCGCCGCATCATGCACCATTCTCATGTTTACTGTGTGCAGACTGTCGCCGGCGTTAATCGCAAAGTCTACCCCGGCCATCTTATGGAGCGTGGGCTTGCCTCTCCTTATTTCATTCCCATCCATTATGTCATCATGTACTAATATCCAATCTTCAGACGCCTGCATGGCTGCAGCTGGCAGTATAGCGTCTTCCACCTTTCCTCCATACAGCTCGCACCACAGCATGATGAAGCTGGGCCTCGCGTATTTCCCTCTCCTCAAAGAGTATTCACCAACCCAGTCATAGTGCGCCCTCGGCTCTCTGCGCGGAAGGTACTCCAGAATCTTCTTGTAGACCTGTTCCTTGTGCAGCTCTATGTACTTCTCGAACTTCATGAGCATCTCCATGAGAATCGGATACTTATTATAGTCAGGCTATATATAAAACCTCTCACGACATATAACGAATTTTAACCTTATCCGGTTAATATACCTCATTGTTTTTAATACATGCTGTGAGGAATATAATTATGACACCGCGAAGAAGAGCAGCGCTTGTGTTGAAGGAGACCAGAAAGAAATGGTTTCCAGGCACCGCTCGTGGAGAGATAAAGGCCATGAGAGGCAGGACTAAGCTAGGTTCTGTCAATTTCATCCTGTATCCGAAATCGCCGACCCAGGAATCGCAGATAAGGATAGAGTATATGGATATCGAGTCGCAGCATAGGCGGACTGGCATTGCGACAAAAATACTCGACAACCTCGAGAAAAAGGTCGACAAGGTAGTTATACTAGATATGAAGGCTGGCACTCCGTTTGCGAGCATGCTGCTTAAACGAGGCTACAAAATAATGCGCGATAAAGAAGGATTCTGGGCAGAGAAGAAGAGATAGGATGGTAGAGAAACCGAAATTCAGAAAGCTGTATGAGAGGCTGAAGTAATAAATATAACCCGCCTCTATAAGAATACTGATTATATGAGGATGGAAGAGATAAACCGGGTCCTGAAGAGCGAGTTCTACCTCAACAACAACGAGATGCTTATTTTCAATTTTCTGGCTGAACATCTGGGCAAGAAGTTCGCTGCCGAGGAGATAGCCAAGAAGCTGGACCTGCCGATGGGGAAGATATACGACCTATTGAACTCGCTAGAGGAGAAATGCTTCATCCAGGTCGACTACAAAAAGCCAAAAGTCTATTACATAACCGATTTAAAGACCCGCTTCGAGGCGGCTTTCGACAAGCGTGAGAAGACTCTCATGGAGCTCGAGAGGAAGATAGTCACGGAGCTCAAGACCAGTGAAAAGAGCAGTCTTGAAATACACATGATAACGTCCGATGATGAACTATATCTATTGCGAAAAAAGCTGCTCCTGGAAATCAAAGAGTATCGCAAGTCCAGTTTTGATCCTTTCGGGTTCATCGAGGTGGAAACGCCGCGAAGAAAGTACAAGGAGCTGGTGATGTCCAACGTGATAGAGAATAGGATCGACTTCAAGTGGCTGCTGCTCAATGAGAGGCTGAAGGAGTCGATGCCACCGCGCCTCATCAACATCCTGAAAGAGGCCCTGGAGCACGACAACATAGACATGAGGTTCGCCAAGACCATACCTACTTTCGACATCATGGGGGATGTTGTGCTGATCAGGGTGGCACATGTTCCAGGGTGTGGTTACATCTATATAAAATCGAAAAAGTTTGCAGACGAGTGCAAGAAGATCTATGATGACATGTTCAAAAACGCTGTGAGCATAAGGCAACTGATTCTCTAGGCAACGACTCGCTCAAAATAGGCCATATTTATATAACTCTAATAAACATGTTAAAACGTGTTTCTCGGCTCTTTCTTATTTAAATGCAACCCCATGCACAATAATCTCAGGAGGGTTGAGTTATGGAATGGAAAACTGCGGGAAGAGCACTGACAGCGGCACTATTGCTTTTCCAGTGCGTTTTGGCCCAAAGTGACCTTTCCGAAGCATCGACTCTGCAATGGAACCAGAGCGTAACGTGGGATGAAACTCCGGAGCAGAATATGGAGTTCACCTCAAGAGCGACAGGCAGCCTGACCGAGGGGTCGCTGGCAGCAGGAGTGACAGTCTTAATCGTCCTGGTGGCGGCAGCATCGGCGCTGAAGATGAAGAGCCTGAAAAAGTCTGTGAACGATTTGAGGGGGCGACTATCATGAGATACAAGATACCCAAGGAGTTCGAGGTAGTCAGAAAGATAGAGTTCAGCAAGCGCCTGCTCATGGTCTGGATGAACGGAAACGGCCACGAGCAGCCGGAGCACACCTACATAGGGCGGGTAATAGACTCGGACAGAGCCAGCCCCGACTTTGGCAAGCAGGTGATGACCCAGTACCGATTCGTGCATGGCGACGGCTACGAGGTCTGCATGAGGGTGCCTGTAGACTTCCACAATCCGTTCGTGAAGGCGGATCTGAGGATAAAGTACGGTGGATGACATGGACATTCTAGTCTATGTGATAGCCATAGTCCTGACCGTGTCCTTCGGCGTACTGTCAGGCATCCTGTTCAAGGACAGATGGTGGTTCTGGAACTCGATAGTGTGGTTCTTTGTCCTGATGTTCCTCATCACGGACATAACCCAGCAGGAGCTGATACCGAAAGACCTGCCTATCGTCCTGTACTCGAACAATTCGATAGCCGAGGAGCAGATAATGTGCTACTCTGGCCTGGCGAACAAGTACATCATCGTCGAAGGTGACTACCTGTACTGCAAGCAACGCCTCACGCCGAAGCCGGGCTATGGCAATTCTAGCTTTGCCACGTTCCTGATCGTCAAGACCAGCGACGGTGTCAAGAAGATAAAGGAAGTGGCGTCCGGCTCCGGCTCTAGCGAGTTTGCCTTCATGGTTCCGAAGACCGAGGAGTTCAGCTTCCTGCTAGAGGCAACGACAGCCGGCAGGACCGTGACCATATCGCCAGCAGAGAACGAATACTCTCTGGAGGGGTGGTTCACGATAAGAGGCAAAGAGGAGGCCAGCGTCTACATCTCCGAGCTTCAGATATTCGTGATAGCGACCATGCTGTCCCTCAGCGGGCTGTTCTTCACCATGAACCAGATGAGGGAGATGTGGCAGGGAAAGCCTGTGGAGGACCATCCGCAGGAGAACACGCTCGAGATGATCAGAGAAGGGATAAACTTCCCGGGGGTGAGATGAATGGCAGTCGTGTGGTATCTGACCGAAGCGCCAAAATACAGGCTAGAGAGTCATGAGATAAACCTTGAGAAACTTAGGAAGAGCCTCAACGCATGGCACAGAAAGGCTATGTGTTGAGCTTCCATTCTTTTTGACCAGAATTAACCGAAGGTGCATCTCGACATAGTGAACCCAAACGCTCTCAAGATATCGAAGAACCTGCTTTACAAAATCTATCGTGACCCGGAGGAGGGGCACTGGTCTATAAAGGAGAACAAGGAACTCGAGAAATGGCTGAAGACCGCGCCTAAGAACATACTGACGAAGAAGAGAATAAAGAGGCGTCTTGTTTGGCTTGCGACCCATTCTAGAGAGGGCTTCGTTGATTGAGAAGACAGCCAGCCTGCCAGCTTTATCTAATCCAATCACGGCCACCTTCTTCTTGCCTTTAGCCCAGTCGTTTATCTGTCTCGCGACGTAAACAGAGCTCCTAGAAAAAGTCTCAATCCTCTTCTTGTCCCATCTCTCGAGCGCTGAAGAAAGGCTCATCCTTTCATCCTCAATCTCTTTATGACGAAGTCCCTGTCCAGGCTGGCTAAGAAAGGCCCCAATCTAGGACCGGTCTCTTTGCCCAGGAATAGCCTGTAAGCGGTGGAGAACACAGCCCCTAGCGGAATGCCCTTCTCCTTTGCCGTGTTGTAGATGAACTCCTGAAGCGCATCGCCCGGCATGCCTATCTTGTTAGCGATTAGATCGAAAAGGTCCTTGAGAGTCGGATTAACTATCAGGTCTGGCATTTTCTTAAGGACCACGAACTTGTGCTCTGGAGGCGCATATTTGGCGACCCAGTTCTTGCTGAGCTCTATCCTTCCCATGGCCGCCTTCACTTCCTCCGGCGTCATGTCTTTCAGATGGTGCGACCTCTCGAGTATTTCTTGTATTTTCTTCGGATCGTGCGTTATCTGGGCAATCATCGCCGCAAAGCTATACGAGATGTTCCTGACATGTTTTGGCTTGCCGGTCTGTGACATCTCGAAAAGCCTCTTGAGGTGGATAGCCTCCTTTTCATTATCCAGTTTCTCATCCCCCCAATAGACTCTCGCTGCCTCATCATAATCATCCATCAATCTGGGAACATCAACCCACTTGAACTCTCTGGCTTTACCTATCTTCTTCAGGAACAGGTATCTTAGCGGCTCTGGTTCGGCTACCTTCAGCCAGTCCTTGGGGAAGATCACATTGCCCAGCGAAGCGGACATCTTGCCCCCGCCGCCAGTTGTTATGTACTCGTAGAAGATTGGCCTTGGTGCAGGGAAATCGAATACCTTCTCGCATATCTCCGCGTTTATGAACCACGCCGAATTAGGGAGGTTATACTCTTTACCGGCCCCTTCCGCCACAACGTTCCAATAGGCCCATTGCATCGCCCACTCGCTCTTCCACGCCAATTTCCCCTCGCCATCCATCGGGTCGCTCAATCCAACGTGACCGCAACCTTTCGCAGTGAACTTCTCGAACTGATAATCCTCGCATCTGTACTTTACTTTCCCGTCTTCCATGCCAAGGAATTTCGTGGTCATCAGCTTGCCGCACTTCTCGCATAGCGGTTTCCATGGTATCCAGTCAGTGCTAAGCTTCGTCTCCGGGTCGAATTTGCACTTGTTTACTATCCCCCTGATATCATCCACATGCTCTAGTATCTTCTTGATATACGGCCTGAACGTCCCTTTCTTGTACTCCGCCCTCATGGAATAGCGCGTCATCTTCTCTGTCTCAAAATCAGACAGCACCTTGAAATAGTCTTCAGTAAAGTGGTCAGCATAAGTCTTGTGGCATCCCTGGATATCCGGAATGTCAGTCACGGGCATCCCTATGTATTTGTCATACTCTTTAGGGATTCCTTCAGGCACCTTCCTGAGCGGGTCCATGTCCTCCGCCACCCAGATGAACTCGGCTTTAACCCCCTTGTCGCGCAACGCCCTATAGACGGCTTCGCTTCTGACCGTGTCTGTGAGCCTGCCTATGTGCAATACTCCAGATAGCGAGGCTGATGTCTTGACCACGAACTTGCTGTATTTTGGTATTTTTGCGACATAGTCATAGCTAGTTCTCTTGATAATCTCTTCCGCCATCCGGTCTGCCCAAAAGGTATCTTCCTCATTAGCCATGTTTTTCACTTTTTTTCGTATCACCAAATCCACGATAGACACAATATAATGCTATTACGCCAAAAATAAAACTACTATAGAAAAAAACATTCCCCCAAAATGCTGCGCCATTTGCCACATCTGAAAGAAGACTAGATCGCCAATAGAGATCATCGTATAGTTTATCAAATATTGCCGAATTAGTAACATTTGCAGGAAATGCTTGTATCTGAATATTTAAAGAAACTATGTTCAGTTGACCAAGCATAGCATTAGACAATGTTTGTTCGCTTACGCTATATGCAATTATTAAAAAGCTTGCAATTGTCGCTAAAATCGCTCCAGCTTCAAACCATTTATTCATTCAAACGCCAAGCGGGCCTGGAGGGATTCGAACCCTCGACCCTTCGGTTTCTTCGCCCCGTTCTAGAACACAAGAAAGAGGCATAAGAGCCGAATGCTCTAACCAGACTGAGCTACAGGCCCATTCACTTTCGCTTGATTATCTTCTTGCCCATGTAATCTTGTAAGGCTTCAGGTATTAAAATAGAACCGTCTTTCTGCTGGTTGTTTTCGAGTATAGCAACCAGAGCGCGAGAAGTGGCGATAGCAGTTGAATTGAGCGTATGGACAAACTCCCTCTTGCTGCCCTCGAGATACTTGACGTTCAGTCTCCTCGCCTGGTAATCAGTGCAGTTGGACGCAGAGACGGCCTCGCGATATTTCCCCTGGGCAGCCATCCAGAGCTCCAGGTCGTAGGTCTTGGCAGCCACTTTTCCAGTTTCTCCACTGCAAAGAGTTATCACGCGATACGGCAATTTTAACTTCTGGAACAATTCCTCCGCATTCTTGATCAGTTCTTCATGATATTTCTCGCTGTCCTTGGGTTTGCAGAATATGAACTGCTCGACTTTGTTGAACTGATGGACCCTGAAAATGCCTTTCGTATCCTTACCATGGGCGCCTGCCTCCTTCCTGAAGCAAGGCGATATTCCAGCATATTTCAGCGGAAGATTGTCCAGAACCTCGTCCATGTGCATAGCGGCTAACGCATGTTCTGCCGTTCCTATCAGATGTAAGTCCTCTCCCTCTATCTTGTATATCACGTCGCCGAAATCGGATAAAATAACAGCGCCCTCAAATGGTTTTCTCATGAGCATGTAAGGCGGCTCTATAGGAACATAGCCTTTCGACACTAGATGGTCCAAGGCGAACATCATCAGTGCATAATCCAGCCTGACCAGGTCATTCTTGAGATAATAAAACCTCGCACCAGACACTTTGGCCGCCCTTTCCAAATCAAGCAGGTCAAGCGCTATCGCGGCATCAACATGGTCCTTTAGCTTGAAGTCAGGTTTTTCAGCTTTTCCCCACTTTCTCACTTCGACATTGTCCTGCTCTCCTGCTCCGTCAGGCACGCTCTCATGGAGGATGTTCGGGATACTGAGTAGCATCTCTCGCTCTTCTGATTCTAGTTTTCCTACTTCAGTCTCGAGCTTTTTGATGTCCTCGTTGACTTTCTTCATTTCCTTTATCTTTGCTTCGTCCCTCTTCTTGGCAATTTCAAGAGATACTTTGTTCCTTTGGGCCTTTAGTTTCTCCATCTGCTGAAGGTTATCTCTCCATTTTTTATCCATCCCTATCAGTCTATCTAATGGAAAATCAGATTTTCTCCTCTCAAGGCTTTTCCTGACTATTTCCGGATTCTCTCTTATGAGTTTTATGTCCAGCATGTGCTCACTCTTTTATCTTTCTCACTGCAAGCGCATAAGCAACATATTTATTGACGCCCATTTTTATTAACTGTTCCGCTACAAACTCTCTCTTCTGGGCCCTATACCACTTCTCGGGAGGCATCTGCACCTTCTCGAGCAAATCCCTGTATTTCTCCAACCTCTTGTTGAGCCTCTCTTCGAATTTTTTTATAGCCCCCTCTCTTCTCTCAGGTTTCCACCTTTTCATGTTATCATTTTATTATCCTGAATGCGATTGCATAAGCAGTATACTTATTGATTCCCCTTCTTTTTAACTGTCGGGTGATTAGTTTCCTTCTCTTGAGTTTGCCCATTCTCGCGGGCGGTATCTTCAGGCCGGCAATTATTTCACCGTACTTTTCGCCATAAAACTTTGTTGTTCTGGCTTCCGCCCCCTTGATGTACTTTAACCTTCCCCGCTCCTGTCTCCTCGCTCTCCTGATTGCCAGTTCCCTTCTACTCATGTGGTTTCCCATAGCATCACTGCGTCGACCGGGATTTGAACCCGGGCCATAAGCTTGGCAAGCTTACGTCCTACCGCTAGACTATCGACGCTTTTTATATCTTAAACACAGTTCTTTAATGGTTTTCGCTGTTTTCATTTTGGCGGCTTGTTCGGGCGTAAGACGAAGCAGAATCTCCCCATTCTTCTCAACAAATTCAGCCGCTTTTTTGTGTTCTTCATATTTTTCCCGGATATCCCCCTCAACAACAACTCGGACTCCGCCGGGCGCCCCCAATCCAAGACACTTTTCTCCAAGCGGCACCCCGCTAATGCAGTTGACTCCGAGACGTTTGAGGTTTTTTTCCAATCTTTTCAAAGCCCCTGGCGATTTTTCTTTTTCTACCCCCTCGCCACTAAACATACGAAGAAGGTCATCATGTTTTCTGCTTCTTTTTGCACTGCTGAGCGCGACAGATTCTTCTTCGCTAAATTCCAAGCGAGGCATCTGCTTCTGAGATTCAGCCCTCTTTCTCCACAAATCTTCCATTTGTTTCCGCCTTATTCTATCTACCCTCTCTCTTCTCTGAATTTTACTCATATGGGTCCAGAGAGAATCGAACTCTCGATCTCGACATTGTAAGTGTCGCGTATGTTAGGCAAAGCCTCTTAACCACTGGACTATGGACCCTGATAAGTTTTTATACATGGAATACTTTTTAAACGTTAGGTGAACATATGCACAGAGTAGTGATAATGAGGATAGGGGGCAGGAAGCTGCATCTCTTGAAGCTCGCAGGAGCCTTCGTAGTCTTTTGGGCAGCCCTGATGCTTCTATCGAGCGTCTTCCAGATGTTTTGGGTAGCGCAGATAGTCCAGTCGGCTAACGCAGGCACTTATGAGGCCGTGACGATGGAGTTAAACGGGGTCATGGTAACAAAGCCGATAGTGGCTGGAGATGGAAGCACACAAGCAGGTCTTTTGCTTCCTCCGATAGCCAGCATAATGTTCTGGAGCGCCCTGCTGCTAATGGGTGGAATGGTTTATAAGGCAGGAGGAATAATCCTGCCAATCGACGAGCAGATGCAGGACGTCGCCGAGAGACCTATAAAGAAAAACAGGAAATGGGCGTAATCACTCCGCTGTGATTATCTCCACATTTCCCTTATTCTCTATTTTTGTAGATTTAATCGCCGCTATGTACTTTATCCCCCTGTCGTTCGCCATGTCGACCAGCCTCTGGGTTACAATCCCGTCAAAGACTATCGCATGGATATCCTTTCGTGTCTCTATCTCTTTCGCCAAATCTCTGACGTCCGTCTCTACTACTACCTCCATCTGGGAGTTCAGCAGAGCGCCTTTGAGACTGCCCGATAGTTCTCTTAGGATATCGACAAAAGGAAGCGATGGCTGTGCTGGCCTTCTCTCTTCGACAGCAACTGGCGGTTTCACTGCAAGAATTTCTCTCTCAGCAGGCAGTGGCAGATTAGCCCCCACCGGCTTCTGATAGGGTCTTCTGTGGTCCTGTTCATAATCGCGGAAAGTCCTGGACATGAACTGGTCAAGGGGCATTTTCCTTCTTAGGGCTTTGATGATTTCTTTCTTGGTCAACTCCTCGACTTCCTTTCCATCAGGCGCTTTGGCCACGAAGTCAACTTCCGCTATGTCCGCCATCTGCTTTATAATCAAGTCTCCGCCTCTGTCTCCATCGACAAAGACAGTGACCGTCTTCTCTTTTGTCAAATCTATTACTGATTTCGGTATGTTCTTGCCTTGGAGCGAGATTACGTTCTCTATATCGCATTTCAGCAGGGTCAGGACATCAGCTCTGCCCTCAACGACTATGATGTGGTCTGCTGTCTCTATGTTCGGACCGCACGGCAGCTTCTCTGGGCCATAGTAACGGACTTCAGACACCTTGACTTCGTCTCTCACCTGCTCGGATATCTCCTTGCTCTCAGGTACCACGTCCGTAATCATCGAAGTCAGGATGGTCTTAGCCCTGTTGACTAATTGATCTCTTTTCTTAGAACGAGTGTCTTCTATCTTTTCCACCGTTATTTTCGCCTCGCAAGGCCCGACCCTGTCAACGGTCTCTAGCGCTGCGGCCAGTATGGATGTTTCCACCCGGTCCAGAGAAGAAGGTAGCATTATATGGCCGGATGACTTGCTGCCCTGCGCGTGCAAATCTACCTCTATCCTGCCTATTCTGCCGGATTTCTGTAACTCTCTCAAGTCCAACTCATCTCCTAAAAGGCCTTCAGTCTGACCGAAGAGGGCCCCCACCACGTCCGGCTTCTCCACTACCCCATCTATCTCGCAGTGAGCGTAAACCATGTACTTTACTGTGTCTATGTAAGTTTTTCCCATTTCCATTACCTCCAAATTTCTCAAGCAATTCGTTATATTTCACAACCAATTCCTCGATTTCATTTATCTTAGCATATTTCCTCAAGCCACGGCGATAGTTCAAATCAACGTGAATTGACTCATTCTTCAGCAGGTCGGCAATCCTCTTGGCGATAGTCCTACCTGTCCTGTCGAAGTCAACCAACAATATAGCATCTTGCTTGATGCTGCTTGTCAGTTGCGGAAGTGAGTTTCCATGGACCATCCGGATATTGGTTATGCCGAAGTACTCCAGGGCGCGCTTGTCCTTTATCCCCTCGACTATCTTTACCCTATTGTCCTCTCTGAGCTCCGATAGCACCCTATTGAGCCCCTCGAAATCCTTTGCTTCGAGCTCCACGGTTTTCACTGGTTCTTTATTCGGTAACAAAACTAGATATCACTCTATTTACAAACCGTTTTTATGGATATGTAATTCAATTAGTACCACCAATTATGTAATGACATCCACGTGAATGTTACCAAATAAACAATGTACGGCGCGGTGTTGTTACCAGATCATAGCGGAGCTCTCTGGAATTCACCCCCGCACCGGTTAATATTAGGAAAGCACCCCTTTATATGTGTTTTGTATAATTATT
>Ga0315274_10010458_pt1 | contig 13366 bp, 12 predicted proteins | sample YL17G02_20_MG_FD_203700 | JGI IMG/M metagenome (GOLD analysis project Ga0315274, IMG submission 203700) | Sediment microbial communities from Yellowstone Lake, YNP, Wyoming, USA - YL17G02_20 | ecosystem: Environmental > Aquatic > Freshwater > Lake > Sediment | place: USA: Wyoming | collected...
CAGGAACTATTTTTCCCCCATCGTTTATTGAACATTCATCATGGAGGAGAAAATAGAGATGATGTATCCATTCTCTACCGTAATTCTCAAATTCCTGTGTCATTTTATTTTCCTTGATTAAAAGGGAATATTCACGACTTAATGACATCATGATGTAAAATTTTGCAGCTATTCCCCATCCGCTCAGGTATTTTTTATCAAGTTGTACAACGTTTCCAAAGGATATCAAGGCGTCACGATAATTTCCACGGTAAAATAATGTTTGTCCCTTCCGGTACCAGGCTTTAATATAATGGGTATCCAAAAACAGCGCTTTGTTAAAGCAATCTACTGCTTCATCAAATCTCTGGAGATTTCTTAAAGCGTTTGCTTTATTATACCAGTGGGATGGATTCTCGGCATTGAAATTGTCTTCAATTATTTGCAGATATTCAGCATAGTGTTCTTTTTTTATGCATTTCATCATTTTTAAAGACGTTTCACCATGGGTAGATTCATTTTCTTTCATTTTTGAAATACAGGTATTACAAATCGGTTTTGCTTCGGTTATTTCAAATGAACCGATAGTTTTACCGGGGTAAATATAGGATCTGGAGAGAATTGTCCTGAAAGATCCACATTTTTCGCATCGTGACATTATTCATCCATCCAAAAATTCCCTGCTCGAATTACCTGTATCATGTCCATTGAATCTACTGTTATTCTTATCAAAATACCTTTTCATGATACACGTGAGCACTCCCGCAAAAAATGATGAGAACGTGATACGGTAACCTTCACCAATACACTAACGCTGTTGCAATCTGGTGATATCATCTCTGGTAGGTAGTAAAAAATGCAAAAGCAGCGGGTGTTTCAATAAAGAAGTTAATACAAGGGTTTAAATTATTCAAATAACGTTTTAATCCTGATCGCAATGAAAGACAAAGTACTCACGGTAACGTTGGTTCTCCTTATTCTGCTCTGCGCATGTTTCCTTTTATGGTTTATCGCCGCGCCAAAAATTTCCGGGAAAGAAACGATAGACGAAGCGTCAGCAGTTCAAATTATTAAAAGCCAATTTCCCGAATTGAAAGAGTACCCTAATAACCAGTTGCCGCCAAAATCTCTGCTGACGGAAAGATCAGATGAGGGATGGTATGTAGCGTTTGTACAGGAAGGCTCGGGAAGACCAATTATTTCAGCGAAGTGCTATTTTGTTGACAATACAAAAAATATCATGAGCATCAGGACATATACGCCAGATATAGGAGATGATTCTCCGGAAATTTTTTCAGCAAAAACATGTACACCCGGAGCATGTCAACGGGAAACCTGTCATGGACTCGATATATCCTGTGGTTCAAACCCACCAGATGTTTGTACCGCGATCTCTATGGTCGGCGATAAATGCCTGCAATACGCACAATGCGGGGTCCGGAATGGCACATGTGGGCCAGTAGAAAACAAGAATTTTACCCGGTGCAAAACATGTGTGAAGACCTGCATAGACGAACATAAGGATAACAGCCAGAAATTATTTGAGTGCGAGAGCACGTGTTAAGAATAATAATACATAAAATTGCAGCAGATTTACCGCCTGCACCAATGAAAAAAGATCCTTCACCGCGAAGGAGAGAGATACTCCCCTGCCGGATTTTATCAGGCAGGCTCTTGGAGATCATAGCCTATGGGCAGCATATACTCAGCGTCCTCCCTACCAGCAAAACGACTACATCGGATGGATAATTCGTGCAAAGCAAGAGGTGACGAAACAAAAACAACTGAATCAGATACTGAATGAACTCAAAGCGGGGAGACCGTTATATGAACATGAAATGGCGAGGTCGGAAATAAACGAATTACTGCCCGACCTTACTCTTTCCCGATGGCATTCCTGTGAGCACATCGGGAAACCGATGCATAATTCCGGTGTCGGATTCAGGTGAAGGGGTTCGATCACCGCATTCCTCCGTTGAAGATGAACAGGAGACTCATTGACGATGTGCTGGTAACCGTATCTCATACCCGCTCCTTTTTTTGTCCAGGCATCCCAACCCTCCTGCATGACAGTTGAATCTGAAGCAGTGAAATCTGTTGCCGGGCTTATGGCACTGTCGGCACGGACTGCCCCAAAAGCGGTCGGTCTGGACTCGATAAAAGTTGAAGTACTGACCGGCAAGGATCAGGACAAGCTCGCAAACCAGATGATCAAAATGGGAAAAGAGTTGAAGATAGATTTTTTCCGGATCAATGGTGAACAGGTAAAGGTAAGCGATGCTATGCTCTTAATCGGGGTTGAGGGTCATATACCGCTGGGAATCAACTGCGGCGGGTGCGGGCATGCTACCTGTGCCGACATGGCAAAAGCAGTAAAGGCTAAAAAGAACAAAAAAGCACTTTACCCGGGTCCCAACTGCGTCCTGAAGATCTCTGATCTTGGCATAGCCGTCGGATCAGCGGTCAAGACCGCCAGCATCCACAATGTGGATAACCGGATCATGTTCAGTGCCGGCGTTGTTGCCCTGCAGCAGGGTATGCTCAAAGGGTGCAGTGTTGCGTATGGCATCCCGCTCAAGGCATCCGGCAAGAACATATTCTGGGACATGAAGTTTTTAGAGCACTAACCACCATTTTTTTTAGCAGGTGTTTACCTGTAGCAGGCAGGATACAGCAACAGGGTACCTCTGACCCTTTGCACCCGTTTCTCTATAAAACACGTGCAGGGGCTGAACTTGGGACGGTATGCCACTGCCTCCACCGTTCTGTTTATTCCTGTGAAGCGGCAATCACTGCTCTATGCTGCCAACCGGCCGAACATTCATGGAACAGACCCGGTATGAACACCTGACCGCATCTGACCAGACACAGGGGCTTCCTGCTCCCCCGCTGGAAAAAGCCGCACCGCAGGATGCCCGCACCATCCCGCTTCCCAAACCCACGGATATAATGGTACCACCAATGGACATCCGTACTGCTATTGAGCAGCGCCGTTCTGTCCGTCACTATGCCCGTGATCCGCTCACTATCGAAGAACTTGCCTACCTGTGCTGGTGTACCCAGGGAATTGTGGAAGTGAAGACACCGTTCTACACGCTCCGCAATGTCCCTTCTGCCGGTGGGCGACACGCTTTGGAGACCTATATGCTCATCAACCGGGTCAAAGGTATACAACCCGGGCTGTACCGCTACCTCGCCTTCTCCCACAGTCTTGCTACCATTGACACAACCAGCGGGATTTCCGATACACTACTATCTGCATGTCTCGGACAGGCCTTCGTGCGATCATCTGCGGTCTCGTTCATCTGGTCAGCAGTGATCTACCGGATGGCATGGAGGTACAGCGAACGGGCGTACCGGCTCGTGCACCTTGATGCCGGGCATGCCTGCCAGAACCTCTACCTTGCCGCAGAGCAGATCGGCTGTGGCACGTGTGCGATCGGGGCATTTGATGACCAGCAGCTGGCAGATGTACTGGGAATTGACGGCGAGGAAGAGTTTGTACTGTACTGTGCAGCCGTGGGGAGGAAAAGTGAATGAGTCATGATGCAGGGGTGAAGCAACGCCAGGCACGATGATTGAGAGGATTTTTTAAAAAGCGCTTCACGCTATTCTCCCTCAACAGCCCGTAACAATCGCACCGTAAGGTCAGTTGCCTGCCCCTGCTGATCTTCAACAGAGATCGTTGCGACGCCATCTCCCGGTTGCGGGCCATAATTGCCAAACTGGGCATGGTTGCCACCTTCGATCACCTGCCTGATAGTTCCTGGCGGGAGCAAAACGAGAGTCGAATTTAAGGTGCCCATGGTAAGAACCATATCATTCGACCCGTAGGTTGAAAGACCCTTCAGGTCTGTTGTTGACAGGTCATCGCTCCCGGCAGGGTATGACGCCCAGAAAAACAATCCCTGCACCTCATCGGGATGGTTCTTGGCAAAAGAAGCTGCCATCGATCCCCCCAGGGAGTGTCCTCCGATAACCCAGTAACGGATATCCGGAAATGCAGCGATCACCCCTTCCGCCTTATTTACGCCAAAGACTGGCAGAGATAACGGCATCCTGACAACAGAGACCAGATAACCGCGGCTGGCAATCTGACGCGCGATCGGGGCATAAGAACGATAATCGACATGCCCGCCGGGGTAGATGATGAGAGCGGTTATGGGTTGATTCGCGATCGGGGTAAATACTACGAAATCACCGATATCCTGAACAGTGACATCTCCACCCGATTCCATCGCTGCCAGAGCCTGGTCGGTAGGACCCAGCGGGGTCATCCCCCAGGAGATAAAACCGATGACTCCGACGAGTAACGCGCTCGCCAGCACCAACAAAACGATCTTCAGGACGTTCTTCATTACTCCTCCCATGTGATCTGGCCAATGACCACCAGACAAGATTGATGATCATGAACGAAAAAGTGAGATTATCCCGCCAAATTGATGCTAATGATAAACAGATCGATGCTCTGGTATATAATCTATATGGGCTGACCGACGAGGAGATCCGGATCGTGGAGGGGGCGGGGAAGTGAAAGGAGCTAAGGTTGTTTGATACTAATTGGTAACCCTATCAAGAAAATCAAAATTGTCCTCGATACAAATATCCTGAATGCGTATAAAGGAACGTGCAGAGCCCGGCACAGCCTCAATTCCGCCCTGTATCCGGCATATCCCCTGTTTTATAAAGAGGAACGATCCAAAAGATCTGTTTACATACCACCTGGGTTCCATATCATCCTGTACTATCCTATGGAATATGCAGAAATCCTTCAGCACAACCCCTTCCTTGTCCGTACCCTTAAACTTACCCTGCCGTTTGCGCTCGTTGCCACCGAGGTAACTTTCCTGTATTTTTTTCTTGACTATCCCTCCTTTCTTTTAGTAATCGGGCTTATGGTCGCGTATATCCTCCCGCCCGCAGGAAAAGAGACGGTGATTCCTGCCGGGATCTTCCTGGGCATACCCTGGTGGCTGATGGCCCTATCGATCATGATGATCGATATTGAAACCGCACTGTTCATGGGATGGAACTTCGATCTCGCGCTCAAAATTCCCGTGCTCGGCAGGATCATGGAATCATTCATCGAAAAGGCAGGAGTATTTATCAAAGACGAGCCCTGGTTAAAAAAGCTCTATTTTACCGGCATTGTCGTGATCGTGATGATGCCGGTCATGGGCAGCGGGGGCATCCGTGGCACAATCATCGGGAATCTGCTGGGTATGCAGAAAATACCGCTGTTTCTTGCCATCGTCACCGGTGCATTCATCGGCTGTTTTGGCATAGCGCTCGCCGCGGTATTCCTGCAGGAACTGTTCCTACAAAGCATCCTGTTGGGTACAGCGGCGGTAGTGGGGATCATCATCATCACTCTTACCGGATGGTTTTACTGGAAAGCGTATCGCAAACGTGTTCACCCGTAAAAGGGACTAAAAGAGGCAGGTCTGGTTTTTTTAAAATCCCTCACTACCACTAACCATTGAGATTGAGGAAATGGTTTTTTTTTAAAAGGTGCAGAGGATCCTGTTCAGGGTAAGCACCTTGATCCGGAACCGGTATTTACTGGCATTGAGAGGTTCACCAAACGTTCGTCTCAGGACTGAAGAATACTGTTTCAACCGGATTTCCTGAGGAGAACAGGTCAGGATCCAAAAAGTGGGTTATATCGACAGTTCATCCAATGCAGGTTGACGATCAAAACAGGGGTTGTTCTTCTCATTTGTGAACTTTGGGTCTCCTCATCAATTCTCCTCTATCCGAACAGTCTCATTTTTTCCTCAGGATATCACTCTGTTTGACCAGAAATCAAATATTCACGGTTATTCCGAGAACCAGTGTTTTTCAATCGGGGGTATTTGCGATTTGAAGGTGAATTCTTCGGCATTATTCCGCAAGATACACCCCTTTTGAGCCCGGATTAAGGCGTGTAACCGATCCCGGAAAGGATGAGGATACACAAAGTATTGGCGTATGGTTGCAGCCGGCATACATCGCTCTGTTTTAAAAACCGGATCGCGTACGCATCGTCCTTGTTCGCCTCGGAAAAGGGCGGGTAGGGAAGAGAAAAATTCTCCCGTTTTCAAACGATTTTCGAATTTTATACATATATTAAGAATATTTCACCAATCCGGCAAATTGATCATGCTTTTATACCCCTTTTCTTCCACTGGAGCGGACGGCACATAAAGCGCCAATTACCACAGGACGGATTTATAAGCTACTTTTAAACCCGGAGATTTTGCCAGGATCCGGCTGATCCTGTGTGGATGAGAAACGGTACCATCTCCACTCTATACCATCAGTCCATTGATCTATCATATTTTCTCGCTCTGCTCTATTTTTCAGTTCGTTTCAGCGTCAAAGACCCCGCTCATAGAACAGGAAATTTCCCTGATTTTAAAAAAATTTACAATCCTCAAAAAATACTTAAGCTTTGATATTTCCTTCTTTTTTCACAAGCACCTCTGAACTAACGATTACATTTCGGCCCGAAAATTCGATCTGGTACATACCTGGATTCCTGATAACAATCTCCTGCGTAGTCAGGGGAATCCCATATATCCTGCCCCATCCCTGCTGATCATACAGGTCACCTTGATTATAGATTTTCAATTCAAACCATGCGAATTCATCCGGGCGATCCACGATTGCCGTATCAATCAACCTTGCAGAATCCCGCGGTGAAAACCATTTTATATCGGTGATATTATGCGGGATGACATTATAGCGGATTACCATCGGCGGGTTTTTCAGATCAAAGGAAATTTTATAGGAATTCTCCAGATTATACGACAGATTGTTCTTGAAAATTGTTACGTAATCTTTGGGATCGAATAAAATATTCGGGAGAAAACCCAGCATGTCGAACAATGCTTTATTGCTCTTAGGACTGGTGTCAGGTTCTCGTATGACGGGTTCAATGGTTACGTACTGTGGTGCCGGGGTGGGGGTGGGTGTCGGCATAGGGGTGGGCGTGATCGTCTTTATCGTGGCTGATGCAGCAATCGTTCCATTTTTAGTACCAAGTAGTCCTCCTGTAGTGTTCCCGGCAGGGATGCCAGGAGCAGAATATATGGAGAAGATGACACTGGCCAATATTATTAATAATAATGCCATTGCACCCGCAGTAAGGGAGAAGTATTGTTTGTACTTCTGTTCCTGCGAGTGCACCTGTGTAATGAAATCCGTGCCGGATGAGAGCTGGACTTCACTGCGCGAGCGGTTATCGACCGTAACGAGGAACTTGTTTTCATCATTCCGCCTCCTTACCATCCCGTAGGGCTTCTGATAGAGTGTTAGCTGAGAATACTCTGCCTGTGCAGGTTTTTCCTTCATTGGCGCTTCGAGAGCAGAGAGAACATCGAGAGATACCCGCATGAGGCTCTGGTTCTGCACAACCATTTCATTGAGTGTACGCAGGGGTTCGAGAAATTCCTTCCAGGAAAATTCAAGACCCCACACGTTCCGGGCATGGATACCTCCCTCCAGTGCAGACTCGAGCTCATCCAGCTCGAATTGATCACGGTGGTCTTTTAAGAGTATACGGATTTCCTCGTAGTTTTCCTCTTTCCCAAACCTTTTAATTAACGGAGGGGCGAGGAGCTCGATTATTTCATCATGGAATTTAAGATCCGGTGAAAGCCTGTTAAAAATTTCCGTGAAACTCACCAGTTCATAGAGAAGTGCCTGGATGTCAACTTCCGGCCCGAGTTTTTTTTCTATCGCTTCTCCTAAGCGTGAAACGATGGCATTGATTGCACCCGATGCAGACTCGTGAAGAGCTTCCAGCCGCATCTGGATTTCCTCCTCAAAAATCTTTGAAAATGCACCAATGATGAGGATATAATTTGCCTCCACATTTTTTTTTCGGAGGATGCGGTATATTTTTTCCATGTCTTCTAAAAAAGCAATAATGTCAGAACATATCCGAATCCGCATCAGCTCGTCCGCGTCACTGGCGGGGATTTTACATTCTGTCTCAAACTCCTGTTTCTTCTGATAAAAAAAAGTAAAAATATTGTCGAGGCTATGCTCCTGAATATCAATTACCTGGTGTTTATAGAGTTCAAGAAGAATTTTTATTGAATTTTTCCGGGTTTCATCATAGAGACGACAATAATTGGCACAGTAGTGACGGAAGAGCTGGTAGTCATCTTCACTGAAATGTAAGGTCACCCTTCCCATATGTTATAATCATAATCCCTATTATTTTATTTTACTCATTTGTTAATAGCGAAAATATAATCCTGCAACCACGACCAAATTGTTTTTCTAGTCCACTGACCCATGGTTTCTACTACAAGATCCCGGAGAGTAGTCTATCTATGGCAATGCGGCAATATGTTTTCCTGACGATCGTGCTTATTCTCCTTATCCTAACAGCCGGATGCACCGATACATCTACGGATGTGCCACCACTGCCGACCATGAGTACCCTGCCAGTCCCTGGCAACAACCCGCAAGAGATCCTCCAAAGCATAGGAGATGTGACCGGGCAGGGCATACCGGGTGGCACCATCGACACGATAACGTTCACGGTCGATCTTATCGACAGTCGCAAATCCGTGGATATGGAACAACTTGAGATCGTCTATGCTGATGCTATCCGGACAGAAACCCTCCTTCCGGTTGACGGCTACCATGGCGATCCCCCTAAGGGTTTCTGGAGCATCACCCGCGTGGAAAACGAGGTGGGAGATCCGAATAACCGGCTCGATAATGAAGAGCGGTTCGTCATCCGTATCAACCCAAAAGCGCCCCTCGTTCCCCGGCAGATAATCACTATCGAAATAAAACCCCCCAACGGTCATTCCCTCACCATCCGACGAGTTACCCCGCCAACCATTCTGGCAGACAACATTCTTTTACCCCCGTAATCCGCAATGGATGTTCCGGTCATTGGATGTACTCCACGATACACGGCTGTCACTGGTGTCGGGCACCCTTTGAAATGTGATCAGAATTTTTGATTTCCTATGAAAATGGACATGAACCTTCGGAACACACATAGGGAATGAAAATCTGTATAATTTGCCCCCACCACACATAATCCAGGGGAGATCTGGCTGAAGTGATTTTGGGATCTCGAACCCGTTATGAAAAGTAGCCTGAGTATTCACTGAAACATAGGTGCATTGCAGAATGCGGATGATAAAAAGTTCTCAAGATTTTCATGATAAATCGTAGTATTCAGCTATGACGCAGGGATTGTAACCACGTTATCCATCTGGTACGATGATTGCCGCAGCCCCCGACGGGTCGCCCCCGCGGCGGATCGGTGACTAAAAATTCAAAAAAAACTCTTTGCCCGCCGTGCCTAAAGAGAGGCCCTGAGGCGGAAGTCCTTCGTATAAAGTAAGATTTTTATGGTTCGGGTGTGAACCGAATCGATGCATGTCTGTTTCTGCTGCTGCTAAAAGTCCGGCCAGCACCCAGCGGTTGTTTACCAGAACTGCAGGAAAAATCACCATGCATGCAGGGTGCAATGAAAATACTCATATCCAATGAAGGGGTTCTCTTGTGTATGGATCTCTTCATTCTCCGACATGGAAAAGCAGAGAAGTCTTCTGATGGAACTGCTGATGCAGCACGGGCGCTCACCCGCGATGGAAAGGATGAGATAAAAAAAGTGGCACGGTTGATGAAAGTGAACAAATTCAGATTCGATGCTATTGCCACAAGCCCGTTAAAACGAGCTTATGGGACGGCAAAGATTATTGCCAAAATTCTTGACCAAAAGGACCGGCTCACCGTCTGGGATGAACTCGCACCCGGTGGCGATCTCGATACGGTATGCTACAATGCTTCAAACTATGGTAAAAATGCAACAGTTCTTATTGTCGGGCACGAACCCGCGTGTTCCCTGCTCATCAGTAAGATCACTGGAGGAGATGGTAACGGTTCTCTTTTCCTGGCAAAAGCGGGTCTGGCAAAAATCCAGAATTATTCATTTATAAAACGTCCATCCGGTGATCTTCAATGGATACTCCCCCCGAAGCACATGGCGGATATGCGGTAAATTCCCGAACATTGATAGTACGTCAGCATTCCGGGCATCACCAGCCAGCAGCTTATCATACTGTTGTGCTCCCACCGCATTTCATGTAATAATCAGGTTTTAGTGCGCATCAGGGTAGCCCGGGAGCAGCTGAAAACCGGTTCGAACCCTGAGTACCCCGGACACTTTCACGCTTCGCCCGGGACGCGTTCATATTCACGTGATTCCATGGGATCGGGCATGGAACTCTCAAGCTGCTTTGTGATCTGCCATCGCTGCAACCATGAATGGGTATACTTTGGTTCGCGGCTTGCCAGCCTGCAAAGGGCACGCAAACCGGTTACGGTTCAATGCCCGCGCTGTCATACCAGGGTGAAGATGGATGCAAGGAATGCGCTTTAAACAAAAGGTTAGAACACATTCCGGAGGGATATGTCACGAGGGGCATGGGGTGTGTGTCCCTTTTGTATCTGCCGGCAGTCCGGACACCGGGGTATGAGATTTTTTTGTGTCAGTACCAGTTCCACATAGAGTGTATTATTTAAAATAAGCCAAGGCAGAACAAGACGACAAAGGCACTTACGGCATATGGTACCACAGAGAGAGAATTCGTGGTGATTTTATAATAATAACGTCGTAACGGAGTATTACATTCTCCTGGACAACACATCGCGCTGGCTGAAGTTTTAGTATGTTGATAGTGTCACCGGTGGTATTATGGACCTCTATATCTGGCACACCCGAATATCCGTCGTCTCAATTGCCCAAAAAAACCGGTTGTAGCGTATTGTTTGAAGCAACCACGCGGATCCAATGATCTCTGATGGTTCATGCAAGTATTACACGATAGATATGTCATAAAATCACCGTTGTTTGACTGATTAATTTTAAAATAAATAATCACAAGATTGTTCAGGTAGTATCATGGAACTTGATAGTTGTCCGATTGATCTGAAGGGGTACATTTTATCCGAAATATGCATTAGAATAATAACCATAATCCGGGTGGTTTGGTGAATCCTTTGATGATATAATCACCCGGGTACTGGATGAGTACGAACTCCCCGGAAAAAAATATGTTAAAACCAGTTCCACATGTAGTGCAATATATAAAATAAGGCAAGGCAGAACAAGACAACAAAGGCACTTACGGCAATAATGTCCATACTATCCGATATCAGGTGACTGAGTCGCGTCATATACGATACTTTATACGAGGGTTATATTATTTATCAGCTTTCATCATCCGGTGTGCACGGCTCAGGCGGGCAGGGTAGCCGTATGACACGGGATTGTGTTCCCGCACCGGGAGTAGCGGGAAAAACGGGCTGGACCGCGTCGCAGGCTTTAGTCCACCGGATCCCCCTGGTAGCCATGTGAAGCAAGAATCGTCAGGACATTTTCAACCCATTCGCGATCGTCGGCATGTTCCAGTCCGTAGATATGGGCAAGGATATGGGGATCATGCCCGTGGGATTTCTCTGCACCGGGAGCATGGGAATGCTCCACCTTATGGTGTTCCGATTCAAACGGGTGCGGCAGGTGAGCTATCTTCTCTTTCCATATGGCTTCGAGAATCGCATCGTGGGTCTTGAGCTCGTTGACTCCTATGAGTTTGCCCCGGAGCTCACCGGTTATATGGTGATTGATCAGCATCCGGTAGCAGAGAAATTCCCTGCAGATAGTGGGGCGGTCAGGGTAGATTACGCACACAAATCCCGGGCCTTCGGGGTTCCTGCGCGTAAATACGCACCCTTTCTGGGGGGCATCCTTACCGTTGTTCTCCATTTCCTCAAATGTATCAGCAAATTCATCAGCAAACTCTGGCAGCACGTGAACATGGAAGAGTTCATTGGTGATACCGTACCGGCAATAATAATCATGGTCGGTAACTTGTCGTTCAATTTTTATGAAATCCCCAAAGCTTGCGCAGCATTTCCCGCAACAGTTGCACTCAAACTTCACCATAGCAAGATCCAATTTATGCTTATCAGGATTATAAAAATTGGGATATGATCCCGCGGGAATTGTTAAGAGGTATGCAGGCTGAGCGAGATGCTTATGGAATTCAAAGGCAGCAGGACTAAAAAAGAATGTGCTTGTTGTGTTTGCCGGCGAGTCGCAGGCCCGGAACCGGTACAGTTTCTTTGCAAGTGCAGCACGCAAGGAAGGTTACGAGCAGATCGCCGCTTTTTTTAAATGATGACGACATGTTAAAAAATCGGTTAATAATACCCAGCCTATTCCTATGCAGCCGGAAAAAGCCGCTAATAGCACCTATTGGAAGGTGGATCTCTGCTCAGATGGGTTAAAGGTAGTGGGATAGGAAAAAAAACCCTGTTTACACTTCCGAAGAGTGCAATTAAAAAGAGAGATTAGAATTTTCTTTTCTATTTGTGCACTACGATCGATCCGCCGGCAATAACCGTTGTGGGGTTGGCATCTTCGGCTGCACCTACCTGATTATCATATACCGGATTTCCGCTTGCCTTTTCCCAGATTTTAATTCGGAATTTGTCTCCTTTGCTATCATCGATTGCTGATAGCATGAAGCCATAGGTGCCAGCACCATTAATTGTACCGGTTCCCTTGAACTGGGCTTTAGCCCCGGCCACAACGAGCCAGTCGTAGCTCGTGGATTGGAAATTCAATTTTGCAATATTGAACTGGAACTCAGTAGTTCCTGTTGGCGGGGTTTTACCCTTCACGTATTTCGAGACGAATCCAAATGTTGCTTTTCCGGTCATAGTTGGAGCCGTTACGTATGCTCCCAGTGGCGAATTGATCCATCCCCCACCGGTTACAAATCCAGCACTTGGATCATACACAACAATGTACGACTGAGCCGTTTTGCTAGCACTATGTCCATCCTTGTCATTTACTTGCAGCGAAATCATGTAGACACCTGCCGTAGTGTAGGTATGCTTACTGGTGATCTTATTTGTAGCTGCCGGGAAGGACAATGATGAAGACGACCCATCATCCCACGTCCAGACGGCTGTTAATGGATACCCATTGCCTGCATACGTCAAGGGAGATGAAACCTGAACTGATGTGCCGACCATTACCGGATCAACCGGCACCACAATTTCTCCGAGAACCGGAGTGCCATTGGCTTCAGTGACCTTGACCGTTACCGTGTCAGAACCAGTTCCACCATCCTTATCGGTAACTGTTATGTTGACTATATAGTCTCGACTGTCTGCATAGGTGTGACTGAGCACGAAGGTCTTGTCGGCGTTGAGTGAAAGGGACTGGATACCGGATCCATCTCCGTAATTAACGGTTGCTATCCATGTGTCAGAATCCGGATCCGTGAAGGACCCACTTTGGGAGAATGTGCTCCCCTTGGTAATGGTAGCATCTGGTCCGGCGTTCACAACCGGTGCG
>Ga0315274_10010460_pt1 | contig 13366 bp, 9 predicted proteins | sample YL17G02_20_MG_FD_203700 | JGI IMG/M metagenome (GOLD analysis project Ga0315274, IMG submission 203700) | Sediment microbial communities from Yellowstone Lake, YNP, Wyoming, USA - YL17G02_20 | ecosystem: Environmental > Aquatic > Freshwater > Lake > Sediment | place: USA: Wyoming | collected...
GGCCGGCAAAATACAGGGCCTTATCACTACACTTTAGATAGCAGGTAGTCCGCCAGTTTGTGCGCCAGTCCTGTCTATTCAAATATGTCCCGAGCGACCTAAAAAGTTCCTGGGCGTTATCCGGAGTTTTTCGCCAGACAATGTTGCCTGTTTTTGCATCCAGACAGGCTAAATATTCTCCGAATCGGAATATGTAGATACGCCCGTTCTTCATACACATAGCCCGGCTGTCGATCGGCTCATCCTCGCGGTGGTGCCAGAGGATCTTTTTCGTTTGAGGGTCGATGGCGAGCACATTCCGGCCAAATCCCCAGGGCTGTTCGGGCTGATTGAAGCCTTCCGATATCGGGTCCCACGGCCAGCCGTGTTTATCTCGGCCCCATTTCTTGGTTGGGTCTCTTTGCTCCTGCTCTCCGATAAGGGCGTAAAGCACGCCGTTCTCCAGGGCCATCCATTTCCAGAATGTTCCGCCGGCGATTTCTACGGGCGGGATAATCTCGCCTTTGAGCCGGCCGGTTGCGGTGTCGATGAGCTTGCACGACTTATCATCGCCGACATATAGAATTTGCGGCGTCGCAATCATTGTATTGCGGTGGATCATAACGCCCTCGGCCAGGTCACGCTTCCAGAGGATTGTGCCGTTGTAGCCGTCAAATGCCACCAGCTTATTTAAGAAGGGCTCTTCCCGTACTTTGAAAGCCACGTGGCCGAATGCCTTAAAGACTCTGCCCGCTGAAGCAACCGCCACCTGAGGCAGCGGCGCGTAGCGAGGCTCCGCTAAAAACTGCGTCAGATATGGTGCAACTATGACGCGGTCTTGCGACTGCGGATTATTATCCGGGCCGTGATACGGGTGGCTCCAGTCATCTATTCCTTCTGGAAAAGGTTTGGTCAAAACCTTGCGTCCGAGCAAAGCCTTTCCCTGTGGGCGCAGGACCCGAAGCGTCTCGGCCTGCGAAATCTCTGCCGGTGCCGTACCCCCAGCTACCAGGGCGTCGGCCAGATTGTCGGCTAAATGCAGCCTCGTCAAGTCGCCTTTCTCGATGAAGATTCGGGTTCCATAAAAGCCTGCATCGTCGACTATCTGCCGGGCTTTTTCCACATCTTCGCCGCGCGGCAGCTGGATATAGATCAGCAGCTCAGTTTGTTTGACAAGCTCAAGTGCTATTTCACACCGCTGGTCACCTAAGACCACGCAAATCCCGCGTGTGGCGCCAATCCGGTCAAGGATTTGCTCGGCGCGCTCCGCCGCAAAGGCAAATCCGCCACAGGCGGAGCCGAGTAGGATGCAAGCCACAGTAATCAAGAAGGTAACTCTGGTCGTTGTCATTTTTGTCCCCTTCAAGGATTGTATATTAAGCTCGCCAAATTCTAACTCTGGGTTTGCAGGTTGTCAAACTGCGCTTCTGTTGCCACATCCTAATTAGTTTTATGAGCCAGGTAAAGCACGGCGTCACCTTTGAACGGCGCTTCGATGGTCTGCTGGGCATTGTTGACGGCTTTTATTGTGCCGGTAGATTCAATCTTGCCGCTATTGGGATTGAACCATTCGTAATCGTAAGTGCCGGCTGCCAAGTTGACTGTTATAGAACGTGTATCCGCGTCCGAGTTATAAACCAGATACTGGACGCCGGGATTTGCCAGGCAATACTTGGTCGACGCCAGGTCATCGCGCGGCTGCATCGCTGCCAAATTCATCTTGTTGGCGTACATTAGAGTATAGCCCAGACTTTTGCGGACGGGGTCCCACCTGGGGTCCAGCCGCTGGCCAAGCACTTCCCCATCATAGGGGTCCATAAACAGGGGATTGTATCCTCTGGTAAAGCTCTTCCACACCCAGGCCTGATTGCCGCCGATCCCCCAGAGGTGGTCGGTGTCGTTCAAGACAACTTTACGCCCGTCCACCGCCGGCGGGTCGTCTCGGTAGCCGCCCTCGGGATTGGGAGAAATCCAGTCGGCGGGACTTTCAAACAGAGTCTGGTTCTTTCCGCCGCGATACTGGAAGGTCATCCCCACCGGATGTTGCTTGGGCTTATCCTTTTCGTACTGCTTAATGTAACGGATTATGTGATACTGCCACTGTGTTGATTCGGGGTGGTTCTCATTTGAGATTTCATACAGCACGGTGTCCAGGTCGTTGACGGTATCGATTACTTTGCGCACATAAGCTTCCTGCAAAGAAGTCACAGCTTTGTTGGCAAGCGTATAAATTTCCAGACCTTTGCCATCCTTATTTACGTCCCCGTCGATGCCATTTACGTTATTGTCGGGGTTGAAGGGATGTCCCTGCCAGGCGCCGGCGGAGAATTGCATTGCCCAGCCTTCAAAGAGCATTATGGAAACGTAAATGCCGCGGTTACCAGCGGCCTCGACACGGTTTCGCAACCGGTCGAAGTAAGCGGAATTAAATTTCTCCAGGTTGAACTTGGGCTTACCGTCGAGGGCCTTGCCGGGCCCCGTTCTCGCCCAGGGCTGCGGAGCGGCCGTGTGGAGCTTGTTCTCCTGGTTGGCCTTTGTGTTCCAGGTTACCGGCTCCCACGTCCACATGCGTATAAAGTTATGGTTCAGCCGATGCATCCAATCAAGATATGCGTCAAAGTCGAATCGAGGAGGCGGATCGCTTGGCCCGATGTCCACAAGATTCGCCCAGGTGTGCGAGCCGGTCAGATAGATAGCCCGACCGCCACCATCGGTGAAATAGCGCGGGTTGGTGGGATGCCGACGCAAGGGGCTCTGTGTGCCGGACGTCGAGGCAGCTCGCGGGGCAGCGGCCTCGGTTTTTACGACCGCTGCGACCCAGTGGCCTTTGGCTGGTGCGTTCACGGGCACCACGCCGCCGCCGTCGAGCGTTTCGCGCTTACCCCAATCGCCAGCTCCGATGTCAATCCACTGTACCTGGAAGTGGCCTGGCGTGTCCTTGAGGTCGAGGCCGACGGACCCACCATCGGTGAAGTAGAGCGCATAGGCCAGCCCCGGGCGGGCGGCCAGATAAGCCTCGTTGTCCTCACGGTTGCTGAGAAGATGATTGGCGGGTTCGACATCCCACAGCTTCACGAGCGATTCCAGTTTGCGGGCGGCTTTGATGGCGGCGACTGCCGGCTCGGACAACCCAATGCCGGAGTCGGGCCGGTGAAATCTCGCCGACGCCGCTCCGCCAATGACATGGCGCCACCATCGCTCCAGACCATCGCGATTGTTGCCATAGCGGCCGGTGTCGGCGCCGTAGGTTTTCACGGTGTTAAGCGGACGCGGGTGTTTGGCCACGCGCGCCCGCACCCACTGGAAGTTGTCCCAGTGTTCCTGGCCTTTCTTCTGGTTGTTCTGCGACACGTCTGCAAAGTCGTAGCGTTCGGGATGGTCGAGGGTACGCTTGTGCTCATCGGCTTTAAGGTCCCAAGCGTCCCACATTTCAGTGACGCACACCTTCTTGCCGGCTTCGGCGGCGCGGCGGCGAATGTAATCGGCCCAATACACACCCCATGCCTCTTCAGCCGAGGTCTCATTGTCCATGCAATAGAGCACATGGTCGTAGCGGAGGGAGTGCGACAGCATCTTGTCCACAAACCGCTGCTGGTATTTCAGCACAACTGTGTTGTTCCGTTGCTTGGGTGTAGTGAAGAAAAATGGCTGCTTGTTGGCGCCCGGGTGATCGGGGTAATGTGGCGCAAAGCCGGACTGCTCGTAGGTGTAGTTGGTGTTGTTCTTCGGGTTATAGGGATGCGGCTCCCAATTGTTGCCAGAGTAATCGAAGCGGTCCCAGACCTCAATCTGCACGATGATGTCGCGCTCGGCGGTCCACTGGAGCATGTTCTCAAACCGCTGCCAGTATTCGTCGTTCCACTGGTCCAGGTCGTATTTGCCATCGGGCTGCTGCTTGAACGGATAGACCTCGAAACCCTTGTCCTTGCGGTCACTCATGGTGTTGCGGATGTAGTTGCCGCCGGCGTTGCGGATTTCGTCGAGGTGTTCTTTGAGATCCGGAATCTGGAACAGGTTGTCGTCCTTGCTCCCGCCGAGCAGCAGCACAGGCCGGCCCTTGTATTGCCAGTAATGCGAGTTTTTCGACCAAGGCTGAATGCGATTCGCATCATCGCCCGCCGCGGTGCCGAGGCTGATGGCAGGGGCGATTGCCAAGACCAACCAGAGCAACAGTAATCTGTTCATAAAGATCCTTTCGACTCACTATGATCTCTGTTAAGCTGCAATGACTCAAAGGTCTCCCTGAGGTTCCCTGTCCCGCTCCGGCTCAGGCCTCCGCCGAGACGAGTCCGGTTCGGCCGCAGGGAGCACCCACGGGTCCGGCAAACCGACTTTGTTACCGTGGCGGTGATACGCCCAGCCGTGATCCCAGGCGGCCCGAACCTGCTCGCCAGTCAAGACAGGCTCGAACGTGAATGCGCCCAGGTCCGGGGCCTTGTCCTGTGGGCGAGGACGGCCCCAGAAATCCGTCGTAGGTGCATATTGCGAGGAACCCTTGCCAATCGCTGGACTGTCTTGCCGCAGCCAGAAGACCCCTCTGGCCTGGTCCACAAACAGGGGATCGCCGGTCAGCCCGTGCGGCCCCTGACGTGCGGACTTCGACACACAAAGGTTGTAGTCCACCAGAACGTTTTGGGTGCCCTCGTCGAAAGAGAATGCCTCTCCGCCCTCCGCGATCAGGATGTTGTTCGCCACCACCTCGCCGTTACCGTTCCAGATCGTCAGCGGCTGATCTTCAACGACCGTGTTATTGACGATGACATTCTTGCCGCCTCCTTGCGGACATGCCACGATGATCCCGCGCCGCCGAACCTGGCCGTACACGAGGTTGTTGACGATCCGTGAGTTCTTGATGGATGGATACAGGTGCAGCCCGTAACTGGCGTTGTGACGGACGATGTTGCCGCGAACGGTCAATTCTTCGCCATCGGCGTAAACGCCGTGGTCAAACTGGATGTGATCGCCGTTGAACTCAATGAGGTTGTTCTCGATGAGACCGCCCTTGCGGTTGTGCATGGCAATTCCCATCGCCTTATTGTTATGGACCCAGCAGTTCCGCACCACATTGTAATCACCATTCATCTTGATCCCATCGTAGCGCCCGCCCATCACCTCGAAGCCGTCGATGACCACCCAGTCGCAATCGCCTGCATTGCTGATAACGTGGTATTCGGCGCCGATGAACACCGCCTGCCATTTGACATCCGACTGAATCACCGTCGGCCGCTGCTTGGTTCCTGCGAACTGCTTGGCAATCTGCATCGGGCCGCGGTAGAGGCCCGGCTTGACGACGATTGTATGCCCACCGCCGACTTTTGATAGGGCATATTCGACTGATGGCCACGGTTTTTCCTTCGAGCCCGAAAAATCGGCTTTCGCGTCGGTTGCGACATAGTAGGTCTCAGCATTTGCTGCTATGCACAGCAAGCCAACATTAGCCAGTAGCGCTAAACACAACGTGCACTCTGAGAGAGCCGCTTTGGTTCGCAGAGTACTTCTTCTTCGTGGGAACATCGTACTTGCTCCTGTGAAAATGGCACAGCATTGCCCTGCCCAGGTTAGCCCCCGCACCTGTGGCGGGGGGGGCGCCTCTTTATTCACTTTTTTAATCTGATAATCTCCGCAGCAAGTTTTTCCCGGGCGGCGAGGATTTCATTAGGGTCTTTTGAAAATTGCCACCAGGTTGGAGCAATCGTGTTGACTATCTTTTTGACCGCGTCTTTGCCCGCCAGTTTTTCAAGAATTGCGAAATACTCATAATCTTCCATCCCGTCTCTGAGATTCTTTATCCGCACGCAGGCGACAGGCCCTTCAATGCCGCAGGGTACGCCGGGATAGAAGAGGTACCCGCCTCCATTATAATGCGCAGGATGTGCAAACGCGGGATTGCCCCACGGGTCAACAACCCCGGTGACCGTCGACCAATATAGTAAGCCGGTAATATCGTATTGGTAGTTTATCCAGGTTGGGATGCGATAAGCGAGCAGCGGCCAATCTATATGCCAGTGGGGCGGGTCAAGGTCTTTGACCTTTTGATATTCGGGGTGATAACGAGGCGCTCGCTGAACCAAAGCGGTATAAGACCAGACCTCGTCGCCCTTAGCGATTTTTTCACTTATGGATTTTCTATCAATGAACGACCACAGTGGACACCATATATCAACCGCCGGATCAATATCGGGCCAGGAAGGGTCCTGGGGATATGGCTGTTCAACCACCAGCCGTCTAAGTTCGGGCGCGGCCTGGTGCACAAGTTCGCCCAGCACCAGGACCTGCTCGTAGTTTTCGCGTAGATTGGGCTCATCCCATAAGTATAAATATGCACGCTTTTCCCAGCCGTTTTTCTTCAGGTACGCGTAAAAGTCTCGATAGTAGCGCTGGGCTTTTTTTCGGTTGGCTTCGGATATATCTTTGTAATCGGGCCGCAATGTCGAGCTCGGCAGCGAAAAAAATGGCGCTCTTGGAACCTCAAAATCAGTCACGTGGAACCTATTGATAAATTCAGTTAATTGTCGGTGCTTTTCGGCGGTGACATTCAAAGAGCCATCAGCGTTGACCGCAGGTAAGAGGCTGCCCGGAATAGGCGGATTGATGCGGTGCTCAGCCATCGCCTGACAATAGCGCAGCTCGATTTGTCTAAATTGCTCCGAGTCGGGCTTGACATCGAAGTATCGCGTGACATTGTGAAAGCCTCCAAAGTGGTTTCTATGGGTGGGGCCGTCCGGAAGTGTAAAATCCCAGACGGTTAGGGTTATGGGGATTTCGGCAGATAGATTGCCTTCCGCCTTGACCGAAAATTTCCCGATGTAAACGCCCGCCGGGACATCTTTGGGCACATACACATCGAGCCATATAGGCTGATTTTGTCCCTTAAATACTTCAAAGGGAACCGCATACATATCGTATCCTGTGGTAGTTGCCGACTCGCCCCACCTTTTCTGGGACTGGGCTAACGGCTCGATGGACTTACCGGTCAAGGGATTTACAAACGGAATAAGAGGGTCGGCATACAGCCCCGGAGGTAATTGCGCTCCGGGCGTCGATTTTCTTACCCGGACATATTCGGCCCTAAAAAGCTTGATATTGTCCTTTCCAATTTTTGCGCCGGCCTGTCCAGCCAGATCAGAAATCTCTGCAGCTACTACCCTGACATTGTCATTCAAGGCGGTAACTATTACCTGAAACGACTCCACTTCATTTTTCGCTGCCTTAATCTCGACCCCTGCCTTCGCAGGGGCAGGCCTTGGCCCGTACGGTTTCTGCTCCTGGCCTATCCGTTCCATGCTGGATAGCGCCGTTAACTGGATTCTTTCTTGGGCGCCGGAACAAGCGGCCACACCGGGAAAGAAAATAAACGCAATAACGATAACCAATGTTCGGTTTCTCATAGCTAATCTCCATCATTCAATAAGTCTTACTGGATTATACTGAGGGACTTTGAGCAGCTCGCCTTTTCGTAGCGACGACTGGTGCGCGATAATGCCCGGCACCGTGTACGCCAGCGATTCGTAGACATCAATCGCAGGCCGGCGATTATGCACCAGAGCGTCAATAAACTCGTGCGTCAGAAACGTATGTGAGCCTTCGTGGCCGGTGTCATGCCGCAGAGGCTCCGGCAGCATATCCGTCTTCCACCACTGCGGCTGCTTGTATTGCTCGAAGTTCGGCGCCTTTCGCTCAAAGCCCGCATCGTCCTTTTCCACCTGCTCGCCCGAGCGGATGATTACGGGGCCAAGCCCGTTAGGATGCGGCGAGTAAAAGCTCATCTTATCGCCGATCCACTGTGCTCGCTCACAGCCGCGGTGAGCGCCTTTCCACCATATATTGACGCGGAATGCAGTGCCGCGATTTGTTCTGAACATCGCCGATTCGTTCCAGAAGGGATTGCCATAGACGTTGTCCTTGAGGATAGGACTGTCGTCGCCCCAGCCGTGACAGACGACCTCCGTCAGGCGCTCGCAACTGACGCCGATTAGCTGGCTGGTGCAATGTGTCGGATAGTGCATCGGCGCCACGCCGTAGCGCCAGGTTTTTTTACCCTGGTAAAAGTAAAGCCCTTCCAGGCCGGGATGTTGATATTCGGCCTCGCAGTAATATAAGTCGCCGAACTTGCCTTGCTGGTAGAACTTGCGAGCTGAAATCGTTGACTGCTGGTAATAACCGGTTTCAGCCATCATATAAGTTAGGCCGTATTTTTTGACCGTATCCAGCAGCAATTCAGCCTGTTCGATTGTTGCCCAGGCAGCCGGCACAGCGGAGATTACGTGCTTGCCGTTTTTCATTGCCTCGATGGTGTGCTGCACATGAAGCGGGCCGTCGGTAAAAATAGCCACGGCGTCGATATTTTTATCCAGCACCAATTCTTCCAGCGAGTTGTAAGCCTTCTGGCAGTTGTATACCTTCATCAGTAGTTCCCGCCGGTCTTGCCGCAGGTCGCTGACCGCCTCCACGATGCAATCCGGATGCTCATGCCAGGCAAATGAAGTGCCGAATCCGCCGCCCACCACCCCGATGCGAACCTTCTTGGGTGCAGTATTGACGGCTATCGCTGCTTTGTAGGCTAACATCGTGCCAGCCAGGGTGACACCACTTCGCTTAAGAAAGTCACGCCGGGAATAATTCATCGAATTTTTACTCTTTCCATTCATCTTTATATGCTCCGCCCTTCAATGAATTTTATCAGATTGTAAATTACCAGATTGTAGGGAACCTTCGCCTTGTATCTCTCGGCAAGTCTAATAACGGCTCCGTTTAAGGCATCGATCTCGGTTGTTTTTTTTGCCATGATGTCTTGCAGGGTCGAGGATTTATGCTCGGCTGTATCGGGAACCAGTTTATCGTAAAATACCTCCAAAAAGTCCTCAGACGTCGGCCAGTGTGTTTTATAGCCTGCCTCTGTCATCACGCTAAACGCTTCATCGACGATGCCGTTCATGATTGTACGCGTAGTTTGGTTCTGTGCCAATACTCCGTATGGGACATCCAGAATAGCCCCGAGCGGATTCAAGGCGCAGTTATACAGCATTTTCGCCCAGAGGTCTTTGACAATCTCGTTGGTTACTTGGCAGGGGATGTCGCCGGCGGCTATAGCTTCACACAGGTCCGTTAGCGGCGATGAGTCTTTATTAAATAGACTGCCGATATGAATTGAGTCCGCGTGTACCGTTATAGCAACCTCATTGGTGTTAGTTCGCTGAAACCCTGTTATTACACGGGCATTGTAGATTCTGCCCCGCTTGAAGAAAGTGGAAAATGCTTCTGCGTTGCCCCAGCCGTTCTGAAATAGCACAATTCTGGTTTCTTTGCCAAACAGGGACTTGTGCTCTGAAAGGTTTTTCGCCGCTGCCAGTGAGTCGAAAGACTTGGTGCATACCAATATATAATCGTATTTCCTTGCCCGAACTTGCCCCAAAGATGTGTAGCTGCCGAATTTCGAAGGCTCGGCGTGGAAGTCGCCCCAAATTCCCGTCCGGACGAGGCCATGCTTTTTCAGTGCCGAGACGGTATTCTCTCTAGCAATAATATCGACCCGGCCCGCCTTACGGCCTGCCCTGCCCCGCGGCCGGCGCAGCGAGCTGAGCAAGTCGAAGGGTCTGGCGGGCCGGTATCTCGATTTAAGCAGGCAGCTTGCGATGCCCAGCCCCACAGCACCAGCGCCGTATATTAGCACCCTCATACTTACAATTGTTAATTGTCAATTTTCAATTGTCAATTTACAATTTGCAATTGCCGCAGTACCCAGGAGAAATAAGACGTGAGAGCGATGGTGCTTAGGCGAACCGCACGTGTTGAAGAAAAACCTTTGGTGATTGAGGATTTGCCGATTCCTCGGCCCGGCCCCAAGCAGATTCTGGTGAGAGTTTCAGCCTGCGGGATATGTCACACCGAGCTGGATGAAATCGAGGGCAGACTACCGGCAAAACTGCCTGTAGTCTTAGGTCACCAAATCGTTGGCAGGGTAGAGAGCGTGGGTTCCAGCGTCTCCAGATTCAAGCTCAAAGACCGCGTGGGAATCGCCTGGATAAATTCTGCGTGCGGAAAATGTTCTTTTTGCCGAAAGGGAAATGAGAATCTATGCCCGGAATTTCAGGGCACCGGTTGCGATGTAAATGGCGGCTACGCCCAGTACACTGTGGTCGGCGAAGATTTTGCCTATCCGATTCCGGAAAGGTTCAGCGACTGCCAGGCGGCGCCGCTTTTGTGTGCCGGAGCGATTGGCTATAGAGCTTTGCGCCTGACAAACCTTGAGGATGGGCAGATTCTCGGCCTTTTTGGTTTTGGCGCCTCAGCCCACATTGTGATCCAAATTGCCAAGCACAAGTATCGGAGTTCCCCGGTTTTTGTTTTCACCAGGGCCGGCCAGAAGGACCATCAGGATTTAGCCGGAAAACTGGGCGCTGATTGGGTTGGAGTAACCGGGGATACGCCGCCCACGAAACTTAATTGCGCAATCGATTTTACTCCTGCGTGGAAGCCGGTCATCGAGGCGCTCAGGGTGCTGGAAAAAGGTGGCCGAGTCGTCATAAATGCAATAAGAAAAGAAGAAAAGGACAAGGATTCGCTCCTGGAGTTGAGCTATCAAAACCATCTTTGGCTTGAAAAAGAGCTCAAAACGGCAGCTAATATTACCAGGCGCGATGCCAGGGAATTTTTGCCCTTGGCGGGTGAAATTCCAATTATGCCGCAGGTTCAGGAATTTGACCTGGAACAAGCAAACGAGGCGCTACTTTTACTGAAACAGGGTAAAATCCAGGGAGCAGGAGTCTTAAAGATAACTTAAACGTCAAGTCGAAAGGCAGCAGTACGATGGCAATCATACTGTATAAGGAGCCGGAACTTAAAAATCCGGTTATGTTTTGCGGCTGGCCGGGGATCGGAAACATCGGCTTAACTGCGATGGACGCTCTAAGAGTGGTGCTCAAAGCCGAAGAGTTCGGACAGATCGAACCCTGGGACTTCTTTGATCCCCAAGAAGTCAGGATTGCCAACGGCTTGCTGAAGGAGCTTGAGTTTCCCAGCAATAAGTTCTACTTTCAGCGGCTGGAAGCCTGCTCTGAGCACGGCCGAAGGGATCAGGACCTGATATTCTTTATCGGACAGCAGCAGCCGGGCGAAGGCCCAACAAGATACGCGCAAGGCCAAAAGGCTTATGAAATGGCCAATTTAGTCCTGGATGTGGCAGAGAAATTTGGCTGCCAGAGAGTTTATACCTCCGGCGCAGCAGTTACTCAGATTCACCACACCGCAAGACCGAGGGTCTGGGCCGTGCCCAACAGGCCAAGCTTGGTCGCTGAGATACAGCACTATGAAAATACCATCCTGATGTCGCAAATCGAAGGAAGAAGCGACCAGGGTGTTATCACCGGCCTTAACGGGCTTTTACTGGGCGTGGCTAAAGAACGGGGCTTGGAGGCGATCTGTCTAATGGGCGAGATACCTTATTATCTTCAGGGAGCTCCCTGGCCCTATCCCAAAGGGTCGAAGTCTGTTCTGGAGGTCCTGCTCAAGATACTTGATATCAAGGTTAACCCTTCGGCAAGCTCAGGGCAGGCTCTGAGCAAGTTGGACGAATTGGCCCAAAAAGTGGAGGAAAACATTGACGGATTCTTAGAAAGCCTTTACACGGCAGAAGCGATACCTCCTGAAGTAAGGGATGAAATTGAGAAACTAAAGGACGTGAGCCGCGAGCCCGGACCAATAACCGAAGAAGAGCAGAAAAAGATAATGGAGCATATTGATGAGCTTTTCGACCAGGGACCTTGGAAAGATGAAAAGAGACCCCCGACAGGGGGGGGAACCCAGTAGCATCTTTAAATTTTCGCAGCCCGTCAGGGCCGGCAAGTCCGGCCCCGCCGGGCCCGAACGGCAGCCTGAGTTTGAGAATCCAACGCTGATTGTCGCCTGGGATGAGGATGCGGGCAAACTCGGTCCAAAGGTAATCGAATACATAAGTCGCAAGCTGGACGCGAAAAGTTTCTGTGAGGTCGAGCCGACAGGATTTTTCTCCCTTGAAGGTGTTGCGGTCGAGAACGACATAGCTCAGTTTCCTGAAGGCAAATTCTATTACTGCCGAAGAAAGGACCTGGTAGTGTTCAAAAGTAACGAGCCACCTTTTGACCGGCATAAATTCTTAAACGGCGTTTGTGATTTGGCTCAGCACTACTGCAAAATAAGGCAGCTTTATACCCTTGGCGGGACTATTTCACCGGTTGCTCATACCGACTCGCGAAGGATATTGGCGGTCTTTAATCAAGAACAAATTCAGCAAGAGCTTGCGGGCTTGGGCCTGGAAAACATGAATTGGCAGGGACCGCCGGCAATCAGCAGTTTCCTTCTGTGGGTGGCCCAAAGAGGGGCGATTCCAGGCGTAAGCCTTTGGACGGAGATACCATTTTACCTGGCTGCGGGCGAGGACTTCCAGGCGATAAAAACAACTGTTTCTTTTCTCGATAAGAGATTTGACCTGGCTCTGGACTTCGCAGAGCTGGATGAACAGGTCGGGCGCCAAAATGCAAAGATTGACCGGCTGAGGCAAGATGATGCCCAGATCGATAGGTACATCCGGATGCTGGAAAGCAAGCTTTCTCTCAGCGCAGACGAGCAGGTGGAATTGACTAAAAAGGTAACCGAGGTTCTCGAAGGCACTTAGCCTCGGCACCAGTGGCCGAGGCAGCCCCCGCCACAGGTGCAGGGGCTAAGCCGGACCTGGCTGCCGCTTGCCAGATTCTTCCCTGCCCTGAGCTTGTCGAACGGGGCGGACTTTACCCTCGAGTGAAGCGAAGGGTTCGGAATCGCTCTTTTCATCCATTTTTATTTGGAATCAGCAGTTCTTGTGTCATACTTTACATAAGCACAGACTTCTGCGTGACGATCATTCCGATACTTAGCCTCGGCGCCAGTGGCCGAGGCACCCCCGCTACAGGCCCGTCCTGAGCCGGGTCGAAGGATGCGGGGGCTAATGGAGCCAAAAGGATGCCGTCTCAATTGGGGGAAACCGAAGTGGGAATTCAACATTTCTCCGAAAAGGTTCTTTTGATCACACTGCCTGAACAACCACAGCAAGGCGATGAGCTGGAAGAAGTCAGCGGGATGCTAAGTGAAAAGGTTGACCGTGATGTGCTGGTTGACTTCTCCCAAGTTCAAGTGTTGACCTCCGAAGCCCTCTGCCGTCTGATGCTACTGGATAGACTGCTGAGGGGATCCGGGTGTATGCTTATTCTGTGCAACGTTTCTTCAGAAATAAAACATGTCTTTATCCGAACGGGCCTGGTAACAATATTTGAGTTTGCAGAGGACGAGCTGGCGGCTCTGCGACGTATACGCAGCGGCTCCCGCGTATCTACTTAGGCGGCATAGGCAAACGGCCCAAACCGGCAGTGAAACCGCC
>Ga0315274_10010461_pt1 | contig 13365 bp, 21 predicted proteins | sample YL17G02_20_MG_FD_203700 | JGI IMG/M metagenome (GOLD analysis project Ga0315274, IMG submission 203700) | Sediment microbial communities from Yellowstone Lake, YNP, Wyoming, USA - YL17G02_20 | ecosystem: Environmental > Aquatic > Freshwater > Lake > Sediment | place: USA: Wyoming | collected...
CCCATTCGGACGTGCCGCACGTGAATACCTACACCGACATCGACTATCACGACCACGCGCATGTCGATACGCATGAGGATTTCCACGCGAACAGCGCCTACCATGACCACAATGACGGAGAAGATCATACGGATTGGCACGGCGATTCGTATACAGACACCCACGGGGACACCCATACTGACGTACCGCATACCGACACACACTCGGATGTGCCGCATGTGGATACGCACGGGGATGGCGCGCATTCGGACGTCACCCACGTGGATGTCGCCTACGTGGATATCGCCCACGTAGACACCCACGAGGACGTCCTGCACGGAGATTCGGAGTATTGACCGATGGGACTTCACGTCAAAATCATGGATTGTCAAAGTGGCTGTCGATCCTGCTACGAGCGGCGAATCCGTAAGACACAAGGCAAGGTCGGCTATGATCTCGATGCGATGTTGATGACGCTCAAGCGGGAAGCCGAGCGCGAAAAGCCGGAGGATCGGAAAAAACACTCGGCCCCATGCGTCCACGGCGGAGAGCCGCTGATGTTCCCGCCGACAGACTTGAGGGCGATTCTCAAAACGATGTTTGACCTTTACGGGCGGACGTCGATCCAGACGAACGGAATTCTTCTCTCGGATGAACATCTGGCCATGTTCCGCGAATTCAAAACGTCGGTCGGGGTCTCCATCGATGGCGACATAGCTGAACTCAACCGGGGTCGATGGAACGACGGCGATCTTTCAACGGACCGGATCCAGGAATTGACGGACTTGACGCTCGGGAACATGGAGCGGGCGAAGGCGGCGGGCCTCGATGTTTCGGCCATCGTACTCTTGCGCCGATACAATGCGGCGTCGGACCAGCTCGACGAACTGGTGAGGTTCCTGTTCCGACTTGAGAAGATGGGTGTTCGGTCTCTTCGCACGAACGAGGTCATCGTTTTCGAGGATAGGTTCCGCGATGAGGAATTGACCGAGGATGAACTGGGCCGGGCATTCATCCGGCTTGCTGACCTATGTTTTGAGGACGCGGGGCGTCAATGGAATCCCTACCGGGACGTCGTAAAGATGTGGACGGAGGGCGGAGACGCAACCTGTGTTTTCAATGCCTGCGATATCTGGAGGACGGGCGCGGAGACGGCCATCATGGAGAACGGATCAATCGGGGTCTGCCTCAAGGGCGGGGCGGCGCTGGACGGGATTCAGGCGCTCGCCGCTAACATAGGCGGCGCGGAGCGTATCCAGGTGCTTCCGGCGATCCCCCAGAAACTCGGCGGCTGTCAGGGTTGCGAGCTCTGGGGTCTTTGCGGCGGCGGATGTCCCGGGTCGGGGATCGAAAACGATTGGCGGAATCGGACCCGGTTCTGCGGAGCCTATAAAACGCTCTTCCAGCACATCCGGTCCCGGCTCAAGGGGATCATGCCGGGGGTCGCGTTCAAAGACCCGACCGAGCGGGCCAAGCGATGGGGGGGCACATCAGCCATCGGAGGAGGCCACGGCGACAGCCATGGCGATGAACATGGGGACAAACCGCACGGGGATCACACCGATGGGTGATATGAAGCTCATTCCGGGCCTGGACCTCCCGCCTTCGTGCAGAACGGTATGGGTGAGCGAAGAAGCGCGAAAAACCTGGGCTCCCGTTATCCCAAAAGTGTCGGCGATGGTTTCGGAGCTCGAAGTCTTGAGTGTGGCGAAGGGGCACCGTCCCTGCGCCTGGCAGACGATTGCCGAGGACCAATTCCCGAGACTGGCGGCGGCATGGGCCGAGATGGACCTTGTGAGCCTTCCGATTCTACGTGTGCGATCCTTCACGGGATTCGCCCATCGACATGAAACACCGCGCCCGGGCGAGCGGGCCTCTGTCTGCGTCATCGTCGCCGGATCGCTCAAGGATGCCCTCCGATTCAAGGCGGCCAACGCAAGCGGGGACAACGACGTTCAGGGTGAACTTCTCGGCTTTCCGAAATGCTGCCGGAAGTTTTTTGATGACGCATGGGCCGGAGGATTTTTCGACCCGGTCTGGCAGGCGGCGATGAACACAAACCATGACATCGTCGGGGAGCGACATATCCGGGTCCAGGGCCACCCCTTCGCAAATCCCATTCTCCGATATGCGGGGATCCGGGTCGGATTCCATCTTCCTTGCGCCTTCGATTGCCGAGATACGATCGCAGTCGCGGCTGAGCGGATGGATCTAGCCAAAGCGACAGACCCCAACCTAGCCGACATCCTCAAAGGGCTTCTTTCAATGCCGATGTCCTGGGACGTGTTCCACGGAGTGGCAGTAGTTCGAACACCAATTTTTTATTTGATTGTGCCCTCAATCCCGGCGGCGGAGCGGCACGTCGTCGAGGTCGTGAGCACGCCGCAATTCATCCCAAAAGAAAGCGCGAAGGGGACGGGGTTCCCGTTCATTGTGGAGGGATAAAGATGACTGATGCCTGGCCATCGAAAAAGGAATACGAGGCAGCGCTTCGCAATATCAATTTGCGGCTGGAATCATTGGCAGCGAGGGCTGGCTCGACCATGGCAAAAGCTCGCGCCTATGGCACGGCGGACCAATCGGGAATTCCCATTAATGCAGTTACTAAAGTCAATCTTAATGCCGAAAGTTATGACCCGGGTTCCAGCTTTGACATCGTAAACTATAAATTTGTTGCCCCGGTGTCGGGATATTATCATGTGAGTTTCGTGGTCTCCTGGACCGCTGTTCTGAGCGGCGGGATTTATAGTGCCTTTTGCTGGGTCAACGGGGGCGAGGTATGCTCTGCCGGTACCCATGCCTCGTCAGCTAATAATATTACAGCCGCAGGTTCAGACGTTATCTATCTGGCGGCAGGTGCTTATGTAGAACTTTACGGGGCGCATTGGGTCGTCGCCGGAAATTCCACTATTCTGGGAGCGTCCAACGCAACTTGGCTGGCAATCCATCTTCTGTCCGGAGTGTAGGAGAATAAATGATCCAAGATGGAATGGGATTAAGGCCGGGCGATGTTATCGTCATCTGGAGCAGTCGCTTAATCGCTTTCATGATTAACGCAGTTTTCGGAATCAGCGATCCCGCGACGCATGCCGAAATGGTCTACGACGATCAATATAATATTTCATCCTCTATCGGCGGGGTCAAGTTGAGGCCGACTGCTGATATGTTTAAGGCCCGCAAGTGGGTCGTCCTTAGGAATAATAAAATACTCCCGCCCGAAAATGTCCAATGGACGGCCAGGGCGTATATCGGATGCGGCTATGATTATTTCCTCTACGTCCTGTGGGTCATGCGGCTGTCGCTCCTCCTCGCGCCGCTGGTATGGATATTCCTTCAGCCGTTCCGCAACTGGCTGAAACGCAAAGAAGCGAAAACGTTCGGATGCTCCGAGCTGGTTGTCCAGGTCCTGAAGAACTTGGGCATCGACACCGGCATAGACGAGCCGTGCAATGCTCCACCTGATAACCTATTGCAGACCGCCCGTGCTTGTATTCATGACTGGAACGTGGTAATATGTGGAGGACGACTATATTAAAGAGAGATAAATAATGTTTAAAGGAAAACAGCAAGGGAAAACTACTTGGAACAAAGGTTTAACAGCAAAGACGGATTCGCGGGTGGCCAGATATGCAGAGAAAATGCGCGGTCAGAAACAGAAACCCCGTTCCGAGGAAACAAAAAAGAAAATAAGCAGGGCCTTAAAAGGGCGTAATTTTTCTAAAGAACACAGAAAAAAATTAGGTGCGGCTCGAAAAGGAAAAATTCTTTCTAATGAGACAAAAAGAAAGATAAGTCAAAATCATATTAATGTTTCAGGAAAAAACAATCCTCGATGGAAAGGAGGTAAAATTATAAAATCCGATGGACGAATTTATATTTGGCAACCATCCCACCCCAATGCAAGTAAACAAAAATATGTTCAAGAATCTCATTTAATAGCAGAAAAAGCATTGGGAAGATGTTTAAATATAAAAGCAAGAGAAATAGTTCACCACATTAATAATAATCCATCTGATAATAGAAACGAGAATCTTCTTATATGCAAACAAGGTTATCACAGATGGTTAACTGCGAAAATAAAAAAAACCGAGACTGGGAGATTATTCTAAGTGGAGGGAGGTTAAAATGAGCGATTGGTATTTTCGATTAGTCTATATAAACGGCTGCCCCGGATGGTGGGTTTGGGAATTTGTGGCTTTAAATACTACCGCGAATGAAGGAGGATAAAATGAACGATATTATTAAATTAGTCTTTGATCGAGTGAAGCTTGACCTGCTCCGTAAGACCGGCGTGGTGGCGGTGGGCATCGGTTATAAAACTGTCAGGGGTATGAAGACTTCTACGCCTGCCATCGTCTGCTCGGTTATTAAGAAACTGCCAGTCGAGAGCATCAAGGCAGTAGACCTCATACCCAAATTGGTCGAAGGCGTATCCACGGACGTCATCGAGACGGGTATTATCAGGGCACTCGAAGACCGCACGAAGCGTTGGCGTCCTGCGCCCGGGGGCGTGAGTATCGGACACGAGAAGATCACGGCTGGCACTCTGGGCTGTCTTGTGGAGAAAGGCGGCAAGAAGTACATCCTTTCGAACAATCACGTGCTGGCGAACATGAACGAGGGCGCGATCGGGGACGCGATCCTACAGCCCGGAGCGTACGACGGGGGCACGTTTCCTTACGACAGGATCGCCACCCTCGCGGAGTTCATCAAGATCAGCTTCATCGGGGGGGATAGCGGGTGCGCGGTGAGCAAGGCGATAACGAAGTTGCTGAACTTCATCACCAAGTCCATCAAGAGCGGATCGAGGTTTGCCACATCGAGGGCGGAACTCCCGGAGAACCGGGTCGATGCGGCCATCGCAGAACCGCTGGATGCAAGTTGGGTCTTGAATGAGATTCTCGAAATCGGCAAACTGCTGGGTATCGGCGAGGCGACGCTTGGTCTCGGCGTGAAGAAATCCGGGCGCACTTCCGGACTCACTCGTGGAACCATCGACGTTATGAATGTGGCGGTCCAGGTCCAATATGGCGAAACCAAGATCGCCTACTTCGTCGACCAACTGCAGGCAGGGGCCATGAGTGAAGGGGGAGACTCGGGGTCGGCCGTTGTCGATAACGAGAATTGCCTTATTGGGCTTTTGTTCGCTGGGTCAGATGCGACCACGATCATCAATCCCATCGGTGAGGTGTTCTCAGCACTTAAACTCGATCCGTGGAGATAGACAGCGGAAAGATGCGGTACAAATAATGGGGCATATAGTCTAATATTTGGGGCGCACTGGCCCGTTCTCCGAAAGGGGGCGGGCCTTTTTTATTTAGGCGGATATCCCCCAATAATGGCATCACCCCTCCCCCCATTTTCGGGCTCTCTTAGTCCATATTAGGGCATGTCGGTCAACTCTTATATGGGGAGACCTGGGATAACAGGGGGGATGGAAGCGTGCCGAAGAGGGGACTCGAAGCAAGCCGCGGGATTTTATGGACTTTTAATATCAACTATTTACGGATGATCTTCAAAAGGTAATCCCCCAACTTCGCCACCGACGCCCGCTGTTCTTCAAGCCCGGGATGGGTATATCGGAGTGTCGTTTTGATGTCGGCGTGACCCAGAACCGCCTTTGCCGCGGCAAGGCTCGATTGAGCGGAGATTATCGTTGAGGCCGTGTGTCGGAGCGCATGGAACGTGAAGTCCTTTACGCCGGATTTCTCGCGGATCGTCTTTGAAATGTAGAACATGATATTAGGATGCCGACGCTGGAGCTGGAAGATATAGCTGTCCGCCGTCTCCGGCTGTCTGCGGATGATGTCCAGGGCGATGGCGTTAAGAACGATGAGCTTCACGCGCTGTTTCGAGATCCCGCGCCGCCGGGACTTCGTCGCCGAAATCGGGAGCGATATCACGTCGTCATGGATTTGGTCCCTGCGGAGGTTGAGGATTTCGGAAAGTCTCATGCCCGTGGCCAGGGCGAAAAGGACCAAGTCCTCGACGACATGCCGGATGGACTTGAAGCGTTTGTCGGCCCGGATATCCTTTAGCGCGGCCAAGACCCTTCCGATCTCGTCATCCGTCAATGCCCTTCGCGTGCCGTCTTCTACGAAGGGCTCCCAGTGCGCGAGCGGATTCGCGGTCAGAATCCCGTCCTCAATGGCAAGGTTGAACAGGTGCCGCAAGAGCTCGGCATAGCGGTTAATCGTCGTCGGCCCTTTCCCGTCTTCCCGTAGAATCCGCTCTAGGTCCTCAAAGTGCGCCGCCCGGTATTGCCTCAACGGAAGATCGGGGAGCGCGTCGATAATATAATTGAGCCGTTGCGTGTCGCGGTCCAAACTCTTCTTATGCGTTTTGTGCTTCAGGTAGATTTTCTTATACTCGGAAAGCGTCGTCGCCCTGCCGGGGACGGGGAGCCCGTAGGCCGTCGCCGTGATCTCGTCGTCGATCTGCTTTATCCTGGCCGACAGCATGGACTCCTGGCCTTTTTTGAGGCCGAGCGAGCGGTAATATCGGCGGCCGTCGATCATGCGCTTGTAGTGGTAGACCCGGCCGTGTTTGAGGAAGACACCCATCAGTTCGGCTTTTTCTTCTCCGCCCTCATCTCGCCGGACGCGGGATCGGTTGTAACTTGGATCTCCGCGGCACACCAGCCGCACGTCGTAAAGGCCAGGCTGGGCTCGTGCAAGCCCTTGATCTCCGAGGCCATAATCATCTGCCCGCACTCCGGGCACGGGCACCCCTGAAACATCGCCATGATGGACATGATCGCCTCACTTTGTTTTTGACAACACGAGATCGTAAATCTCTTTTTCTAACTTTCCGGTTGAGACGCAGGGGTGTTTCTCAATGGTATTTTCATAGGCAGCAGTCTTTTCAAAGACGGAATTGACTTTCATCTCACAGGAACCTTCGCTGGTCTTCTTGACATAGACGTTGAATTTGCCCGTGCGGTCCACTTCTGAAAGGGGGAAGCGCGCCTTCCCGCATGAGCAATATCCAGTTTCATTTTTCTGGCCCCTGAAGCTGATCCAATCCGTCACGATAAGACCGGACACCTTTTCCATGTTCATAATAGGCAGGTTCAACTCGGCAAACGTTTCAATGACCGCCTGCCAGACCTTTTCGAACGGCTGATCCACGGGAAAAGAATTTTGAATCTGTCGAGGCACGGGGGTCGAAGCACAGGCCGCCAGCGCGAGACAAACTAACCCGACGCAGAAAAACCGATTCTTCATGTCACCCTCCTAAAATTTATTTTTTGAGTTCGTCTAGACGCTCCCGAATTTTTTGATCGACAATTTCATCGATTGTTTTAGGAGACCTGATTTCCTCCGCCTTCGGGCACAGATCGCCCATCGAAACGCCCAATAACTCCGCTATCTTAGATAGCTCCCCGACCGACAGACTGCGCGTGTTTTTCATGACCAGGCTCAACCAGGCTCCGCTATAGCCGAGGGCATTGGCAATCGAAACCCCCGTGACCTTGTGATCCTTCATCAACTTTCGCAGACGAGCAGTGATGGGCGTTTGTCTCTGGAGTTCTTCTTCTGAATCAATCATCCTTGAAATATTATTTTCCTTTCTTTACCGCTTGTCAAGCCTAAATCTTTTATAAACAACAACATAACGGGTCGTAAATAAAATAAAATAATACTTGACATGGCGTTAATTTTGCATTATATTATTAACATCATGTTAAGTATAGCCGAGTTCATAAGGAAGCAGGGCATGACGCAGGCCGCGTTTGCTAAGCAGATGGGTATATCCGAGGCCATGCTTTCCCTCTGTCTGCATGGAAAGCGTCGCTTCGGTCTTAATACCGCACTCAAGGCCAAGAAGATCACGGGGATGGGGTTGGACGAAATTTACCGGGGGGCCAAATGACCTCATTGCTTACCCCCGCCCAGGCCCGGAAGGAATATAACCTTGGGCGTGACTTCGTGCGGAGGCTCATCCGGGACCGCACGATCCCGGTCGTCTCGCTCGGACCGCACAAAATCCTTTTGCCGAGAGACGGCCTCGAAGCGTTCCTTCAAAAGCAAACCATCCCTGCCAGGCGTGAATATTTCAAGTCTCATAATCAGCATTCATGAACAACATAAACGCCGTCACCCTTCCTGGTCAAACAAATCTCTCTGAGGAGTTACGGGTCATCATAAAGCGCAGCGCCGCGTTGAACGGCGGTCTCGTCTCGTTCATGCGAAACATCGGCTTTCGATATCGCCGGGCCTACGAACAGCTTAACCGGAGTCAAGGCGTTCTTGTTGACATCCTCCCGGCGCTGACTATGGCCGGGATAGACGAGCCGCTTCGCATCGTCGCCGACGCCTGCGGATGCGATATCCAACCGAAGATAAAATTCCTTCGCACGTCTAATCCGCCGCGACCCGTGAGGAGCTACGGACTAGAACTACACCACGTAACGTCGAGGATCACCATGCTACTCGAAGAAGCGCTTGCGGATCAGCGGATCGACGAAAAGGAAATCAAAGCCCTGCAATCTAAGGTTCACAACGCGAGAAAAACACTGGCCGAGTTCGAGGCCAAGATCACGGGGATACTGCCATGAAAGAAAAGAACAGGAAGGCTGTCATCGGCCGAGATGGACGATCACTCGAATTCATCCACCGGGGCAAGTGGGTTCGCCTGGCCCTCGGCTTTTCTATTTGGGACCGACTCGATGAAGTGGTCCCGGCATTCAAGATTGAATTGGATGGTCGATTGAACGCGGAGCGGAGAGTGAGATGAGTTTTGCGTTTTATCCACCGCTCATCACTCCTACAATGGCCCTAAACATGCGTCAGAACGCAGGCAGAGGCACGAATGGCACTTGCCCCGTGTGTGGGACCGGGTTCAGTAAAAAACGTGTCTGGCACGTCTTCTGCTCGCCTAAGTGCCGGAAACGGGCATGGCTCCTTCGGCGTCAAACGGCAACATATACGGACGTCAGGAATGACATCGCCGCGATCAAGGCCGATGTAGCTTGGATGAAAGAACATTTCGGAAATATGCATTGCTTCTAAGGGGAAATCATGAGCCGTCACAAATCACCTGAACGTATCCAGGCCGACCTCGATAAGGCCATCCGCAAGGAACGCCGGGATCGGAAGCGCCAGGAGCGCGAGGCCAAGCGCACAATTCGCACACGGAAGCGAGAAACCCATGAGCACGTCGTTCAGAACGGCATTCCGAAGGTTCAGTCCGGTGGTGAGAAACTTGGCCTCCGAGATGCGATGACTTATTCGCCCCTCGTCCTCTGCGGTGGCTGCGGGGTCATCGTTCGGGAAGATTCTCTCATCGATGGCTTTTGTCCCGGGTGCAAATACGGAGAGGAGGTGGTCGATAGCCCCGATGTTCTGAAGGCAAAACAAGGAGACGCGCTGACGGGGGTCCACCACGGACCCCTTGAGGCGCAGGATGAAAGGAGACGCGCATGAATTTCCCATCGCAGATTGAACGCGACTTGTTTGATTATCTGTCACCGGAGACGCGGATAGAGGTTGAGGACTTTCTTGACTCACTTGACGACGAGGCCATCGAGCTGATGGTCCGAGAGGATCCCGTCCTGGACGAGGATGACTTGCGAGACGAGGAAAGAGAAAGGAGAATGACATGAGTATTTTCAAGGAAGCGCAGAATGAGATGGCATATCTCAAGGCTGGTTTCTACGGAGAGGCCGGTTCGGGGAAGTCCTTCACTTCCTCGCAGGTCGCCATCGGGTTGGTGAAATACATCAAGGCTAAAAAGCCCGTCATGTATTTCGACACGGAGACCGGATCGGATTTCCTGATCCGGCAATTCAAGGAAGCGGGGATTGACCTTCACACGGCCAAGACGCGCGCATTCTCAGACTTGCTTCTAGCCGTTGATGAGGCCGAAAAGACTGCCTCGGTGATGATTATCGACAGCATCACCCACGTCTGGAACGAACTCATCGAAAGCTACATGAAAAAGCTGGAACTGAAGCGGTTGGCCCTGAAGCATTGGATACCGCTTAAAACGACCTGGCGAGAGTTCACGACGCGATATGTCAACAGCAAACTCCACATCATCATCTGCGGTCGGTCTGCTGATAAGTGGGATGAGGTTGAGGATGAGGACGGGGCGAAGGAACTCCGCAAGGTAGGAACGAAAATGAGAACGGAAACGGAGCTGGCTTACGAACCCTCGTTACTCGTGGAGCTGGAACTCATCCAGACATCGGCCCATGTCGGCGGGGCGCTCATTCATCGGGCTCATGTCCGCAAGGATCGGTTCGACGTCATCAACGGACAGCGTTTCGAAAACCCCGGCTTCGAGGCGTTTATGCCGCACATCTCGCTTCTCAATCTAGGCGGCGAACATAAAGCCATTGAACCGGGGCGCAATTCGACGGCCATGTTTGAGCGGAACGACGTCGGGGCCAGAAAGATGGAGACCCGCGAGATACTCATCGAAAAGATCGGCAACGAGATCAAGCTCATCTATCCCGGCCAGAATGAGGGCGACAAGACTGCACGCATCAACCTTATGAAGCAAATATTCCAAACAAGCTCATGGACTGAAATCTGCACGCGCCGGAAGAACGAAGAACTTCAGGCTGGGCTGGATGCGATTATCGCATTCACGGGCAAGGTTGGCGGCGCATCCGTGACCGATGAAAAAAAATCCAAGATATGGAGTTATCGTAAAGGAGGCAAGTGATGCAATGGCCTGAATTTGAAGGCAGGGTCAAAATTCCGGAAGGACATTATTCATTCCGGATGAATCGGGAGCCGGAACTCAAGTCCTTTCCCTACAAGGACAAGGACGGGAATGCGAAGTCAGGGCGCAAGATCGTCGTTTATGCCATCGGCCTCAACGAGACCGGGGAATTCCCTGTCGTTGATGCCATCGTCGCATGGGAAGAGCGTTATGCGGACCTGTGCAAGGCGCTCGGCGTCGAACATGGACGCGATCTTGTGATGGCCGGAAGCCGCTTCGAAGCCGACATCATCCATGAAACCGACAAGACGGACCCGACAAAATCCTATCCTAGGCTTACCAACATCACTGCCGTCGCTGATATCCCATCATCGACGGGTCCGGGCGACGAAGACATTCCGTTTTGATCACATGAATCCCAGACCCGGCTGTCCGCGACAAGGAAGTGGCGATTCTGCAGCGCGCGCTTCCCGGCCGGGCCTTAATCCAACGAAAGGACGATCATGAAAAATGGCTCACCGGCTTTCCAATTCTACCCCGCTGATTGGTTATCTGACGAGAGGGTTATATCCATGAGCATGGCCGGGGAGGGTGTCTATGTTCATCTCCTTTGCTATTGCTGGCGCGAAGGTTCAATCCCTGCTGATAGGTCTGCCATAGCTGTGCTATGCAAGGGTTATAATGGACCGGGAATTGACGAAGCCCTGACTTGTTTTGTCCCTTCCCGAAAATGCGGGAGGTTGATTAACAGAAGAGTTGAGTCTGAACGGAGGAAGCAAGAGAACTTCCGTAAGTTAAAGCAACTAGCTGGTTTAGATGGTGCTCGTAAACGATGGCAGACCCATAGCACACCCATTCCGTCTGCTATAGCAAAAAATGGCTCTTCTTCTTCATCTTCATCTTCAAATAAGAATCATAAGAATGATTCTATAAAGGTCGAAAAGTTCGACCCGCTTTTTGAGGAATTTTGGAAAGGCTATCCAAAAAAGATCGCCAAAGATTATGCCCGCGAGAAATTCATGATCCTGGCTAGGGCCGGAAAGATTCCCGACCTAAAGAAAGCTACCAAGGGATATATGGATTTCCTGAAACACCAGCAGGTACATGAAAAATTCAAACAGACGCCGTTGAATCCGGCGACATTTTTGACGAAGAACCGATGGCGGGATTATATCGACTTCAAATATGAACCGCCGATGTAGAGGGGGAGAGCGTGAGCGTATACACGGACGGAATCCATCTGGTAGCAGATTCCCTAGAAGAACTTCATGCCTTCGCAAAAGGACTGTGTTTTCCTAAGTCTTGGTTTCAGAACAAAAAGCGAGAGCACCCTCATTATGATTTGACAACGAGCCGGGCAGTAGCAAGAGCTGTTTTTTATGGCGCGATTTGGGTTAGTTCAAAAGAACTCATAGCCATCATGAGGCGGACGGAAGGGAGGAAGCCATGAAACGAATCTCCGACCTTATCTACGGCATTCTTTGGATCATCATCCTAATTCTCACATTGGGCCTCGGGATCTACGTCGGGCATAAGGTGACGGCGGCCTACAAGGACACCGAGCTGATGGACATCCGGGCGGCGCTTGAGGCGGCCAACGCGAGTCTGGCGGAAGCGAATGTGGAGCTGGCGTTCTGGAAGACGACAATTCGGGGTCTTGCCGAAGGGAAGCAGTTTGAGGGGGCCGAACTAAACGGCAGGCCGAGCCTGAGGGATTGACTTGCATGAACTCACGCAGATCGACCTCTTTAGCGGAATCGGCGGATTCGCACTCGCCGCACAGTGGGCGGGATTCAGAACGGTTGCCTTCTGCGAAATTGAGTTGTTCTGTCAGGAAGTGCTCAAGGCAAGGTTTGGGGTTGTTGCCGACACCGGGAACGCCCAGACCCCACGACAACGAGGAAACGGCGGGGAAATATTATCCATCACAGAATCAATGGGATTTGACAGGAATTATCCGCTTCTCATCCCCGACATCCACGCCTTCGACGGAACCCAATTCCGGGGAGCAACCCTACTTACCGGGGGAGTTCCATGCCAGCCGGCGTCCATCGCCGGGAAGCGTAAAGGAACGGCAGATGACCGTTGGCTCTGGCCGGAAGCTATTAGAGTCCTGGTCGAAGTCAAGCCAGTCTGGGCCATCTTTGAAAACCCTTGTGGAATCCTTAGTCTTGAGCAAGGCGTGGTATTCGAGGATTTGTTATCTCAGATGGAGGGCGAGGGTTACGAAGTCAGGCCGGTTATTATTCCAGCTTGCGCCGTCAATGCCCCGCACAGAAGGGATAGGGTCTGGATTGTTGCCCACCATGAGGGCCGGAAAAACGACGGACGAAACAGAGGAGGTCTGGACAAAGCGGAGGGACGCTGGCTCAGTAGCGACGCCGCCATTATCATTGGCGATTCGACTCCTCAAGACCCCCTCGACGGTAGAAACGGAAGGCGGCGTGATGGAGATACGTCCCGGCTGCGACGGGCATTACAAATTGCGGGACCAGATAGCGATGCTCCCGACGCCAGCAGCCAGAGATTATCGGGGGACGTTCAAAGAAAACTCAAAGGCGTATCAAGCAAGATTAGATCACCCGAGAGGGGTCAACCTAGTCGAGGAACTACAGAGAACGAACAATGGGAAGAACCGTGGTTTGAAGTTGCAACCCGCCTTTGTCGAGTGGATGCAAGGGTTTCCAGTCGGGTGGACAGACTTAAAGCCCT
>Ga0315274_10010462_pt1 | contig 13365 bp, 13 predicted proteins | sample YL17G02_20_MG_FD_203700 | JGI IMG/M metagenome (GOLD analysis project Ga0315274, IMG submission 203700) | Sediment microbial communities from Yellowstone Lake, YNP, Wyoming, USA - YL17G02_20 | ecosystem: Environmental > Aquatic > Freshwater > Lake > Sediment | place: USA: Wyoming | collected...
TGGCCAGAATCAGGTCACGGGCTACCGCAACCTCTTCAGCGGCTGCGGGAATTCCTTTTACTCCTAACTTAGCAGACATCTCGCCTTCGTTTATGATTCCGTCGTGGCTCAGTCCCTTATCCTCACAATGGTCAATGATTGGCAAGCCCAGCTCTCGACTGCACTCCATGGCACGACGCATAAGCTGTGAGCTTGCCACGGGGTTACCATCATCGCTGAAAGCAACTACCCCGGCTTCAGCGAGCTCAGCCATATCGGTTAATTCTTCGCCCTTTCTGGCTTTGGTGATACAGCCTATAGGAAGGACGGCAACCAAGCTATCCTTGCTCGTTTTTTGTCTAATCCAATCTACGGCTGCGGCATTATCCAAAGGTGGTTTCGTGTTTGCCATGCAACACACAGTAGTAAAGCCGCCTATGGCGGCTGCTTTTGTTCCTGTGGCAATTGTCTCCTTATCCTCAAAACCTGGCTCCCGGAGGTGACAGTGGAGATCTATAAAGCCGGGGCAGACAACCAGTCCCGTGGCGTCGAGATTCTTCACTTTCCCTTCGCCACGCTCAAGGCTTCGGCTTAGAATGACAGTGCCCCCTACCTGCATAATCCGGCCCTCAGCAATAAGCAGGTCGCCAAGCTGGTCTATACGCCGGCCGGGGTCAATTATGCGGCCGCCATGGATGAGCAGAGAGATAGCTTCCTTGTTCACTGTTTGGCGTAGCTGCTAGGTCTGAATCCTTGGGCCTGAGCTTCCCTATCCGAAGCGAAGACAATCAGATTCTCCGGTTTAATCTTGTGAGCAAAGTGGGTATCAGCCCTGTGATATTTTTTGTTCTCCAACTTCCGCTGATGCCACTCTGAACTGGCTACATATTGAGGATGAAGTTCATGGTCACAGTAGATGCACCTCAACGTTAGAGGCTGGCGACTCACTATTCTGAACTCAGGTTTTATGTACCTTACTTCCGTTTCTTGGTTTGAGACACAGTTTGTATTAGGGCACCTGACTCCAGAATCGCGCTTATAAACGGGATAATCAATCTTCGGGATTAAGGAATCCTCTTCTTCAGGAATTGTGACTTCCCTGGCACCCAATAAGAGGGCCAGCAGCGCCATTCTGACGGGCATCCCATATGCCGCCTGTTTGAAATACATGCTCCGGGGGTCAGCATCCATCTCATGGGTCAACTCATCAACACGGGGTAGCGGATGCATAACGAGTGTTTTCTCGAACATCTTTCCCCTGAGGAGTTTCTTATCTACCACCGGGTAGCCTTTTTTCAACTCTTGCACCTCAGCTGTGGGCGCTTGTCTTTCCTTTTGAAGTCTGGTGACGTAAAGGGCATCAACTCCTGCCTTCAGTTCCACTCCGACACTTATGTCAGGCAACATGGCAAGTTGATGCGGGCTGCTGGGAGTCAAATATATGGCATCGATAGGGAAGAGCTTCCTGTCCAGTTCTTGGTTAAGATTCCTGCATTTTTTCAATTCCCCTTTGTATTCTGAGCTTAGCCTCCTCAGGACATGCTCGGGTATCTCAAGGCCGGGGCCGGGGCAGAAAAGAATAGTGGCACCGAACCTGGCTAGGGCGTAGATCAGAGAATGTACAGTCCGCCCGTGTTTCAAGTCTCCCCACAGAGCAATTCTGAGTCCCCTGATAGTTCGTCTTTCTTTTCTAATGGTGTACAGATCGCACAAAGTCTGGGTGGGATGTTCGTGACTGCCGTCGCCGGCATTTATCACAGGAACACCAGCGTAATCAGCAACTACCCTGGCTGCTCCTTCCCAGGGATGCCTGATGACAATTATGTCGGCATAGCTCCCAACCACCTTCGCCATATCAGCAATGCTTTCGCCTTTGGACAAGGAACTTGCCCCTATGTCCACTGCGGTTATGACGCGACCTCCGAGCCTGAGCATCGCAGCTTCAAAAGACAGCCTCGTTCTCGTGCTCGGCTCAAAAAACAAGCTGGCCATTATCTTCCCTTGGCACAGTCCGGCTTGGTCTTTTGGATAGTCTGCCATCTCGTCTGCTAAGGAAAACAGCGCTTCGATTTCCCCGTTGGATAAATCGTCTATCGTTGCCAGATTTCTATTTGTTAGACTCATGATTTCTGCACCCCCTCAATTACCCGGTATTAGCTGCTTGTTCGCTAGACTCTCGATTATTACTTTATCTGCGCCATCAACCTCCTGAAGTTGAACTTGTATCTCCTCGTCTTTAGAGCTTGGTATGTTCTTACCGACATAATCGGCCCGAATGGGAAGTTCCCGATGGCCCCGGTCGATAAGGACAGCTAGTTGAATAGACTTCGGACGCCCCAGGTCCATCAGAGCATCCATAGCGGCACGAATGCTCCGTCCAGTGTAGAGAACATCATCAACCAGAATTACTCGCCTATCTGTGATGCTGGTGGGAATATCAGTGTGGCTCTCGGTTGCTGGTCTTGATTCTGAAGGTGAAATGTCATCGCGATACAGGCCAATGTCCAGAGTGCCCACGGGGATGAGGGTTCCCTCGAAGTCTTCGATTACTTCAGCTATGCGCTTGGCCAGAGGCACTCCCCGAGTCCACATACCTACCAGCACAACGTCTTCCGCACCCTTGTTCTTCTCTACGATTTCGTGGCCAATACGTGCCAGCGCCCGCTCTATCTCCCTTGCGGTCAGGAGAATCTTTTCAGGCATCAAAAAACCTCCTGCCTTGGAATTGGCAAGAGGTCTCACTTGATGCTTCTATTGAGGCCTGCTTAAACATGTTTCCCCTTACCAGCCTCACCGGACTGATTTAAAGGCCTTGTATATTATGGCACAATAATAAGAACAGTGCAACCCAGCACCGAGGGCTCTGAGTACTGGGGGTTTGTTGCGCTGATGGGGGAAAGGGGTAGCGGGAGCTACCCCTTTCCCCTTATATGAGGCTTAGGTTTACTGTCGAGAAATTCTGCTTGGCTGTGGGGTAACCGGTGCAGAAGCTGGGGTCTTGTTGTCCAGCCGGGACACCGGAAACCGTGGAGTGCGGCGCAGGAAAGAGGGCATGTCGAGAGCCTCACTGCCGCCTTTTATCAAGCGACGAAGCTCCTCGGAGCTGCGTACTCCTCCGCTAGGTGTTTTGGCGAAGCCGGTGGCGATGACGGTGATTCGAAGATCACTATCCATCTTGGGGTCAAAGACCACGCCAAAGATTATGTTGGCATCGGGGTCCACTGCTTGGCCAATTATCTGAGCAGCCTCATTACACTCAAACAGGGTGAGACTTGGGCCACCAGTGATGTTGAATAGTACCCCTGTGGCTCCGCTTATGGATACATCGAGCAACGGGCTGGCCATAGCAGCCTTGGCCGCTTCGGCAGCACGATTCTGCCCGCTGGCTTTACCCACAGACATCCAGGCTGGGCCCGAATCTTTCATTACCGATTTGATATCAGCGAAGTCTAGGTTGATCAGTCCAGGGACGGTAACTACTTCGGAGATGGCCTGAACTCCCAAACGAAGAGCATCGTCAGCCAGCCTGAAGGCGTTGTCCACAGTTGTCTTGGCATCACAAAGCTGAAGAAGGCGGTCATTAGGTATGATGATAAGTGTATCAACCTTGTTGGTCAGCTCGAGCAATCCTTCCTCGGCCACTTTACTTCTATGCATCCCTTCGAAAGTGAAGGGTTTGGTCACCACTGCGATGGTGAGGGCGCCACTCTTTTTAGCTATCTCAGCCACTACAGGGATGCCACCCGTGCCTGTGCCACCGCCCATGCCAGCGGCAATGAACACCATGTCAGCACCATCAACGATCTCTTCGATTATGTCGCGGCTTTCTTCCGCTGCCTTGCCTCCAACCTTGTGGTCACCACCGGCCCCCAAACCCCTGGTCAGTTTTTCACCCAGTTGAATTCTGGTAGGAGCCTCGGCTAGAGCTAGGGCTTGTCCATCAGTATTCATGGTGATGAAGTCAACGCCCTTAATGCCCTCGCGGACCATACGAGTAATGGCATTGGAGCCGCCGCCACCAATGCCTATAGCTTTAATTCTTGCTGGACTCGGAGTAAAAATTTGTTTTGACATTCTAACCTCCTTTCACAAATCAGACACGGAACAGCCTTCTGAAGAAGCCTACAAAGTTGCCAAGGACACCAGCGCTCTTTGCCTGGAAAGCTGAGCCCTCTTTGCCTCGCACTGGCCACAAGATTAATCCCAGGGTGGTGGCGTAAGATGGGTCGCTAAGGATATCGGAAATGCCGTAGATGCCGGCGCTCAAAGGTCGGCCTTTGCGTACCGGAATTCGCAAAAGCGATTGTCCTAAGTCGTCAAGACCGGGTAGGTTAGCTGTGCCACCTGTTATAACTAACCCGCAAGGCGCCAGAGCATGGTAATCGCTGGTAGGCATCTCCATTAGTATGAGTTGGAGCAGTTCCTCTGTGCGGGCCCGGATAATATTGCAGAGGTCTTTGTGAGAGGCGCTATGACCATTTTCGAGACCCACTTGGACGGTCTCGTCAAGTTCCAAAGTAGGAGTGACGTTGCCATATCTCTTCTTCATCTTTTCCGCAATATTGAAGGGTAAGCCGAGGCCTATGGAGATATCGCTGGTTACCTGATAACCGGCTACCGGAACGATAGCGGTGTGATAGATGCTGCCATTCTTAAATACCGCTATATCCGTGGTGCCGCCCCCGATGTCAGCCATAATAACCCCTGTGTCTCTTTCCTCCGCAGTCAATACTGCTTCTCCGCTAGCCAGGGGCTCAAGGATGAGATCCTCAACGTCAACGCCGATACTGCGGACGCATTTGGCCAGGTTTTGTATCGAAGTCACTGAAGCAGTGATGATGTGGGTTTCCACGTCTAATCTAGACGCATGCATACCCACCGGCTGTTTCACTCCCTCCTGTCCGTCCAGGGCATAGTATCGAGGAATGGCATGGAGCACTCTCTTTCCTTCGGCGACGGTGACATTACGAGCCGCAGACAGCGCCCGCTTAAGATCTTGAGGGCGCACCAATCGGTCGTCACGCGGGATAGCTATTACCCCTTTATTATTCAGACTACTTATATGTCTACCGGTAACCCCAACATAGGCAGAATCTATCCGTATGCCACTGACTCTTTGAGCTTCCTTTATCGACGCGGCAATGGACTGTTTGGCTTCATCCATATTGACTACGATGCCTTTGTGTAGGCCATGAGAGGGAACGACTCCCACTCCTAAGACTTCAATGTCATCTTCTGCTTTGACATTAGCCACGAGTGTGGCTACTTTAGTTGTGCCCACATCAATAGCTGTAATGATTCTCTTTGTCATTTGCACCTCCTTTTTTTACTGGGAATGCTGCCTAGTTGAGTCGCTCAGCTATCCTTAGTCTAGCGCTGCGGCTGCGTGGGTTGGATTCTATCTCCAACGAGGTAGGTTTGATGACCTTCCGTGAGATGAGTTTCAAGGTGGGCACATGCCCACAGCGACATATTACTGTTGCCGGGGGACATAGGCAGCTGCTGGCTGCGCAACGCATGAATTGCTTTGCTATACGGTCTTCCAGAGAATGATAGCTGATGACCGCCAGTCTCCCCCCGGGGCGAAGGAGGTTAGGAGTTTGTTTCAGAGCCAGCTCCAGATTCTGCAGTTCATTGTTGACCGCAATGCGAAGCGCCATGAAGGTCCTTGTCGCAGGGTGGATTCTGCCTCGACGTGCCGAAGCAACTGAGGCTTGCTCTACCGATCGTGCAAGCTCTGCGGTGGTGGCGACAGGACGATTCTGGACGATATGCCGCGCTATCCGTCGGCTGTGACGCTCTTCACCGTACCTTTCTATGAGCTTGGCCAACTCTTGCTCAGAGAAACGGTTAACGATGTCTGATGCGGTCAACCCTTGCTCGGGATTGAACCTCATGTCGAGAGGAGCATCGAGGTGGAAGCTGAAGCCACGTTCGGCTGTATCCAGTTGCAGAGAAGAAACACCAAGGTCGAAAAGAATACCATCAACTGGATGAATATGGTATCTTTTGCAGATAGCTTCAAGGTCAGTGAAATTGTCGTTAACCAGAGTGACTGCGTCACCATGATCCCCGAGTTTGTCTTTGCTTATTCTGATGGCGTGAGGGTCAGCATCAATGCCCAGAAGCCTTCCTGAGGGTGAAATTTTTCCCAGTATGGCTGCTGCGTGTCCTCCCAGACCGACAGTGCAATCAACAAAGCGACCTCCTCGCCGAGGCTGTAGCGCTGTTATGACTTCGTCAAGCAGAACAGGCACATGGACAGGCACGGACATGGCGACGCTCATTTACTCATACTCCGCTCTCAATTATCTGCGATGCCTGCTCTTCTGCGGCTGTCTGCTCAGCCTTCCATCCCTCGTCGCTCCAGAGTTCAACGCGAGCATTGGCACCGACAACAAACGCCTTATCACCAATTCCTGCGTACGCGCGCAAGGTATCTGGCAACTTAATCCTGCCTTGACCGTCATATGAGGCGTCAAAGGCGGAGCCATGGGTAAGTCGAGTCAGCCTCCTCAGCTTAGCTCCAGTCAGTGCCGTCTCAGCAAGCTTGTCGGACACTCTCTTCCATTCTCTTATTGGATAAACGGCGATGCATTTCTCGCCCAACCCCCTGGTCAATACCACACCCTCCTTCATCTCTCGTCTGAATTTTGGCGGCAGAGGGACTCTTCCTTTTTCGTCAACCTTGTACTGATACTCACCATTGAACATATCATTCCTCCAAGTTCCCCACAGCCATCCCCGGTCTTACCTCGCTTACCTTATCTGTCAGGTGGCTGTCCACCCCTTTCCCCACTTTTCCCCACAATCCTATTATAAACCACATGTTCATTTTGTCAATACCTTTCGGCGTTTTTTCTGTAATTTTTCAATAATTTCTGTCCTACGGATTGAAAATAGGGTGGTGCTTAATACAAAATTGGGGATATGGTTCTCCTTGAAAGCGAAAGTCACTGCGAAAGTCGAGACTTTGTTTTACCGCCGCCCGCATGGTAAGATATGGATTTTGGAGGTTTTTGTTGACGAATTCCATGCGTATTGATATTCTATGTCTCTTCCCTGAAACGTTTGACTCTCCACTCAACGAGAGCATCATAAAGCGTGCTCGGGAGCAAGGATTGGTGAACATCGCGATTCACGATATTCGCAACTACACGCATGATAAGCATCATACTGCGGATGATTCTCCTTACGGCGGCGGACCTGGCATGGTGCTCAAGCCCGAGCCCGTCTTTGAGGCGGTGGAGGCGATAAAGCAACAACTCGGTGTAGGTGAGGTACCTGTCATATTGCTCACCCCGCAGGGCAGGCTTTTTTCTCAATCTGTGGCTCAAGAATTAGCCCTCCACCCTCATTTAATGTTGATTTGTGGTCACTACGAAGGTTTAGACGAGAGAGTGTGTGAGTACTTGGCTACTGATCAAATCAGCATCGGGGATTATGTGCTTAGTGGGGGCGAATTAGCTGCCCTGGTTGTGGTGGATGCTATCATTAGGCTCATACCGGGAGCACTTGGCTCACAGGATTCCGCCAGCAGTGATTCTCACAGCGACGGGCTTCTGGAATATCCCCAATATACCAGACCTCCGGTATATCGAGGGTGGTCAGTACCATCGGTTCTGCTTTCAGGAAATCACGGCGAAATCGCTCAATGGCGACGCCGTCAGGCTATCTTGCGAACGGCAAGGCAACGCCCTGACCTTTTGGAGAAGGGCAATATCTGCGGAGAGGAAAGAAAATGGATGTTAGAGAATTTGTTAAACCCAAAGTGAACCCCAGTATTCCTCAAATCTCCCCTGGCGATACGGTCAAGGTTGGTTTGAAGGCTATGGAAGGGGACAAAGAGCGACTGCAGCACTTCCAGGGAGTAGTGATTAAGATGAGGAGGGGTGTTGCTGGCGGAAGCTTCACGGTGAGGAGAGTATCTTACGGCATCGGAGTGGAACGTACCTTTCCTTTCCAATCCCCCCATGTGCAAAATGTGGTGGTGCTCAGGCATGGGCAGGTGCGTCGAGCTAAACTCTATTATATGCGCAGACTCAGCGTGAAACAGGCTCGACTCAAGGAAAGGCGAGAGAGGGTGCTGGAACAAGCCATGCCTCAAGAGGAAGAACCTCGTAAAGAAGAACAGTCCTCTGGATGAACTACGCCGGGGTGGCAGTCAATTCACCCGGGAGCCGGTCAACCTTCTGCTATGCCATACCGCCGGGGCTCAATACTAATATCGGGCAAGCAGTATGGGTGCCCTTTGGATCCCGAATCGTTCAGGGGATTGTGCTCCAGCTATCAGACGAGCCAGCAGTTGAAGAAACTAAGGAAATAGCTGGCGTTATCACTGATTTTCCTCAGCTTTCCCCGATACAAATGAAGCTTGCCCAGTGGATAAGCGAATACTATTTTGCCCCACCTTTTGATGCTATATCCTTAATGCTGCCTCCGGGATTTGAGAGGCGAGCTATTACTTGCTTTCAGCTAACAGCCCTCGATTTAGTCGAGAGCCAAGCGGATTCGCCCCTAACATCGGAGCAAAGGCAAGTCCTTCATATCATTGGCAGGAAGATGAAGACAAGCTTGCCTGAGCTGGAGAAAGCAATTGGCAAAAGAAAAGCCAGGCAAATCACCGATCAGTTGCTGGACCGTCAGCTAATTACAGGAACTCTGGAATTGGAGCCGGCAAGGATAAAGCCCAAAACGGTTCCTTATATCAAGCTAGTAGCCGATAGAGAGGAAATTGAAGCGGCGAAGGTACGCCTCGATAAGTCCAGAGCTCATAAACAGGCAGAACTCTTGGAGTCTCTGACCGGGCAGACTCAACCTATTTCAATTAGCGAACTGAGGAAACGGCTCCGTTGCTCTCCTGCCACCATCAAAGCCCTGGAAAGCCACCATTTGGTCTCAGTGGAAAGACTCAGGGTAAGACGTGACCCTCTGGCTCATCTCAGCTTCACGCCTTCGCCACCTCCGGTTCCTACCTCATCTCAGCAAGCTGCCTGGGAATCAATGGAAGACGTCATTGTGAATGGAGTGGGGCAACCTGACAGACCGCCAGTCTTTCTCCTTTTCGGCGTTACCGGCAGCGGCAAAACCGAGATTTACCTGCGGGCCTTAGCCCAGGTTGTTGCCGCCGGCAAGAAAGGCATCTGTCTTATCCCGGAAATCGCCTTGACCCAGCAAACAGTAGAAAGATTCGCTAATCGCTTCTCCGGCCGTGTGGCAGTGCTGCACAGTGGTCTTTCCTTGGGAGAGCAGTTCGACGAATGGCAATGGATAGCAGAAGGGAACTGCCATGTTATCATCGGACCAAGGAGCGCTTTGTTTGCCCCGTTGCCCGACCTCGGTCTTATCATCGTTGATGAAGAACATGAGTGGACGTATAAACAAGAAGATCAGTCGCCTCGCTATCATGCCCGCGACGTAGCCATTAAGCTGGCTCACCTTAGTGGCGCTGTTGTCATACTGGGCAGTGCCACCCCTGACATCGGCAGTTTTCATAAAGCACAGCAGGGCGAATATCAGCTTGTCGAGCTGAAGGAAAGAATTACTCCTCGTGGTTATTCCCCTCTCCCTGAAGTCACCGTAGTGGATCTAAGGGAGGAACTTAAAGCCGGAAACACAAGCTTGTTCAGTCGTTCCTTACTAGCTGCCATGAAAGGTGCTCTGGTGCAGGGCGAGCAGATAATCCTCTTTCTTAACCGTCGGGGCACAGCTACCTTTGTTCGTTGTCGGAGCTGCGGCTTTGTCTTTCGCTGTCCCCGCTGCTCCGTAGCCCTTACTTACCATTCAGTGGAGAGAAAGCTGATTTGCCATCGTTGTCGTTATTCTATTCCAGTCCCTCAGAGCTGCTCCCGATGTTCCCGGCACAATCTCAGGTTTCTGGGCATTGGCACGCAGAGGATAGAAGATGAGGTGAAGCATTTCTTCCCCGAAGCCAGGTTGCTTCGCTGGGACAGAGATGTGATTACTGGCAGATATGCTCATGAAGAGTTGCTGAAGAATTTTCGTGACCATAAGGCGGATGTGCTCATTGGTACTCAGATGATAGCCAAAGGATTAGACCTGCCTCAGGTAACTCTGGCCGGGGTAATCAATGCCGATACGGGCCTTAATTTCCCTGATTTCCGTAGCGGTGAACGCACTTTCCAGCTTCTATGTCAGGTAGCTGGCAGAGCTGGGCGTGGGCTTAAAGCCGGAAAGGTTATCATACAGACTTACTCCCCCGATAACTACATCATTGAAGCTGCTGCCAAGCATGATTATTTTGGGTTTTATTATAAAGAAATAGACTATCGGCGCCGATATAATTATCCCCCTTTCAGTCAGTTAGTCCGCCTGGTTCATAGTCACACCGATGAGAGGCTATGTCACCGTGAGGCGGAAAGGGTGTATCGCCTGATAGCTGACAGCCGAGAGCTGACAGCGGACAGTATCATTGGTCCTGTGCCCGCTTTTGCCTTCAGGGCGAGAGGTAGGTATCGGTGGCAACTCTTCCTCCGCGGCCCCGACTCATCTCGGATATTATCCCAGCTCACTTTGCCGCGGGGCTGGACCATAGATGTCGACCCGGTGGGGATGGTTTGATTTTCTGAAACCATCGGTAGACCAAGGGTCAACTGTAGTCTTTCGCAAGTGTCGACCTTATTGCCGAGCGAATGTACTAACGGGGTTTATCGTCGCCTTTCCAGAAACTGGGTTGCTAATTCGTTTTGCCCCACATGGTTGGGGGGACAATCGATTGGGCAATGGGGCTGTTCGGCTGAACTCATCCTGGGCTTGTCGCAGGGCGAAACCTGATAAATCAGACAACCACAGAGATTGGGCTGTCACCCGCCGATGGCGGGTGGGAAGATGTGCAGCACGTCCTCTTCTTTCAGGGCAGTGCTCTTCAGATTACGCAAGGTAATACCGTTCAGTAGAATAAGCGAATAATCCTGTATCTTCCCATTTAGATGGACCCCAGCAGTCTCCAGTTTCTCCCGAAGTCGAGAACCGAATTTCGTTTCAAGCTGAGTGAGTGCATCTTGTACGTCGTCAGCCTGCAAAGTGGTGCTATCTGTGCCGAGATAAGCGCGCCATAAACTGTAGAAGCGCACCGTAATTAACGCCATTTCTTCACCTTCCCAGTTCAATTCTGTCAATAGCACATTCCCTGGCATCCACCAGCAGGATCTGGTTGCGTATAGGTGTACCGACTCCGGTGATGATTTTGACTACCTCTTGAACCTGCAATGCAGCAATCATGGCTGCCGTGGCTGGTGGGTTGCCAATTCTAGTCTCTATGCCTTGTTCGGGGGCGGTATCAGAGAATGACCCGTAAAGCGAAGACAGTCCTACATCTCCGGGGAAAATAGTCATGAGTTGTCCGTTGAAGCCGGCTATCGAGGCATAAATATAGGGTATCGCCAATTGACGGCAAGCCTGCTCGACCGCCAGTCGTGATGACAGGTTATCGAGTCCGTCAATTACCACCCGGGCACCGGTAAGGAGACTCTGGGTGTTTTCCTTTGTCAACCTTTCCAGGAATGTGCTGACTGTCGTGGCTGAGTTTATCTCCTTGACTCTTTTTGCCGCCGCGATGACTTTGTATTCGCCCAGATTTCCTTCTGTGGACATAACCTGCCTGTTCAGATTCTGCTCCGTGAAGCGGTCGTCATCAATAATAATCAGATGCCCCATTCCTTGTCTGGCCAATAACTCGATAATGTTGCTACCCAATCCTCCCACCCCTACCACAGCCACAGTTGACTGCAGTAGCTTGATCTGCCCGTCCAGACCGATTGTGCCGATATTGCGTAGATATCGACAGGGAATAATCCCCTGCTTCAGCGCCGTTACTTCTACCTCTTTGGCTGGTACTCCTTGCGAACTGGAAATTGAAGATGTCGTCTTCAGACTGACGACAAGATAGGCCTTGCCATCCGGAGCAAGACGTGATTCTGCCGATTCGGCGATGTATCGGCGGACATCTTTGTCAGCTGTCTTACTTCCCACAGAAACACCTTCACAACTGTCACGACAATTATAATATAATACGCTAAGAAGGGATAAGTTGGTGAGGAGATATTCTTGAAGGGAGGCATATTTAAGATGACTGAGGTCAAGGTCAAGAAGGGAGAAGAACTCAACGGTCTGGGTACAATGCTCAAGGAGATTATGGACACAAACCTCAAGGACCCTAAGAAATATAAGAGCATTGAGAAGGTGAAAGGAAGCGTAGTTATAAAGGAGTCGACGTCAAGTGTAGCCGTTACACTGTATCTCGACCAGGGCAAACTCGAGCTGCAGAATGATGCCATAGCCAAGCCGACGGCGTACATGGAAGCCGGGTTTGAGAATCTAGCACATATTAGCTCTGGCCAACTCAATCCCATAGTGGGTATACTTACTGGCAAGCTGAAGTCTGGGGGCAATCTTCTGCTATTGCTCAAGATTTCAAAGATAATAGTGCTGAAATAGGGTAGCCTGTATCGTCGCTGACTGCTGGATGTGAATCAGCTATTCTCAGGGAGGGGGCGGCAGTGTCTATGTAACACGCCTTGAGCAGGCAAGAATGGTATAATTGAGAGCGGAAATTCATCAGGAGGAGGTTAAAATGGCTATTTTGTTTGGAACACAAGAATGGGTGGATGCACTGAAGAAGGCGCTGGAGACCAGCCAGGCGTACAAGGAGGCAGCCAAGAAGTGGGAAGGAGACCTTTACATTATCGTGGAGCCTGATGCATCGTACAAACACAGGAACATCTTGTACCTTGACCTGTGGCATGGCGCCTGCCGCGAGGCTCGCCCGATTGCGGACGAAAATGAGAAGTCTCCGAAATACCGCATATTTGGCCAGTTCACCAACATGAAGCAAATAATGGACAAAAAGGTTGACCCGGTCCAGTCTATGATGACCGGCAAGATCAAGGTCAAAGGTGATATGGCCCAAATCATGAAGATGCCCAGGGCAGCCGTAGAGCTGGTCAACTGCATGACTGCATTTGAGACCGTATTCCCTGATTAGACATCATATATACTATGAAGCCGCAAGTGGGCTGACAACAGCTGTCGTCTATTAACGTAATGTTGTCACAGAGATATGGCGAGTTTGTGGCAAGGAGGTAGCTATGTGGTACTTTGTGGTTCCCAAGGTAGTTTTCGGGCAAGATGCATTGAGCCATTTGGCTGAATTGAAGGGGAAATCAGCGTTCATCGTCACCGATAAGAACATTGTAAAGCTGGGCTTTGTTGACAAGGTCAAAGAACAGCTTTCCCAGGCGGGGATACAAGCCGCCGTCTTTGATGATGTTGAGCCGGACCCGTCGCTGCAGACAGTAAAGAAGGGTGTGGCTTTGATGAACCAGTATGGACCGGATTTGGTTGTGGCTGTGGGTGGGGGCTCGGTTA
>Ga0315274_10010464_pt1 | contig 13364 bp, 12 predicted proteins | sample YL17G02_20_MG_FD_203700 | JGI IMG/M metagenome (GOLD analysis project Ga0315274, IMG submission 203700) | Sediment microbial communities from Yellowstone Lake, YNP, Wyoming, USA - YL17G02_20 | ecosystem: Environmental > Aquatic > Freshwater > Lake > Sediment | place: USA: Wyoming | collected...
GGTCCGGCTTTGACGCTCGGCTACCTTGCCGGCAACGCCGTCCTCGCGGCCACCATCCGGCGCGTTTAATGGTGTTTCATAATCGCCTTGCCGGATTCAGAGGACGGAGGTAGGATTCAGACATGGCTAAAGTGACAGACGAAGAACTCGCCGCGTATTTCGGCCTCTCGGCCCGGCTATTGCCGCATCTGGATGAGCTGCTCGCCGATTTCGATGAACTGGGGAGCGATCCCGGGCTTGTCGCGTCGTGGCTCAAAAAACACGGCCTCGGAAGCCGTTCGCGGATTCTCGATCTCGGCTGCGGCAAAGGGGCCGCGGCTCTTCCCCTGGCACTCGAGCTCGGTTGCCGCGTCACCGGCGTCGATGCCTATCATCCTTTTATCGAGGAAGCCCAGAAGAGGGCGGCGGCACTGGGAATCGCCGATCGCTGCCGATTCCGCGTCGGCGACATCCGGCGCGAGGCTGAATACGAGACGAACCACGACGCCGTGCTCCTATTGGCCGTCGGATCCCTGTTCGGCGGCTTGGGCGACACCGTGGGTGTCTTGCGCCGATGCGTCCGGCCCGGCGGACTCATGGCCATTGATGACGCCTATCGGCTCATCCCGGCCGTCGACTTTCCCGGCTATGACGGCCTGCTCGACCGAAGGCAGACGCTGGCGCAACTGGCGGCTCATGGCGACGAGATTATCGCCGAGAAACTTTGGACCCGCGCCGAGTCCGAAGAACAAAACCGGCGCTACCAGGCCCGTATCGAGGAGCGCGGCCGGCGCTTGGCCGGCCGGAGGCCCGATCTCGCTTCCGATATCGCCGCTTATATCGAAAAAGAGCGCCGGGAATGCGAGATCATCGAACGCGACATCCAAGGCGCGGTCTGGCTCCTCCGCCGGGCGGCGTCTAATGCCGGCCTTCCGCGCAAAAAATCAAAAGGAAAGAAGATCACATGACTTCCAACCATCCGCCCGCCGCCGTCCTGGAAAGCCTCGTCGCCCCGAAGATCGACCGCGTCGACCTCGTCACCGTCAAATTGCCGTTCGTGGCCCCGTTCGGGACGAGCGTTTACGTCTGGACCGACAAGGAAGCCATGCTCATGCGGATCGAGTCCGGCGGCGTCGACGCTTGGAGCGAATGCGTCTCGGACCCCGACCCGTTCTATTTCTACGAAACCAACGGCACGGCCCGCCACATTATCAAAGACTTCCTTCTGCCCCTCGTCGAACCGGGGATGACGATGGGCGAGCTCGAGACGCGGTTCCGCCGCGTCCGCGGCCACGGCATGGCCAAAGCGACGGTCGAGAACGGGCTCCTCATCCTGATCGCGCTGCAGAGAGGCTTGCCCCTCCATGAGCTCATGGGCCTGCCGGGCAAAAAAATCCCGTCCGGCATAAGCATCGGGCTTAAGGAGTCGCCGGCCGAACTCCTCGCTGCCGTCGAGAAAGCCGTGGCCAAGAAATATGGGCGGGTCAAGATGAAGGTCAAGAAGGGACAGGATGTCGAATGGGTTCGGGCGGTCAGGGAGCGTTTCCCGGACCTCCGGCTCATGGTGGACGCCAACGGCGATTATGCGCTCTCGGACCTGCCCCTCCTCAAAGAACTCGACGCCTTCGGCCTTATGATGGTCGAACAGCCGCTCTCCTACAGCGACATTTTCGAGCACGCGGCGCTCCAACGGGAAATGAAGACCGCGATCTGCCTGGACGAATCCATCCACAGCCTGGCCGATGCGGCTGCGGCCATCGCCCTGGAATCCTGCCGGATCATCAATATCAAGCAGGGCCGGGTCGGAGGCCTTATGGAATCCATGAGGATCGCCGCCTACTGCGCCGGCCATGGCCTCGGCGTCTGGTCGGGCGGCATGGACGAGACGGGCATCGGCCGGGCCGTCAACATCCACCTTCAGACGGCCCTTGGCTTCACCCTGCCCGGCGACACCTCGGAAACGTGCATTTACTTCGATGAGGACATCGCTGAGCCGGCCGTCGTCCTCGACCCCGACGGATTCATCGATATTCCTTCCGGCCCGGGGATCGGGGTCAGGGTGGTGCCCGAGCGAATCCTCAAGCGGGCGATCGGCTGGGAGCGGCTGAGGTGACGGCTGCAATTTCAGCGAGACCTGTACCGAATCGGCCGGATGCGGAAGGCGGGGACGGCGCTCGGGGGCCGTCATCGCAAGGCGGGACGGCGCCTGCGCATCGCGAACCGGAGGCGACACATGGCGAAAAAACGAAACGCGGATTCTGACCGGATGATCGACGTCACGGCGGACAATATCGACGAGGCCGGTTTCTTCTGTTACATGAGCAAGAAGAAGTCCGAGGGCTATCAGCGCAAATTGCGCTGGCTCAAGGACCGCTTCGCCGAGGGGATGCGCATCAAGCTCCTCGTCTTGCCGGAGCGGGGTTTCATCGAGTACATCCCCGCGGAGTATGCCTGGCGGGCCGTTCGGGCCGAGGATTACTTCCTGATTCACTGCCTTTGGGTCGTGGGACGGAGCAAAGGAAGGGGGCTCGGATCCTTTCTTATCGAATCGTGCCTCGCGGACGCGGAGCGCGCCGCGAAGAGAGGCGTCGCCATGGTGACGAGCGAAAAGGTCTGGCTGTCGGGAAGGCGCATCCTGGAAAAACAGGGCTTCACGTGCGTCGATACGGCCCCTCCGGCCTTCTCTCTCATGGTGAAAAAATTCGGCAAGCACCCTTCGCCGTCGTTCGCCGGCGGCTGGGATGAGAAAGCCCGCGCCTTCGGCAAGGGCTTGACGGTCCTCCGCTCGGACCAGTGTCCGTACATCGCGGACGCGACCGAAACGGCGCTGCGGGCGGCCGCGAAAGCCGGCCTCACGAGCCGCGTCGTCGAGCTCCGCAGCCGAGCGGATGTGCTGGGCTTATCGCCGACGCCCTACGGCGTCTTCGGCCTGATTCTTGACGGGAAGCTGCTGAGCTATCACTATCAACTCGAGAAGGACCTCCTCCCGCTTCTGACCGCTCCAGGCAAATGAACATAGGAGGCGCGATCCTTTGGTCATCCTTCTCTTCTCGGCGCCCGCCCAGCCGTTCCGGCTCGCGACATAGCCCCCCTCGCCGTCACTCGCAGAAGATCCGGACCTTGTCCTTTCCGTCGACCTCGACGGTCATGTCGTTGAGGTTGGCGACGAGATCCTCGAGGTCTTGCGGGCTGATCTTCATGAGGTCGACGTTGAGGCCCTTTTCCTTGAGGGCCACGTTGACCTTGCCCTGGGCCGCCTGGGGGATGAGGGCGGCGAATTTCAGGCCGGCCCGGATGAGCTTCATCGGAACACGGATGTTGACTTTGTCCTGAGACTCGCTTCCGGGGCCGGGTTCGACCAAAACGCGAAGGTATTTCCAGCCGGGCTTTCCGCCCGGGGCGGCAGGGGCCTCGGTTCCCGGCCCGCCGACGGCGGCCAGCAGCTTCTCGGCGTCGGCCACCGAGATTTTTCCTTCCTTCAGCATTTCCAGGATTTTTCGATGTTCTTCGTTCATGATGAACTCCTCAATAAGATATCTTTATCGAAAACTGATCAGGACGTCGTTTTCGGCATCCCGCGTTTCGACATGCAGACCGGAGAGGTTCCACAGCACGGAAAACAGCATGGGGTAGACGGCCAGCAGGATCAGTCCCGGCCCCCGGCGCCAAGTCAGGACGGCAGCCAGAAGCATGAAAGGAAGCAGGACGAGCATCAAGGCCCAGAGAATGATCCAGATCAGGATGACGGGGAACCATAGGGACACGCCCCTTTTGCCCTCGGGCCGGATCTTGAACCGCATCCAGATGGGAAACATGGGACTCAGCCTTTCAGCCGCCGAAGCGCCTCGTCGACGGAGATAGCGCCGCGTTCGAGTTCGACCAGGACGTCGGCTTTCGGCGAAGGGGGGTTGACCTCGATAAAGGGAAGGAGGGCGGTGATGGCGTTCAAGCGGTTCTTGACCGTCGGATAGCTGATCCCGAACAGGCTTTCCATCTCCTTGATCGAGCCATGGCTCCGGATGAAGGCGGTGATGAAAAGCTGGTCCTCGGCGGTCAGCCGGGCCAGAGGGGGAGGCTCGAAGCTGCCCTCGATGGCTATTCCGTTATCTTTGAGCTTGATTCGCTCCACCGTGAAGGCCGCGCCGCGGGTCAGCCGGGTTAACTCTTGCCAGTCAGTGGTCATTCTTTTTTTCCTTTATACGTTCGCGGCGCAAAACCCCGATTTTTAAATCGGGGTAAAAAGCGCCGCTCAGTATTAACCCTGAAAATACCCGGGCTTCAGCCCGGGGTATCGAATGGGTTTATTGACATTCACTTATAATATACGAAAATAAATTAAATAAATCAATAATATTATTAAAAATATTAATATAATTATAAATATATTAAAATTAGTGGTTTATATTGTGAAAATACCTCTAAACCAGCTGCCGGCCTCTTTCGTAAGCCTTCTCACGGCCAATGAACGGCCTTTGGCCGATTGCCGAAGGGGAAAAAAAAGAATTGCGGCTAGGAAAAAAATCGCCTGAGTGCGCCCAGGGCGTGAACCGTCACCCACTTGCTGGGCTCGCCCTTGCGCTCGACGTTAGTCTGGAAGCGACCGTTGAACGTCCTTTCCAACCTCCAGGAGCCCTCGGCGTTTTGTTTGGAACGGAGAATATCGACCGCTTCGCCCAGGCGCGGGTCCCGATAACCGAGGCGGGTCAAAATGCCGAGGATTTCCAAGATGTCCGTCTGCCACATCCATGGGAATGTCAATTGCAGCCAGCTCGGCTTCGAGATCGACGATAAATCACGGCTTCTTTTATGGATGTGATGCCGGAGGAGATATTCGGCTCCCTGGGCGATTGTTCTCTCGATTTCCGGCGTGCGCCGACTCTCGGGGACTGCCTCCAGGGCTTTGAGGGCCTTAACGACTCCCATATGGCAGGTATGCTTGCCCCAGCATTGGACATAGCGGTCATAGGGCCCCCCTTTGGGGGCCCGGGCGACGCCGTCATCGAAACGCTGGAATTGGACGATCCAATCGATGCCGCCCTGCAAACGGGGATCGCCCAGAAAGCCCAACCGGATCAGGCTCCAGACCATGTTTCCGGTCAGGCAGGGGATCACTCCGCTGGGAAGGCCTCCGCCTTTTCGGGTGCTTGTCCGGTAAGAAAATCCGCCGCTCCCGGCGTCCTGGGAATTCTCGAGGATGAATTCGCAGGCTTTTCGAATCCGGTCGTCGCGGCCGTCGGCGCCCAGTTCGGCGAGGGTGATCAACTGCCAGACCGTCCCTTTGTATTTGGCCATATAGAAATCTTCGGGCTTCTCCCAATTCCCCCGCTCCCGCTGTCTGGCCAGGATCTTGGGAATCAGGCCTTCGCCCATGGCCTCGCGGCCCGCCTCCGTGACCTCAGGATCGGATTCCGGACGATCCAACAGCGAGGTCAAGGCCAGATGCCGCACGCCGGGATTGGACTTTTCGAGAAGCCACTCCGTGGGATCGGCTTTGAGGAGGGAAGTCCAAGAATCGGAGCCCTGCATCGCCGCTTTTTCTTCCATGGAGGTTTCCTATCATATCGAACGGGCCGGACGGAAACAATCCTTTACGGGTTGCGGTTTGTTGACCCCGGCCGGATTGTTCAGAATCCTAGGACCCAACCGTTTTTGCGGATTAATCAGGGGACTCCCTCCCTCTTTCGGGCGGTGCTATAATGAACGCCGAAATGCTGAAAACATCACCCCGGAGAAGGTTCGTTTATCTGATCCTGACGTCCCTGGCCGTCGCCCTCGTCTCATCGACGGATTGCCGACGCGATCCGCCCTCACCCAAGGAGAAGGACATGATCACGGTTTATCAGTCGTCGGTCGAGCTGGGCGACCCCCACATCTGCAGCGATGCGGTGAATCGCTTGAGCCTCGTCTTTTCCGTCTTTGAAGCCCTGGTCAAACAGGACGCATCGGGCGTTTTCCGGCCCTCGTTGGCCGAGAGCTGGACCGTCGGGGCGGATGCCCGCACCTGGACGTTCCGGCTCAGAAAGAACGTGATGTTCCACAACGGGGATACCCTTCGCGCCGACGACGTCGTCGCCACGCTGGGCCGGATTCTGGACCCGTCCATCGGCGGAGCGTTCGGCACCCAGGGCGTTTACCTCAGCTATCTGGGGAACGCCGAGATCGCGAAGCTCGACGACCTGAGCGTCCGGATCGTCACCGCGGAGCCCATGGCGGACCTCCCCGACCTCCTCGCGGCCATGCCGATCAGCCCGGCGAGCGCGCTGGGCCGGCTGCCCCGCGAATATGTGGGCAGCGGGCCTTACAAGGTCCTGGAGACGAGCGCCGGAAAAACCGTGCTCCAGGCCTTCGACCGATACTGGGGCGGGGCCCCAAGATGCAAGCAGATCCGTTGGATTGCCGAACCGGACGCGGACAAACGCGTCGCCGCGCTGCTCGACGGACACGCGGACATCGCCGCCGGCGTCGAAGCCGAGGGGAGAGCCCGGATCCTAGGCTCCGGGAAAGCCGCCCTCCATCGACAGGAGAGCGGTTTGGCCATCATCTTCATGCTGAACTGTCAGGAGGGGCCTTGCCGGGACCGCCGTGTCCGCCGGGCTTTGAATTACGCTTTGGATGTGGACCGGATCATCGCCGAGATCGTGCCGGGGGCGGCGACCCCGCTGAACGGCTATTTGACTCCGCTTCATTTCGGCTTCAATCCGGATACGCCGCCTTACTCGTTCGATCCTGAAAAAACCCGCGCCCTCCTGACCGAGGCGGGCTACCCGAACGGCTTGAACCTCGTTTTCGACATCCCCGCGGAAATGCCCGACGAGGCCCCGCAGCTGGCGAAGATCATGGCCGGACAGCTCGCCGCGGCGGGGGTATCCGTCGAGATCGTGGAGCACGCCGACCGGGCCGGCTATTCCGAGATGGTCCGCGACAAAAAAATCCGCGACGCCTGCTGCTTCGACTCGAGCCCGCGGAGCACTTTCCGCGTCCTGAGGGAGAAGCTCCAGTCGACGCTCAAAGGGCCGTGGTGGCAGGGATACCGGAACGAGACGGTCGACGCCCTGATCCTGAAAGCCCAGGCCACGCTTCCCGACGGGGAAAGACGGGCCATCTATAGAGAGATCTATCAGCTCGTCCGCGACGACGCCCCATGGATATTCCTATATCGCCCGACCCGCTTCTGGGGGACGGGCCCGGGTCTCGAGGGATGGGAGCCGAGAGCGGACGGCCTGATTATTTTTAATTCTCCGGAATAAACGGCACGATGGGAAGTCTGCCGGCCGAAGGCCTCGTCAAAGATGACGAGGTGTCGGGGCGATAATTATTTTCCCCAGATGACGACATTCATAATTCCCGGTCCGGCGCGAACACGGAGATCAGCCGGCGGGCATGATCGGCTTGGTCTATATCCCAGGTGACCAGAGGGATTTTCAAATGATGGGCCAAGGCCACATAGACCGAGTCGGCCCCCCGGAGTTGCAGGTCGGCCGCGAGACGCGCCGCCTCCCTGCCCAATTGCGGTTCTATCGAAACCAGCCGGAGGTTCGGAAGGCGCAATAAACTTTCTGCGGCCTGCCGGCCCAACTCTGCGGCTTGAGCGCGCCGAGAGATCGCGCCGGCGACTTCGGCGAGCAAGAGAACGGGTGCGGCCAGCAGTTCTCCCAGGGCGAGGCGTGCCTCCAGCCACCGCCGACTGATTTCGTGATGCGCATCCGGCGGGACAAAGCGGCTGACCCAGACGCTGGCGTCGACGACCTTCATAGTTCCCGTCGTCCTTGTCTGACGGCTTCGACGGCGGAAAGACCGTCGGGCCAACGAGCGCCTATCTCGGCGGCCAACCGGTCCAGATCAGACCAGACAGGACTTTGTTCGGCGACTGCTTTAGAAGGAAGGAAAGCGGGGACTAAACGGGCGATAATACGGCCGTGATAGGTGATTTCGACAATCTCGCCCGCCTTGCGGACTCGCCGAAGGACTTCGCCGATATGCGCTTTAAGCTCGCGGACTCCTATTGAACTCATGGTTTTCCTCTAATGTGACCACAATTGTATGCTTATTTTAGAGAATAGTCAACTTTAAATTCATCATAAATCCCGGCCATCATGACGCCGGGGGAAATGCCCGTTCCTATTCCGTTCCGTCAGATGGGAAGAACCTTGACACCGTTCCTCGGCCGGCGATATAGTCGCCTTGAAATCGGCGATCGATGAGACAACGAGCCTTTATTCACGTCGAGGGTCCCTCGGGAGCCGGAAAGACGGCGTTTATCGAAGCTCTCTTGCGAAGTCTTGACGATCTGGTGATCTGCGCGCGCGCGGTCCGCGACGGATCGATCGGACGGCCGGAGGAATCGGCTCCGAAGGTCCATCCCGAACTTCGTCGCTATCGAAAAGCCGGGGCGAGCGGTCTCATGCTCTATCGCTTTCCGGCGGACCAGGATGGGCACTTTGCGTTTTTCGAGACGGAGTTCATGCAGGACTACTCGAACGCCGTTGTGATCGAGGGCGACTGTCCGGTCGAATACGTCGACTTGCCGGTTTTCGTGGTTCGCCCGCTTCCCGAGGGAGAGTCTCTCTTCAGCCGGGTGCGGAGCGACCATTCCCCCGAATACGTGTCCTTGATCTCCTCCCTGGAGCGAGCGATCGGAAGCCCGGACGACCTGGTCCGCTTCTTGGTGAAAGACAAGGGTGAAACGATCTTTCGGCCTGCCCTTAAGAGCGGGAAGATTATAGAGACAATCCGCGTGAAGCTGTCCGAAACTGAGCGTTGGGTCCTGGCGCCGGGTTATCAGGGGATCGAGCGGGCGAAACTCGTCGTCGTCAACGTCCGTGATGAGGATGAGCGTCGGCGCGGCGGTCGACTCATCGAAGACATTGCCCGGCTGCGTCGGGACCCTGCCGTTTTCGCGGACGTGAACGTAATCCGGAGCCAAAGGATTCCGATTACGGCCGTCGTCGCGGACCTCGCCGATCCCAAGGACGCCGGGTTGAAGAAAGCCTTGGCCCGAGTGAAGCGGGCGATTCGGCGCGCCCAGGAATAAATCCGGTCGGATGCCACCGTTAGTCCGGCATTTTTTCAGATCGGTTGGCGTAAAGTCGCCCGGATTTCCTTATCGTCGGTTTTCATCCTCGAGAATTCCGCGGCTTTCCAGCGCAAAGCTCCGTTCACCATATCGATCCCTTGTTCTTTTTCGGCTTTCAGCCTGCGGGAAGAGGAGACGCCCAGGTCGGGTCTCTTCCGGATGTTCTAAAACTCAAACCGGAGGCTGACTTGAGCGGCGCGCGGAGATGAAGCCGAACTCAGGACGGTATAATTCGTGCTCCGGACATCGTTGCTCACCCAGGCTCCATAAGCGACGGAGTTCAATAGATTGAAAAAGTCGAGGGCGACATTCACTCGGTACCGGGAGATCGTCAATCCCTTCTGGATTCTCGCGTTGACTCTCCATAAAGCGTCGGTCCTCCGTCCGTAAAGCCCGAACTTTTTCCCCTTCCAGTAGGAGTTATTCGCCGACCAGAGGATATCGCCCACGAGCCGTCCGTTCGAGAGGGTCACTCGGGGAGAGGATTGATAGAAGCTATAGTCTCCCGACACGTCGTTCTGCCATTCGCCGGACTGCCCGCTGACGAAGGTCGAGAGCTGAATATTCCAGGGGAAGACGTAGAAGGCGCTGGCGTGGAACGACCATCTGATCCCATAATTCGTCATATTCGCGTCCCCGGGACCGGCATAAACGAATTGGTAAGGATCGCCCGGGTCAAAAGCCGTTCTTTTAAAGGTCCTCCAGAAGCGGCTGTAATTCACCATGAAGCCCCAACGACCGCTGAAGTTACGCCTGAGGTTGAAAGCGAGGGTGCTGGATTTAAAGTGTTGGCGACGAGCCTCGCCTTCATAGGTCGTCTCCTGCCAGATGGTGTCAAAATCCGGAAAGCGATAGCCGATGAACTGCCCGTTTTGATAAATCGGATTGACGTTTTCAGCCTGGTTGCCCAGGTAATTCCTGTAAATGAAAGTCGTGTCGAAGCCCAAATGCCAGAAGAGCTCCCTTTCGTAGGACGTCACGAGTTCAAGGTTATATTCCATTTTCAGGTTCTGGGTGTAGTCTGGCATTTGAATCACGGACGAACCGCTCGAGTACAGTTTGAGAGCCTCGACGCCCTTGCCGTAGTCTTTCGCGTCAATCCGGTAAGATCGGAAGGTCACGTTTTTGGCATAGTTCGGATAATCTCCCGTGCCGACGAACTCAAAGTACTTGCCGACGTGGACCTTGAACGTCCCGATTTTCTCAAGGTTGTAGGTCAGGCCCAATCGGGGCGCAAAGCCGTTGTCGTCGAATTCGACATTCGACCTTTCCCTTGGAGAAATAGCGTCCATCCAAGCCGGAAACTGATCTCGTCCGGGGAAAACCATGCGGTTCGCTTCCCAGCGAATGCCGTACGAGACCGACAGGTTTTTGTTCACCGTCCAGGTATCCCGAAGATAGGCGTTGTAGTTATACACATAGATATCGTTGGAGAAGCTGGTTTCGGGAACCGGGCCGGAGGCCTGCCAAAGGTAGGGCTGGGTCAGTCCATAATTGGCATAATCCATACCGTAATAATAGGAATTGAAACCGTTGCTGTCGGCGTTGTAGCTTCGTCCGAAGGGCGTGTATTGGTAGGGCCGCATTTCGATTCCGAATTTGAACTGATGGGCGCCCGTATTCCAAAGATTATCTTTATGCCAGGTGAGATCGGCTCTGACCAAGACCGTATCTCGGGCGGAATCGTAATCCTCGCCGAAACTCTGGGTGATCTTTTGGAGATTCCCCACGGCTCGATCATAATAATAGAGGGCGGGCTTGTCGTTTTGCGCGTAGTAATAGCGGGGCTTATGGTTGTAGCCGGCCGTCACATCGAACAACAAGGAATTGTTGATGACCCAATCCCATGTGCCGATGAACGTCGGCCCGCCGCGGACATCGATCGGCAGGGCTTCGGGCAAAGCATACAAGACGTTCCCTCGGAAGGCATGATAGACCGCGCGGTCGCTTTGGAACGCAAAGCCGACTTTATGATTGTCGGCCAGCTGAGCCGTAAGCTTGAAATAGCCGAGATGCTGGCGCGTCGTTCGGGTGATACTTTTCGTGGCCAGGGTCAGAGGATATTGGTAGTCTTCCGAGTTGTACTTGTAAGAAGCCAGAAACCAAATGCGGTCTTTGACGATCGGTCCGCCGATCGTAATTCCCGGATTGATATAGGATGTCTTGCTCGGCGTTCCGCCCGGAATGTTCGTCCAATTGAAAGAATCCGCCGCCCATTCCAGGAGGGCGGAGGCATGCAATTCGTTTCCGCCGCTTTTGGTGACGATGCTCATGAAGGCCGACCGCGAATTCCCGAATTCGGCCGGGGCTCCCGCCGTCTTGATATCCACCTCGGCGATCGCATCGTAATTGAACTGGCCGTAGTTCAGCCCGCTCATGCTGTCGTTGAGGTCCATGCCGTCGACGGTGATCCTGTTTTCGTAGGACTCATCCTGCATATGCTTCGGGAATAAATAACTCTGATTTTGCTGCCCGATCGCCACGCTGGCGGCATTCACATAGGGCTGATCTCCCGATCCGATGGACACTCCCGGAAGAACGCGCCAGATATCGGAATAATTCAAACGAGGCGCGATGGGAAGAGCGGAGAGCATGGTCGAGTCGACGGTGATGGATTTGGAACTTCTTTCCGTATCGATGAGCGGTTTGCTGGCCGTGACTTGCACCGTCTCGGCAAGAGAGGCCATTTTCAGGCGGAAATTGAGGGTCGTCGTCTTCCCGGTTTGAACGAGAATGCCTTTCTGGGAATAATCGCCGAAACCCTGGAGAGTCGCCTTGAGTTCGTATGTTCCGGGGGGAAGATAAAGGAACCTGAAAGACCCTTTGAGGTCTGAAAGCTGGGTCTTCGTGCCCATCAAACTTGGGCTTCGGATCTCAACGGCAATCCCGGGCAAAGGCTCTCCGGACTCCTCGGCGACAAAGCCGCGGAGTGTCCCCGATGTTTCTTGGGCCGATGTCCATAAAGGAAGGATCGCCGTTAGCCCTAGAGACAGGGAAAGAAGAAAACGCACCGCTCTTTTCATAAGTTACCTCCTTTAAGCGCAAACGTTTGGCACAATCGTTTGTGCGAAGATTAATTATAGTGAAAAAAAAATATCATTGTCAAGCACTTTTCCCTTACAGATGAAATGGGAAGGAAAGACGAGTACAATCCTGATGGACGAAAATAGAAGGAAAAAGCCATGCTGCTCAAAAAGGCTCCCGACTTGAAATTTTCGGAAATCACGGACAGAAAGCTCTATCTGAACAGGCAGCAGTTTATCGCCGGATCGGCGGCGGTTATCGCCGGCGGCCTTCTCTCTCCCGCCCTCGACCGGGAGGCTCAAGAGCCCTTCCCGAAGATCCTCACGATCGCCAAGCGCGGAGAATTCACGGTCCCTGAAAGCCCCACAGCGTCTGAAACGGCGACGGGCTACACGAACTTTTACGAATTCTCCACCGGGAAAAAAGAGGTGAAAAAGCTCAGCCGGGATTTCCGCTCCCGCCCTTGGACTCTGAAGGTCGGCGGCCTCGTCGGGAAGCCGCTGGCGTTCGACATCGATGAGCTCATCGCGATGTTCCCGCTTGAAGAGAGAATCTACCGCTGGCGCTGTGTGGAGGCCTGGTCCATGGTCATTCCCTGGATCGGATTTCCCCTCGCTGAATTCATCAAGAAATGCGATCCGGCGTCAAAAGCGAAGTTCGTCGAGTTCACGACGGTTTTTGCCCCCGGACAGATGCCGGGGCAGCGGACCGATATCCTCAAGTGGCCCTACGAAGAAGGCCTTCGGATGGACGAAGCCATGCATCCGCTGACGTTGATGGCCGTCGGCATGTACGGGGAAGTTCTGCCGAATCAAAACGGCTCTCCCCTCCGCCTTGTCGTCCCCTGGAAATACGGCTTCAAGAGCGCTAAGTCCATCGTCGGCATCCGGTTTGTGGAGAAAATGCCGAAAGGCTCCTGGCGGCGGGCCAACCCGGCCGAATATGGTTTCTACGCCAACGTGAATCCGGAAGTCTCGCATCCCCGTTGGAGCCAAGCGACAGAGCGGCGGATCGGCGAGGACGGCCGGCGTAAGACCATGATGTTCAACGGATACGAGGCGGAAGTCGGCCGCCTGTACTCGGGCATGAACTTGAAGAAGTTTTATTAAGGCCATGCGGTATCTTTCCCCAAATCGGGCTTTTCCGATATAATCGAAAGAACACGATGGAAAAAGCCCTTCGAATCATCGAGGAAATGACCCGTCGGGGAATCATCAAGGCCTATGCGATCGGCGGCGGGATCGCCGCGACATACTATATCGAGCCCGTGCTGACCTATGACCTGGAT
>Ga0315274_10010466_pt1 | contig 13362 bp, 9 predicted proteins | sample YL17G02_20_MG_FD_203700 | JGI IMG/M metagenome (GOLD analysis project Ga0315274, IMG submission 203700) | Sediment microbial communities from Yellowstone Lake, YNP, Wyoming, USA - YL17G02_20 | ecosystem: Environmental > Aquatic > Freshwater > Lake > Sediment | place: USA: Wyoming | collected...
TATTCCTGGGCTGTCACGTCGTCGGCGCTCATGTCGATCATGGCCAATCCCAAGACAAAGTCGGCCAGTTCCATGACGTCGAAGCCCGCGCGCAGCTGGAATCCCAGGCGCCCGATCGGCTCCGAGAGGCCCATCTCCAGGCCCGCGGTGGACCAATACTGCCAGCCTCTGGGCAAGAGTTTGCCTCCTGGGGCCTTGTGATCGGGCTTCGAATACGCCAGGGTCTTGCCCGGCTTCATCCGCCGCGCCCACATCCCCTCTTCGCGCTTGAAGTAGTTCTCGTGTCCGCGCTCGTAGTCCTGGAACCGCGTCTCGGATTGCAGCAGCCCCCACGCCCATCGGCGGCGGATTTCCGGCCCGGCGAACAGCCCCCGGCCGTCGCATTCCGCCGTGCGGCCTTCGAAGCGGATCCAGCCCAGCCCCAGAAACTCTGTAGCCTGGGCATAGAGCCCCATGGCCGGGAGCCAGGGCTTTTTCTCGGCGGGCCCGCCGCGCGTGACTCCGGCTCCCAGCGCCAAGACGTCGCGGGCGTCCGCGGCCCGGTTGTAGCAATACCGGCAGCCCGCAGCGCCCCACGCGAGGGCCAAGGCCGCGGCCAGCGCGGCCCTTCGTATTCCCTGCGATGCGACGCTCATGCGGTATGACCCTTCTTGCCGCGCGCCGTTTCGATCCTCAGGGCTTCCGAGGCGCGCTGAATTGCGGCTCCTTCTTGATGTGACGGCCCCAAGCCATCCCCTTGTCGTCGCCCTGAAAATCGCAGCCAATGAAACCCAGGGCAAAATCCACCGCATCGTCCAGGCCAAAGCCCACGCGGGCGCCGAGCATCACGTGCGCGTCGGCGGCCACTTCCCACTTTGGCCGGGGGGTGCTTTCGTATTCGGTCCTTCGGAACTCGGCGCCGAAGAAGCGGATGCCGCAGTCGTTCTTGACGATATCGGGCTTGATGTAGCCCCAATGCTGCCGCTGATGCATGTAGCTGAGGAAGTCATACACATCGTGCAGCCGCAGAACCTTGCGCAGAACCACGCGAGTGAACCAGTTGCCAGCCTCGCCGCTCTCGCTGCTGATGCTGTCGGCCTTGAGCATGCTCTTCAACAGGCCCCAAATAGTCAGGCGCGTGTAATTCTCCGGCCTGGGCTCCATCGCTCCCAGCCGCTGGCAGTTCAACTCCGTCATGCTGGCCGAAACGAAGCGCGTGGCGCGCAGGCTTAGCGCCACGGATGGGCCTTCGGCCACGCTCAGGCGCGGAACGTCCAGCAAATCCTGCAGCCGGTTGGGCACATACCAAAGAACGGTTTTGGGGATCTCCTTCCAGTAGTTCTTCTTCTTCTTCGTCTCGAAAGCGGGCTTCGGGGCGGGCCTTGGCGCCGAGGGCGCGGGGCGCCTCGCGGCAGGGGCTGCCTGGGACGCCGCAGACGCGGCCTCCGGGCCCGGCGCCAACCCTGTCGGCGCGGTTTCCTTGGCTTCGACCGGCGGCCACAGAGCCGAGGCCTCCAGCCCTTCCTTGATCTCCTGCACCGCGGGCTTCGGCGTCGTTTCTTTCATTGGGGCCGCTGCCCCAGCGGGGGCTTCCCTGGCTTCGGCGGAGGCCGGCTTTGCCGCGGGCTTCTCCATCTGCCCCACGGGGGCGCCGAACGGCGCCGCGCTCTCCTTGATCCCCGTTGGCGTCTCCGGCGGAGTCGGCTTTGCTGGCGCTTCTTTGGCCGGCGGAAACACTGCGGGGAGGCCTTCTTTAACTTCGCCGAACACGGGCTTTGTGGCCGGGGGCCTTAACGGCTGCGTGGACGGCGGCAGGCTTCCCTGGGCTTCTATGGCTTCCATGAAGCTAGGCTTTGTGGCCGGCTCTTTCATCGGGACGGCCATGCCCGCCGGAGCTTTCTGGACTTCCGCGGAAGCGGGCCTGGAAGCCGGCCCCATCCCCGTCGGCGCCGAGGCTGCTCGGCCGGGCTTGGCCTCCGCTGCGCTCTCCTCGGCCGCCGCTCCCTCCGCGGCCGCGGAAGGCCCTTCCTCCTCGTCGATCGCTTCGGAGTCGATCTGTGCGGCGGGCTCTTGTTTGTCCGGCGACGAGGCCTCGGTCTGGCAACGGGCCGCAATCGGCCGCCAAGCCATGGCCAGCGCCAACAACACAATCGCGCCCAACATCCGGCGCGCGCTCTTGCGGACGGGGGGCTTGATCGTCATGGGGTTCTCCAATGGGAAGGTTTTTAAGGGGGCGTTCTCTGGGGACAAGCCCTGACCAGACAACGCCGAAAACGCAACGATGCTAACTATCCGCAGGCGTTTGTCAAGCCGCGAAACGCGTCTATGCGCAACGGCCAGCGCTTCTGCGGCGCCGCCCCCGGCATAGGGTAGGCCTTGGCCTGGCGTCCCAGCCCCCGGCTGCGCACAAACTCCTGGGGATTCCCTTTGACCGAGCAACTCCTGGGTCCAACGCAGGCCAAGGCCTACCCTACAATCGCTCGGCGCAGGCTGACAGCCTGCGCCACAGGGTCCGCGGCTCACCCGCCGCGGCGCTTGCGCCGGCTTGGCCCCTCGGCCCCCTCGGCCGCGGGCCCGCTGAGGGCCTTTGCGCTTCCGGAGGGGGTCGGCGTTGGCTTCGCCGCCTCGCCTTCCTTCTTGACCATGCGGTTGATGATGGCCTGACTGCCAATCTGCAAGACGTTGGAGACGAACCAATACAGAACCAAGCCGGAACTGAGGCTGTACATCATGAACAGAAACATCACGGGCATCAGGTAAAGCATCTGTTTCTGGGTGGGGTCGGTGGAGGTGGGCGAGCTCAACTTCGTGCTCACGTACTGCGTCAGCGTCATGAGGATGGGCAGGGCGTTGAACTCCTGGATCAGCGGGAACCAGAGCGGCAGGCGAAAAAGCCGGTCCGGCAGGGAAAGGTCGACGATCCAGAGGAACGGGGCGCCGCGCAAATCGATGCTGGCGTCCAGAAGCCGGTAGAAGGCCAGGAAAATCGGCATCTGGATCATCATCCAGAAGCAGCCCTTCATCATCCCCAGCGGATTGACGTTGTGCTTCTTGTACAGCTTCCACGTCTCCTCGTTGCGTTTCTGGGGATTGTCCTTGTGCTTCTTGGTGATCTCGTCCAGCTCCGGCTTCAGCTTGGCCTGCGCCTTCATGAACCGCGCGTTGGACTTCATGCTGAACTGCACGAACGGCTGCATGGCCACCCGCAGGATCACCGTCAGAGCGATGATGGAATAGCCGTAGTCCGGCAGGAACTGGCGCAGCCAGATCAGCGCCCCCATCAGAAACAGGCACAGAGCGCGGAACCACCGCCAACTGTTGAAGAACAGGACCTGGTCGAGGCTCTGCCCGGCTTCGTTCAAAATGGCTCTGGACTTCGGCCCAATGAATATGTCGTAGACGTACTCAACCGACTCGCCAGGCTTTAGGATCAGCGGCGGGCCATAGATCTCTATGGCCTGCCTCGCGCTTCCCTTCCTCACCGACCCTGGCGGGCTGTTGCGCGGCTTGGCGCTGACCTGAAGCGCCTCGGCGGCGCCTTGCGGGATCAGCGCGGCCAGGAAATAGCGGTTCGTGACTCCCGCCCACTGCACCTGCCCGGCGAACTCGCGCGAAGCGCCAACCGCCATATCCGCCTCGCCTTGGTAGAACGTCTGCCCTGCGCTGAGCCAGACTGCCGTCGTGCGCGCGCTGTAGGAGCGGGCAAATCCTTTCCCTCCGTTGGCTTCTCCGCCAACGCCCGGCGCCCAAACGACTCCGGGGCCGTGTCCGTCGCTCTCAAAATGCAGCGTCTGAGCGCCCTGGTTCGTCAGGCGAAAACTGACCCGGCTGACAAACCCCGAGCGCGGGACGCTATACGTCTTCGTCAGTTGAACCCCTTGCGGAAGAACCGGCGAGACAAACTCCACTCGGTGTTCTCCATCGTCGGTCACCGACTCGTTGACTGAATAGTTGGCCCGGTTCAGCGTCTCCAGGTAACCGCCTGCCCGGTTGGCTTCGCGAATCGAAAACTCGAACGGGCGCTCCGGGTCCGTCGCCCCAGGGATCGCCGGAATCATTTCCAGCGTTCGGGACCCAGCGCGGTCCTGTGATCGGCCAGGGCCGCTCGGCTCATGGCCCCTGGCGCCGGTGGGCAAGAAGACCGGATCGATGACTTGCCACGAAATGGGAACCGCGCCGCGGCTTGTGAACTCGATGCGATAGAAATCCTCTTGAAGGACGACCGAGCGCGCCGGCTCCTCAGGCGCGCCCTCTGCCGGAAGGCCTGGCTCCGGCTCCTCCTCGGCCGGACGGGATTCGGCTGCTTGTTCGGCGGTCCCCCGACCCGGCGCTTCGGCGCCTGGCGGCGCAGTCGGCTTGCTTGCGCTTGGCGGGGCGGTCGGTTTGAAGATCACCGCCTGGAAGAAGAAGCTGATCGCCATGACGATCAGAATGAATGTCAGCCAGCGTTGCTTTTCCATGGAGTTGCCGGGCTTTCCGGGTCAGCGCTTCGGGTGTTTCTTGTGTCCTTAGGGCACTGGATCGTAACCGCCGGGGTGCAGCGGCTGGCATTTGACCAGCCGCCGGGCGATTAGCCAAGCTGCCACTGCCAGGGGCTTGCGCCCGAGGGCCTCGAGCGCATACTGCGAACACGATGGATGGAATCGGCACACTCGCGGCAGCAGCCGCGACGCCGCACGCTGATAGCCTCGAATCAGACAGCACAATGCCCAAGCCGCTGAGCCGCCCATCATATTCATTGTTTCTCGACTCCGCTGTTCGCCTGGGCTGGGCGAGCTCGCGCACGCCGCAGCAACGCCCTCAGACTCTCGCGGATCTCGCCGGGGCCTGCGGCTACTGCGTCGGACTTTGCGTTTATGACTATGTCTAAGCCTTGCTCGATGTGGGGCAGTGCCTGCCTGGCCGCTTCGCGCAGCTGGCGGCGCAGGCGGTTCCTGACAACGGCCCCGCCCAGACGCTTCACAATCGTGAAGCCGAATCTTGTGTCCTGCGTGTCGCCGCGATTCAGGGCAAACATGGTGAAGGAGCGCCCATGCGCGACGCGCCCTTGCTCGTACACCCTAAGGAAGTCGCTACGCCGGCGCAGTCGGTTCGAGGGTTTCAATGCCACCGTTGGTTGTCCGTACGAGATTGCCCAAGTGGGCGCGCCGGAGTCATGCGCTAAGGCGCTGGCGTCCCTTGGCCCGGCGGCTCTGTAGAACCCGGCGGCCGCTCTTTGTCGCCATTCGATGGCGAAACCCGTGTTTGTTCTTCCGACGCCTCATGCTTGGCTGGAAAGTGCGCTTCACCGTTATTATCCCCCGAGCAGAATCGGCTTGCCTCTTGACCTGAGGCCGCTACGCCCCGTGAGCGACTGCCCATCGCCTGACTCAACACATGCAAACCCAAGCTCTTATCCGTTCCTTTAGCCTCTTGTCAAGTCGGAATTTCAGTTCGATGAGCTGCTGCCTTGCATGGCCACGGCCTAAACCTGAAGTGGATGCGCCATGTTGAGGAATTGTGCATAAGGCCGCCCCGTGGGTTATTTGCGAACTCAGCCAAAGCATTGATACAAAAGATCTTATATATAAACCTGGAACGGCTCCTAACTGCGACAACAACTGTGCACAACCTAAAGCCACAAACCCTTGCATTTCGACCCAAGACCCGGCATCGCCCAAGTCCGAACATGAATCTTTTCAGATGTCGCCAGCCTGCGCGGCTGTATCCACAACCATTCCGTATGCAGTGATCGAACTTGTCATGCCCATTTACTTGACACAGCCATTGCCTTCTGCAACAGCTTCCACTTCGCCACAGGCGTCGGCTGTGACACTCTCGCGCAAGCTACGTATCTCGAACCAGATAGAGACTTTTCCACTTCTGAGTGCTTCCTACTACTCCTAGTCCTTCTATTGTCTTCGCAGTCCCAACGAATGACAGAGAGTGGGGGTCTGAAGCGCGCTGACAGTTCTTGAGAGAAGCGACAGACGGTCGCGCTATTGCGTCCGCTGATGTGTTTTCTTTGCGTCGTTCCACACTTGATCCATCTGTTCGAGGGTCATTTGCTCCAATGGTGTTCCGGTTTTTCTCGCGGAGCTCTCAATAGCGCGGAAACGGGCCTGGAACTTGTCAACGGCGTTCTGGAGGAGCTCCTCTGTGTGGAAGCCCATGAGGCGCGCAACGTTCACAATGGAAAAGAGAAGATCGCCGAACTCCTCAGCTTGGCGAGGGTTGTCGCCGCAGGACACGGCCAGTTTTAACTCTCGTATCTCCTCTTCGACTTTTGTGAAAGCGTCTTGAGCGGATTTCCAGTCGAATCCGACGTTGGCTGCTTTCTCCTGAACGCGCTGGGCGCGGTGAAGAGCGGGCAGAGTTCCTGGCACTCCATCGAGGATGGAGCTGTCAGAAGCAGAAGCCGTGGATTCCTCAACTTTCAGGCGCTCCCAGTTGGCGAGAACCTCGGCAGAGTCGGCAACCGAGGCCTCCCCAAACACGTGAGGATGCCGATGAATGAGTTTCCGGCAGATGCCACTCATTACGTCGTCAATGGTGAAGGATCCCTCCTCAGCGGCAAGCTGAGCATGGAAAACCACCTGCAGGGCTAAATCCCCCAGTTCCTTAACCAGCTCTGCTGTGTCGGCCCTGTCGATCGCCCGTTGAACTTCATGGGCCTCTTCGAGGAGATACTGCTTCAGGCTGGCATGAGTCTGTTCACGATCCCAAGGACATCCGCCAGGCTGCCGCAGTTGCGCCATGATGGCGACAAGCTGCCGAAACGGATCGCTCGGTAGATCGCTTGGAGGCATATAGGCCTTCAGCTACAGGCGAGCCCTAGAAAAAGCTGCCTTGGCGGCGGATGGTTTTCGCACGGCGCGGGCCGACCGACACGGTGGCAATCGTCACGCCAAGCAGATGCTCCAGGCGCTGGATGTACGCCCGCGCCTGCGGGGGAAGTTCCTCAAAAACAGCCGCCTCCTGGATCGAGCGCCGCCATCCCGGCAGAGTCTCATACACGGGTTTGAGCTCCTCGCTGCGCTCCACCCCAAAGGGGAACATTCCCACGCGCTTGCCCGCCGACTCGTACTCCACGCAAATCTTGATCTCGTCGAGGCGATCCAACTGGTCAAGGTTGGTCAATGCCAACTCGCTGGCATCAGCCAATTGCAAGGAGCGGCGAACAGCCGGGACGTCAAACCAGCCGCAACGGCGCGGGCGGCCCGTCGTGGCGCCGAACTCGCCAGCCCATTCACGGAACGCGTCGCCGAATTCGCGCTCGAACTCCGTGGGCATCGGTCCCTCGCCGACGCGTGTCGTATAAGCCTTAATGACCCCGATAATCCGCGTGATTCGCGTGGGGCCCACTCCCAGGCCGCAGCAGACGCCGCCGGGCGATGGGTTCGACGAGGTCACGTAGGGATATGTCCCGAAATCCACGTCCAGCAGGATGCCCTGAGCCCCTTCGGCCAGCAGCTTCTTGCCCCGCGCCAAGGCATCATTAAGCAGCGTCGGGCCATCAACAGCCATCGGTGCCAGCTGGCCGGCGACAGCTAGAATTGGCTCGATCATCTCATCGGAGGAAGGGAGCGGCACATGGTAAACGCGCTCAAAGAACGGGCGGTACAGCTGCTCCATTGCCTCCATTCTGGCTCGAAAGCGCTTTGGGTCGGCTAGATCGCTGAAGCGGATGCCCTGGCGCATCGCCTTGTCGGCGTACGCCGCGCCAATGCCCCGGCCAGTGGTTCCGATTTTGCCGGCTCCGCGCAAGCGCTCGTGCGCCTGATCCAACAGCCGATGATAGGGAAGGATCAAATGAGCGTTCTGGCTGACGCGAAGCCGCGAGCGGACCTCATAGCCCAGAGACTCCAGATGGGCAATCTCCTCTTGCAAGACCAACGGGTCAATGACCACGCCGTTGCCGATGAGGCACAGAGTCTGCGGGGAAAGAATGCCGGAGGGAACCAGGTGCATGACGATCTTCTGGTCGTCGACCATAATGGTGTGGCCCGCATTGTTGCCGCCCTGATAGCGAGCCACAATGTCAGCCTCGGCGCTGATCAAATCGACGATTTTGCCCTTTCCCTCATCGCCCCACTGGCATCCGACGACAGCAATCAATGGCATGAAAACAGCCTCTTTTTTCGGCCCGCCGCGGCGGGCGGAATCACACGGAACCCCCGCAAACACAATCTGTATGCAGGCTGAGTCTGGGGAGAAAACAGGTCTTCGAACCCACTCCTAGAAGCCCGGTGGGCGAATCTAGGCAGCCGCGCTCACCATTGCAACGAAAAAGCGACAAGGCCGACGCCGCCCGCGGCGCACTTTCAGCCACGCAAGCAGTCCAGAATGTCTCTGAAGTCGCCGGCCAACAGCTCCGCCCAGTCGGCCAGGCCCGGCTGAGGGTGCGTTTGAATGGCCACAGCGATCATGCCGGCGCGGCGCGCCGCCTCCAGCCCCGCCGGCGCGTCCTCGAAGACCACACAGCGCGCCGGAGGCGCGCCCAGGTCGTTGGCGGCCAAGAGGACCGTCTCGGGATCGGGCTTGCCTTTGCGCACGCGCCCCGCGTGGGCCACGGCGGCAAAATAGGGCGCCAGGCCGAACTCCTCGAGAATGAAGCGCACATTGGCCTCAATGGCCGAGCTAGCCACCCCGAGCCGAACGCCGCACTGCGTGGCGCGGACCGCCAGGTCGCCGAGGCCGGGAATCGGGCGCACTCGCCCGCGCGCCAGGCCCCGGTAAAGCGCCTCCTTCTCTTCAGACAGAGCGTCGATCTGCTCCAGCGACATGGGGTGGGCCGCCAATAGAGGGACGATCTGGCGGTTGCTCAAGCCGAAGGTCCTGCGAACGACCGCCGCGCGATCGGCGCCCGGCCGCAGGCGCTGGGCCATGCGCTCCCAGGCTTCCAGGTGAAACGGGCGCGAGTCGGCCATCGTGCCGTCCATGTCGAACAGCATGGCCTGGACCGGGCGCGGCCCATGTGGGGTCAACAGTTGCAGCATAGCCAGCTCCCGACGTGGCGCGGGCTGACCAGCCTGGAGGATCAGGAAGCCTTTCAGCCCTGGCAAAAGCCGATTTGACACGATCGGCGCGGTGTGGCAAGATCCGAATGACAAAGAAGACGGTCATTTGCCAGCGGCCCACGGCCGCTGCGCGCGCCGGCGCAAGGCCCAGCGCTGGGAGGTCGGCTCATGCCGAAAGGCGACGCGTTCGAGACCTCGCTCAAGGCTCTGGAAAAGGCCGTTGAGAAGCTGGACAACGGCGGGATCGCGCTGGAAGAGGCCCTGAGGCTGTTTGAAGAAGGCCGGCGCCACGCAAAGATTTGCGCGTCGAAACTAAGTCAAGTAGAACGAAAGATCCAAGTCCTGCTCGAGAATGAAAAAGGAGAGCCGCTTCTCCAGGATTTTGAAGCCGAGGCAACCGAGCCGGACGATCAGGCGGATGAGGCCGAAGGCGGCAGCGACGACTTTCCGGCGTGATTCCAGGCCGAGAGTTTGAACGATGGAAGGCACGATGACCAAGTGGCTTTCGTCCATTCAGTCCCCGGCGGACCTCCGGGGCCTGAAGATGGACCAGATGGAAGAGCTGTGCCAGGAGATTCGCAGCGTCATCGCGGAGACCGTTTCGCGAAACGGGGGCCATCTGGGCTCCTCGCTGGGGGCGGTGGAGCTGATCGTGGCCCTGCACCACGTGTTCGACACGCCTCATGACAAGCTGATCTTCGACGTTGGCCATCAGGCCTACGCCCACAAGCTGCTGACGGGGCGGGCCGAGCGCTTTCACACCATCCGTGCCCACGGCGGCCTGGCGCCTTTCCTGCGGCGCGAGGAAAGCGAATATGACGCCTTCGGCGCCGGGCACGCCAGCACGTCCATCTCCGCGGCTTTGGGCATGGCCATCGCCCGCGATTTGAAGGGCGAGCGCTATCGGGTGGTCTCGGTCACCGGCGACGGGGCCATGACGGGGGGCATCTGCTACGAGGCGCTGAACAACGCCGGGGAGCTGGGAACGGACCTGCTGGTCGTTCTGAACGACAACGCGATGTCGATTTCGCGCAATGTTGGGGCCATTCACCGCTACTTCAACCGTCTGATCACCGGGGCCTTTTACAACGAGGCCAAGGACAACACGGAGCTGCTCATCCGGAAGGTCCCCTCGATCGGCCAGAAGATGCTGAGGCTGGCTCACAAGGTCGAGGAGCACATCAAGGGGTTCATCGTGCCGGGCATCTTTTTTGAGGAGCTGGGCTTCCGCTACATCGGCCCCATTGACGGCCACAGGCTGGAGAGCCTGATCCCGACTCTGTGCAGCGTGCGTGACTTCCGCGGCCCGGTCCTGCTGCACGTGGTCACGCAGAAGGGGCGCGGCTATTCCTACAGCGAAGAGAACCCCGTGGTTTACCACGGGCCGAGGGACTTCGAGATCGAAACCGGCCAGTTCGCGGCGCCGGCCAATCCAGCCGCCCCGCCCTATACGACCGTCTTTTCCGAATGCCTGACGGAGCTGGCCGAGCGCGACGAGCGCATCGTGGCCATCACCCCGGCGATGGCCGTGGGCTCCGGGCTGACGGTCTTTCAGGAACGCCACCCGGAGCGCTTTTTCGATTGCGGGATCGCCGAGGAGCACGCGGTCATCTTCGCGGCCGGCCTGGCGGCCCAGGGCCTGCGCCCGTTTGCCGTGATCTACTCAACCTTCCTGCAGCGGGCCTTTGATCCCGTGCTGCACGATGTGGCCCTGCAGAACCTGCCGGTGCGCCTGGCCCTGGACCGCGGAGGGTTGGTCGGGGCCGACGGCCCGACCCACCACGGGGTGTTCGACTTCGCCTACCTGCGCATCGCGCCGAACATGGTCGTCATGGCGCCCAAGGACGAGAACGAGCTGCGCCGCATGATCCGGACCGCCCAACTCCACGACAGCGGGCCGATCGCCTTCCGCTACCCGCGGGGAAACGGCCTGGGAGTAGCGCTGGAAGAGCCCATCGAGCCGATTCCAATCGGGCGGGGCGAACGCTTGCGCTCCGGCGCCGAGGCCTGCGTCTTCGCCATCGGGGCGATGGTCCACGAGGCGCTCAAGGCCGCCGAGATTCTCTCGCGCGAGGGAATCGAAATCGAGGTCATCAACGCTCGGTTTGTCAAACCGCTGGACCTGGACCTGATCGCCGAGTGCGCCGGGCGCCACGACCTGCTCTACACGTATGAAGACCACGCGCGGGCCGCAGGCTTCGGCTCGGCCGTCAACGAAGCGCTCGTGGACCTGGCGCCGGGCAAGCAGGCCGTCATGTTCGCCATACCCGACACCTGGGTCGACCACGGCGACGTGGAGCAGCTGTGGGCCGATCTGGGCATGGCGCCGGAGGATCTGGCCGCCCGGATCGGCGCCGATGTGCGAAGCGCCAAGCCGCTGCGCCGCCCCGTTCCCGTTCCAGCCGCCCGGGCCGACGCCAGCGGGTAAACAGCATAAGGAATGCCCAGGCTTCACTGCATCGTTCGGGGCAGGGTCCAGGGCGTGGGCTACCGGTATTTCGCCGAGCGCGCCGCGCAGGGCCTCGGCCTGCGCGGCTGGGTCCGAAACCTCTGGAGCGGAGACGTGGAAACCGAGGTCGAAGGGCCCCGCGAAGCGCTCGTGCAATACCTGGGGCAATTGCGCCGCGGGCCGGGCTACTCGCGCGTCGTCCAGATCGAGGAGACTTGGGAAGAGGACGAAGGGCGCCACCAGGACTTCCGCATTCGTCCCACGGGGTAGCCCAAAGCTGTTGCCGCTGTGTCGCGGCGCGGCGCCGACAGGTCTTGCCGGCTGCCATTCTGGGCGTCCTGTATCGTCCCAGGCGCCGCATCGCGCCGGAGGTCTGCCAGAAGCGTGACCCTGTCCTTGCCAAAACCAGCCGCCGCCAAATACACCGCCGCAATGTTGGCAGCCTGCGCCCTGTATGTTGTTTGGGCAGCGCTGTTCATCTACAGGACCTCGACGGTGGCCGTCGACGGAGAGCGTTACTTCTGCCTTCAGGACGACGCGATGATCTCCATGCGCTACGCGTGGAATCTGTCGCACGGCCAGGGCCTGGTCTGGAATCCCGGCGAGCGCGTGGAAGGCTACACGAATCTGCTGATGACGCTGGCCATGTCGGCGGCCACCGCGCTGCTCCACAAGTCCGACGCGGCGCTGGCGGTTCAGATCTTCGGCCTCCTGCTCATGCTGGGCAACGCGGCCGTAGCTTCTATGATCCTGTCGGCGCTGGCCCGCGAGGAGGGCATCGGCCGGCCTCGCTTCGCGAGCTTTCTCGTCTTTCTGGCCACGTTGGCGTACTACCCGCTGGAATACTGGTCTCTGATGGGGATGGAGACAGGCCTGCTGACGCTGTTGCTTCTCCTGTCCGTCTTGCTTGCCTTGAAGCAAGCCCGCCGGCCGACGGTTCGAGACGCTTTTGCTCTGGGATTGACTTGCGGCTTGGCATTCCTGACCCGCTCGGACTCCCTGATCTTTTCGCTCATCATCTTGTGTTTCATCGTCGTGGATCGTCTGTTCGCATCGCGGTCGGTGCGCCAAGAAGCTCCCAACCTTCTGGTCTCTCTCGCCACACTGCTTCTGTTCGTTGGAGGCCACACCGCGTTCCGGCTGGCGTACTATGGGGAATTCGTGCCAAACACCTATGCGCTTAAAGTGGCGGGAACGCCGTTGTCTGTGAGGGTTCGCAACGGCCTAACCTTCATCCGGCCATTCCTCATTCAGCTCTGGCCGCTCCTGGTCATCGCCGCCGCGGAAGTGTTTTTCGCGTTTCGCCGGGCGAAGCTGCTCCTGGCGGCCGTGTTCCTGTCGGCGCTGGCCTACCAAGTCTGGACCGGAGGCGAGCCGTGGGAATATTGGCGGCTCCTGGCGCCTGCCGCTCCGCTGGTTTTTGTTTTGGCCGTTCTGGGAATCGAGGCGCTTGCCGGCTCCCTGAGCCAGACGCATTTCTTCGGGTCCTTCTTCCTGCGCAATCCGGTTTTGCCGCGCGCTTGCCTCAAGCCCACGCTAAGCGCGGCTTGTCTTGCGGGGATGCTGGCATGGGCCGACGCTCCCTTCCGTAGGGAAATCGCCTTCGTCGACCTGCCCTATGAGGTTGAGATGAACCGGGGCGACGTCAACGCGGCCGTTGCCGTCAAGAACGTTACGTCGAGGAAAGCCTCCGTCGGCGTCTTCTGCGCGGGATGCATTCCATTCTATACGGAGAGGCGAGCGGTGGATTTCCTCGGCAAGTCGGATCGGCGCATCGCCGCTCTTCCCCCGGATCTCTCCGGGAAGACTGCGTGGCACGGCCTGTCAACCGTGCCGGGCCACAACAAGTACGACCTCGACTACTCCATTCGACAGCTTTTGCCCACGTATGTGCAGGGGTTCAATTGGGGGCGGCAGGACTTGACGGCCTGGGCG
>Ga0315274_10010468_pt1 | contig 13360 bp, 8 predicted proteins | sample YL17G02_20_MG_FD_203700 | JGI IMG/M metagenome (GOLD analysis project Ga0315274, IMG submission 203700) | Sediment microbial communities from Yellowstone Lake, YNP, Wyoming, USA - YL17G02_20 | ecosystem: Environmental > Aquatic > Freshwater > Lake > Sediment | place: USA: Wyoming | collected...
CCAACGCGCGGACCCACGATTTGACCATTTAACACACTGACCCCTCGGCTGATTGAAGCATGGCTTTCACTCGCGCTGGTTCTAGCCGAACGGCCCGCAAAAACAAACCACTACCTTGGGCGATCCCCGGGCGCATGAGCGTCCATAAACGGCCAGTCCCGGCTGTCGGCGAATGAAGGATTGGAAAGCAAGGCGCGGGCGCGATTCTTCGGCAGCGGGGTCAGTGTGTTAAATGGTTAACTCCCGGGTCACGATGATGGCTGGCTCAGGCAGCGGCCAACGCCGACGCGACGAGCGGCCACTCTTCTTTGGCGAGGTTGGCGGTTTTGGGTTGTCAGAGTCTCTTGGCAGTCAATGGAAACCGGACAGAGGGACTGCCCAAGCGCTGACGCGGTTGGCCAAACGTTCGAGGTGTCCGCCGGGTTCAACGTGGGCAATGAAGACTTCGTCGGCCAGGGCGGCCACCAACTGGTTGCGCTTCTGGGCCAACGCGGCGCTCGCGCGGTGGCAGTCGGCTGGAAAGGGCGAGAGCAGTAGCAGCCGCCCGTCATTCAGCGGTTTCTTCCATTCCGCCGGCAGCCTCATTTTATCCAGGCTGCGGGCGGGGCAAATGATAAGGGGTTGTGTGCTGCGCAGGAGGATGCGCAGGCATTCCTTTTCCATGGGCGAATGGAAACCGCTGATGACCGTGACGCCGTGTTTGCGCAGTGCTTGCGCGTGGTCATAGGCGCGCAGGATGGCCTGGCCGGGACAGCGCGAGGAGCAGAACAGTGCCAGGTTGGGGCGTCTAAGGATGTCGAGGTTGCCCAGCGCGGTGAGCGAAACGGGGGCTTCCTGCCCCAGGCGCTGAAGGAGCTTGGGGGGATAATCGGGATCGGAACGTGTCAGCCGCCGGAGTTCCATCGGTTTCATGTCAGTAGTCGGTTTCGCTCCTCGGACGCGTGGGATATGCGATGCCGTCCTTCACCACAGCGTCCGCTCCCGTAAGGCATCAAGCAAGCAGAAATCATCTCACCCCCGAACCTGACTGGCTCTGCTTCGGACTTGCGCTTTGCAGACGTGAACGATAGTAGTTGCTGACCAGAGCTTGAACGCCGGGACCACCATCGGGCACTACGAGATCGTCTGTCTGCTCGGGCAGGGCGGGATGGGGGAGGTCTATCATGCCCGTGACAAACGGCTTGGGCGTGACGTGGCGCTCAAAGTTCTGCCGAACGACTTCGCAGACAGCTCGGACCGGTTGCGTCGGTTTGAGCAGGAGGCCCGTACCCTGGCGGGGCTAAACCACCCCAACCTGCTGGTCATCCACGACACGGGCGTTCACGAAGGCCAACCCTATCTGGTGAGCGAATTGCTTGCAGGGAAAACGCTGAGGGAGCAGTTGGACAGTGGCGCGCTGTCCATCCGCCGCGCGGTTGAGTGTGCGGTGCAGATTGCGCAGGGACTAGCCGCCGCGCACAGCAGCGGCGTGGTGCACCGCGACTTGAAGCCGGAGAACCTGTTCCTGACGAACGACGGGCGGGTCAAGATCCTCGACTTTGGGTTGGCGAAGCTGCGAGGGCCCTCCCCGGTTCTTCGATCTTCTTCCCCGCGTGACGTGTCGCAAGCGACCGGGCCGGGTGATCCGCAGCCGGCCAGCGCGGAGGCTCCGACCGTCAGGGATCGGCTGGCGCCCCACGTGATGGACTCCACCCAGCCCGGGATGGTACTGGGCACCCCGCCGTACATGGCGCCGGAACAAGTCCGGGGTGAACCCGCCGACCATCGTGCAGATCTCTTTGCGTTCGGCTGCGTGCTTTATGAGATGCTCAGCGGCCTGCGCGCTTTCCGGCGGAATACGACCGTCGAGACGATGACGGCGATTCTGAACGACGAACCGCCGGAACTGTCTTTGACCAAACCCGAACTGCCGCCCGGTCTGGATCGCATCCTGCACCGCTGTCTTGAGAAACAGACAGAGCGGCGTTTCCAGTCGGCCACCGACCTCGCCTTCGCCCTGGAGAGTCTTTCGGGAACTTCGCACGCCGCTCTTCCTTCCATGGCGGCAGCGAACGCGTCCGGGCGGGCGTGGTTGTGGAGACTGGTGGCCATCCTGGCGGGAATCGGGCTGCTGCTGTTGGCAGGCTGGCTCGGAAGTGTGCTGCGGGGGAGAGCACCGACGTCCCAGCCGCCGTCCGTTGCTTCGGCGGCGGACATGGCGGTCTTGCATGCGACGATCGAGTTGCCCACGAATGCTCCTTTGGCCCTGGGCCGGGTCGTGGTTCACGGCCCCCTTCTGGCGGTTTCACCAGACGGGCTGGAGATGGTCTACACTGCGGAGGTCGGCACCACAACGCAACTTTACCTCCGTTCTCTGCGGACCTTGGAGGCCAAGCCGATACCCGGCACCGAGGGAGCCATTCACCCATTTTACTCCCCCGATGGCAGGTGGATTGGCTTCTTGACCCGAGAACGGCTCGTCAAAGTCCCACGCGGCGGCGGCAACACCGTGCCGATCTGCCCGGTGACTGTGGGGGTGCGGGCTACGTGGGCCGACGACGATTACGTCTACGTGGCGGACAAGTGGGGCTACCACATGGGACGGGTGCACGCGACGGAAGGCCACGAGCTGAGTGAGGTCCGCGAGTTTACCCGTTTCCAGGAGGCGGAAATGCGGGCGTGGGCTACCGAGATTCTGCCCGGCGCGCGCGCCATTCTGGCAGGTTGCACGCGACATTCGCTCGGGGCAGATCAAGCCGACATCGTGGCCATCCCGCTCGGCCAGGAGGGACCCCCCAAGCGCCTGGCCCGTGGCTATGCGGCGCACTATGTGAAGTCGGGCCACCTGGTGTATGCCCAACACGGATCGCTCATGGCGGCGCCGTTTGATCCCAAGACACTCGAGGTTCTGGGGGACCCGGTTCTCATGGTTACCAACGTCGCGATGGACTCACTCTACAGCCGGGTGCAATTCGATGTCTCGGCCAACGGCACGCTGGTGTATGCCGCCGGGGGTGATCTGGGCGTGGGGCGGATTGCCGTGATGACCAAAGATGGCCAGGCGCACCCCCTGGAGATGCCAGCGCGCATCTACGGCGTGTTCGACCTGTCGCCGGACGGGAAGCGGCTGGCGATCCACGTGAGCGACATCACGGATTTCATCTGGCTGTATGACCTGTCGCGCCAGGAAGGCGCCCGGCTGACTCGGCCTGGCCTGAACTGCGGGTGGCCACTGTGGAGCTCGGACGGGCGTGACGTGCTGTTCGCGGCCGGTGAAGGCACGAATTGGACGGTCTATCGGCAAGCCGCCGGGCCCGGCGCGGATCCGAAGGAGCTTGTCAAGACCGGGCCGGTCTCGGGACTCCGCTTCGGTCCCAACGAGCGGATGCTGGTGATCGGTCCCGCGGCCTTGCGTGGGGACGACCGCTTGTTTGACCTGAGCGGCCCAACTGCGAAGCCGGTTCTCACCCTCGGGAAGGACCAGTTGGGTGTGTTCTCGCCCGATCGTCGTCGCGTGGCCTATGGGAGCGATCGACTCGGTCAACCCGACCTTTGGGTACGCTTCTTCGCTGACGATGGCAAGGACGAGAAGGTGTCCCTGGACAGTGGCGGGGAACCACTCGGGGAACCTGTCTGGTTGAACAACGACGAGCTCATCTACCGGAAAGAAAGCGAGTGGTTCCTCGTTCAACTGCACCCCGATTCCAACCGGCCCTTGGCGCCGCCCCGCAGGGTATTCACCGCCGACGGTTTCGTTGATACGCCAGGGCTTTCCTATGCTGTTTCAACCAACGCCGAACGCCTCTACTTCGTGCAAGCCGCAGCCCGCCCCGTCCGCGACCGCGTCTACGTGATCCAGAACTGGTTTGCTGAGCTCCTCCAGCGAGCCCCGCCCAAACGGCGGCTGTGACGCTTCGCTGAGGGCCGAGGGTTAGCCATCACGCCAACCCGTGAGCGCGGGCGTGGACGAGGCGGGCATGTTGCGATCCATCCAACACCGCCGCTAGCTCCCGGCCGGTCAACTCCGCGTAAACCTTCGCGACTTGGGACGGGAAGGGGTCCCAGCTCGCTCCGCGTTCTCCGATGAAACGGGCGATCTGCGCGTTGGCCTTCAAAGTGGCCCTGAGCGGCTCCAGCAAGGGCTTGGCCTCTTCGGGCGCCTTCTTGGCCATGAGGGCGCCCACCTGCTCCCGGAGTGCCTTGAAGAACGCCTGTTGATCGTCCAGCACAGCGCCCGTCGAGCGCGAACCATGACCCGTGCAGACCACCTTCGCGCCGAGCTTCCTGGCCGCGTCCAGCGTCTGAATCCATTGGGCGACGTCTCCGTCGCCGAGGTAGTTGTAGGGCCCGTTGACGCAGGCGTCGCCCGTGAACAGGATGCGCTCCTTCGGCAGCCAGGCGAACGCGTCGCCATGGGTATGCGCCACACCCAGATACATCAGTTCAACCCGGTGCTTGCCGTCGTCGAAGAACAGCTCGCGCGGAAAAAGAACGGAGGGCGGCTTGAGTTTGCTGGCCCGGACGTCTGCGCGCTCCTTCGCTACGCCTTCCCACGCCCCCGGCTTGCCTTCGTAGTAGCCGGTTTCAGATCGCTTCATCTCGTCGATGACGCCTGTATGGGCGACCGGAACGGCGCCGTTCTCCACGAAGACCTGATTGCCGTAGGCGTGGTCAGCATGATGGTGGCTATCGAATGCAAACCGGATCGGTTTCTCCGTAACGGCACGGATCTCCCTAAGTATCTTTCTCGCCCCGGCCGGGTAATTGGCATCGACGACCAGTACATAGTCTTCGAGGATGATCCAGCCGTTGTTGCACACCGCGTCCGAGCCCGCAGCCAGCGACCCCTCATGGAAATAGACGTCGGGCGCGACTCGATCGGCCTTACCCGCCCCGGTCCCGTCCCCCGGGGACTGGCCGGCCAGCAGTTCCACCTCTGTCGCCAGGCCCAAGAAACCTAAACCGCCTGTGAGAAAGCCCCGCCTGCTGATGTCACACATTCTATTCTCCCTTCCCTGGGTTGACGCCAACCCTGGTTAGACAACGTTTAGGGACTCCTATTCTCCGCAGTTCCGGGTAGCAAGCAGAAAATGATGCGGTGTGAAAACAGGTCAGTCAAAGTAATGGGAACAGGTCGGTGGCGGGGCGGAGTGGTTCGGCTATCGGTCTGGCGAGGGCCGCTGTCGCTCCGTGTCACTTTTTCACATCTGCCGCGATGGTGGCGAACTGCTTGCAGCCGACGGACTGACCCGCCGCTGGGAACCCGTTGCCATCATCGACACGCCAGGCAAATCTCACTCGTTTACGCCGGCAAAGTTAGTGGTAAAGGACGGGGAAAGCGGTCATCCTCGCGACATGAAACAACTCCTCCTGGTTCTCCTGATGGCGACGGCGAGCCGGGCACCAGCCGCCGATGACGACGGTTTCGTGCCACTCTTCAATGGCCGGGATCTGACCGGTTGGGTGAACGCCAATTGCGCGCCAGAGACCTGGAGCGTGCGCGACGGCGTGGTTCATTGCACCGGCCAGCCCACCGGCGCGCTGCGCACCGCTCGGCAATACGAGAACTTCGTTCTCGAAGTCGAGTGGCGGCACTTGAGCAGCGGGGGCAACTCCGGCGTATTCATCTGGGGCACGCCCATCGCTGCGCCGGGCGTGCCGTTCCTGCGCGGCATCGAGGTGCAGGTGCTCGACCACGGTTTCAACGTGGCAGGTAAAAACGAGTGGTACACCACCCACGGCGACGTGTTCCCCATCCACGGTGCGACCATGAAACCGTTCGGGCGGCACAACGGGATGCGCAGCTTCCCGTCCGAGGAGCGCAGCAAAGGCTCGCCGGAGTGGAACCATTACCGCATCGTGTGCCGCAGCGGTGTCATCCGGCTCGAGGTGAACGGCAAGGAGGTGTCCGGCGGCGAGGAGTGCAACTATCGCAAAGGCTATCTCGCGCTGGAATCCGAAGGCGCCCCAGTGGAGTTCCGGAACCTTCGCATAAAGGAACTGCCCCCGAGCGGCGCGTCGGCTGAGTTAAGCGCGCCCGTGGACTTGGGCTGGCGGAGCCTCTTCACCGGACTGGACCTGCGCGGCTGGAAGACGAACAGTACGACCGCACCACGTTGGGGCGTGAGTGGCGAACGGATTTCGCTGAAGGCAGGCGAAGGGAACGCGGCTGCGACGCTGTGGACGGCGAAGGAATTCGGCGACGCGGAGTTCGTGGTGGATTGCCGTCCGGCAAGACCAGCGGCCGGCTCGGGGCGGGCGACTCCCGCGGTGCAGTTGCGCGGCGTCAACGGCAAGGGCGCGGAAGTGAAGTTGGAAAGCGCGACGGCTGGCAGCTATCAACGATTCGTGATCACAGTGAAAGACCGCGAGGTGACAGTAAAACGCAACGGCGACGACGCCCTACGAGCCACGCTTTCCTCCGATGCTCCTGCGCGCGGCCCGTTTGGCCTGCGCGACACCGGTGGCGCGTTGGAGTTCATGAATCTCTACGTGCGCGACCTGTGAAAGGCCGAATTCGTATGTGCGAGAAGGAGCGCTGCACTTTATCGCATCGGACTTAGGTTGTGAAATTCTCCACCGGTAGGTAGTCGGGAAAGCTACGGCTGCGTGGGCGGTTTGAGGAATCCCTGGTAGCGCAGCCAGTTGGCACAAGACTCCGTCCAGGTGGAGCAAGGATGGTCGCTGGTGCGCACACCAAAGTCGTGGGCGGCTGTGGCATAGACGTGCAACTCCGCCGGGACGCCGGCTCGCTTCAAGGCAAGGTACATGAACACGCTGTGCTCGGGGGGACTGATGAGGTCGTCCCCGCCGTGAGCGAGGAAGATCGGGGGCGTGCCGGTCGGGATCCGCAGGCCAGGCGGCAGTTCATCCTTGTCCTTCGCCTTCAAGTAGCCCGGATAGGCCAGAATGGCGAAGTCTGGCCGGCAACTGGTTTTATCCACGTCGTCGATCGGCTCGTAGGTTCGCTTGTCGAAGCTGGTCGCTGTTGCGATGGCCAGATGGCCGCCCGCCGAGAAACCCACCATGCCGATCCGCTGCGGACTGATGCCCCAGTCCCCGGCCTTGCTTCGCACCAGGCTGACGGCCCGTTGGGCATCCTGGAGCGGGCGTCGGGCCGGCTCGCCCTTGGGCTCATCGGGGCGGCGCGGCACCCGGTACTTGAGGATGATGCCGGTCACGCCGACCGAGTTCAGCCAGGCAGCAACTTCCTCGCCTTCCAGTTGCCAGTAGAGGTTCCAGTAGCCGCCCCCCGGACAGATCAGTATCGCTGTCCCGGCGTCCTTGTCCTTCGCCGGCCGATAGATCGTGATGGTCGGCTTCGTAACGTCGGTAAGCATCCTGGTCGGCTCCGTGACCTCAACCTGCTTGCGGTCCAGCCTCGGTGACATGACGAACCGCTCCGGGCCGAGGTTGCCGTTCTCCTCCGGAACTCGGTCCGGCCAAATCCCGACGACGAGCGGTTGGTCGGCCCCGACCGCCGGCCAAGCCACGCCCATCCAGGCAGCCAGGGAAACCGTCGATATGAATCGCATAATTAATCAAGGATGATCCACCACCAATCTCACGGCTCGATCAAAGCGGCAACGTCATACTGACGATTGTTCCCTTACCCCGCTTTGATTTGATTCGTAGTTTGCCGCGGTGGGTTTCGACCACCCGGTCCACGATGGCCAAGCCCAACCCTGTGCCCTTGGGTTTGGTGCTGTTAAACAGCGAGGAGAAGGCGCGCTTTCGGGTATTGTCCGGCATCCCTCCGCCTGTGTCCTGGAATTCGATGAGCACATGGGTCGGAGTCGTGGTTGTCCGGGGCACGCTCAAGGATCGGGTGGTCAAGGTGAGCCGGCCGCCCTGCGTCATGGCCTCGACGGCATTAAGCGTGAGATTGAGGAAGGCTTGCTCCAACTGCCCGCGGTCGGCCGTGACCGGCGGCAGGTACGGCTGGAACTTGCACACCAGTTCGATGTTGTGGTGTCGGAGCTTGTGGCGAGTCAGCAGACTCAGGTCGTCCAACAACTGATTGAGGTTTAGCGGCGCGAACTGCGGCTCGGTCCCCCGGGCGAAGTCCAGAGTCTGCTCCACGATGCGGTTCAGGTGATCGATCTTCTCGCCCAGGATCCGGGCATCCTTGGCGCGCGGATCGTCAGGCGGGAACTGCAAATCCAGCGAGTGGTACAACATCTTCATCACCGTGAGCGGATTGCGAATCTCGTGCGCGACTTCGGCGGCCAACAGGCCGAGCGCGGAGAGTTTTTCGTCCTGCCGCAATTGGTCTTCGACCTTGACGATCCGCTCGTAGAGCCGGGCCTTTTCGATGGCCAAAGCCGACAGCTCGCCCAGCGCCGACAGGATGTGGATTTCCTCGTTGGAATAGCGGTGGGACTGGCCGCTGTAAACGTTGAGCGCGCCCGTCGCCTGGTCGCGAAAGACCAGCGGCACGCTCAGCAACGAGATCAATCCCTCCCGCCGGGCGACTTCGACGTGCTGATAGCGGCTGGAGGTCTGCACGTTCTCGACCTGGACCGGCTTCCTGCGGCGCAGCACGCTGCCCAGCAGGCTGTCGGTCACGCTGAGCCGCGGTTTGGTGATGTAGTGGGGCCCGGCGCCGTGGCTCGCCCGCAGGTCCAGCCACTCGCCGTCTTCGCTCACCAGCACCAGCGAACTCATCTTGGCGGCCATGAGCCGGCAGGCCTCGCGCGTGATCACCAGCAGCGCGTCGTCGAGGCTGACGGCGGAGTTGATGGTCTGGCTTACCCGCCAGAGCGATTCGAGGAGCCGGGCCTTGAGCCGCAATTGCTCATAGAGCCAGGTGTGGTGAATGACCTCGGCGGCCTGGGTGGCGAGTTCTTCGAGCAACTGTTGGTCGGCGGCGCTGAACGCCGCTTCGCGATCGGCGTCCACGTTCAGCACGCCCCGCACTTCGCCTTTGACCGCCAAAGGCACCGCCAGTTCCGAGCGCACACTGGCTCGGAAGGGAATGTAGCGCGGATCAGCGGTCACGTTGTCCACACGCGCCGGCTGGCCCGTGCGGGCCACCCACCCGGTAATGCCTTCCCCGACGCGGAGCTTGAGACTCGCCGCATTGGCGGGCAGACCGTGCGAGGCCTCGATCTCCAAAAACCCGGTCGTGGGATTGACCAGAACCACCGAGCCGCTGGCGGCCCGTGTCACGCGCACGGCTTCCTGGATGATCAACTCCATGGCCTCTTGCGGTTCGAGGGTGGAGTGGATGACGTTGCTGACCTGGTAAAGCAGCTCCAGGCGTTCGTAGCGCGTTTTGAGATCCGCCAGCTCGTCACTCATGTGGCCGAGTTAAGCACACCCGGCGACCGATGGGTAGGTTTTGAAACGCGGGCGTTGGTATGAAGCTCAGCGCGGCGCAGTCGCAACCGCATCCACATCACTCCAAGTTTTTGGTTGAAGAACGGGCCGGCCTTTCTCACTCTGTGACTGTGTCAAAACCAGTTCTGGGCCGCGGGTTGGACCGGCTGATGAACGCCCCCAAGGCGTCGGCGGGTCCCAGTGAATCCGACCGCGAAGCTCCGGAGGCCAAGGAGCTGAAGATCGGTCCGGGGGTCGGCACGCTGCTGAACGGGGCCAAACCAGCCGAGGGCGACGGCCAACGTCAGACGGGCCTGATGGGTACGCCGGTCGTGCGCGCCAGGCTCACGCTGCTTAAATGGTCCTTGTTGGTGGCTGACCTGGTGTTGGTGGCACTCGCGGTGTACATGATGCTCAGCGCCCCCGCGTCACGCACGCCGCTGCGGATCGCCATGTGCATCCTGGCGCTGGGCTTGGGGGCTTGGCTGGGATGCCTGGCATTCTGGTGGCAACCCGACGGCGGCCAACGGGTTGATGGCAGTCCGACTTCCAAGCCCGGCGGGAACGAACCGAGTCCACAGCAAAAGTAAGTCCGTCTATGAAAAACCGAAGTCTCTCCCCGATAAACCGCAGGCAATTCCTCAAGCAATCTTCCGCTGTCGCCGGCGCGCTCGGTCTGCCGGTGATCGTGCCTGCGTCGGTCTTGGGCAAGGCGGGCACGGTGGCGCCGTCGAACCGGGTCGTGTTCGGCTGCATCGGTCTGGGCATCCAGGGCACGGGCAACATGAAAACGTTCCTGGGGCATCCCGAGACACGCGTCGTGGCCGTCTGCGACGTGCACGAAACGCAGCGTCTCAACGGCAAGAAAGCAGTGGATTCCTTCTACGGCAACCAGGATTGTACGCTCCACAGGGATTTCCGGGAGCTCATCGCGCGCCCGGACATCGACGCCGTGCTTATCACGGCGCCGGACCACTGGCATCCGCTGGTCGCCCTGGAAGCGGTCCGACAGGGCAAGCACATGTATTACGAGAAACCCATGGGCTGGAGTGTCCGCGCCGCACAAGCGGTCCGGAAGGCCGTGCAGGAGAGCGGCGTCGTGTTCCAGTTCGGGACCCAGCAGCGGTCCGGCGGCAACTTCCGGTTTGCGTGCGAGCTGGTGCGCAACGGGAAGATTGGCCAACTGAAGACCATCCTCGTCGGCGTGCCTGGCAGCGTCCCCTTCCCTAACCAGCCGACGGAGCCTGTCCCCAAGGAACTGGACTACGACCTCTGGTTGGGACCTGGGTCGATGAAGCCCTATTGTTTCGAGCGCTGCCGGCCGTACACCTCCCGGCCCAACGAGCCCTGGACCCGCAATTACAGCACTTGGTATCACATTTCGGACTATTGTATCGGTTTCATTGGCAACTGGGGCATCCACCACCTCGACATTGCGCAATGGGGCAACGGCACCGAGCTCACCGGTCCGGTCGAAGTGGAGGGGACCGGGGTGTTCCCGCAGGAGGGTTTGGCGGATTGTGCGCTGACGTGGCAGGTGGAGAACCATTTCGCCAACGGGGTGACGGTTGTTCACCTGGACGATGAGACGAGCAAAAGGCATCCGCAACAGGTGGGTGGCCACGGCCATGGCATCATGTTCCTGGGCTCGGAAGGCTGGGTGCACGTGGACCGCCAGGGCTTGGACGCCAACCCCAAATCACTCCTCAAGACCACGATCGCTCCCAATGAGACGCATCTCTTCAAGAGCGACAATCACCACGCCAATTTCATTGACGCGGCGAAGGGCCGGGGCAAACCGGCGGCGCCGATTGAGGTGGCCGTCCGTTCGGACACCCTGTGTTGGCTCGATCAGATTGCGATCAAGTTGAAACGGAAACTGCGCTGGGACCCGGTCCGCGAAGTTTTCGTCAAGGACGACGAGGCAAACCGGATGCTGGATCGGCCCATGCGGGCGCCGTGGAAGGTATGAGGAAGCTGGTTGGCGCCGTTCTGATTGTGACTGTGCTCAGCCGCGCGGCTGCCCCATCCGCCCCGGACCCGCTCGGCTGGCGTCTTGGACCCGCTGCATGGAGCTTCAACCGTTTCACCTTCTTCGAGGCGGTGGACAAGACGGCGGCGCTCGGCCTGCGCTACATCGAAGCCTTTGAAGGCCAGCGCGTCAACCGGGACAGCGATGCCAAGATGGGTGCGGACCTGTCCGCCGAGGTCATCGCGAAGCTCCGATCCAAACTGGATTCCGCTCAGGTGAAACTGACGAGCTTGTATATCCACAACCTGCCGGGTGAAGAAGTGGCTTGTCGGAAGGCCTTCGAGTTGTGCCGCAAGCTGGGCATCGAGACAATCGTCTCGGAGCCGGCGCCCGAAACGCTCAACCTCATCGAGAGGCTCTGCGACGAATACGGGATCAACGTCGCCATTCACAATCATGCCAAGGGCAGCTCGCGCTACTGGGATCCGCAAGAGGTGCTGAAGGTGTGCGAGGGACGAAGTCCGCGGCTGGGCGCCTGCGCGGACACCGGGCACTGGCAACGTTCGGGCATCAAACCGGTGGAGGGCGTGCGGTTACTCGGCCGCCGGCTGCTTTCGTTCAACCTCAAGGACCTCACTGAACTCAGCCTGAACGGCCACGATGTCCCGTGGGGCACAGGCTGCGGCGAGATTGGCGCGCTGCTCCAGGAGGTCTATCGGCTGGGCGTCAAACCCGCCATCTTCGCGGTCGAATACGAACATAACTGGGACAGCAACAGCCCGGACATCGCGCGCTGCGCCGAGTTCTTCAACCGCACGGTTGCGGACATCGCCGCCCGCCAATCCGCCGAAGAGCAGCCGTTGGATGTGGGCTGGGCCACGACCGACATCACGCCGCCGAAGCCGGTGGCGCTCATCGGGCAGTTGCACAAGCGCCTTTCGACGGGCGTGCGCGATCCGCTCACCGCCACAGTCCTGGCCCTGGAAACGCGCGCTGATCGCGGCCACAAAGAGCAGGCCGTCATGGTATCGTGCGACGTGCTGTTCATCCAGCGCGCCACTCAGCAGCGGTTGCGGGAAATGGTCCAGGCCCAACTGCCGGATTTGGACGCGCGCAAGCTCTTCCTCCATGCCACGCACACGCACACCGGGCCGGGTTTCATCGACAGCACATTCAAGGGCCTTTACGACGTGAGCCACGATGCCGGCGCCATGCCGGCCTCCGCCTACGCCGAGTTCTTCCTCGACCGTGTGTCGCAGGCCGTGGTGCAGGCCTGGCAGAACCGGCAGGCGGGCGGGTTGAGCTGGGCGCTCAGCCAGGCGGTGGTGGGGTTCAACCGGCGCGCCCACTTTGCCGGCGGCACGACTGTCATGTACGGCAATACCGGCGCCACCAACTTCGCCAACGTCGAGGGTCACGAAGACCACGCCGTCGATCTGCTCTTCCTTTGGGGGCCGGAGGCAAGACTGGCCGGCATCGTCATCAACCTGGCCTGCACCTCGCAGGAAACGGAGAACTTGAACGAGATCTCCGCCGACTTCTGGCACGACGTGCGCGAGGAACTGCACCGGCGGCACGGGACGAACCTGTTCGTCCTGCCTCAGTGCGCACCGGCCGGTGACCAATCGCCCCATCCGATCTACCGCAAGCAGGCCGAGCAAATCATGGACCTGCGGCGCGGCCTCTCACGGCGCAAGGAAATTGCCCGCCGCATTGCCAACGCCGTGGACGATGTGCTGCCGGTGGCCAGGGCCGACATCAAGGGCCGCCTGGTCTTTCGGCACATCGTGGCGAGTGTGGACCTGCCCGAGCGCGAACCAGGCGCCGAGCCGTTTTACGAGACCGATCCGGTTCGACCCATGGAGCTGCATGTGCTGCGGATCGGGGACGTGGCCCTGGCCACGAGCCCCTTTGAGCTTTACCACGACTACGCCACCCGCATCGAGGCCCGCAGTCACGCAGTCCTGACGATGCTGGTTCAGCTTGCCTGCGCCAACAGCGGTTATCTGCCGACGGCGAAGGCCGTGCAAGGCGGGGGGTACAGCGCCGACAAGTTCACCGTCGGCCCGGAAGGCGGCCAGGTATTGG
>Ga0315274_10010469_pt1 | contig 13358 bp, 15 predicted proteins | sample YL17G02_20_MG_FD_203700 | JGI IMG/M metagenome (GOLD analysis project Ga0315274, IMG submission 203700) | Sediment microbial communities from Yellowstone Lake, YNP, Wyoming, USA - YL17G02_20 | ecosystem: Environmental > Aquatic > Freshwater > Lake > Sediment | place: USA: Wyoming | collected...
TTCAACGTCAGGGCCGAATGTTGCGACGTTCCACCAGTTCCCCTCGAAAGTGTCACCGGTATTAGCGGCGTTGGAAACGATGTCAAGACTCGTAGTAGAGTCCCCGTAAGGGTCGGCTGTCCAGTTCGCACCCAACGTGCCCGAGTTAGCACGGTTGAAGTCATCAATTACAGATGTGGTTGGGAATGTGCCGGGGGCACCGGCGATGCCGTAGGCACCCGCGATCGGACGGGCAACCGCAACACCCGTCCTGGCAGACAAGCGGCTCTTCGCGCCCGACGAGTATGCCCGCGTAGTGGCAACACCCGTCTTCGCGTAGACAGCGACCTTCTGAGAAACACCAGCTGCGGAAAGACCAGACGTAGCAACCCCGGTCTTCGCGTAGACCTTCGCCCGAGTGCCTGTGACGTCGTGCCCCTGTACTGCGACGCCGGTCTCAACGGAAGTGGCTGCGTCCGCTCCGGTGGCGGAATGATCTGACGTAGCAGAGACGGAGGAGGCTTGCGTGTCGGCATCCGCCCCCTGCCCTGTGACACGAGAAGTGGCTGAACCGGACTTGACCTTTACCTTGGCAGAAACACCAGCTGCGTAGTGGTCAGACGCAGCAGAAACGGAGGAGGTCTGCGTATCAGCATCCGCACCCCGAGCGTCGTGGCCCGAAGCAGACGACCCGGTGCGGCTTACTGTCTTGCTCTTAGAGGCAGCCGCAGAATAGTCAGAGACAGCCGCGCCGCTGTCAACCCACACTACATTCTTGAACCCGCGGACCCCGCCGGTGTGAGGAGGACCTTCGTTCAGATTAGCCGACCCCGACTTGGCGTAAACCTTCGCCCTGACTCCGGTCACCCAATGTTCGGACACAGCCGCAACAGCGGAAGCCTGGGTGTCGGCGTCCGCACCCTGGGTGTCGTGCCCTGATGCAGCAAATCCCGTGTCCGCGAAGACGGTAGCATCCGCGCCAGACCCGGTGACCCTAGAGGTTGCAACATGTGCGTACTGGTAGACGACCGGCCCCGAGGAAACCTTCTCCGCTACACCGGTGGCCCACAGGTGGTTCTCGCCGGGGTGGTGGCCGAGGTCAGAGTGGTTGGCACCGGTGGCAACAAGACCGCTGAACGCCACGCCTCTCTTCTGGTAGGGGGCGACGACCTTGGCCGAGGCACCACTGGCGATTAGACCTTGGATGCTGGCCCCGGTTTCTACCCGGAGTACGGCCTTTGCTCCTGACGCGATAGGCATCTAGCTCACCACCTCACGCCGCCGCCGAACCAGACTTCGCTATCACGTTCACGATCGAGCCGCCGCCGAAATCGTCTACCCGCGAACCTGTGTTGCCTTGCGATCCCATCCCGATATACCCAGCTGCGGTGTACGTCGAATCACTACGAGAGGTGCCGATCTGAGATCCGTCGTACCAACCGGAAAGCGAATCCCCCACAGCGAGCAATGTGGCAACAAGACCAGAAAGGGCGGAAGAAGTGCTGAGGTCGGCACCCAATCTGGTCCAAGTTCCGTTGTCCACACGATAGATAGATTGCCTAGGGGCAGCCCCTGGGACGAACTGAAGCAGGTAGCCATTTGCTCCGTTGGTCGAGTCCGGTTGACTCCGCACGAAAAATGAAATCGAGGAAATGGGAGCAGAAGTAATCTTTCCGTACGCCTCACAATTCGGCCCAAATGCTGTCCCATTCCAATAGGTGTACTTTCCTCCTCCTGTCGGAACGAATCTGGCCTCACTGGTGCTGATTACGACCGAGCCACCCTCCGACGTGTTCCAGGGATCAGTCCAGTTTGAACCCAACGGACCATCGGCCCGGTTGAAGTCATCCAGTATGTCTGTTTGGGGTACTGCCATCTTTACTGCACCCTCTCCGCAACCAGGGCTGCTGATTTAACCGGCTGCACCGAACCATCAACAACGATTGTGTCGGTGCCCGAGTCATAGCGTGGCTTCAACCTACGAGTGGACGCCATCGCCAGCAGATCCCCAAGCACATGGGTGCGCCACAGAGCGAGCGTGTCACCCATCGCCGCGTCCAACTCAGCCTGCGTGTAGCCCAACCCGAGCACCGCGTTGGACAACTGGTTTCGCTCCCCGGCCGTCATCGATACCAACGAGTCCTGCATCTCGATCCATTTCGTCGGGATCGTGAAGAACCCCGCCGCCCCCGAGATCGTCGTCAGTGTTCCGACAGAAGCCCTGACCTTGACGAGTGCTTTGTCACCCAGGATTTCCGTTTCGTCCCAATCACCGCCATCCGCGCGGATCAACGCGGTGAAGTCGTCCATGGCGCAGTAGCGTTCGGGAGGCGTCTCGCCCGGATTACGTCGCTTGTACGGAACGACAAACCAACCTAGAGACATAACCTCCCCCTCAGCCGGTGGTGCGTTGCCATCAGACAAGCACCGCCACACCGGTCTTCTCCGCGATGTACAAAGGCCGCACCGCAACCACAACAACCGCGTCCCGGGTGTTCGACGTATCGCCAGTGAACGTGCCGACGTCCTCCGATGCGGCGGCAAGCTGGCGGAACGCGACAGCCGCCTCGCACTCCCCCACGGTACTCGTGTCCGACGCCGCCGTATCGACGTAGCCCGTGTAGTTCGTCGGGGCGGCAGTAAGGCCACCCCACGCACCGGCCCCGCTCGTCTCGCCGTTACCGGCAACCGCGATCCACAGCGTGTCCTCCACATCCCAACCGGCAGGGTTGAACGCAGCAGGGTTCGCAGCCCCCGTCCCCGAAGCACGGCTGCCCGCCTCCGGAACGGTTGTCCGGTGAGCACCCGCGATCGACAGCAGAATCATCGACGCGTACCCCGTGATCGTCGCAGCCTGCGTCACCGCGAACGTCCCTGTCTCCGTCCCATCCGACCACTTGTACGCCATCCCAACAGCCATCGTCGTCGCCGTGGCCGAATCGTGAAACTCCGTAAACGAACCCGTCCACCCCGAGAACGCCGCGTCCGTCCCCGTGCTCGTCTGGTAGGCAACACAGATCGCGATCAGTAGATCCCCGCTGTTCTTCGTCAGCCCCGTCAGCGACGGAAACGTCCGGGTGGCGGTCGTGTTCGCCTGGTTGTTCACCAGCACCCGGCTAGCCGCAACCGTCGGGATCGTCGGGAACGCCACCGCTAGGTCACCGCATCAGACACAGACTCGACCGACCTCACCGGCTGCTCCGGCCCATCCAGAACGATCGAATCCGTCCCCTCGTCATAGCGGGGCTTCAACCTGCGGGTCGCCAGGAACCGGAGCACCTGACGCAACGTCACCGCGCCCCAGTTCGCCGGAAGCGCCGCGTCGATCTCCGCCTGCGAATAGCCGAGCGCCAACGCCTTCGCGTGGAGAGCGTTCCGCTGCCCCGCCGTCAGATCGCCGAGGGTGCCGTCCAAGTCAACATGGTTCGGGAACCGCATGAACCCCACAGCGGCGTCAATCGTCGTCAACGTCGCCGCGTCCGCCCGCACCTTCACGAGCGCATGGTCCCCCAAGATCTCCGTCTCATGCCAATCACCACCGTCCGCCCGGATCACCGCCGTGAAGTCGTCCATCGCGCAATACCGAGTCGGCGGCACGACGTTGACTGTGACGGGCGGATCGCCTGTCGTCCGTGTCACCCTCTTGTACGGAACCACAAACCATGCCAGCGCCATTGTCGTCCCTTCTCCCTGCTTTGGGCGGGGGCCACCGCAGCAGCCCCCGCCCTTGGCTCAGGACTAGCCTCCGAAGATCACCGTTGGGGTGACCTTGATCTGGTCGTTCGTGTTGATCGTGACTGCGGTCGTGTCGTCGAAGTTCGCGGCCAACAGACACTTGTCGCCCGCAGCCGACAGGGTGTCTGCGACCCAGAACCCGTTCACGGCTGCCGAGTAGGAACCCGTCGCCTGAAGGAACGACAACTGCGCCGAAGTGGCGTAGCAACCCGACGTCGTCGTGCCCGTCGTGGTCCAGGACGCAGCGGCGATCGTCTGCCGTGCGTACGCGCCACCCGTCGGATCCGCGTAGGAGTCGGCCACCGACGCCGAAGTACCGACGGTGCTCGCGGTGTAACCCGTGAACAGCGCCAGGAACGTATTTGCCGGAGTTGAGCCACCGGAAGTGAATCCGGCGTTCTTCATGATAACGAACAGACCTTCATTGGGGAAGATCTCGGCCATTAGCCTGTACCACCTTTCTGGTTCGGACTCACTTCAGTGGGAACATCTTCGGCCGAGAGCTGCCCTCAACCCGGCAATTGTTACAGTACCACCGATCCCCGTCCAGCCAAAGGATCGTTCGCATCAAACCGCAGTTTGAGCACACCGTGATAGACACAGGGTTGTCTGCTACATTCCCCTGAACAATCTCCGGATGCCCCTTGATGGTAGGGTCTAGACTAGACATGCTGTTGCTCCACCACTTGAGCCTGGTCTCCCAACCAGACTTCGTTCTTACCTTCTGGACCACCATGGTCAATCCTCACAGCCAACTGACCTTCGTATCGAGCAGGCCACACCGTGAACTGCCCAATATGCCCGAGGTACGAGTGAGGATCGCACATGATCTCAAATCCGGCCTCTCTGCACCGGCGACAGAACTCCAGATCTTCATTGAGGAATACCCCATCGGACGACTCAAAGTACGGGTAGCCAATCGTGTCCAGAACGTTCCTCCGGATAAGCATCCCTGCTGAACCGGACGCAACAACAGGGAAGATCTCGTCTGGAACTTCACTGAGACCAAAGGGCTCATACCCCGGATACAGCCTTCCCGTTCTTTCGTCCATGAAGTCCTGCCCACCTTTGAACAAGCCAAGCGCAAATGGAGGATTGCGCCTGATGCAAAGAGGGACAACTACGTCAACCTCATGATCTAGCAACTGGATAAGCATCTCGGGATTGAAACGGTGGTCATCGCCCATGATCCAGGCCCACTCGTGCTCCGGCTGATCCCGGATCATCTCCATGAGGCTCATGTTGATGTTCTCAACGACAGACCCTGAACGATGCACAGATGTGACCGTTCCCACCGGAGCGTGCCCGCCTCCGACCAGGTTCAGCATATCCACCGCAAATTCCGAGTACCGAAGCAAGTCGGCAACCGGAAGAACGATCGTCCCAGGAGAGTGGTCAGACATTACTCACCTCCTTGATTGATGTTATTCCGTTGACTTCAGGGTCGCCATCTGTGTATGGCTCAACACCATGAAGCTCACGCGCCCTGTAGTATTCGTCTTGCGCTTGTCTCCTGACCATTGCCCGATCGCGCGAACGGTGGTACACCACCATCTCTGCGTCAAGATCAAGAACCTTCTCGGTGCCAGCCTTGTAGTTGCGAAGCCACTTCCTCTCAAATTGAGGGTTCCGTTCTGTAGACCCCTCGACACGAAACTCCTTCGACATTTGCCAATGCTGGGGACCGTACATCAGCGAGGGGTGCCAGCGATACATGTCACGCGTTCTCCCCGTACTTTCGGTACTGTAGTCGTCGTCCCTAACCATCTTCGCCAGATCAGCATTTGAGAACATGTTCTCAACGTCAAGATATGTGTAACTAGCGATGTCGCTGTCGGTTAGCTCCAAGCGCCCCCTCACAGCAGGAGGATTGCATCTGAAAAGATGACAGTCTGCGTCAAAGATGATGATCCAATCCTCATCTTCTGTCAGGAACGGAGCTGCCAACTGAAGGGACAAGTTTCGCTTCTCAACCTCGTTCCCGAAGAAGAGATTATTCGGACGGTGAATGAGACAACCAACCCCCGCTGATTCTGCAGCACCCATGATGGCCTCAGCCTGCATTGGGTGGGAGCAGGGGCGAGCGCCGGGGAGGAGCGCGTATGCCCCATCCACCGCCACGATCTGGTCGCACACCCGTGCGAACCCAGAGACCGCAGTTGAAAGCCACTGCGGAGCTTCGTCATACCACGAGATGATACCGACAATCTTCATCTGCTCAGATACCTCACGTGAGACTGGATTCCAGTCAAGCTCGCATCTCCCGTGATCGCGCGCATCACCTGCACCTGCGTAGTTACCTCTCCCCGGTAGATGCGCTCATCAATTGTCCACCCGGCACCCTCCCACAAGGAATCAAACTCTCCGATCGAGAGTTCAAGCGCATGAGTCGTGGTGGAGTACGTCCAGTCCTCCCCCTCTTCGGAGAGGGGAACATCAACGTAAGCGTACTCACACTGAATCGCCCTCATCAGATCCCTCAAGTGATCAAGGGTAAGGTGCTCCAGAGAATGAGAGGCTACAAAGGCATCAGCGTGAAAAGCACCGAAGATGTTCCACGACCAGTCATTCTCTGGAACAATACAGCGATACCTCTCATCTTGACAGACCTGATCAACCTGAGCAATCTCGTAGTTCACCCAGCACTCTAGGTCGAAGTTACGCAACATCTGTCCTGCAACCGCTCCGTCCCAGCCTCCGAGCTCAACTACTGACGTGACACGTTGATACTTCTCCAGAAACTTGGACATGAGGTCGAGAGAGCAGTAACCCTGGTCGGGGTACTCCGCGGCAATTCTGTCGTAGAGCTCGCGATGATCAGCGATGCTCGCCGTACCAGCGCGGTAGTTTGCCCGCCAGACGTCAAGTTCATCTGATGTGATCACAACGTCACCTTCTCGCCCTCGAGAACAACAGACGGAACAACACTGCCAACAAACGGAACCTCATCCGCAGGATTGTTAGTATGCTGCCACTCGGTGCGCCAGTGATAGCAGAACGCCTCTCTGACCGCAATGATCGGAACCTTGTGATCCTGAAGCCTACGGGAGAGATGGAAATCAGATGCATATCCAGACTCCTGCCCGTTCGTAAAGCAGCCAAACGGATACTTCCGCCACATCTCTCGGCTCATCCCCGTCAGACTCATGCCCGTGAACCACGTAGGGACAAGGGGTTCGGGCCAAGACACGACTTCCTTGAACGATCGAAAATCATATGCATCAGATGAAGGTTGCTTAGCCCGCAGAGGGCCGGATGTGACGTTGACTGTCCAATCAGAGTGGGTTCTCTGGCTGTAACCTGTAGCCACCGGAGCGCCTTCTTCTAGCACCTCTAGCACACCAGCAAGAGCGTGCTGCCTCACGATGGCGTCGTCGCTAACAACGACATATATGTCGTAGGGCGTGTCGCTGATTGCAGAATTGAAGACTCCATTGGCAAGCTCACCCTCTGTGTAGCCGGTCAGCCACAGCTTTGGAGTATCTAGCTCCGACACCGCTCCATGGAACTGTGCAAGATTGCGGGCATTCAGGATGACTAGGCAGTGGCTCACGGCTTCACCGCTTCCCGGCTGCGCATGGTGTCCGCAAGAAGAGCCGGAAGGAACCACCACTCCGGGTGAAGATTGACCTGCCAAACCCCCGTTATGATCCTAATCGGGCTACTCCGAAAGACTCCCCGGCTGTCCGCAATATACCGACCTGCCCAGGAGGCTAGCATTGCATGCCGGTATCCGGGAACCATCCTCCAGAGTGCGTCTTGCGGAGGAGCGTGAAAGCTAAGAGGAGGAGAATCACCAAGCTCAAGACCGAGCTCCTTTAGTTGCTCGTGCGCGCAAGACTCAATGTGTCCGATAGACACAGTTGCGTCACGCGGTAGACCGAGATCTACATGTATCCCGATACTATGACCGGCTGCAAGAATCGTCCCAACCGTGTCATTGAATCCAGGATCCCCAGGGCTGTACTCTTCCGCCCTGCTGCGCAGATAATAGACAGAGGATATCCCCAACTCAGACTCGAACATCGCCATCTTCCTAGCGCATCCCAGATCGTAGTCGACGTCATGCCGGAAGAAGTGATTGCCGCTGTTTAGAATCCACTCCAGATGCCTGAGGCTAAAGTCTGTACGGGGATCCTCTGCCGGAGTGGCACTCATCGCGCCGGCACCCCTTTCACAACCCGACCGTCCTCAACGTCCTTCACAACAACGGCACCCATTCCGACAAGGGCACCCTTGCCGACGGTGATGTGGTCCATGACGGAAGCGCACGGTGCGACGTGCGTGCGATCCCCGATGACAACAGTTCCCGCCAGCATACTCAGCGCGATGATAAGACAGTCCTCCCCGATGATGACATTGTGCGCAATGTGGCACAGATTGTCGATGCGCGTTCCCCTGCCGATCTGGGTGTGGCGGTGCTTGCCCCGATCGATACAGGTGTTGGCCCCGATATGCACATCGTCAGCGATCCGAACGCCGAACGGGTGCTTGATGTATTGCTGCGAGTCATCGGACATCCTCTCGTACCCAAAACCGGGCCCACCGATGACTGCCCCCGGGCCGACGTAGCAATCGTCGCCGATCACAACATCCGGCCCGATGTAGGCGAACGGTGAGATGATAGTTCTCTCCCCGATCGTAGCCTCCGTGTCGATGAATGAGAATGCTCCCCGAACTTTAGCAGGTGTTTGCGGCTCCGAAACACCTGCGTAGCTAGCCAACTCAGACCACTCTGGCTTCATGACTGTGTCTGTTGCACTGATCGTCAAACTTCTGCCCTCACTTTACTCATCGCCGTCTCTAGCTCTGCTAGCATCCGAGTCACATCAACAGCTTCGCGCCGGTGATGCGATGCCCTCTCGGGATTCTCACAGAGATAGTTGAATGTTTGAGCCTCAACCAACAAAGGCTCTGAGACGTTCTCCGTTAGGGCAACATCTCTATCGCCAATGAAGAACATCCTCTTCCTCTCCTCCGCCAACCAATCAAGCTCGAGAGACACCCCGATCTTGTGATCCGGGAACCAGAGATTGGCCGCGATCCTGTGAGTTGTACCATCACAACTCTCGACCTCCCAGTTCGTTCCCCACAGATCGATCATTGCAGCAACATCGTGAGGGCCAATTCCCCATAGAACCGAACCGTCAGACAGAGACGCCCTTACATTGCGTCTCACGAGGCTGGCAGTTTCACACTTATGATCGCCAGCGATACCAAAGCCATGCTGGTTGACAAGCATTCTAGCCTCAGCCTGGACTTCAGTGTACAACTGAAGGTGACCGACCATCAGGGCCACGCCAAGTTGCTCTGCCTCTTCAACGAGAACCGAAGCTTCGCTCACTGATGTCACAAACGGCTTCTCGCAAAGGACATGCAGCCCCCGGTTGAGTGCATCAAACACATCGTTGTAGTGCGTCCTGTTAGGAGTTGCGATCCAAACCGCATCGCATAGCTCATGAGCAAGAGATGCCTCTGACGTCACCTTGGTTCCCCAGGGTCCCCAAGTTTCGTGCGCAAGCACAGCCGCCTTGGGATCCTGATCAACGATAACCGAGAGCTCTCCGACACGAGCAATTGCTCGTGCGACGAACTTGCCCCAGTAGCCGTATCCGATCAGACCAATCTTCACCGGGTTTGGCTCCGCTTCTGCTGCCTCGTCCCGGCGCTCCCGCCGTAGTACGCCAGCTGACCCTTAGCTGCCAAGATCGCCCGGTTAGCCTGCTCGATCTCGACCTCTAGAAACGCTGCTTCCTTGACATCTCCGCGGGACTTGGCCTTCTCCAGACGACCCTGCTTGATATTGATTGCGTTCTCGTACCCCGCAATCTCGTGAGCCAGAGCCTTGATCTGGATTTGCGCTTCCTGCTTTGTAACCGCCATCCTTCTTCCTCCTTCTCCGTTGCCGTAGTTTCAGGATCGGGGAGGAGCCCCGCAAAGGAGCCCGTCCCCTCACCTCAAACTACTAGCTGCTCGGGAACGTTGGGGTCGTCAGACCCGCACCCGAGATCCGACACAGCGTCTTCGGCCGACGCCCACCCGCGAATGCGGAGAATGCGTACAGCTGGATGCGGACCTGCAGGGTGCCCGAGAGGACCTCCTGGAGAACACGCGTCCGGACCGGACCCTCTGCGAGCATGAGCTCCGTCATATTCATGACGAAGACATCATCCTCTTTCGAGCTCGCACCCTGTGCTGTCTGGATGTTGGCGTCTCGGACAACGCGGAGACCCGCGATGTTGCCGACGAAGCCGGCATCCTGCTCACCAGCTGCGAGGAACAGCTGTCCCTGCTGGAACAGGTTCCCGTTGCCGTCACGGTGGGAGGCCATCCAGGCCGCACGCCGCGAATGGATGAGCACGTGACTGGCGTCGTAGCCAGGAGCGTTAGTGGAGATCTCCGACTGCGCCTCGTAGATCTTCGCGAGGAGGTCATCGGCTCCACCAGACGAGAACGTGATGTTGTTCCCGCTGTCACTCACGCACACGGTCTTGATGCCGCGATGCATCTTCGTGCCGGTTCCGTACAGAAGCTGATAGTCGAGCTTCTGGTTGTACGACTTCTGGAGCTCCCGCATGATGATCGTGTCGATGGACGGGTCCGAGAACTCCAGCGTCTGGATGGACGTGTCGTTCTGACCGGCGATCGTCACCTTGCTGACCGAGTAGGTGTCGGTGTCGAGGTCGGTCTCGTTGACCGCGTCGCCCTCGTCCTCCTGCACCGCGACATCCGGAGCCGTCGTCACACGCGGGAAGTCCATCGTCTTGCCGACCGGCGAAAGCGGCACGCCGCCTCCGTTGGCGATGATGGCATCCGCGAAAGGACGGCCAGGAGTTGCGGTGTCGATCCACTGCCCGCCCAAGTACAGCGGCGGGATGAACGCTGCCGCGCCGGGATCTCCGGTCGTGACGTCGCGCGTCTCGGCGATGACCTGGCGACCGTGAAGCTCCAGACGCGTGAGTGCCTCGGCGTCCTTCTCGAGCTCTGCCTTGACGAGATCGCGGAAGTACGAGTTGCCCGAACGGGGCTCGTACACGAGGGACTCGCGGACGCTCATGCGAGCAGCCCGACGGACACCCGGCGAGAGAGCAACAACCTCTTCGCCCTCGTCCTCGTCCTCACCATCGCCACCCTCGGACTCCGAGAGCGGACGGATGGACCGGCGTGCCTTGGCGAGAGCAATCTGCCGCTCCCACGTTGCCTTGGCGCGGTCGGCGTCCTCCTTGAGCTTGTCGAACAGCGCCATCTGGAACTCGACCTCCTCCGGGCTTGCCTCGGAGAAGTCCGGAAGTGCCTGGATGCGGGAGTCCTGCTCGTCGAGTCGCTGAACGGCTCGCTCGTAGTTCTCCTTTGCTTCCCTTTCGAGCTTGGTCAAGTCGTGCTTCATTGCAGCATCTCCTTCGTTAGACGGACCTTGTCATCTCTCGCCCTCTGAGCAGCATCAGCAGAACGCTTCTTCAGAGCGGCGAGCCCATCCGCCTCGACCACCACATTGCCAGAGAACAACGGGGGCAGTGGTGCGTCGATGCTTGTTTCCGCGCCCACAGGATCTGTCTCAGCCTGTGCGACATCGGAGTTGCCCACAGGATCTGTCTCAGCCTGTGCGACAAAACCTAGGATCTCACGAACTTGATCCCTGGTTTCAAACTGATAAGTAACCACCACCCCAGTACCGGCTGACGTGGAGGTGGTCCCGGAAGACGGCATCGTTGAGATCGAGAAACTCGTCGACTCATCCATGATATGCTGCGGGAACGACCGCTCCTCAACAGGACGATCCTTCTCCTGCAGAACCTCGTCTAGCGTGGCGACGCGATCAGCCATACCGGCTGCCACCGCTTCTCGGGCTAGCATTGTGCGGCCCTGGCCAAAGTTAGCGAGCACGTCCTCTGCCGTCGTACCACGGTTTGCGGCTACGGCGGCCACGAAGTCCTCGTAGATCGAGTCGATCTGCCCCTGTAGGTGGGCCTGGGCCTCCTCAGAGAGAGGCTGGAACGGATTGCCGTCGACCTTGTGATCTCCCGCATAGACGAATGTTGTATTGATTCCCTTGCTAGCCATTTCCGCAGAGCGATCCTGGTGGGCTGCGTACACACCCACAGAGCCAACCTTCGCCGTCGGAGAGACTACGAGCTCGTCGGCTGCCGTCGCGATCCAATAGGCAGCGGAAGCCGCCATGTAGTTGGCCACAGCTGTGATAGGCTTGATACCGCGAGCGGCTGCAATCTCTGCCGCCATCTCGGGTACGCCGTCAACCGTCCCACCAGGAGAGTCGATATCCAGAACAATCGCCTGCACCGAAGGGTCGTTCAGAGCCTGCCGGAAGGCTGACTTGAACTCCTCAAGCGTACTGGCACCCGAGACATCAGACATTGCGCCGGCACGGGTCATAACCGGGCCCACGAGAGGAATCAGAGCTGTGCTCCCGGAAGAGAGGGGAGCAGCATCTCTCTTGATTCCGATCCGATCCTTGATCTCCTGGTCGGTCGGACGGTAGCCCATCGACCTCTCCTCCAGTATCGCCATGATCAGATTGAGGTATGGAGGGTGGATAGCCCACGCAGACTCCGCCACAACCTGGCGACAACGCTGGTAGGCACGCGGAGATAGCTCACCGGTCTGAACCTTGCTCTGCATGGGGACGCGGCCCCGAGCCTGAGCCCTGCTGAAATCCCGCATAGCGGCTGAGGTCTCAGCGTAGGCCGGAAACGTCACAACCGAAACGTCAAACAGGTCCGAGACCTTGATGACGTCGTGGCAGATCTCACCAGTGAGAGGATCCTCGTACCAGCGATCCTCGGCACCCCGGTCGTAGTCCATCTCGAACTGAAGAGACATCTGGTCGATGTCCCCTCTCTCCATGGACAGCTTCAGGTCTGTTGCGTAGGTCGTTCGAGCTACACGCGCCCAGACACGCAAAGCTGAGTCGGTCTCTTCCAACTCAAGCGTGCCCGACTTGGTACGTGCCAGAACTAGATTCTTGTCATGGTTCTTGAGGAACCGCACGTCATGCGGTCCAGAGAATACCTCTTCAAACGCTCCAGGGAGAAAGCGTTCCTTGAAGTTGCCCCTGGGAGTCCAGAGGGACTCCGACCAGCTGCCGAACACCGTGGCCGTGCCGACGAACGTGTACTCCTTGCCGTTACTAGAGTCACGCCACTCGACATCACGCAAGCGGAAGAACCTTCTCGAGTCTTCCTCATGCGTGGGGGCCAACGGCTCTATAAGTACGTCCGTCATCACCACTCCTGTCCGATGATCAGCGCCTCTGCTGATGTGGGCATCTTTCCATTCGATTGCTGCGTTTCCTGCCCTCCCTGGGCTGGTACTGCATTGGGTGCTGAGCCCGTAGGTGTCTCGAGCAACGTATCTCCGTCATCACGCGGAGGGAGATTCTCGTAATCGCGAATCTCGTTTGCCGTTGCCCAGCCACCTTGTCTAGCATCCTTGTATCCCCTCATCCTTGTTACAAAGTCTGCCCGCTCAAGAGCCGCAGTCATGAACTCACCTACAAGTCCCGTTCCACTATACAGATCAGGGTCAGAGGCGAATGCCCTCTCAATACGCTTGAGACGGGGAAGGACGTAGAACTTCAACATCTTAGCTGTCCAAGCGTTCTCGTCTCCGGTCTGGTTGCCGGCCTG
>Ga0315274_10010470_pt1 | contig 13358 bp, 10 predicted proteins | sample YL17G02_20_MG_FD_203700 | JGI IMG/M metagenome (GOLD analysis project Ga0315274, IMG submission 203700) | Sediment microbial communities from Yellowstone Lake, YNP, Wyoming, USA - YL17G02_20 | ecosystem: Environmental > Aquatic > Freshwater > Lake > Sediment | place: USA: Wyoming | collected...
AAGGCGTTGGAGGATTTGAGGGCCATGAGAACGAAATTGACGTAATAGAAATATGGAGAACCGTTTCTTGGCATGAGTAACCAAGAGGATTCAGACATGCGCAGCACTGTGAGAGTCGCGAAAGCGAGGTTACGACGACTGGTTTCGTCGGGAATGTGCGAAGCTGACAACGCTGAAAGGTACGCAGGGGAACTTAGGCGGTTCGGGAAGAAGCTGGAAGATGATACGCAATTCAAGTCCAAGGAGCATTTTTTCAAGGCGCTGGGCGATTCCACTCGTCTCAAGATGATAAAACTCCTCGCAGAGAGAGAAATGTGCGTCTGCGAGATAATGGTCGCACTGGAAATCACGCAGCCGACCGCATCGCATCACCTCAACATCCTCGAGCGCGAAGGGATGGCGAAGAAGCGCCGCCAAGGGAAGTGGGTTCTGTATCGACTGGCAACAACGAAGGTGTCTGCAGCAATCGATTCCATTGGTCTTTGAGCGCCCGGGCAAGTCCAACCTTCTTCCGGCGGGACGACTGCGCGGATTCGGCATCGTGGTTGAAGTGACCCGCCGCGTGCTCCGGAATACGTCCTATGAGTATAGTTATGCATACTGCTATTAGAATCCCCACATCCTCAGGATTTAGGATACCGGGAGGTTTGGAGCAGAATGAGTCCCGTTCAAGGTGAGCATGTCAGATGGAAGATCGCGGCGCTGGTCGGGGTCCTTCTTCTAGGTGGAATAATGCAAACGACCACGATGAGAGCGGCCGCAGACATCTCCGAGAGCTTCGAGACGGGCTTCGGAGGCTGGCAGGCGGGAATGAACTACGACCCCGCGTTCTTCGACGTCTCGAGGTCTGCCCTCTTCGCATTCAATGGAAGTTACTCTATGCGATTGCAGGCTCACGGCCTTCCGCAGCCAACGTATCCCGAAATGACGGTTTGGATTCAAAGATCTGTCCAAGTACCTCCCAACACGTTGATGAATGTTGGCATCACATTCTACCTCTACAATGATACTCTGAATTGGGGGCCGCCGCGGGTTGTGCTTGCGTATTTCGGCGATGCAGCGCCAATGGACTTCCCAGATTTTTCGATAATAGGGCAGACACAGCCTGACGCTGGCTGGGCGTATTTCACTTACCAAACCAGTCTCATCACCCCGGCAAACGGTCAGCTCTATGCAGCCATTGGATTCTATAATGAGTATTATGTTCCGCATCCGATGAGATGGTTCTTCTTCGACCTTGTGAACCTGACAGGAGTAAGCACCGACTTCACGCCGCCTGTCATCACGAACCTGCAGCCTCTCAATCAGACGATGATCAGCGACAGCACCCCGTTGATCGCCGCCAGCTACAGCGATGTATCAGGCATCGACACTTCGAAGGTCGTGCTGAAGGTCGATTCCAGCGATGTGACGATCTCCTCAACGGTGACGGCATCGGGCGTTTCCTACACGCCGTCAACGCCGATGGCCCAGGGGATACACAACGTCTACCTGGAAGTGAAAGACAACTCAGCGAATCACAATAGGGCCGTCGCGACTTGGTGGTTCATCGTCGACAGCATAGCGCCAGCCATCGTCAACCTCGCCCCCGCAAACCACTCCACCGTCGGCGGAACGACGCCGGCGATCGGCGCGGGCTACTCCGACACCAACGGCGTCAACACGAGCCTTGTCGTTCTGGAAGTGGACTCGATCGATGTCACAGCTTTCTCCACCGTGCAACTCACGAGCATAGATTACACTCCCGCCGCCCCCCTCTCTCAGGGCATTCACGATGTCCGCTTGTCGGTCGGCGACAACTCGAACCCGCCGAACATTGCGGTGGCCCTATGGCAGTTCACTGTTGACAGCTTGCCACCTTCGATAGTGAATCAGCGGCCGGCGAGCTTGTCCACGGTCAGCAACAACAAGCCGCAGATAGGCGCAGACTACAGCGACCCCTCGTCGATCGACACATCGAGCGTGAGACTCTTGGTCGACGGCGTCGACGTGACAACCTCGGCATTCGTCACGATTGGCTACACGACCTACACGCCGTCTGCACCGCTGATTGAGGGCGACCACACCGTCTGGACGCAGGTCAGGGACGACTCACCAGCACACAACCTCGGGGTCGCGTCGTGGCAGTTCACGGTCGACAGCCTCGCTCCGACGATCATCAATCTAAGGCCCGCCAACAACTCGGTGACGAATGACAACACCCCTCTGATAGCCGCCAGCTACCTGGACGATTCTGGGATAGCCACCGCCGCTGTCGTCCTGACGGTGGACTCGGTCAACGTCACAGCTTCATCCGTGGTGACGTCCAACGAGGTCACCTACACGCCGTCGACCCCTCTGATCGACGGACTGCATGACGTCCGAGTCTCCGTGAGGGACGCCTCTCCCAATCATCTCCTCGCTAGCAAGTCGTGGGCTTTCAGGATCGACACGACGCCGCCGACCACGACCTTCACCGCCCTATCTCCAAGCTACCTCGACACTGGCTCAAACAAGACCTACGTGAGCTCATCGACGCTGCTGCGCCTGACCGCGGCGGACGCTGGAGTCGGAGTGCAGTCGATTAAGTTCCTCTTCTATGCCTTCGGTGAGACACCGCCTTCTTACGGCAACTACGCGACGGAGTTCAGCATACCCTCCTCGAAGGCGGAAGGCCTGATCATTGTCAAGTTCAAGAGCGTCGACACCCTCGGGAACGAGGAGCCGGAGCAGACGGTCCAGCTCTACCTTGACAACACGCCTCCGACGGCCGATGCGGCGGGCTTTGGTGAGACTGCGATTACGTACCTCAACAATGCCCTCGCTCTAATCACGATTGATGCCATCGATGGCGGTTCCGGAGTGCAGACGGTCAGCTATGGCGTCGACGACAACACCTGTCCGCAATCATACACCACGGCGATCACCGCCAACGTGGCGGGCGAAGGGGAGCACAAGGTTTACTACAGGGCGATCGACAACGTCGGCAATGTCGCGTTGGTCAAGTTCGCCTGGATATTCCTGGACACGCAGGCGCCGACAGCGGAGGCGGGCGTCAACCAGAAGGTCAATCTCGGGTCCGATGTCGATTTCGACGGCACCGGTTCCAGCGACAACTCTGGCGGGAGCGGGATCGTCAACTACACCTGGTCATTCACCTACGAGGATGACATCGCGATTCTCTACGGATCCCAGCCGCAATTCAAGTTCGAGATCCGGGGAGACTACGAGGTCGTCCTCACCGTCATCGACCGGGTGGGCAACACGAACACGGACACCATGAGGGTGACCTTCAACGCGGGCACCGGTGCTGGGACGCCGTCGGGCGAGTTCCCACTATGGGTTCTGCTGCTGCTTGCGGCGATCGTCGTGGTTGCGCTACTCCTCCTGATCTTGATGATGAAAAGGCGGAAGAAGGATGAGGAGCCGAAGGCCGAAGAGCCCTCATCGAAGTGCGCATCCTGCGGACGACCGCTCAAACTCGGCGATGAGTTCTGTTCGAAGTGCGGGACTCCGGTGAAAGGGGAAGGGGATGCGCCAGAGGAATGATTGCCTGAGGTGATCGCGTGAGTTGCAGTGCTTGGATGAAAAAGCTTTCTTCGTTGAACTTGGCGCTTCTGATGATCATACTATCGCTCGGCGGTCTCGCGGTCACGCGGTCGTCGGGGTCCTCCGACCAAGGAAACGCGGTCAACGGCTGGGCGTCCGCTTCGAACGGCCTGACTGGACCGCCAGCGAGCCAGCACTCCGTCTGGTTCGGGGACATCAATAATGACGGGAAGCTAGACATCGCCACCGGCGGGTATGAGGGCGTCAGGGTCTGGCGGGGAGACGGCGCTGGCAATTGGGTGCTGAACTCCACGAATCTGCCTACGGGCTCGTACGATGGCGGGGTCTGCCTGGGCGACATCAACAACGATGGGAACCTTGACCTTGCGGCCGCCAACTACGACTACGGCTCCGCCGGGGTCACAGTTTGGCGGGGGAACGGCGCAGGCGTCTGGACGCTCGCGTCGACCGGTCTGCCCACGGTCAGGGGTCATACGGGAATCTTCTTCGGCAATGTGGACCACGATGGCAACCTCGACCTCGCGGTCACCAGCGATGTCTTCGAGTCGAATCCTGGCGGTATCCAGGTCTTCAGGGGGAACGGCGCGGGGCAGTGGACTCCCGCATCTACCGGCCTGCCGACCTCGGGGAAGTACTATGCCGTCTGGATGGGCGATGTCAACAACGACGGCAACGATGATCTGGCGGCATCGGGCCCGGGACTGCACGTCTGGCTGGGAAATGGCGCGGGGGTCTGGACGGAATCGTCGAACGGCCTGCCCTCCACGGATCAATGGAACAGTGTGACCCTCGGCGACATCAACCTCGACGGGAACATGGACATCGTGTCCGCGATGGACATGGGTGGGCACGGGATCAAGGCGTGGCTCGGCGACGGGAGCGGCAACTGGAGCCCGGTTTCGACGGGCCTTCCGACGACCGGCCTATTTTATGGCGTCGTTCTGGCCGACCTCGTCGGAGACAAGTATCCCGACATCCTGGCTGGCCAGTACAATGGCGGTGGCATCAAGATCTTCAGGGGGATCGACGGGAGCTCGTGGGCGGGCGACTCGGCTGGCATGCCCGCAGGAAAGGTAATCGGCGTTGCGGCGGGAGACATCAACAACGATGGCTACATGGACATCGGCGCAGTCGGCGAGAGCTTCGGCGTGCAGGTCTTCAAGAACACCGAGACCTCGCCGCTATTGACGGCGACGGTCAAGCAGCCGAATGGCGGGGAGAGCTGGGAGATCCTCACCCAGCACTACATCAACTGGACCGCGACTGGCGGCACACCGCCCTTGACCATCTCCATCGCGTACTCGGTGGCGGGCATACCCGGACCCTACTCGGTGATCGCGGCGGGCGAAGCGAACGACGGGTCATATCTCTGGACAGTGCCGAACTCGCCTTCAGACGTATGCTACGTCAGGGTCAACGTGACCGATTCGGCCTCTCGTCAGAACTGGGACAAGAGCAACAGCTCATTCACGATATTCCTGGCGGATCCCACGCCTCCCGCCATCAGCAACCTGCAACCGCCGAATCTCACAATCACGGGGGACGCAACGCCCGCCATCAGCGCAAGCTACAGCGACGCCTCCGGGATCGCCCTCGCGAGCGTGGCCCTCGAGGTCGACTCGGTGAATGTCACCTCCTCCGCGACTGTGACGCCGTCGGGGGTCACATACACGCCAGCCACGCCTCTCTCCGAAGGAACTCACAACGTCCATCTGGAGGTCAGGGACAACTACATCGCTCACAACCTCGCAACGGCCTCTTGGAGCTTCGTGGTCGACACGCTCTGGCCCACGGTCTCAAACCTTCAGCCCGCCAATCAGACGACGATAAGCAACAGCATGCCGCCGATAAGCGCCGGTTACAGTGACGCGTCCGGCATCGATCTGGGGAGCGTGGTGCTGAAAGTCGATTCGGTCGACGTGACTGGTTCCGCTTCCGTCCTGCCAGCATCAGTGAGATACGTCCCGGCGACGCCTCTGATTGACGGGAACCACGATATCTATCTGCAGGTCGGCGACAACTCGGTCCCGCAGAACAAGGCGAAAGTCACATGGTGGTTCACGATCGACACGACGATACCAGACACGACCCCGCCCACGATCACGAACCTTCTGCCGGTCAACCACTCGATAATAAGCGACAGCACTCCCGCCATTTCCGCGAGCTATAGCGACTCCTCCGGCGTGGATACGACCAGCCTGGTGCTGAAGCTCGACTCGGTCGATGTCACTTCATCCGCCACGGTCACCGCGTTCGACATTTCATACATGCCCGCTTCACTACTCTCGGATGCGATGCATTATGTCTCTCTCGTCCTAGAAGACCAATCGCTCAACCGCAACATGGCGGTGGCGACCTGGCAGTTCAAGGTCGACACGACCCCGCCGGTGGTCATGAGCATGGACCCCACAAACCAGACTACGATCACCGCGACGACCCCCGACGTCGTCGCCAGCTACGCCGACGCCTCTGGCATAGACATCGCGAGCGTCATGCTGAAGCTCGATTCGATTGATGTGACATCGTCGTCGGTGATATTCCTCAGCGATGTGACGTACACTCCTCCGTCGCCTTTGGCGTTCGGTCGTCATGACGTGTTCTTCTCGGTCAGGGACATCGCGGGGCCGCCGAACACCGCAATCAGGACATGGTGGTTCGTGATCGATAACGTCCCGCCGGCGATTTCCAACGTGCAGCCGACGGACCAGTACATCACCAGCATCAAGACACCGACGATAAGCGCCAACTACGACGACCCCTCCGGGATAGCTCTGGCGAGCGTCGCGATAACTCTGGATTCCGTGAACGTGACATCAGGGGCGAACGTGGCCCCCGACGGATTCACCTACCTCCCGCCATCGGCATTATCTGAGGGAATCCACAGCGTGTACCTCGAGGTAAGCGATGCATCGGGGCTCCACAACAAGAACACCTCCAGCTGGCAGTTCACAGTGGACAGCCTCCCGCCAGCGATGGTGGATCTCCGTCCCGCCAACCACACCATAATCACGACGAAGAGACCGGTAATCACCGCCAACTACAGCGACGCCTCCGGAGTCGACGTGCTCCGTACGGTCCTGAGACTCGATTCGACAGATGTTACATCCTCGGCATCGGTGACCGACTCTGGCTTCACCTTCGCATTGATGGCGGATCTCCCCGACGGCCTTCACTCCGTCTTGCTGTTCCTCCACGACAAATCGTATCCGTCGAACAACCGGGTGGTCCAGTGGGACTTCACGATTGACACGACGGCCCCGTATATAGTCCACACCCCTGTCACATCTGGGACAGCCGGACGGGACATCACGATCCGCGCTGACGTCACGGACCCGAGTGGACTGGGCTACGTGCACCTCTATTACAGGAAAACCGGAGCCCAGCAGTACATGGAAGTGGACATGGTCAAGGGCTCGGGGAACACTTTCAGCGCAGCAATCCCAGGTTCGGCGTTTGCCTCTGACGGGGTCCAGTACTACATCGAGGCGAACGACACAGTGGGAAACATTGGCAGGCGGCCCCAGTCCAACTGGCTCACCTCACCCTACAACATCGACATCGAAAGCATCCCACCGCCCGATAATCGCTTCTGGATGCCGGTGATTCTGATTGTTGCCTCACTGATATCAATCGGCGTCGCGGCTCTCCTCTATTTCTTGAAGCGCAAGAGGAAGAACGAGGAGGGTAAAGATGCGGAAGGAAACGAGTCCCAGGGACCGTGATTCCCCAAGCCCCATCCGTTTCCTCCATACGGTGCTGCCGATATCTATTTAAGCCCCGAATAGCTATAGAGTAGCTATAAAGTCGTCATCTTATGACGACAAAACGACTGTTGCTTGCCATGCCCAAGAAAGTCGCGGTTTCAAAGTTCGAGGTCTTCGGCGAAGAGATGATCGAGAAGGAGGTGAAGCCCAGCGGCAGTAGCGGCAGGGTCTACCTCCCGCCAAACTGGATAGGCAAGCACGTGAAGATAATCAGGCTCGAATGAGTGGTGGTCTCTTGTCCGTCAAGATACGGTTCATGCGTCTATCGGATGTCCCGGCGATCGTCAAGATACAGGAGGCCGTCACGAGACGGAAGGTCTCCAAGGACTTCGGCAAGAAGGTCAGGAGCTTCGTCAAGAAGGGCGGCGGGCTCTCCCTAGTCGCCGAGGTCGGCGGGGAAATCGCGGGCTACATCATCGGGGACATCAAGACGTGGGGGTTCGGAGTCGAGGAGAGCGGATGGATTGAGATGGTCGGCGTCCACCCGGGATCCATGGGTCACGGGGTCGGCAAGAAACTCGGCGGGGAGCTCCTGAAGAACTTCCGCGCTGAGGGAATCGGCTCCATCCACACGACGGCCCGGTGGGACTGGGGCGACATGCTCGCATTCTTCAAATCGCTCGGTTTCGAGCAGAGCGAGTTCATCAACCTGGAGAAGACTCTGAGGAGGTAGTCGGAAATGCTGGAGATGTACAAGGAATGGTTCGATGCGAGGCACGAGTACGCGAAGGAATGGAAGGAGAAGAACGGCGGGAAGGTCATGGGATACTTCTGCACCTACGCACCCGAGGAGATCATGTACGCGGCGGGGATACTGCCCGTCAGGATCCTCGGAAGCCACGAGCCGCAGGACGTCACCGAGCCGCACATCTTCGCGATGTTCTGCCCCTTCTGCAGGGACTGCCTGGCTCAGGGGCTGAAGGGGAGATACGACTACCTCGACGGCATCATGATCTCCCAGTCGTGCCTGCACATCAGGCAGGCGTTCACCAGCTGGAAGATGCACATCCCCACGCAGTACTCGTACTACCTGCCGATGCCGATGAAGGTCCAGAGCCCGAGGGCGCTGCCTTACCTGAGGGCCGAGCTCGAGAAGTTCAAGAAGTCCCTCGAGGAGTGGACCGGGAAGAGAATCACCGACGACGACCTGCGCGACGGCATCGAGCTGATGAACGAGAACAGGCGGCTGATGCGCCAGGTCTACGAGATGAGGAAGAAGGACAACCCGCCGATCACGGGGCTGGACTCCATGTACATGGTCGTCTCCAGCCAGATGACGCACAAGCAGGAGCACAGCAGGATCACGCGCGACGTCATCAACGAACTCGGAAAGAAGGAGAACGGCAGGAAGATTGGCGAGAGGCTGATGATCATCGGGAGCGAGGACGACGACTCCAAGTTCATACAGATGTGCGAGTCGGTCGGAGCGACGTTCGTGATCGACGACCACTGCACGGGCAGCAGGTACTTCTGGAACGAGGTGGAGCCTAACGGAGACCCGCTCACCGCCATAGCGAAGAGGTACATCGAGAGGCCACCGTGCCCCAGCAAGGACTGGGAGGAGCGCAGGCGCATACCGCACATCCTCCAGCTGGCAGCGGACTGGAAGGTGAAGGGCGCGGTGCTCATTCAGCAGAAGTTCTGCGACCCGCACGAGCTGGACACCCCCGCCATCAGGAAGGCGCTGGAGGGCAAGGGCATCAAGACGCTGTTCCTCGAGCTGGACGTCACCGTGCCGATCGGCCAGTTCAGGACGAGGGTGGAGGCGCTGCTCGAGATGCTCCAAGAGGAGGACCTTTTCTAGGAGGTTGAAAACATGGCCAACAAGTACCCGACAGAGCCGCTGAAGGTCTGGGACAAGGCGAAGAATCTGAGGCAGGAATATTACGACAATTTCATGCACGCAAGGGAGAAGGGAGCGCTCAGGTGGGCTGGCGGGGCATGGGCGTTCGATGCGGTGCCTTACGGCCTCGGCGACGACGTCTACCCGCTGACTGGCGAACCGTACGGAGCATCGACCGCATTCAACGGCGATTTCTCCCTGAAGTGCCTCGAGGCCACGGAGAACGCGGGCTACGCGAGAGACCTCTGCTCCTACATGCGCAACTACTGGGGCAGCATCCTGCTGGACAAGTTCACGTTCGGCGGGGAGTTCCCCAAGCCGGACTTCATGTGGCAGGCGCACATCTGCTGCAGCCACGCGAAGTGGTACCAGGTCGCCAGGGAGCTGGAGGGCGGCAAGATCCCGTACTACTGCGTGGATGTTGCGGTGGGCCCATACGACACCATGGACGACAACAAGGTCAACTACATCGTCGGGCAGCTGAGCGACGGCATCGACTGGCTGGAGAAGGTCACCGGCCGCACGTACGACGACAAGAAGCTCATCGAGGCGGTGAAGAACGAAACCACCGCCATGTCAACTTGGGCGGAGATATGCTCGCTCAACAAGAACATCCCCGCCCCGCTAGACGAGAAGACGATGTACTCTCTCTACGTCTTCGGCGTCCTGATGAAGAGCAACAGGAAGGTCGGCGAGCTGTACAAGGAGCTCCTCGCGGAGGTCAAGGACAGGGTGAAGCGGGGGATCGCCGCGGTCCCGAACGAGCAGTGCAGGGTCATGACCGACACGCAGCCCCCGTGGGCGTTCCTGGACGTCTTCAGGTACATGGAGAAGTTCGGCTGCGTCTCGGTCGGCTCGCTCTACACCTATGGGCTCACCGGCATGTGGGAGATCAAGCCCGACGGGCAGTGGGGGCCGAAGACGACACCGATGGCCAGGGGCGTCCCGATGAGGAACAGGGAGGAGGCGCTCAGGGCCCTGGTGGAGTGGAACCTGGCGAAGCCGGAGTGGCAGCACTTCTACGACCCATCTCTCAAGACAGACATGATGGTCAGGATCGCGAAGCAGTGGAAGCTGAACGGCGTCATCCTGCACTACAACAGGGGCTGCGAGGGCCTGAGCCTGGGCATCGCTGAGAACCGTCTCGGGATCATGAAGGCGGGTTTCCCCGTCATGACGTTCGAGGGGAACATGGGCGACGGGCGGGAGTTCGACAAGGCCAGGACGATGTCCAGGATTGACTCTTTCATGGAGACGTTAGGAATGAAGAAACTGGAGTCGTGAGAACGTGATCACTGCAGGCATAGACATCGGTGCGAAGACTGTGAAGGTCATAGTCCTGAAGGACGGGAAGATAGCGGGGAAGGCGGTTGATCTCGGCGGTTTCGACCAGAGGGGCACGTCTGACAGGCTCTTCAGGAAGGCGCTTGCCGAGGCCGGCGCTGACATCAAGGACGTGAAGATGATAGTGGCGACCGGCGCGGGCAAGGGCGAGTTCCCTCACGCGAACGAGCCGGTGACGGAGGTCACGGCGGACGCACGCGGGGCGAACGTCATCCATCCGAGGGGCCGCACGGTCATCAGCGTGGGGGCGGAGGAGGGGCGGGCGATCAAGACCGACGCGCAGGGCAGGGTCGTCGACTTCGCCGTCAACGAGAAGTGCGCGGCGGGGGCGGGCGCGTTCACTGAGTCAATGGCCAGGGCTCTCGAACTGAAGGTCGAGGACATGGGGGCGCTGTCCCTCCTATCGACCAACGCGGTCCCGATGAACGCACAATGTGCGGTGTTCGCAGAATCCGAGGTGGTCTCGCTTGTCCACGCGGGGACCTCGAAGCAGGACATCTCCAGGGCCATCCACGACGCGATCGCGAGCAGGATATCGTCGATGGCGAGAAGGATATCTGTCGAGAACGACGTGGTGCTCATCGGCGGCGTCGCGAAGAACAAGGGCTTCGTCGAGTCCTTGAAGAGGGACCTGGCCACCGAGGTCTTCGTGCCGCAGGACCCCGAGTTCGTCAGCGCGCTCGGTGCGGCTCACATCGCTTTCGAGAAGGCATCGAAACAGGGAGGCAGCTGAGATGGTCGAGTACTGGCGATGGAAGGAGTACAGGTGGACCGCGCCTGATGCCGACTGGAAGAACGCCAAGACAATCTCGTGCGGGATCGACGTCGGTTCGGTCAGCTCGCAGGCGGTCATCATGACGGACGGCAACCTGTACGCCTATAGCAACATGAGGACCGGCTCGAACAGCCCCGACAGCGCGAGGAGAGCGCTCGACTGGGCGCTGGAAGGGACCGGCCTGAAGCAGGAGAACATGCACTTCATCGTCGGCACGGGCTACGGCCGAATCAACATACCCTTCGCCAACAAGGCGATCACCGAGATCGCGTGCCACGCAAGGGGAGCCAACTTCATGTACGGCCCGACCGTGAGGACGGTCCTGGACATGGGCGGGCAGGACTGCAAGGCGATACGCTGCGACGAGAAGGGCAAGGTCACCGCATTCCTGATGAACGACAAGTGCGCCGCGGGGACCGGCCGAGGTATGGAGGTATTCGCGGACCTGCTGCAGGTCCACATCGAAGAGGTCGGCGATTTATCTTTCAAGGTCGACAAGGAGCCACCGCCCGTGAGCAGCACCTGCGTCGTCTTCGCGAAGTCGGAGGCTTCCGCGTTGCTCAGGAAGGGCGTGCCGAAGAACGAGGTCCTGGCGGCCTACTGCTCCGCGATGGCCCACCGCGTCTTCTCGCTGCTCGAGAGGCTCGGGGTCGAGAAGGACTTCGGCATCACCGGCGGGATATCGAAGAACAAGGGCGTCGTCGACAGGCTCACGAAGGAACTCGGCATCACATCTCTCACGCCGAGGTACGACCCGCAGGTTGCCGGAGGAGTCGGGGCCGCGCTGTTCGCCAAGTCCCTCGTGGAGAAGCAGAGGGCCGGGTAGGTGCCCCGATGAAGGCGAACTACGGCTACAAGGACGGCTCCGGCGAGTTCTTCATCACGATAGACACGGACAAGTGCAACAGCTGCGGGGACTGCGCGAAGGTCTGCCCGCCGAAGGTCATCGTCATGATCACGAACGACTACGACGAGGTCGTGCCTGCGGTGGCAGAGGAGCACAGGAAGAAGATCAAATACGACTGCGCCCCGTGCAAGCCGATGTCCGGGCCAAGGAACCTCCCCTGTGTCGTCGCCTGCAAGCCCACCGCAATCGTGCACTCATGGTAATCCGCAAACCGGAAAAGGCGTCAGTCTCGTGGATGGCGGGTAAAGGATGATCTCCCTATCGGTCGACGGAAAGAGAGTCGAGGTCGCGCCGGGGGCGACAGTCCTCGATGCCGCCAGGGCCGCGGGAGTCTACGTTCCGACATTATGTTCTCACCCGGACCTCCCGCCATCGAAAGGCAAGGTCGCAGCCGCCTTTGTCTACCGAGGCAACACGAAGGTAGAACGCCCGCCGAGTGCGGTAGGGAAGGAATTCGAAGGATGCAAGCTTTGCCTGGTCGAAGTCCAGGGGAAGCCCGACCTCGTCACAGCGTGCAACACCGTCGCCGAGGCGGGGATGGTCATCCTCACCGAAAATCCGAGGATCAGCGAGGCGAGGCAGAGGAACCTCGCGCCGATACTTGCGAAGCACCCTCACGCGTGCCTCACCTGCGCGCAAAGAGAGGGGTGCAGCAGAACCCAGTGCTCCTCGAACGTCCCGGTCGACGAAAGGTGCTGCCCGAAGCTGGGCAACTGCGAGCTGCAGCGCGTTGCTGACTACATCGGCATCAGAGGAGACACCCCAAGGTTCGTCCCGCGAAAGATGCCCCGCGCAGACAGTGATCCTCTCTTCATACGAGACCCCAATCTATGCATCTCGTGCACGAGGTGCGTCAGGGCGTGCGAGGACCTGCGAGACGTGAGGGCGATTGCATTCACATTCGACGGGAACGAGTTTGTCGTCGGGACGGCTGTGGGCCCCACCTTGGCCGAGTCAGCCTGCAGGTTCTGCGGCGCGTGCGTGGAGGTCTGCCCGACCGGTGCGTTGGTTGATAGAGATCTGAAACTGGCGGACAAGGAGAAAGAGCTCGTGCCGTGTAGGTACGCATGCCCCGCCGGCATGGACGTGCCGAAGATCATGAGGCTCGTGGCGGCAGGGAAGTTCGGAGAAGCCTCTGCAGTCGTGCGCGAGAAAGCGCCATTCCCTCAGAGGCTT
>Ga0315274_10010471_pt1 | contig 13356 bp, 13 predicted proteins | sample YL17G02_20_MG_FD_203700 | JGI IMG/M metagenome (GOLD analysis project Ga0315274, IMG submission 203700) | Sediment microbial communities from Yellowstone Lake, YNP, Wyoming, USA - YL17G02_20 | ecosystem: Environmental > Aquatic > Freshwater > Lake > Sediment | place: USA: Wyoming | collected...
AGTCATAGATTTCTCAGATAAAAATAATTTTATTTTCCTGGTTTATTATACTATAATCCAGCCAGATGTAAAATAAGCCGAAACAGATATTTATGTTAATAAACTGGGGAAATACTGGGGATTTGACTCCGTTACAATCTCAGTGATTTGTGAAGTTATAGATTTTCACTGAGATAAAGCCGACTTTCGTCTCTTGGGGACAGTATTACATTTTTTTTCATTAAGACTCTAACGGGGTTTGACTTTATTATTTTTTTTAATAAAATAGAAGATAATATGTCAATTACATACAAACCAAAAAAAAGAAAAAGAAAAAAAACACACGGTTTTCGTAAAAGACAAAGAACTAAAGGTGGCAGAAAAACATTGACGAGAAGAAGAAAAAAAGGAAGGTGGAGATTAACAGTTTAATAATGTCGCTAGCGAGGAAAGATTAAAACATGTTACCAAAAGAGAACCGACTTAAAAAAAAGAAAGATTTTGAAAAAGTTTTTAGAGAGGGGCAAGGATTTAAAGAAGATTTTTTATTTTTAAAAGTAGTAAAAAATAATTTGAAACTTAACCGATTTGGTCTTTTGGTCGGGAAAAATTTTTCCAACAAAGCAACACTGCGAAATAAATTCAGAAGGAAATTGAGCGAAATAATAAGATTAAAAATGCCAAAATTTAAAAAAAATTTCGATGCGATTTTAATAATAATTCCGGGATTGGAAACTGAAGATTTTTGGGAAATAGAGGAATCAGTAAATAGACTTTTTTCAAAGGCAAAATTATTTTGAGATTTAAAATGAAACAATCTATTTTAAACATAGCCAAATTTTATCAAATAATTATTTCACCCGTTTTGGGTAAAAATTGCCGCTTTTATCCAAGTTGCTCAGAGTATACTTATTTAACGATTGAAAAATATGGGATAAAAAAGGGACTATGGCTTGGGATAAAAAGAATTTTAAAATGTAATCAGTGGTTTCAAGGAGGAGTAGATTTACCCTAATTAAATAATTGTGAAACAAATTTAATAGGGTGAACCTTAAAAACAATGGAATTACTTCAAAACGCTTTCAATATAATTTTATATAAACCATTATTTAATGCTTTAGTTTTGCTTTATCAATATTTTCCCGGTCATGATTTTGGGATAGCGGTAATTATTCTAACAATTATTATTAGATTAATCCTCTACCCCTTGATGGTCCAATCAATAAGATCTCAGAAGGTCGTAAGCGAGCTCCAGCCAAAAATTCAAGAAATCCAATTAAAATATAAAAACGACAAGGAAAAACTGGCAAAGGCTACGATGGAGCTTTACCAAAAAGAGAAGATTAATCCTTTCGGAGGGTGTTTGCCTCTTTTAATCCAGCTTCCAATTTTAATTGCTCTTTATCAAGTATTTTGGAAAGGGCTTCAACCAGGGGCAATGGTTAATCTTTATAGTTTTGTTCCCTCGCCGGGAACAATAAATCCCAGCTTTTTGGGGATAATAAACCTTTCTAAATCATTTATTGTAAAAAGTCTGGATACAGGGGGAATAATAGAATATTATTGGCCGGTTCTTTTTTTAGCAATTTTAACTGGGATTGCTCAGTTTATCCAAACAAAAATGATTACTCCCAAAATAAAGCCTCAAGAAACGAAAACCTCTGATTCCTCACAAATGATTCAAAAAATGCTTCAAAAACAAATGATTTATATGCTTCCAGTCTTTACAATTTACATTGTTTCCATAATGCCCGCTGCTATTGGTCTTTATTGGATGGTAACAGTTTTGTTTTCGATAATTCAACAGTATTTAATTTATTCAAAAAGATCCGATGTTAAACTATAACGATATCCAAAAAATTAAAAAAGAAACTGAGGAATTTTTTAAAAAAATGGACATTGAGGTAGAGCTTGATTTTTTACCCCAAAGGGAAGAGACCTTTCCTATCAATTTAAAAACTGCCGAACCCCAAATCCTAATTGGAGAAGGGGGCCAAACCTTAGTTGAGATTCAGCATCTCTTAAAGGCGATTTTAAAAAGAAAAATCGCCACCGCGGGCGAGCCTTTTTATATCGACTTAGACATTAATAATTATAAAAAGAAAAAAAACGAATATTTAAAAGAGTTAGCGCGTTCTACGGCTGATGAAGTAGCTCTAATAAAAAAAGAAAGGGCTCTTATTCCGATGTCCTCCTATGAAAGAAGAATAATTCACTTAGAGCTGGCTGATAGGCCAGACATTACAACCGAGAGCATTGGAGATGAGCCCGAAAGAAGAGTTGTTATTAAGCCTTATCCCTGAGTTTCTTTTGCCATTTTTATTTTTTGTACTTCCTCGGGGGCTGTTGTAATAATTTGGTCTTCGGTATAGGAAGCCACCACTCTGATGGCGACATGTTTTTGACCGGCAAAAAAGATTCCTTCCCCGACGGCCGCCTCCAGAAGTATTAATTTTTCTTCTTCGGTTAAATTAAAGGTCTTCTGGACGATATCAATGGTGGCTGGCGACTGTTTCATTAATAGCTGCAAAGAAGAATTGGTAATAATTGGTTGGCCGTAAGCTGATTTCATAAAATCACCGACGTCCTGGGTAATTGTCGTTACTCCGAGCCAGTACTTTCTGGCTCTTTTTGCTACTCCGAACAAAAAGGAAGCACCATCTTCTGTTTGCATTAACCACCAGGCCTCATCAACAACCAGAATTCTCTTTTTAAGCTCAGAGCGGACCTTGTTCCAGATGTATCTCATAACGATGAACATCGCCATGGGGCGCAGTTCGTCTTCCATATCTCTTATGCCAAAAATGACCAGGGGTTTGTCCGTTGAAATATTGGTCGGTTGGTTGAAAAATGGGGCGTAGGTTCCTTTTGTAAATTTTCTTAATCTGTTAACCAGGCTTCCAGTTCCTTCCATTCCCTCTAAAACCGCCTCAAGGTCTTCCATTAAAGGAATTCTATTTTTCCAAGTCAAAGGGTCGGTTTCTGGAGTAATATCTTTTGCCGCATAGGTCTCGGCTAAAGCCCTGTCCAAAATGGCATCTTCCTCGGCGGTCAAGCCGCCCAACATGATTCGTAAAAGGCCGACAAGGTTAATAATATTAGAACGAAGGACGTCCTCCGGTCTTTCATCTTCCCGGGGAGTTGCCAGGTCGAAAGGATTTATATGATTTGGTGAAGATAAAGAAATATTAAAGAATGAGCCCCCCACGGCGTCAGATAAAAACTGATACTCGTTTTCCGGGTCTAAAATAATAACGTCTGTTCCCAACATTAAGGAACGTAAAACCTCTAATTTCACGGCATATGATTTTCCAGAACCGGCTTTGGCAAAAACCACAGAGTTGGCATTTTCCAAACTGAAGCGGTCAAATAAAATTAATGAATTATTATGTCTGTTTATTCCATATAAAATTCCTTCATTGGAACTTAAATCAAAAGAAACAAAAGGAAAAACGCTAGCCAGAGGTTCGGTGTTCATTGAGGTGTAGTTCTGGATTTTATCCAGGCCCAAGGGGGAAGTGGTTAAAAACCCTTCTTTTTGTTGGTAAAGAGCCGGTTTTATATAAATTAATCTAGATTCAAGAATTGACCTCAAACTGTTCTCGATTTCTCTTAATTGTTGTTCGTTGTCAGCATAAACCGTTAAGTAGAGACCGAGTTTAAACATTCTTTCTTGAGCAGTTTGGAGCCTGTCTCTCAGGGCTTCTAAATCCTGATAAGCAGTCTCCAGGGCCGGATCGCGGATCAGTCCTTTTTCTCCTCTTGAAGTCATCTCTGCCTGGACCTCGGTTACTCTTTTTACAAGTTGTTTTAAAATCGTTCCGGTTTCAATCGGGTTGATGAAAAAAGAAATATCCAGGGGGACGTCGAGGTTGATTACTGGAGCAAGCCAGGCTGCGCTTAAATATCTCGGATAAGAAAAAAGGTAAAAACTTTTAACATATCTTTCTCCCAGTCTCAGATAGTTCGGTTTGCTCTCAATTGAAGGCGGCGCAATGATATCGGTTGCTTTAATTGCCTCAGCTTCGAAAATTTTTTCCGGTATTTCTGCCCCCCTTTTTTTAAAAATTGGTATTTTCATAGTTCGACAAGCTCACTATGACCCTGAGTTTATCGAAGGGTCATGTGGTTAATTCTGGCGGGATTTCTGGGTAATAACCAACCTCAGCTTCTTGCGGATGATAAAGTCCCCAGAAAAGCTCGATTAACTCCAGGGTTGTTAAAGGAATCGCCTGGAGGCCGCATCTTCTTAAACCCATGGCTAAAAATTCCATTCTTTGCCAAAGTTGGGTTTTGCATCTTTGGAATTCATCTTCGGTTAAGGCAGGAACCCCGGGTTTTTTTAAAAAAGCAGAAGGAGGTGTGCCCTGGGATTCAAGGAGGGTAAAGGGGATAACAATAAAAAAGGTTTTTGTCATAATAACCCCCTCTTTGATTATGCTTTCAATAAATTCCCGATAGCTGGTAGTTTGGATTTTCAGCAATTCATTTTCCTGGCCTTTCTCTAAATCTTTTAACTTTTCAATGTAGCCGGTGATATTTAATCTTCGGGATTGGACTAAAATCTGGCAGGGAAAATCGAGAGAATTTAAAAAACTTTGGAACTGATAAATTGTGGCATTTTGTTCGTCGTCAGATTTTAAGGCAAAATTTAAAGAAGAAACCATCAAAACTCCTCTTAAGGCTTTGTTTTTTAATAAAATCACCCCTTCTCTAATCTGGTCAATTTCCAATAATTCTTGAGTGGTTTTTTTTGGCATAAATTAAATTATTTATTTCCCGTTTCAATTTGAGTTGATAATTTTTTAAGACGACTCTTCTCGGCAAATTTTAATGTTGGAGTTGGTTCAGTTTCAACTTCAGCTTTTTTTTCAGCTCTTCTGATAAATTTTGGCGGGAGATCTTTTTTTCTCCAGAGATAAATTTTAGGTGCGGTTAAAAAAACAATGAAGTTTTTTAAAATAGTAGGAAGCCCTTGCCCTCCAACCTTCAAAAGGGCCAGGGCAAGCGCCGCGGTTATTATAATTGTTGCCAAGATTAAAAAATACAAAAGATGGGTTTTTCCAAAGGTGAAATAAAAGACAAAACAGATAGCGGCAGCTATACCCATAATAATTAATTGTCGGAAAGTAAAAATCCAGACTATTTTCGTTTCTACTTCAAATTGAGGAACGGTAAACTGTGGCATATTATTCTATTGTTTCGCGATAGACATCTTTGCCCGAAGGAGCGGATGGTTTTTCTTCTGTGCGATAAATATCTTTATCCGAAGGAGTGGGTGATTTTTCTTCAGGCGGTGGGGTGGTTTTGGTTGGATTTGCCGGCGGTGCAATTTCTACTTTATATAACTCTTCCAAATTGGTTTTTACTGAATAGAAGATAAACCGACTGATATTTTGAGCCACTTTTTTTGCTATATCTGGTTCTAATTTAATTTCTGTTTCCAATGTTTTTTGAAATTCTTCTGGCGGCAAAACTCCAATTAAAACCCGACCGACATATTTAGCGATTTCCGAAACTCGCTCATCTTCAATTCCGTTTCGAGAGCAAATATTAAAAATATTATCGGCTGTCGTTTCGGAAAAAACCGCTTCCTTTAATTCTTCAGGAAGTTTTTCATAAAGTTTCCAAAATTCTTCTTTAGTGTATTCTTTTGCCATACTTTTAAATTATTTTATATCTTTTTTTATTCCCCTTTCCTCCATTTTCTTGCTATTCTTTTTGCTTCATCATCTATATCATCTGTTTTACCTTCCCGTTCTCCTTTTTCCGTCTCGCTAATCGTTTTTCTTATTTTAATACGTTCCCAGTTTCCTGGAGGTCTAAAACCAGCATCTTGAGCTGCATTTCCAGAAAGGTACAAAGCCGCCCTTTTGTTTTTACGAATAAATTCTTCCGGTTCCGTTTCTCCAACTACTTTCATATAATCATCGACAAATACTCTGCCAAATTCATCAGCTGCTCGGCTGATTTGGGATCCACCCCAAAAATTCTGAACTGCATCCATTGCTTCAGGGCTTTTCCAAAAGTCTTCAGCGAAGTTTTTTATTTCGTTTCCCTTTGATTCTTCAATTAATTTTTGTAAGGCCGTTTCGTAATGTTTAGCTTCCCATTCTTTCTTTTCCTTGTCTGTCAAATCACCCTTTTCTTTAAAGCCCATTCTTTTCATTAAATCTGGATAATTCTTTAGATTTTCTTCAGTGACAAATGATCTGGCAATTATTTTGGCATTTTTAGTCGCTCCCGCTCTATTTGCCGCTGCACCCATTCTAATTCCTCTTTCAACCGGTATTTCTCTGTTGACTTCCTTCTTAAATGCATCTCCTTTTTCTATTGCTAAGCTTGTTAAAGCAGCGGCTAAGGTGTCTTGCCCCGATCTTAAGGTGCTATTTATTTTAGATACTAGAAGGGCCGGATCTAATATTTTTTCCGCTGATGCTATTTCATGGACCTCTCTGCTCAGTGCTACTTGTTCGGGAGTGGTACCAACTGTTTTATATGCCCATCTAAGCGGTTTAGCAAGAATTCCTCCAAACTTTTCTCTAGTAGTCAACATTCTTTTTTCTTCTTTAGCTTTTTTTTCTGTTTCCTTCTGTCTTACTGCCGCATCTTCAGCTGCTTTCAGGGCTACTCCACTCGTTGGTTTTAACCCCCTCGTCCATATCATTCCGCCAACCGCTTTACTTTGTTCAATTAAAAATTCAGCAAACTCAGGCATAAATTTTTTTCTTAAGAGATAAACGATGACCAACAAATAAATAAACAAGAAAAAGTAATAGAAAAACCAACCAGGAACCGGTAAAAGTCCACCTATCCAGACAAACGACGGCGTTTCAATAGAGGGGATGGTTTTTAACCCCAGAGCAATAAGGAAAAGAATAACTACTCCAAAAAACATCCAATCCAAGAGCCATTTTAACCATTGATCCCAAAACTTTTTTGTTTGGGGTAAAACCCAACAAACAACGGCTAATGGAGATAAAACTGCAAAAATCCAGATAATAAAAATTCTGACGCTAAAAAGAAAAAACAGAAGGATGAAAAGAAAAGAAAATAAGAAAGCAATAACCATCTGCATAATCCAGGTAGGAATAAAAAACAAGCTACCAGTTAGCCAGGCTATTAATACTCCAAATTGAACCCAGGGAGCAGCAGGAGGAATCATCAGTGGAGCAGTTAAGACTAAGATACTTCCGGCTATGGCGGTAATCACCCCTTTTATTCCTCCAGCAAAAGTTTTAAAACTTTCCCAGACAAAATTTGGCCCCACCATATTCAAGATGTAGATATACAAAATATTTGAGATATCAAAAATGGCCTTGACAAAAACCAGACTGAAATTTACCAATAAGGCGACTATAATTAATTTAACAAAAACCTGTTTTGCTCTAAAAGTTTCTATTTTTAAAATGTAGGCAAAAGCAATCATTAAAAGGATTAAGATGATGCCCATATTTACCAATCCGGAGACAAATGTCCAGCCACTGGTGACAAAATTGTTACTGAGCGATATCAACTCAGGGTTTGTTAAGGGGAGCCTTATGACCCAAGCGAGAAGAGAACCTGAAGTAACAAAAGCAATAAGACCACCGACATAAAGGATAAATACTTTAACCCAGTTATTCATTGGAACACCGGTAAATTCTTCTACAGCGCTTAATTGGGATTCAAATAAATCCATAATTCCAAAGATATCAGCCGAGGCGAAACTCGGAAGGAGCAAAAAAGTTATTACAAGCGGGATAATGAAAAATTTTATTTTATTTTCCATAAAAATAATAATTTACCAAGAAGATTGTGTTGGTTTTGCACATCCTATTGAAATATCAGTATAATCAACAATTCTTTTTTCGCACCCTGGGACTATAGATTCCATTTGACCACAAGTTTTCCAAAACGCAGCCCATGATGGTTCATGGAATACCTGCAAATAGCATTTGCAGCCAAAATAACCGTTCTTTTGTGCGTCCTCTGAGCAGCAATCCACTTTTCCTTCTGCATCTGTTGTCGGACTAGCATTGGGAGCAAATTCCATAACATCTGTTAGTTCCGCATAAACTTTTACAGATTCAGGAGGAAAAGATAGTATTTCTCTTCCGCCTCCTGGTATCCAATTGCCCGCCAACACCCCTGTATGATTTAATAGTATATCATCAGAATTGCCTTCATATCCAGGAGAATCAAATACCTTTGCCTTCGTACATGCCACTTCCTTCTTCTTTTTTATTTCACATATTCCTTCTTTACACGGCGGAGTTGCAGAAATACAACCGGTGGTAGTAGCACATTCATTTGGACAAGGATCAGAACATTGATATTCATATTCTGTAGAAGGAGGACAATCTGTTATTGTGTCACACTCGAGTTGGCCTATTTCCATTAAATTAGTGGGGGGTAAACGAAAGGTTGTTAATTCAGGATTAATAGTATTTAAAATTAACCAGGAGCCCAAAAGCAGGGCCAATCCGCCAATCGCCCAAACAGCCCTATCTTTAGCCTCATTCATTTTAGCCGGATTGCCAACTGAAGTTAAATATAGAAAACCAGCAATTACCAAGGAAATAAAAGCAGCTAATCCTCCCAAACTAATTCCCCATTCATAAAAATATTTGACTAATATCGGTAAAGGAGTGGATATTGTTAATTCAATTTGGGTACCTGGTGATGGCGGCCAATCTAATTCAAGACGAGTCGCTGGATCCATAGCTAAAACCCGAAATGCAATTAAAAGAATTCCTAAAAAAACGAAAAAGAAAATTTCTTTATTTTTAATAAATTTTTTCATATTTAAATTATTATATCATATCAGAAACAAACAAATCAAACTAATCAAGAATACTTTTTAAAACGTTCTTTCGTCCCCAATTTATTTTTTAAAGCTTTTTAATTCCTTTTTTTTCTAAACTTTTGTTAGCCTCCCTTTAGAAATTAAATCGTTTCAATGGAATTTAAAATTTCCTCAGCTTCCATTTCAAATTCTGACCAGAACCTTTCCAAAGAGAAAATCGAAATTAAATATACCCTTTCTTTTCCCAAAATTATTTTTTCTTTTGAAATATAATTTCCCTCCTCCTTTTTATATCTCGCCTTAAGATACGCCTCTTTATTTTTAATTTCCAAATTTAAAATTTTCATTTCGCCGCCTTTTTCTTTTGTTTCTTTTTCTATTTCCTCAACTATTTCCTTTATATCATTTTTCCAACCCAATTCCTGAACAACCAATGAGGCGAAAGCGGCCCTTTCCATTTTAAACTTGGCGGCAAAGAATAAAGTTTTTGCCCCAGCGCTTATTACTTCCTGCCAACTTTCCGTTGGCATTTCCATCCAATCAGAAGAATATTTAAGCTTCAATTCTCCATCCGGGTCCACAAATTCTTTCATTTCTTTTTCCTCTGGGAGAAATGATTCGGAGTTTGGGATTTCAACCTCTGGTATTTTAATTTTTTGAAGAGATTCACCCAAATTTTTAAAGCGCCAAGAAGTAAAAAAACCGAGAAGAAGAATTGAGAAAACCATTAAAATGAGAAATTTATCAATTTTCATATTTAAAATTTAATCTGCCACCAAGGGCCAAGTTTAAAGCCTACAATCGCTAAAAATAAACTTACAATTATCCAGGCAAAAAGAATAATTCCATAACCAATTCCAGCTGCATTCCAGATTAACTTTATCTGAGAAATTGTTTCGGGTGCTCCCATCGAGATATAGAAAAGTATACCGCTTAATACTATTAATAGTATTAGAATGATTATCCCCAATCGCAATAGTAGAAAATCCAAAATAATTTTAAGTATTAAGAAAAGGTGTTTGATTTGACAAGCCTCTCTTTCGTTCCAGGCAGTTTTTGGGTTATCGTATGTTCTGCCGCAAGGAACGATTCCTACTCCTCCTGGTACTTCTTTTTGAGACAGAGTGAAGCTCCAGAGAGGGCTCCAGTCTCCTGTTTCTTGGCAGTCTTTGTCCAAACAGGCCTGGACTTGCCATTGATAATCTCCTAAACAACTTAAGGAAACATTGTCTGAGTTATTAATGATAATCTTTTCTGCTACTGTTCCAGGAGGACAATCATTGACTTCTTCGGGAGATTTTACGACATAATTTATTGTGTATTTGTAATATCTTGTATAAGCAGTAGGGGTCCAGGAAAATATTTCCGGCATTTCATAGGTAAAAACTTCTTTATTTTCTTCTGGTGATAAAGGATTTGAAGGCGTGGAAAGCTTAAAAGTTGTAAGGTTTTTAGACACACTCCATGTCCCACAACAGGATTGATCTTTTACACAATCCTCTTCTTTTCCTCTGGCACAAGTTTTTACCTGCCAGGAATAATTTTTTTCTTGGTGTAAATCAGGATAATTAAGAGAAAGCCCTGGCTCAATGATAGCTTCTTCTAAATCTAGGCCGTCTCCTTGGATTTTAAAGACAAAAGATTTGGCTCCGGGAACTTTTTCCCATTCAAACGTTATTGGAATTGGAATATCCGCCCCCTCTGGTTTCATTGATTCTGGTTTTGGCGGTCTGCCAGTAGTCCAAAAGAAAGATTCTGCCCAGACATTTTCACAATCTTTACCAATTAGATCCCAACAGGGCTTCACTCTCCAGGAGTATTTTTTTGTAAGCTGAAGAGGAGGCATATCAAGAGTAAAACTGGGGGAAGGAGTCGTTCCTGTAGCTATTTTTTTTCCCCCGCTATCATATACTTCATAATAAAAAGAAGCAGCTCCAAGGCTTCCTGCCCATCTAAAAACGATAGGTATTCCAACTGGGTTTTCTCCCGAAGGATCATTTGGTGGATAAATTAGTGAAACCGTCCCTAATGTTCCTGTAATTTGGAATCTCCACCTCTGACTATAGTCTGTACAATCCATCCCCGTGTCCTTGCAGGCTGCCACCTCCCAAGCATAACTAGTATCTTTTGTAAATATACCTTTTTCTTCATTTGGAAATTCAGAAGCAGGAGGCTCGGGTAAACCAATCTCTGGGACTACGAGATCAGGAATACATCCTTCACCACGCTTTAACAAAGGATGACAAACATCTTCCCCTTTTCGAGTTTCATAAAAAAGGAGCCTATAAGATTTAGGTCCGTTAGCCCAGTCATATTTAAAATCAGATTCGCACCATTCGAGAGTCAAATTGAGTGGGACGTTTACTGCTCCTCCTGAACCTGCCCAGTCAGGGTCATAAGGGATTTTTGGTTCGGGAGCCGAACTGGTTTTGAATTGTTTCACACTTGGCGGCCCGCAATTTGTTCCATCCTCGTTACAGCAAGCCCAAACTGTCCAGTTGTAAATCCGATTTGATTTGAAAAAACAAGGGCAGGGGGCAAAAAATTCTGAAGTCCCTAAAACGGCTGTATAGCTGTCTATATCAGAAACATCATCGCAACTTCTTAAATCTCCTGTTCCTGTTCCTGTTATTGTAATTTTGTAGGACTGAACAAACTCGTCTGGCTTATAACATTCTTTTTCTGGCGGACACTTTTCCTCACATTCTTCCTCTTCCAGTAGGTTTTGACAATGTTCTTCTGTTTCACTTCTTAGACAAGCCGACCATTCGTCCATCCATTCTCCCATACAAAAGTAAGCATCAGGATGTGTCTCTTTATATACTTCAAAAGCAGCATCAACCACCTCCCAGCATGGATCTACATATTCACTTTGACATGCGGCGTATTTTTGTATAGCAGACCCTCCGCCACCACCGCTCCATCCTGCCCAAAATCCCGGAACATCGCTCCAATCCAATTTTACCGGTAATTTTGCTGGCGAATCTGCTATTTTTGAAGAATCAGGAGTTTGATATTCTTGAAGATTTTCTGGCGCTTCTATACATTCGCCACTGCAATAAAATCCTGGCACATTTGAGTCGCACTTTTGCCATTCAAAACCCTCTCTTGTGTCCACCCAGCTAGTATAGCTATTGCCGCAGCCTGTTTCATGTATTCTTTCTTGCAGTCGGCCATCACAGTTTTTAGTGCATTGGTATTCACGATTGTAAGAAATAGAACATATCGTTTTACTTTCGCAGTGACAGTCTACATTACCCTCTTCATCTGGTGGGTCACATTCCTGCCACCTGTTTCTAGTTTTTTCCCAGCTAGTACAGCCCCCACCACACTCTGTTTCACAGAAACGCTTCGACGTATCACAACAAGGCTCGCCTTCGCATTTGCTTTCCGTTACATATTCGGGCTCACAGATGCACTTTCCCGCTTCTGCTTTTACTATAATCGGTAAAAAGAAGGCAGGGAGAAGTAATAATAAAAAGATTAGAAATTTTTTCATTGGTTTATTTCAAAACTTTTACTTAGTTTAATCCAGTCTTCTACGTCCAAAGTTTCGGCTCTTTGTTGTGGTTGGATGTTATTTTTCAAAAGCCAGGATTTTATTGTTTCTTTATCTAATTTTAACATTTTCGATAAATTATTCAAAATCTGTTTTCTCGGCTGGGAAAAACCGAAGCGAACAATTTTAAAAAATTGTTCGCGGAGCCCCGTATCATACCGCAGGTATTGGTACGGGGCGGCTTTGTACGGAACTATTTTAATAATTGCGCCATCTACTTTTGGTTGGGGCCAGAAAGATGTTTTTGGAACGTAGGAAATAATTTCTGGTTCGGCGTAAAACTGAACCGAAACCGCTAATAAACTCATATCCGGAGGCTCGCCACAAATTCTTTGGGCTACCTCTTTTTGAACCATTAAAATCATCTCTTTGGGCGGGACTTCGCTTTCTAAAAACCTTCTGATAACCGGAGAAACAATATAATAAGGAAGATTAGCCACCACCTTATCTGAATTTAGAATCTGGAATCTGGAATCTGGAATCGTTAGGATGTCTTCTTGAATGATTTCTATGTTTTTAAAATCTTTTAAGGTTTCCTTTAAAATTTCTATCATTTTGGAATCTTTTTCTATTGCGATAACCTTTCCTGCCCCGTTAAATTTACTTCGTAACGATTTAACGGGGTGAACTTTTTTAGCTAATTCAACTGTTAAGGTGCCAAACCCTGGCCCGATTTCCAAAACAATATCTTCTGGCTGAAGATTAGCTGCTTCAATAATCTTTCCTAAAACTCCTTTATCAATCAAAAAATTTTGGCCGAATCTTTTTGAAGGCCGAAGTTTATACTTTTTGAATAGGTCCCGAATAACAACCTCGGAAGTTAAATCCATTTATTTATCTTACTATAAAGAATTAATTATAAAATATACAAACTTAGGAGGGCTTGCCCCGTTACAATCTTAACAAAGAAAGCTGCAATACCACCTTCAGAGACGAAAGTCGGCTTCGCCTTAGAAAGAATTTATAACCACGAACACCGCTGAGATTGTAACGGGGCTTGACTTAAGGGGTTGGGTTTCGTATTCTAAAG
>Ga0315274_10010473_pt1 | contig 13353 bp, 10 predicted proteins | sample YL17G02_20_MG_FD_203700 | JGI IMG/M metagenome (GOLD analysis project Ga0315274, IMG submission 203700) | Sediment microbial communities from Yellowstone Lake, YNP, Wyoming, USA - YL17G02_20 | ecosystem: Environmental > Aquatic > Freshwater > Lake > Sediment | place: USA: Wyoming | collected...
TCTGCCGGTCGCCCTGACACAAGGGGACGAGATCAGCATCCCAGTTGGCGTGTTCAACTATCTGCCCGAGCCTCAGCAAGTGCGGTTGGTGGTCCAGCCGGAACCCTGGTTCGAGCTGCTGGGCGAGGCCGAGCGCACGCTGACTATCGCTGCCAACGATATCGACGTGGTCTACTTCCCGATCCGCGCAAAGCAGTTCGGGCAGCAGGGCTTCCAGGTCACTGCCTGGGGCCAGAAAATGAGCGACGCCATCCGCCGCCAGGTGCAGGTGATGCCCGATGGCAAAGAGATCCGCCTGACCGAGAGCGACTGGCTGCGTGAAAACAAGGAAGTGGCGATCGATATCCCAGCTCAAGCTGTGCCGGAGGCGTCGCGCATCGAGGTCAAGATCTACCCTGGAGTCATGGCCCAGGTGATCGAGGGACTGGAAAAGATCCTTCGTTTACCCCACGGCTGATTTGAGCAAAGTACGTCGGCGACGTACCCCAATGTCCTGGTACTGGATTACATGCAGCGCACCGGCAATGCCAGCCCTGAGGTCAAGATGCAAGCCGAGACGTATGTCGGTACTGGATATCAGCGGCTGTTGACCTTCGAAGTGCCCGGAGGCGGGTTCTCGCTCTTTGGCGATCCGCCGGCGCAGGTGTTCCTCACCGCCTATGGCCTGATGGAGTTCAGCGACATGGCCAAGGTCTATCCGGTGGACGAGGCCCTGCTGAAGCGGACGGCCAGGTGGCTGCTCGATCGCCAGGCCGCAGATGGCACGTGGAGCGAAGAAGGCTATTCCGAGCACTGGCAAATCGACTCCAAGGCGCCGACCACGGCCTATATCGTCTGGTCCCTGATCGAGGCCGGATATGAGGATTCGGCCGAGGTGGGGCGGGCCATCTCGTACCTGCGCGAGTCCGCCTTGCAGCAGCAAGACGCATACAGCCTGGCGCTGGTGGCCAACGCCCTGGCGGCCCATGATCCCAATCACGCGATGACGAAAGCGGCCGTCGATCGGCTGTACGAGATGCGGGTGCAAGAAGGGGATGTGGTCTACTGGACGACCAACGCGGCGTCTTTTATGGGGGCGACGGGGAAAAGTGGCAGCCTGGAGACTACAGCCCTGGCGGCCATGGCCCTGATGCGCGCCAGCATGCATCCAGACGCAGTGAGCGGCGCGTTGGCCTACCTGGTGCAGGGCAAGGATGCCTGGGGCACGTGGAGCACGACCCAGGCCACGATCCTCTCCTTGAAGGCCTTGTTGCTGTCGACTGAGAAGAGCGGAAAGGCCACCGGGCAGTCTACCGTGCGCGTCAGCCTGAACCAGGAACAGACCCGAGAGATCGCCATCGACGACAAGAACGCCGATGTGGTGCACCTGGTAACCTTTGACCACGGTTTTTCGTCCAGCGGCACCAACCGGGTACAGATCGAGCTGGAAGGCGGCGGCAACCTCATGTACCAGGTGGCGACCCGCTACTACCTGCCCTGGAGCCATGTGCCGCTCACGCCCAAGGCCGAGGAGCTGATCGCCATTGAGTTGAGCTACGACCGCACTGCCCTGGCGGTCAACGATGAGGTGACGGTGAACGTGCGCGCCAGGCTGAACCGAGAGGGCACGGCCAAGATGACGTTGATCGACCTGGGCGTGCCGCCCGGGTTCACAGTGATGACCGAGGACCTGGCGAAGCTGGTGGAGCAAAAGGCCATCGCTCGCTACGAGCTGACTGGACGGCAGATCATCGTCTACCTGGAGGATTTCTCGTCGGACAAGCCGGTGGCTTTTAGCTATCGTCTGCGGGCGCGCTTCCCGATGCGGGCACAGACCCCTCCGTCCAGCGCGTACGACTATTACAACCCCACTGCGGAGACGGTCAAGGCGCCGCTGGGAATCGTGGTCAGCGAATAGTTGCCCGGATCGGCTTTCCGGGCGATAATGGTTCGAGCAAGCGACCATCATCGCCGGAGGACACATGGGGCATATCGTCACGTGTCAGGTAGGACAGGAGTCCGTTCTCCTGGATCTCGACAGCGATCAGGCAGGAGAGACGAGGGAGCGCAACTGGGAGCTGTGGCGGGCGCAGACGTACACCACCAAAGAGCCGGACACGCTGGATTGGATCAACACGTTCTTCCGAGAGGGAGACGTGATCTATGACGTGGGGGCCAATATCGGTCAGTATTCGCTGTACGCGGCCAAGCGGCTAAAGGGAAACTGCAGGGTACTGGCTTTCGAGCCCGAGTCGCTGAACTATGCCAAGCTGAACAGGAACATTGCCCTGAACGGACTGAATGAAGCGATCACTGCCTACTGCCTGGCCATCGCCGATCGCACGGGGTTCGACCTGTTCTACGTCAAGGCCTTTTCGCCGGGGGCCTCTCTGCACGCCTGGGGAGAACCGATCGGGCAAGGGGATATCCCGTTTGCTCCCAGCCACCGGCAGGGGATGCTAGGGGTGTCGCTCGACGACCTGGTTGGTCCGTTTGCCCTGCCATTCCCGAACTACATCAAGATCGATGTGGATGGCATCGAGGATCGGATCGTCCGTGCCGCGTCGCGCACGCTGGCCGATCCCCGGCTCAAGAGTGCCCTGGTCGAAGTGTACATGCGCAAGGACATCGCGGCCCAGATCCGGGAGATGTTCCTGGCCTATGGCTTTGCGCTGCACAATGCGCGCGCCTTGACGTACGAGCCTGGGACCGCTCAGAACCTGATCTTTGTGCGGTAGCTCAACTTGCGTCGTCGCCTTGGCTATGGGCCTGTGTCTACAGGCGTATCACGTCTCAGCGCCAAAGCAAACGTTGAAAGAAGAGCAGGCGAGCCTGGGCATGGAGTAGGGCCGGGTCTCGCTGTTCTGTAGCCGACGGTGCCTCACCTTGACTCCAGGAGACGCTAGCCTTATACTTGTATCAGGGGCAGGATGATGGTCTAGCATGAATCATCAAGAGCAACAGACACTGAGAGCCCTACCTTCCAGAGTGTCCAAGGCTGTAGCATACTACTGGCGGATGAGAGCTTTGCAGTCCAAGAAGCAGGAACAAAGCGGAAAGGCTGACTCTGGATTACGCAGTGCGGTAACCGGGGGAGCTCAGATGGATGGCTTTACCGCACTGTTCATGGAACTTGTCCAAGCATGCGGCATAGCACGAGACTGTATCTTCACCAAGACGAACGTGGAGCTTCCGGGGTTCTTCAGGCCGACGAAAGAGTGGGACTTGCTTGTGGTTCACAAGAGCCGCTTGCTAGCCGCACTTGAGGCCAAATCCCAGGTTGGCCCATCTTTCGGCAACAATTTCAACAACCGTACAGAGGAGGCCATGGGTAGTGCTCTGGACCTTTGGACGGCCTATAGGGAAGGGGCATTGAGTGGAGGCGTCCAGCCTTTTCTGGGTTACTTTTTCATGCTTGAGGACTGTGCTGCGTCGGATCGGGCGGTGCGAGTCCGTGAACCCCATTTCAAGGTCTTTCCGGAGTTCGTTGATGCATCATACAAGAGGCGGTATGAGCTTTTCTGCCGCAAACTGGTACTTGAGCGTCACTACACCGCAGCAGCTTTCATCACCTCTACCAGCGAGGGTGGCACTTGCGGTGTCTACAAGGAACCAGCCTCCGATCTTGGAGTCGGAGTGTTCGCGAGGGCCCTGGTCGCCCACGTGTCCGCTTTCGTGTAGGGGGCTTCTATGGATGTGACACATCATCGCCTTGTCAATGGAGATGCACGAGACCTTGCATTTCTCCCTGATGAGTCCATCCACCTCGTGGTAACCTCTCCGCCGTACTGGAATCTCAAAAGGTACAATGACCATCCGGACCAGATGGGGCACATCGATGATTACGAATGCTTTCTTAACGAGCTGAACAAAGTCTGGAGGGAGATCCATCGGCTGTTGGTTCCGGGCGGGAGACTGGTCTGTGTCATTGGCGATGTATGTGTTGCCAGAAGGCGCTTCGGTCGGCATCTGGTGTTTCCCCTACATGCTGATATCTGTGTTGCATGTAGAAGGATAGGGTTCGACAATCTAAACCCGATCATCTGGTACAAGATCACCAACGCAAGCTTCGAGGTTCCCAATGGAACCAAGTTCCTGGGAAAGCCCTATGAGCCCAACGCTATCATCAAGAACGACATAGAGTTCATTCTCATGCAGCGCAAGCCTGGCGGATACCGAAAGCCAACAGAGGAGCAGCGCACACTGAGCATGATCTCTAAGCGCGAGTTCGATGATTGGTTCCGGCAGATCTGGACGATACCGGGAGCGTCCACCAAGCAACATCCTGCCCCATTCCCTCTTGAGCTCGCTTCACGACTGGTCAGAATGTTCTCGTTTCATGGCGACACTGTGCTAGATCCCTTCTGCGGTTCTGGGACCACAATGGTGGCTGCTCTTCGCAACAACCGAAACAGTATTGGTGTGGAGATCGACCCCGACTATTGCAGAATGGCGGCCCGTTTTCTTAAGGCAGAAAGCCTGAATCTCTTCAACAGGGCAGAGCTCGCTTTCGAGAAGCTGGCAAGACAACCGCAAGGCGAGGTCGTAGTCCGAGAGGACCAGGAGTTGTACACAGTACGGCCGAGTCGTGCGAGAATCAAGTGACAAGCTTCAGTTCCCAGCAAAGGGCAATTCATATTCACGCTGTCTCAGACGCAGACCGGCATTTGGCACCACCATGGCCCGCTAGCTGGAGTCACACCCAGTATGCAGTTCTATGTGGCTCCTGATCTCGGCATGGGGTGAGTACGAATATGCGCATCGTACTGCTCACGTACGGATCCCGCGGCGATGTCGAGCCCTTTGTTGCTCTCGGAAAGGGATTGCAGGGCGCGGGGCACACAGTACGGTTGGCTGCGCCAGCACTTTTCGAGAGCCTTGCCTCGTCGCACAGTATCGAGTACATCCCGCTTCCCGGGGATCCCGACCGCCTGGTGCAGGACCTGGTGCAGCAGGCCGGCACTCGTCCGTGGCGGATGGTGGGCGTGATGTCGCGCTATGTGCTGCCGCTGGCCGAAAGGGTGGCCATGGCTGTGCGCGAGGCGTGCCAGGGAGCGGATGCCATCGTTCACTCCTTCCTCATGACTCAGGCTGGGCACGAGGCGGCCCGGGAACTGGGCGTGCCCGAGGTCTCGGCTCAGCTTTTTCCCGTTTTCTCTGGTACCGGCGAGTTTCCTGCTGTGACATTCCCCGACCTACCCCTGGGGAGAACCTACCGGCGCCTGACCCATGCGATCACCACCCAGACCTTCCGGCAAGGTGGCCACTTGCTGTACGGACGCCTTCGGCGCGGCGCGCCCCATCTGCCGCCGCTCAGTGGGTGGCCCTTTGCCGCAGCGCCCGGGGAGCGGCCGCCTATCCTCTATGCCTTTAGCCCGCAGGTCGTTCCTCCACCCGCTGATTGGGCCAGCGATGTACGTGTCACCGGGTACTGGTTCCTGGACCCCCCTGGTGGGTGGGAGCCACCGCCGGGCTTTCTCGATTTCCTGGATGCCGGTTCACCCCCGGTGTACATCGGATTTGGCAGCATCACCGCCCGCGACAGTGGCAAGCTCACCCATGCCGCGCTGGACGCTTTGGCTCTCAGCCGGCAGCGTGGGGTGCTGGGAATGGGACCGCAAGGGCCGCGCGATCGGGATCTGCCGGCCAACGTATATGCGATCGGGTCAGCGCCTCACAGTTGGCTGTTTCCACGCATGGTAGCCGTGGTCCACCATGGCGGGGCTGGCACGACCGGCGCAGGGCTCAGGGCTGGCGTACCGAACGTCATTGTCCCGTTCACGTCAGACCAGCCTTTCTGGGGTCGGCAGGTATTTCGCCTTGGAGTAGGGCCCAGGCCGATCCAGGTGCAGAGGCTGTCGGCGACAACGCTGGCCCGGGCCATTTCCGCGGCAGTGGAGGACAGAGAGATGCGCATCAGGGCCCAAAGTCTCGGCGAGCGCATCCGTGCGGAGGATGGCGTGGCCCGGGCCATGGAGGTCATCTGCGCCTCCCATTATGGCTCATGGATCGAGAAGCGATGATCCGAGGCAGGTGGACAAGAGGATGAATCCTATGGGCACCCCAGTTTCCGGAGCGCACGCCCTGGCGCGCGGGGCCATCGCCGCCGGTGTGTCGCTGGTGACCAGCTATCCAGGCGGGCCAGCCACAGAGGTGGTCAATGCTGTCCTGCAACTGACGTCGGCCGATCAAGTGCGGGTGGAGTGGACGAGCAATGAAAAGGTGGCTCTGGAGATGGCCTTTGGTGGCTCGATGGCCGGAGCGCGCTCCCTGCTCTGCGTCAAGGGCGTTGGGCTCAACATCGCTCTCGACCCGCTGATGACCATCAACCTGTCCGGCTGCAATGGCGGATTCGTCCTGCTCGTCGGTGACGATCCTGGCGCCTGGGGCTCGCAGAACGAACAAGACAGCCGGGCGCTGGCACTTGCTGCCGAGCTGCCCCTGCTCGAACCCACGTCGGTCGGAAATGCCAGCCAGGCTATGGCCCAGGCTTTCCAGCTTTCGGAAGAGATGGGCTTGCCGGTCATCGTGCGCGTGACGACCGCGCTGGTGCTCGCCGAGGAACAGGTAGCCATCGGCCAACGGATGTACCCATCCGCAGAGATTGCCACGGACCCGCAGAGCCGAACGCCCCGCGGGTTCCAGCGCGAGTTTATGCGCTGGGTCGTCTTGCCGATCAACGCCGTGTCGTACCACCGCCGCCTGCACGAGCGGCTGGACACTATCCAGAAGCGCTTTGAGAGCTCGCCACTGAACCGGGTACAGGGCTGCGGTGATCTGGGGCTCATTGCGTCTGGGTTCGCGGCGCAAAAGCTCGCTGAACTGATGGACGGCCGCGCAGTCGCTGGGGCCCGGCTGCTGAGCCTGGGGACGGTCTACCCGCTCCCGACACAGCAGATCATCGCCTTTCTGCGGAGCGTACAGTCAGTCCTGATCCTCGAAGAGACCGACCCTCTGGTGGAGAGAGCGGTCAGGGACGTTGCTCAACAGGCCGGCCTGTCCCTGCCCATCTATGGGCGCGACACCGGCCATGTCCCCCGCGTTGGCGAGCTGTCTGCCTCGCACATCGCGGCCGCCCTGAACCGCCTCCTGCCCGGGCAGGAGCTTGGGCACAGCGCGGAGCCGAGTCGCTCTTTGCCCAGCCGTGTGCCGCTGTGCAAGGAGTGTCCGTATATCCCTACCTTTGATGCTCTCGTCGAGGTCATCAACGGGCTGGGTGGGCGGGGCCAAGCTATTGTGGTGGGCGATCCGGGGTGCATCGCCCGTGCCCAGCTGCCTCCTTACGAGCTGCTCGACGTCAAGATCAGCCTGGGGTCCAGCATTGGCATTGCCGCTGGCATGGCCCTGTCCCAGGCTTTGTCCAACGGACCGGGAGGTGAGCGATCCGTGCCCAGTGGCGAACAGTTCCGGTCGGAACAGCGCGATGTGCCGGACCCTGGCCCGAGCACTGTTGGGGTAGGCGGCGATCGAACAGGCAGAGGCGCGGCAGGTGGCCATCCGTGGATCGTGGCCCTGTGCGGAGACTCGAGCCTGTTGCATTCGGGTCTGGGTGGGCTGATGGACGCAGCGCGGGCCGGCGCGCGCATGCTGGTCTTGGTCCTTGACAATGGAACGACCGCGCTCTCGGGAGGCCAGCCCCACCCCGCCAGTCCGGTGGACGCGCGTGGGCGGCCCAGGCGAGCAGTGGACCTGGCGGGGCTGGGACAGCAGGCCGGGGCCCAGGTGGTCATGGTCGTTGACCTGGACCAGGGAGACAGCATTCGCCCGGCCATCCAGGCAGCGGTTGATCTGGACGGCCTGGCAGTGGTCATCGCCCGTGGCGACTGCCGAAGGCACCCTGTGCGCCGATAGCGGCAGGCTCCGAGACTCTGGGCTGGCGACCGCTCATCCGCGCTCTAGCAGCCGTTCCTCGTAGATACGGCGCACAGTGTCCTCTATCTGTGGCTCGCGAACCTGGAGATCAAGGATCTGGTAGCGAGTGGAGAGGCGGCCGATCAGCGCAGAGGCGCTGACGGCGTGGCGGTCAAAGCGATAGGTGACCCGCATGCCGTCCCGGTCCACGACCTCGGCCCCCTCCACATCCGCCGTTTCGTATGCCTGGGCCAGGTCGACAACCAGTTCTCGCTTGCCACCAAACCGGTCGCGCAGCGTATCCAGCGCGCCGTCGAACAAAAGCCGACCTTGATCGAGGATCAGCACCCGCTCGCACAACCTTTCCACGTCCGACAGATCGTGCGTGGTCAGGATCACAGTCGTCCCCCGCTCACGGTTGATGTGCGCAATGAACTGACGGATACGTTCCTTGGCCACGACGTCCAGGCCGATTGTTGGCTCGTCGAGGAAGAGCAGGATCGGATCGTGAAGGAGGGCCGCGCACAGGTCAGCCCGCATGCGCTGTCCCAGCGACAGAGACCGGACAGGCGTGTTCAAAAAGGGGTCGAGCTCCAATAGAGCCCGAAACTCGTCCAGGTTGCGGCGAAAACGGTCAGACGGGACCCGGTAGATGTGTTCCAGCAACTCCAGTGATTCGATCACCGGCAGGTCCCACCACAGGCTGGGACGCTGCCCAAACACAGCACCGATAGTGGCCACGTGCGCCTTGCGCTCGCGCCAGGGCAGGCGTCCGTTGACCGACAACTGGCCGGCCGTGGGTACCAACAGCCCGGTCAGCATCTTGATGGTCGTCGACTTGCCTGCGCCGTTCGGGCCCAGGTAGCCCACTAGCTCGCCCGGCTGCATCTCAAAGCTGATGCCATTGACGGCCCGCACCCAGTCATATTCCCGCGAGAACAGGTTGCGCAGCGTGCTCCAGGCGCCCTGGTGGTGTTTGTACACCTTGAAATGCTTGTGCAGATCGGACACGGTGATAATCGGTTTGGTCATGTGCCAGTACTCGAATAATGGCGGATGCCAAAACGCCAGAAAGCCAGGGCTGCGCCCAGCATGCCCAGCCCTGCTGCCGGGGCGAGAAAAGGCGCGAACGCTGGCAGGTGCAGTGGGTCTGGCTTGTCCAACAGATAAAGCGCTGGATAGTAGAGCAAAAAGATCGCCGGGACGACATAGGTGAAGAACTGGCGCATCCACCGCTGGTAGATATGCATGGGGTAGGACATCATCTCACTGCCACCATAGGTGAATATGTTGATCGCCTCGATCGACTGCACGGTCCAAAAGGTGATGGTAGCGCCGATGATGAACAAGGCACCAAAAAAGAGCACCAGGCTGACAAAAACCACCGGCAGGTAGGCGATCTTGAGCAAGGTCCAGCGAACGTTCGTCAGCGCCAAGGCAATGCCCAGGATCGCTAACCCCTGGGCAATTCGGCCCAGGCGGCGCAGGACGAACTGGGAGCCCATCACCTGCAGAGTGATGCCCAGCGGACGGAGCAGCATCTGGTCAAAGGTGCCGCGTCGTACCCGCTGCCCGAAAAAGTCCGGGTCAAAGCCACTGAAGAACAGGTCCATCACCCCAAAGGCTGTCTCAACCATCCCGTACAGGAATGCGATCTCGCCCAGCTTCCAGCCCCCGATCCCCTCGAAGCGCTGCAGGACCAGAGCCAGCGTGGCAAAGCTTGCCGCCGTGTTGAGACCCACCGACAGGAGATCGAGGAGAAACGAGGCACGGTAGATGAGCTGTGAACGGATCTGAACCCGAATCAGGCGTCGGTACAAGCCAATGGCGCGCAGCACAGGCAACATGTCAGCCCCCCTGGATCACTAGGCGGCGCAGCCCGGCGCGCAGCACCAACCGGCACGCCACGACCAGGATGGCAAGCCACAGTACCTGGGCCAGCAGGGCGTGGACCATCTCCGATCCGCGCAACACGCCCAGATAGACCTCTACCACGGTGTTCACCATCGACGGGAACGGGGTTAGGCTACAGAGCCGAGAGAACCAGCCAGGGAAGAAACGCAGGGGCATCATGAACCCCGACAGGAACCACGACAGACCAAACGCGAAACGTCCCACGCCCCGTGCGTCTGGGGTCCAGAAGGCGGCCAGGTTGACCAGGAAACGCCAGGCAAAGCTGACCAGCCAGCTCAATACCAGCGCCACAGCCACGGCCAGCCACTGAGCCGCGCTCTGTGGTGTGGCGATGCGAAACACCAGCGCATAAGCCACCATGATCGTCAGGCTGCGCATCAGAAAGCTTGCAGCCGCTCGCCCCAGGTCACGGGCCAGCCAGAAGGCGAAATAGTCCGCCGGCCTCAACAGGTCGGCGCCGATCTCGCCACTGTACACTGACTGCATCACTTCCCACCAGCCAAAGAAGCTCAAGCAGGCGATGGCGGCCTGGGAAAGTCCAGTATACGTAACGGCGGCTGGCAACGAAAAGCCGGACACCTCTTGGCGTGCACCATACAGGGCCATGATCACCGCAGCGCGTAACATGCCGAAGAAAAAGTTGGTGGCCAACCCGGCCAGATTGGCTGCCCGGTACGTCATCTGGAGCCGGAACGAGAGGCGAACCAGTTTCCAGAACACGCGCATGGCGACCCTTTCACTGCTCAAAGGGAAATGGTCTCCAGGAAACCGCCTCATTATCGCACATCACGGTCACTCTGTCCAGTCTGATTTTCGCAACCTGGATGTCTGTGCTACAATCAGCCCAGGAGCCCACCGGGAAGGCGCCACAGCCCAGGGCTTGGTGTATGCCTCGCCGCCTGTAGGGGTTCCGCAGGAAGACATGGAAGCTGGGCCTTCAGGCGGCCACATCTGTCGAGGAGACATCGATGAAGATCACAGACGTTCAAGCCTGCGTTATCGGACGGTCCGAACCGCACAGCGGCGGCAGTGTGTGGACCTTTGTCCGGGTGTATACGGACGAGGGGATCGTCGGCACTGGTGAGTGCAATTCGGCCGGGCCAGGCACTTCTGGGTTTGCGACCAAGGAGGCCATCCTGGCGATGAAGCCGTTGTTGCTCGGCCAGGACCCCATGAACATAGGTCCCATCTATGAGAGTCTTCGCCGACATGGGCGATACGGCGGCACTGCCAATGCCCCACTGGTCTTTGTCCTGACCGGCATCGAAAACGCGCTGTACGACATTGTGGGCAAAGCGCTGGGAGTGCCGGTGTACAAGCTACTCGGCGGCAGGTACCGTGACCGGATCCGGCTCTATGCCGACTGTCACGCCGGAGAGACGAATGAGCCACAGGCCTACGCCGACAAGGCCTTGGAGGCTATCGCCGAGGGATATAGCGCTGTCAAGTTTGACGTCGATCACAGCGGCGTAGGCAAGCTCGATCCCTACAACTGGACGGCTGGCGCCCGAGAGATGACGCACATCATCAACCTGATCCGAGGCACTCGCGAGGCGATTGGCTACGAGATCGACCTGGCCATCGACTGTCATGGCCAGTTTGACCTGCCTTCGGCCATCACCCTGGCCCGGGCGGTCGAGGACCTGCGCCTCATGTGGCTGGAAGAGCCGGTTCCCGCGGAGAATGTGGACGCATTGGCCCAGGTGCGGGCTAAGACCAGCACGGTGATCTGCACCGGGGAAAACCAGTATACGCGCTTTGAGTTCATCGAGTTGCTGCAAAAGCACGCCACGGACGTGATCATGCCCGATCTGGCCAAGGCCGGTGGGATCATGGAGGGCAAGCGGATTGCCGACATTGCCGATGCCTACTATGTGCCTGTCGCGCCACACAACGTCTCTTCGCCGCTGGGGATGATGGCCGCCTGCCACGTCATGGCCTCGGTGCCCAACTTTCTGGTGCTCGAGTTCCACGGCCGTGACATCGCATGGTGGGAAGACCTGTGCGACGGCGACAAGCCCTTTATCCGCACGGGTTGGATGAGCGTCTCCGAGCGGCCGGGGATCGGCGTTGAGCTGAATGACAGGGTAGCAAAATCGCTGCTGTGGAATGGGGACACGTATTTCGATTGAGTGAACGGGAGGGCACCTGTGACCAAGTACATCTTTTGCACCGGGGGGGTGGTTTCTTCCATCGGCAAAGGGGTCTCTGTCGCCTCGATCGGCCGCCTGCTCAAGAGCCGCGGCTTTAGCGTGGTGGCTCAGAAGCTCGATCCCTACATCAATGTCGATCCCGGGACGATGTCACCCTACCAGCATGGGGAGGTGTTTGTCACTCAGGATGGCGCAGAGACCGATCTGGACCTGGGGCACTATGAGCGGTTCATCGATATCAACCTATCGCGGCGCTGCAACGTGACCACTGGCCAGGTCTACGAGGAGGTGATCGCCAAGGAACGGCGAGGAGACTTTTTGGGGCGCACCATCCAGGTCATCCCGCATGTGACCAATGAGATCAAGTACCGCATTGGCCAGTTGGCGCGCGATGGCGTAGACGTGGTGATCGTCGAGATCGGGGGCACGGTGGGCGACATCGAGAGCCTGCCCTTCCTGGAGGCGATCCGCCAGATGCGCAAGGATGTGGGACGCGACAATACGCTGTACATGCACCTGACCCTGCTGCCGCACATCGGTGCTACAGGCGAGCTCAAGACCAAGCCCACACAGCACAGCGTCAAGGAGTTGCGCGCGATCGGCATTCAGCCTGACGTGATCCTGTGCCGCTCAGACTACCCGGTCGATGGCGAGATCAAGGACAAGATTGCCCTATTCTGCGATGTGGACAAGGAAGCCGTCATCCCGCTGCTCACGGTCGACAGCATCTACAAGGTGCCGCTCATCCTGGCAGACGCCAACCTGGACGGGTTCTTGATCGAGCGGTTGAGCCTGCCCAGGAATGAGCCGGACCTAAGTGCCTGGCGCGAGATGGTGGCCCGGATCGAGCAACCCAAGCCGTCGCTGCCGATTGGGTTGGTGGGCAAATACGTCCAGCTTCATGATGCCTATATCAGTGTCAAAGAGGCTCTGTATCACGCTGGGATTGCCAACGATGTGCAGGTCCAGATCGTGTGGATCAACTCTGAGGATCTGGAGAGGGGACGCAACCTGGAATCGCTAGAACGGGTAGCGGGGATCGTTGTGCCCGGCGGTTTTGGCTACCGGGGCATTGAGGGCAAGGTTGTCGCTGCGCGCTATGCTCGCGAACACCAGGTTCCCTACCTGGGGCTGTGCCTGGGGATGCAGGTTATGGTCATCGAATTGGCCCGACAGGCACTGCAAAGTGACGAGGTGAACTCGACCGAGTTCGAGCCCCAGGTCCGTCACCCGGTGATCGACCTGATGCCCGATCAACAGGCTGTGGTGAACATGGGAGGCACCATGCGCCTGGGCCTGTATCCCTGTCACCTGACGCCCGGCACCCTGGCGGCAAAGGCCTACGTCGTGGAGGCGATCCAGGAGCGCCACCGCCATCGCTTTGAGCTGAACAATGCCTATCGAGATATCCTGTCTCGCAAAGGGATGGTCCTTTCGGGGCTGTCGCCGGATCGCA
>Ga0315274_10010474_pt1 | contig 13352 bp, 15 predicted proteins | sample YL17G02_20_MG_FD_203700 | JGI IMG/M metagenome (GOLD analysis project Ga0315274, IMG submission 203700) | Sediment microbial communities from Yellowstone Lake, YNP, Wyoming, USA - YL17G02_20 | ecosystem: Environmental > Aquatic > Freshwater > Lake > Sediment | place: USA: Wyoming | collected...
GACGGTCGGCGTCCCGGCGAAGTGGCTCCCCGCGCCGCACGAGCCTCGACCAAGAACAGGTAGGGTCAGGCGATGACGGTCACCGCCATCAGGACTGGCCATCTGAACAGGTATCTCGGCGTCACCGTCGATGGGGACACCATCCCCTGGACGGTGGCGGACCGGGACGCCTTCATCGTGCAGGCCCTGACCCAGCTGTACCCCGACGTGGCAAAGCGGGGTCAGGGTACTGTTGCGCTCAATCAGAACAGCGACGTGTACACCATCCCGTCCAACCTGCAGGCGGGCAAGGTCAACCGCATCGAGATCGAACAGACGACCGGCGGCACGACGAGCCGGGTGGACCGCGTTCCGAACTGGCGCTACTACAGCGACACCCAGGTCCGTATCACCCCGTTGCTTGCAAGCAACACGTCGGCCCAGCTGCGGTTCTTCGGCTGGATCCCGTTCCTCGTGGACGGCACCGACATCCCGCTCCGCATGGAGCCCATCGTGGCCATGCGGGCAGCGGCCTTCGCCTACGGCGCAGAGGCGAGCCAGATGGGCAACTACAAGCGCCAGCAGGGACTCGACCAGTCGCGAGTCGTGGACTACAGCACGCTCGTCGGGCTGTCGGCCTACTACGAGCGGCGCTACTTCGAGCAGATTTCCAAGGACCCGGCGCACACGTCGTACTCCCCGCGCGCCGCGTACAGGTGACCGATGGGCGCCTATCGACACCAAGCGACGTGGCGCTCGACTACGTTCAACGAGGGCTACGCGGACGCGGGGGCGGCGTCTGACGACCCGGCCAACATCGTCGAAGCGAAGCTGAACAACCAGATCACCATCGACGAGCTCAACATCCAGCGGGTGTCGGCGCAGGACTACCGCGAGCTCCGGCAGTACCTCGAAGGTGCCGAGCCCAACGAGGCGTTCGAGGGCGTCCGGGCCATCACCGGCACCGGCATCATCGCGGGCACGAGCAAGGGCGACCTTGAAGACAAGGCGTGGGGGCTCAACGAGCAGTTCTCCATCGCCGCCTGCCGGATGGCCGCCGCGACGCTGGACCCCAAGGGCGTCCTGCCGTTCGACTTCAAGCGCGACACGGGCGCGACGACCAAGGCCCTGCGCTTCTATGCCCGCCCGGGGCCGGCCCGCCCGGTCTGGATCGGTCGCCGCAACGAGGGGCTGACGCGACCCTGGTCCTTCCAGCTGGTCGCCTTCGACCCGATGGCCTACGACCAGACCGAGACGCAGACGACGCTGAGCAGCCTCACGGGCGGGAACAATACGGTCACCAACCCGGGCAACATCTACACCAAGCCCAAGTACCGGGTGACCTTCTCGGCGGCCGGTGCGGCATCGGTGACGCTGGAGAACACGACGACTGGGGCGTTGCTCACGCTCAACCTGACGACGGCGGTGGCGGCCGAAGTCTGGATCATCGACGTGGGCCAAGCCTCGATATACAAGCTGAGCGGCGGGGCCAACAAGTTCTCGACCCGCATCTCCGGTTTCGTCAGCAATATGTACCTGCTGCCCGGCGCGAACACCATCACCTGGAGCTCCGCTACGGGAGTCACTTCCGTCCGGGTGGACTTCCGGGGAGCCTACGCCTGATGTCCGTCCAGAGCTTGGTGTAAACCGCTGTGGGATTGCGTCCGCGCGACATCCAGATGCACGCCATCCTGTACGCGCCCGATGCGAACGGCGGGCCCGGGCTGCCGAAGCACGAGCTCACCCCGGACATGCTCAACGTGGTCTGGCAGCAGGCGCTCAACTACCCCGGGCAGGCGGCGCTGTCGTTCAACCGCTTCAACCCGAAGCTGGCCGACTTCGACTACATGAAGGACCACATCAAGATCTTCCGGGAGGACGGTCAGGGCAAGAAGACCGTCTTCGCGGGCAAGATCGTCAAGCCCCAGGAAGGCACCCGAGACTCGGTGGTCTATTGCTGGGACTACACGGCGTTCCTGCAGCGCAGCCGGACCGGCTACCGGGTGCTCTACCCGGAGAAGACGATCAAGGAGGTCGTGGACGCCGAGTGGGCGCTGGCCAAGGCGGTCGGCACCAGCCTGTTCACGTTCGTCACGACGGGCACGACCGAGGCGCCGCTGGGCCTCGACGGCACCACGGTCATGAAGACCAACAGCCAGTTCGGCGTGGTGGACTTCGACCGCCTGTACCTGTTCTTCGCGCTCGCCGAGCTGGCGATGGCCAACACCAGCAACACGGTCGTCTTCGAGATCACCCGCGATGCGCCGCACACGTTCAACTTCTGGAAGAACCGTTCGGCGCAGAAGGTGGACTACGCGTTCAGCTACCCGGGCAACCTCATCGACTACGACCTGCAGGACGGCCACGACCAGATCGTCAACGACATCGCGACGGTCATCCTCGACACGACGACCGGGGCGCAGAGCGAGTACAGCCTGATCGACACCGCCAGCGTGGCAGCCTACCGGCGACTGCAGAGCGCCACGAGCATCAAGACCCTGTACGGCCTGAACTCCGGGACCACCGAGTCCGACCAGCAGAAGGCTGCGCTGGCAAGGCTCATCACGTTGTCGGCCGTCCCGGGCTCGCTGTACACCTTGTTCCCGCGGCAGGGCGAGATCACCCCCTTTGACGGCTGGGAACTGGGCGATACGATGCGACTGGTCATCCAGAACCCCAGTCGAACGGGAGACAGCGTGGACGCCTACAAGCGCGTGACCGGCATCACGGCAGCGTGGACGGCTGGGGCCGGCGAGCTCGTCCAGCTGTTCATGCGATGAGCGACGACGAACAGTATCTCCGGGACCTGGAGCGCGCGGCCGGCGCGGTCGGCGGGATCCCTGACGCCTATGGCCAGTTGCGCTCGCTGCTGGACTCGCTGCCACCCGGCACCGCGCCGAGCGTCAAGCAGGCTGGGACCGGGGCTCCTGATGTCGCGGCGGGGGCCGGTGGCATCGGTGGCAACCTGACCCTGCAGTCCAACGTCCCCATCGGTTCGGAGTCCGGGGCCGGTATCGGGCGCGTAGCGGAACTGTTCTATGGCCAGTCGAACATACTGAATGACCCGACGCTGGAGGAAAACGGCGGCAACGGCGCGGCCCTCGGCACGACGAAGACGACCATCACGCCGTCATGGAGCGGCCACTACGTCCTCAACTCGGGCACGGCGCCCGGGGCCATCACGGTCTTTGAGAGCATAGAACGGGCTGGCCCACCGTTGGCCATGGATACGCCGATGGACTCCAGCCAGTGGATCCTGCAGTTGGGCGGGACCGTCAATACCTACGACATCGACGCGTATATCTACCCGACCACGGACGCAACGTTCTCCAGCAGTGGGACGGACTACGGCGGCGCGGCATACATGATCGCTGCGGCCCGCATCAACATCGCCATGTCCGGCGGGACCCTCGCGCGCTTCCCGACGCAGAACGCCTATCTTGAGATCTACGACGCGCACGTGCCTGGGCTCGCTGCGACCAGCCTTCCGCTAGACGTGTCGCAAATCGGTTATCAGCAACGCCTTGCAGCTGTTTTGAACCTCGTGGACTGGGGCTGGTCCTCGGCGTTCGAGTGGCGATGGCGGTTACGTTTCCACGTCGTCAAGGCGTCCGTCCTGGCGTTCGACCTAAACCTGAAGTACGGTGAACCGACGCTGCACTTGGCTTCAACCGCGACGCCAAATCCGTTTGCCCCCATCATCGGGCGCTGGCAGCCATCCAAGCTGCGGGTGAGCCGGGACGACGACACGAACTACCGGCTGGAGATCGGGTCCGACACCACCACGCCGGCCCTGCAGTGGGGCTCCGGGGCGGCGGCAGCTGATACCGACCTGTACCGCGGCGCTGCCGACCTGCTGAAGACCGACGACACCCTGTACGCCGTTGGCAACGCCCTCGCCGCCAGCTACATCGGCGCGACAACCGGGGTGACTATCGTCGCCGCTGGCACGTGGTACAAGCACACCGGGCTGACGGCCACCATCTCCTTCGTTCCGAAGTACACCGGCCAGCGATGGCTCATCGCCTGTTCGGGCTCATGGACCTACCCGACTGCCAACACCAACGTCCTCGTCGCGGTTCGCCTTGATAGCGACACCTCGGGTACGCTGGCGAACTGGGTCCTTATCCAGCAGCAGAACAGCAACGCGGCCAACACACAGAACTCATTCGGTGGGGCACGCATCTACACGGCGGGGTCCGGTGACGTCGGCAACACCCGGTATGCGTACTTTTACGCGCAGGCGGGCGTGGCGGCCAGCACGGTGCTGACGTTCTATGGCGCAGCCAGTTCGACCTACGTGTCCGGTATCGACGTGATGGCTTTGCCGTGAACGAGGGTGTAGGCTCCGACCATGACTGACGACGACACGCTCCCGTTCCTCGACGACGCCCTGCCGGACCTCGACGATGTTGCCGAGGTCGAGCCGGACGAGGACCCCCGCTCGCACGACGACGAGGAGATCGGATGACGACCTCGGTCCAGCACCTGACCAACGGCGCCTACGGCTTCGGGGCCGCCAAGGTCCGGCGCGTCAAGCCCGTGGCCCTGGCCTGCATCCACATCACCGGCAATAGCAAGACCGCCGCGATGGCGTCCGCCCGCGAGGCCGCGCAACTGGAACGCAACTACGCCAACCGGGCTGGCAGTCGGGGCCCGAGCGCCCACTACTACGTCGCCCGTGACGGCTGGACCATCGAGGCCGTGGATCCGGCGCGCTTCGCCGCGTGGAGCAACGGCGACGTGTCGAGCCCGCATCTCTCCAACCCGGGAGTCGCACGCGCGGTCGCGTTCCGCGCGAAGGGCCTGAACACCAACGAGGCGTACTGGATCGAGGCCGAGTGTGTCGGCTTCGGGACGGCGCACCCCATCACGTCCGCGCAGAAGCAGGCGATGGCCGAGAAGATCGCGGCCTACTCCAAGGCATCCGGGCTGCCGGTGAACCGCGAGACGGTGCATGGGCACTGGGAGATCAACGGGGTCAACCGGCAGAACTGCCCGTGCCCGCCCAGCCAGCACGAGTCGTTCCTGGCCGATGTCATCGCTCGCGCCTATGCCATCCTGCACCCGGCCCCCTTGAAGTACACGCTGCACATCGCGCACAACGCCCACGTGCGGGTCTACCCGCTCGGCGCCAACGGCTGTCTCGCCAAGCCGTGGGTCGATGAGGTCTGGAGCGGACGTGCCAGTACGGCATCGTGTACCAAGGCCGTCCACCGGGCGACCTGCGATGGGACCAGCGGGGCCATCACGACCAAGGTCGTCACCGGCAAGTACAAGGGCAAGACGCTCCGCGTGGGCGCGGGAGTGACGGTGACAAGTGCCTGAAGTCATCGCGGTCGTCGTGTTCCTGGTCGTCCTGTCGGGCATCGAGTGGTGGTACGTCAGCCATAGCCAGATGACGATCAGCGAGCACGCGCAACGTCTCAACGCCAGCATGGGCATCCAGCTCATCGCGGGCATCTTCTTCGCGCTCGGAGCGATAGCCGGGTGGTTCATCGCCCACTTCACAAGCCCACCCCCCGGAGGTTGACAGTGAACTTCGACATCAAGACGATCAACTGGTCGTGGATCGCCGGCATCCTCGCGGCGGTCCTGTCGTTCCTGCTGGCGAGCGACCTGCACCCGGACGTGATCCTTGGCCCGGTCACCCAGCTTGTCATCGGTGCGGCCCTGGTGGCCCTCGCATCGGCGCAGGGACGCAAGCCGTAGATGGGTGACGAGGCGCCTGAGCCGCCGCAGCCCCCGTTGACGACCAGCGATGTCACCGGCATCGTCGGACTGTTCAACGTGATGCTGGCGTCGATGGAAGCGCGCCTCGTCGCCAAGCTGGACGGCAACACCCGCATGGCCGTCGAGCGGTGGGCCATGCACGACGCCCGTGACGACAAGAACGCGGAGATGCTGGCAGAGCGGTTCGGCAAGCTCGAAGCGTCCATCCTCAAAGTCGAGTCGTGCCTGGACACGCATCTCGACAAGGAGCGCGATGAGGACATCGCGAACAAGGCGCGCGTCCAGCCGGTCGTCATGTCTGCCAAGTACCTCTCGACCAACTGGAAGACGATCCTCCTGGTCGTCTTCTCCCTGTTGGCGCTGGCGGGCTTCATCGACGAGACGGCCGTGCGGCTACTTCCCTAGAACGGCGCGTCCTCGTCGTCCCCCCCCTCGGCGGGGACGCTCCCGTTCGACAGCTGCCGCAGGAGCCCGATGAACGCCGGGGCCTTGACGTAGCCGTCGCGCATCGGCCGGATGAGCCGGTTGGCGGCCAGCATCTTCAACTGCAGCTTGGCGTACCCGTCGTCCCAGCCCACCACGTCGATGAGGTCGCTCTTGCGGAACTTGGACGAGTTGCGCAGGAACCCGATGGCCTCATCGTGCTGCGCCCAGCTGGCGATGGTGGACAGGACCGCGCTTTCCTCGGTCGGCGCCAGCGACTCACCGCGCAGCATCGCCTCGCTGTATTCTGCGTATGCCATCGACGGCGACGAATAGACGCGGTTGAGGTAGGCGACGACGAAGGCGACGTGTTCCTCTCGGACGATGAGGCGGTCGCCTGACTCGTCGGTGCTGAACATCCGGGCGGCGGCGGCAACGGACAGCCTTGCCAGCTTCAACCGCTGGTCCGAAGGCTCCACCAGCGGGATGCTCGGGTGGTAGCGGCGGCCCATCTCGGTTGCGCTCGACAGGATGAGCGTGGTCGCCTCGTCGGTGAACTCAACTTGGTCTGGCCGGCGGGACCATGCCCACAGGATCAACGCCCGGGAGAGCTCCGACGAGTAGCGCGGTTCAGTCGCCGCACCGTGGCGAACATTGATGGACCGGGCGAAGTCAACATCCCCGGAAGCGACCGTGATGGCGAAGTCCAGACGACGCACGTCCTCGGGCTTCTTGAACAACTCCTTGATGGCGACGACGCCCTGGTTGTGCTGGGCGAGAGTGAGTCCTGAGACGGGATTTGCCAGCCAGATGATGCGGCAGCGGGCGTTGGTTCGCTCGGCTCGGATCTTCGTGATTTCAGCCACGCCGGTCGCTCGTACATCGGACATTCCCTCCACTTGGGCGGCGGCAAGACCTTGCGCCTCGTCGATGACCAGCAACCGCTTGTCGTTCTGCGGCACGCTACCCCATGAGAGCATCCACGTGTCGCCCATCTTCTCCAGCCCGCCGATGAGGCCGGCCGATGAAGTCTGCTCCCCTTGGACCCGCTGGCCAAGGCGGTAGTGGCGCAGGAGCTCCATCGCCATCTCGGTCTTGCCCTGCCCTGAGTCGCCCATGACCATCGTCTCCACCCAGCCCCGGCGAACGAACGCCCCGTTGAAGTGGAAGCTGATGACGCTGTGCCACGTCAGGTCGTAGGCCACCTGCATGTCGAAGCGGTCTTGGATCCGGTGGACCGTGGCCGCGAAGTCCGCGTAGATGTCGCGCCAGCGAGCGTCCACCCCGGACTGTCGGATCCCGGTGACATCAATGACTTCGCCAGCGTGGAAGATGGCCAGCTTGTCCCGGAGCTCGGTGTTCATCTCGAACGCGCTGATGTTGTCCTGCGCGGGCTCGGCCTCGGACAGCAGGTGGACCGTGCTCTGGTTCTTGGGGTGCGGGTGGCTGTAGCCGCGCATCATGTAGCCCCGGTTCGGCAGGAGGCCGTGGCCCAGGAAGAAGCCCTGCCGCGCGACGTACTCGGTGTCGCCGCCGTCGCCCCCGGTGTCGAGCTCGGGGATCAACCGCAGTTCCTCGATGTTGATGGCCTTGGTGATGGTCACCTGCGGCCTGTTGCACTGGGGCACCGCTCGGGCAAGCTCCTTGATGGCCGTGTACTGGGCGGCCGTGGTCACCCCGATGAGTGACAGGACGGCAGGCTCGCTGGCCGACAGCACCACGTCCCGGTTGCCTGACGCCTCCTGCAGCGGGCAGATGCCGCAGAACCGCTTGTTGCTCATGTCGCAGTGGACGTTCATCTCGTAGGGCACGGTGAACGGGGTCATCGCCTTGCCCGACAGCAGGACCGGGAGCTCCAGTCGGATGCCGCGGTACATCGCCTCGCTGGCCTTGTGCAACTGGACCCGGACGGCTGGGCCTTCGGCTACCGCAGACGGGGCAGCGAGGTACGGACCGGCGTCCTCCATGAGCGCCCGGAGCTCGTCGGCGCTGCGACCCTGCTCCACGAAGAAATCCGTGATGTCGCCCTTGGACGGCAGGTTCGGGATCTGCAGGATGCGGACGTTCGTGCCCTGGTCGGCGCTGGCGAGGATGGACGCGACACGGATGGCACCCTTGCGCCCGGCATCGTCGTTGTCGTAGGCGATGATGACCGTGCGACCGGCGAACAACGAGGTCAGCGACGGGTTCCAGTTGCCGGCCCCGGCGGTCACGCTCATGGCCTCGGTGAAGCCGTACTGCTGCGCAAGGATGGCGTCCCATTCGCCCTCGACCAGCAGGACTTCGCCGAACATGGCGGGCGGCATCGGGTACAGGCGGGTGGTCACGTCGGGACCGGCCCCGGTCATCAGCGGCAGCATCTTGCCCGACTCGCCCTTGGAGTCCCGGGCATAGCGCCGCACGTTGACCAGCTTGCCGTTCTCGTCGCGAACCGGGATGGTCACGCGCTCGCCGTCCCAGCCGATCTCGAACTGGCGCAGCGTGTCCTCGGTGAAACCGCGCTTGTCCGCGAACCAGCGGGTGAGCTCGACGTTGCGCAGGGCGGCCTCGGCCCACGCCTTGACGTTCTCGTCGGTCAGCTTAGACTTGCCGCGCGGGGCCGTACTTGATGTGCTATTTCGGACGGCCCCGTTTGTCTTGCCCGGGGGATCCATCCCAGCGATGCGGCCGACCTCGGTCAGCGCGGTCTTGTAGTCGGCCCCGCCGAGCATCAGGAAGTCGATGGGCGACCCCGCTGCGCTGCAGGCTTGGCACTTGAACAGGCCGTTCCTGATGTTCCAGTTGGCGCTCGGGTCCGTGTCGCCGTGGAACGGGCACAGGAACCTGTACTCGTCGGCCCCGACCTTCTTGCCGAGGATGACGCCCTGCTCCGCGATGAACTTCGGTACGTCGAGTGCGTTGAGTGCGTCGTCGCGGTAGCTCATGACTGGCCCTTTCCGTGTTGCGGAGACAGCAAGAGGGCCGGGGTCCAGACCGGCCCTCTTGAATGGGTGGGTGAAGGCTAGAAGGGTTCGGGGCCGCCGTCCTCGATAGGCTCGTCGTCCTCGACGCCGGTCACATCCAGCTGCGTCGCTCCAAGCTCGGCCGCCCACGCTTGGGCTGCCCGGATGAGCTCGGTGGGAGGCGTCTCGCTCGTCACACTGACGACCGGGACCGCGAACGTACCCTTGCCCTTGATCGTTTCCTCGTGCGTCGCGGCGGTGTAGAACCGCGACCACGGGGCCTTCCCGGGCCCGGCGAACCGGAGCATCGAGAACACCTTGCGGCCGGCCTTGGCCGATGACTTCTGGAACTGCAGGATGATGAGGTCGCCGAGCTCCGTCAGGGCAGCGAGGTTGTAGACCTCGGAGCACATGGGCGGCGTGTTGCTCTCGCCCCACTGGGCCAGCGGACAGGCTTCGCAGGATCCCCCGGGCTCACCGACGCCGTACACCATGTCGGCCGAACGGCATTTGAGCCCGTCGCCCTCGCTGAACTTGACCTTCAAGACCTTCTCGGCCTTGATGCGCTTCTCGTCACGGACCAGGAGGACCCGGTTCATGAACGGCTGCAGGGGCAGGAACTTGATCTCCGGCCCGTAGGACTCACTGGTCAGCGTGTTGAAGAAGTCGCCGGGGTTCGCCAGCCCGGTCGCCCGCTCGTCGGACATCATCTGGACGATCTTCACGCGGGGCAGGATGAGGTTGCTGCTCTGCAGGTGCGTCTGTCCGAGTGTCAGGTTGGCCTGTGGGGCCACAGTCATCGCGTTGTCAGTCATCTCGTCTTCCTTTCTTCGCGTCAGGCTCGACGCCAGTTGATCTTCCGAGCGAACGTCACGTCCGTACCCGGGGGCATCTCGCCCTCGCCTTTGAGCGCATCGCGGACGACCTTGCCCAAGCGTGCCCGGTTCGGCAGCATGAGCTCGGGCATGACCTCGTTGGCCCACTCGCGCAGCTTGGCCTCGTCGGTGACGGTGCCGCTGGCCATGTCGTTCAGGGTGAACAGGCCCAGGTACTTGTGGCGAACGGAGCGCAGGCCAAGACGCTCCAGCGCCTCGAACAGCCCGGACTCGGCCTCGGCCTCGATGGCCCGCAACCGCTTCTCGGTGTCGCTCACTTCCTCGCGCGTGTGTCGTGCGTCGGCGTACGCCTGCACGATGGCTTCGAGGTCTACCGTCTCGGCGGGGGTCCCGTCGTCGTCTTCTGTCATGCGTTCCTACCTTCCCAGTGTCTGTGCGGCAAGCGCGCGGGCTGCATCGCCCGTCAGGTTGTCCGCGAGTGACTTCTTCTCTCCGAGTGCTGTCGCGATGTCCTGGTCGATAGAGTCCTCCGCTACGAGACTGACGATGTTGACCGTCCCGGTCTGTCCGATCCGGTGCAGACGGTCCTGGGACTGCAGCCATTCCTCCAAGGACCAGCTGCGGGTGTAGTAGATAGCCGTCTTGGCTGCGGTGAGGTTGATGCCGATGCCGCCGGTCCTGACCTGTGCGAACAGGAGTCTTCGTTCGCCAAGCTGGAACTGACTGATGAGCTCGTGTCTGACTGCCTCGGGGGTCGGCCCGTAGATGATGGGCAACAGCGGCATCTTGTTGTGCAGCAGCTGTGGCCCTCTATCGTACCGCGCCGCCAACTCCTCCAACTCCCGCTGGTACAGCCCGAAGATGACCACCTGCTCCCCGGCGAGGTCGCCGTTCAGGAGGGCATCGAGCTCGGCCTGCTTGGCGTTGTTCTCCAGCCATTGGTACTTGCCCTTCTCGCCGATGAGGCCCGCGGTGACCTGGGTCAGTCGCAGGATGACGGTCAGGATGTTGTTGGCCCGGAGGTCGTCGGCGTGTTCGAGCTCGATGCGGAGCTCGTCCCGCATCTGGTTGTACGCTCGCCGCTGCTCGCCGGTCATCTCGACACGGCGGGTCGCGTAGACCTTGGGCGGGAGGTCCAGCACGTCGTCTTTCAGGATCCGGTAGCTCGTCACGTCGATGCGCGACCGGAGCTCCCGGTCCATCCCGGGCTTGATGCCGACGACCGACCCGAACCAGTCCTTGGCCAGATACCGCTCGGCGAAGGCGTAGTAGCTCTTGCCGAACGTGCCCGGGCGGACCCACTCGAACTGGACGTAGGCGTCCTGCGGCTTGCCCGTGATGGGCGTGCCCGTGAGGATGATGCGGCGCTTGGTGCGCAGCTTCATGAGCGCCTTGGTCCGGGCGGCCGTGGGCGTCTTGAACCGGGTGCTCTCGTCACAGATGATGAGGTCCCATTCGATGTCGCGCAGCCCGTCCGCCATGACCTTGTGGCTCATCGCCTCGGCGTTGATGATCGTGTAGCGGGCGGCCGCCAGCTGGGTGACGCGCTGCTTCAACGTGCCCTTGGGCAACAGCCAGTCCTGGTGGCCGGCGTGCTTCTCGATCTCGTCGCCCCAGTTGCGCTTGACCGTGTTCGGGCAGATGACGAGGATGCGGTCGAGCTTGCGGTACTCGGCGAAGTCGATGGCGGTCTTCGTCTTGCCCAGTCCCATCTCCCACAGGAGCGCCCCGCCGTCCAGATGGACGAGGAACTGCAGCCCGGCCCGCTGGTGCGCGTAGGGCTCGGTCACGTAGTCGAACGCGATGTCGCTGTCGCCTGCCTTGCGGACCTCGGCTGCGGCGGCCGACGCCCGGTATTGCTCGTTGAGTCCGGCGGCGATGTCGCGCGGGATGTCGAGTGTCCAGCCGACATCGCGCAGGCCGTCACGGAGCAAGAGCGCATTGGTCGGCGTGAGCGGGATGGTCCAGACCTTGTACGACCCCCTCCACTCGCGACCAGGGATGCGTCGGATGACCTCGCTCACGGTCGGCGAGTACGGGTAGTTGAGGACCCCGATGTCTGACCCGGGTGCCGCTCGGGAAAGGGATACGACTGGCATGTGACTGGCCTCGGCTTTCTAGTCGGAGTCATCGCAGGGCGGCGGACCCGGGGAGGCCAGTCAGACGACCCAGCATCGGCCGCCCTGCGATGAACCCGACTGTATCAGATGATGGAGTCCTCGGACTCCATTGGACGCCCGTCCAGGGCTTGCATGACCCGATCAAACTCATCTCCGGTCGGAACCATCCGCCCGCTCTCCATCATGGACAGCAGGCCGCGGCTCACGCCCGACCGCTTCTGGAGCTCTCGCAGACTGACTCCGAGAGCGATCCGATGCGGTCCCCACAGCCGGCCACCTGACCGGAGCGGAGGAAGTGTCTTTGGTCGTCCCATGCTCTTAGTATACCACACCCGGTACGAACCGTGTTTTCGTGGTACAATGGTCCCCAAGGAGGTCAGTTATGCCACACCGCCAGAAATCTCTAAGGAAGCCAGAAAAAAATCTCGCCTGTGTGCGCTCGCACGCGGGGGGGCGGGACGCGCGCCCGCGAGGCTGGCTCTGCGGCGCACTTTTCTCGTTTTCGGGGAGGGCTGAATGAACGACCAGCTGGAACACTTGGAAGACCTGCTCGAACTGGTCAGGGATCTTGACCACCGCATCGACGGCTACCTCGACCTCTACCCGTCAGCGAGGGTCAGCCATGCCAGACCGACGTACCTGGCCTCGGCCCTTCGGCGAGAACAGGAGGTTGTCTCGCGCAAGGCGGAACGGAAGGAAGATCCGCAATCGACGACAGAGAGCTTGAACCGTGAAATGAGAATGGAATACACCTCACATGAGATAGAGATGTCTGCGATGCGTCAAAAAAGGAACGCCCTTGATCCAACGAAGTACATCGGCGGCCACACCCCGGCCGAGTACCGGGCGATGGTCGAGGCGCTGCAGAGCCGGCCGGCGCAGACCGACGACGAGATCGCCAAGGTGATGAGGAGTGCCAAGTGATCCACGACGACGCTGAGGTCGCCGCCCTGGAGGTCAGGGTCGGCAACGGACTCCAATGGCTCGCCGACCACGACCCGGGCTCCCGGTTCCATTGTTGGTGGCAGGCTGGGTTCACCCCGGCGACCCCGCTGCCCGCCCACGAAGGGACACCCGAAGTCAAGGCCGACTGGGTGGCCTACTACAAGGCGCGGCAGGTGTTCGAGCGCCTGGACCGCAAGCTGGAAGCCTACGAGCGCGAGGGCCTGTCCAAGACCATCCCGGTCGCTGTCCGATGGTCCCCGGCAGGGTCCGTCCGATGACCACCCCACCCCGCACCCCGACGACGGCGACGTTAGGCCATCGTGACGTATGCACGGTGGACGTACCGGCCGCGTGGCATGAGAAGTGGCCGTGCC
>Ga0315274_10010475_pt1 | contig 13352 bp, 13 predicted proteins | sample YL17G02_20_MG_FD_203700 | JGI IMG/M metagenome (GOLD analysis project Ga0315274, IMG submission 203700) | Sediment microbial communities from Yellowstone Lake, YNP, Wyoming, USA - YL17G02_20 | ecosystem: Environmental > Aquatic > Freshwater > Lake > Sediment | place: USA: Wyoming | collected...
CACATTTTTACTAACGACTTGAGGCAGAAGACACGATGATCAAGAGGGAAATGGTGAAAGAAAAGCAACTCGTGCCTACAGTCTGTCCCTATTGTGGCTGCGGTTGTGGGATGTATTTGGTGGTCGAAGATGGCATAGCCAAGAACATAGAGTATATGGAGCAGCATCCAATAAACGAAGGCTCCCTTTGCCCTAAGGGCAACGCAGCGCTGGAGATAATCTATCACCCGGACAGACTACACTACCCTATGAAGAGAGAGAACGGTAGCTGGAAAAAGATCAGCTGGGACCAAGCAATCGAGCTTGTGGCAACTAGGCTTAAGCAAGTGCGTGACGTGCACGGCGCTGATGCCTTGGGTTTTCTTGCCTCGGCAAAGTGCACCAATGAGGAAAATTACTTATTTCAGAAGCTAGCCCGAATGATGGGTACTAACAATGTTGACCATTGTGCCCGCCTCTGACATTCACCTACAGTGACCGGTCTGGTCGCAACACTCGGCAGCGGAGCCATGACTAACCCAATTCCCGACCTGGCAAAGTCGAAATGCATTTTCATAATCGGCTCTAATTTTGCTGAGAATCACCCTATAGCCGCTAGATGGATATTGGACGCTAAGGAACAGGGGGCTAAAATTATTGTGGCAGACCCACGCTATACCCCCACTGCTTGGACAGCTGATATATTCCTTCAACACAAGCCGGGCACTGATATTGCCCTGATTAACGGTATGCTTCATACCATAATTAAGGAAAAGCTACATGACAAAAACTTCGTAAAGGAGCGTACCATTGGTTTTGACCAGATTAAGGCACTGGCAGCCAAGTACGATGCACATACTGTGGAAAAAATCACCGGGGTGCGGTCTAGTCTGCTCCAGGAAGCAGCAAGGCTTTATGCTAAGGCTGAGTCAGCGGCAATTGTCTACTGCATGGGAATCACACAGCATACCTGTGGTCATGGTAATGTCGTCAGTTGCGCGAATTTAGCTTTGATTTGCGGCAATATCGGACGGCCGGGCACAGGTGTTCTTCCTTTGAGGGGACAAGACAATGTGCAAGGGGCTTGTGACATGGGCGGTTTGCCAACTGTACTGCCTGGTTATGCCAGGGTTGATGATGAAGCAGTTAGACAAAGAATAGCCGCTTTATGGGGTAAAGAAGAGCTGCCCAAGGAACCAGGGCTAACGGTGGTAGAGATGACAAACGCCGCCGCGGAGGGAAAGATTAAGGCAATGTATATTATGGGAGAGAATCCCATGGTGTCTGACCCAAATACCAAGCATGTTCGCCAAGCATTGGATAAACTTGACTTTCTAGTAGTCCAGGACATATTCTTCACCGAGACCGCAGAACTGGCCGACGTGGTGCTCCCCGGCGCATGTTGGGCAGAAAAGGAAGGGACTGTTACCGCCACCAGTCGCTCAGTCCAGTGGCGAGCAAAGGCAATACCTCCACCTGGAGAGGCTAAGGCAGACCTCGACATCATTTGTAACATCGCAAACAGGCTCGGATTCAAATTCAACTACCAGAATGCGGATGAAGTCCTACGCGAAATCAATCTTGCAGTTCCCTCCTACGCTGGCATTACCCCGGAGCGAGTTAAGGAAAAGGTGGGAGGTCTTACCTGGCCCTGCCCAACTGATGACCACCCCGGCACACCTATTCTCCACAGTGAGACCTTCGCCACTGTTGAACGACTAGGCAAGTTTATCCCCGTGGAGCATCAGCCACCTTTTGAGGTGACTGATAACGAATATCCCCTGCTTCTGACCACAGGTCGGGTAGTAATGCATTACAATACTGGTTCTATGACCCGGCGTAGCAGTTCACTGCTCAAGCGCAGCCCTGAACTATTTGTGGAGGTAAACCAGGCCGATGCAGAAAAGCTTGGCATCAGTGCTGATGAGGAAGTGAAGATTTCCACTAGAAGGGGTGACACGATAGCCAAGACTACTATCACCAATAGGGTACCCCCAGGAGTGGTCTTTATGCCTTTCCACTTCTCAGGAACGAATGCTCTTGTGGTGGAAGCATTGGATGAGAAGGCGAAAGTCCCGGAGTTCAAGGTAGCCGCCTGCAAAATCGCCAAGGGTAAGTAACAATTTGGACATGCTAATGCCTATCTGAAAATTGAGGATAATGAAGTATGCGCAAAGTCATCTTCATGGATCTTAATCGCTGCATCTACTGCCGCTCATGCGAGGTTGCCTGTGAGAGAGAACATAATGGGCGTTCCTTCATGTCAGTCCTGCTTCTTGATGAGAGGCACCCCGTTCCAATGAATTGCCGACACTGTGAAAAGAGCCCTTGTGTAGCAGTATGTCCTACAAGAGCTCTCGTGAGGATCGAGAATGGACCGGTTATTATCGAGACGATGAAATGCATCGGCTGCAGTCTCTGTGCTATGGTTTGCCCCTTTGGCATACTCGAACTGGATTACTTGAATAAGGTGATGCGGAAATGTGACCTATGCATACATCGTCTGAACGAAGGTAAATTGCCAGCTTGCGTTTCCAGTTGTCCTGCCCGCGCCTTAACCTATGACGAATTCGATACGATAATGAGAAGGATCAAAGAGAAGGCCGCCAAAGCCATAATAAGTGGAGTTGGATTAGAGCCGGGCATAGTGATAAGCCCGCCAGAAAGTTGACCATTTGATTCTAAGTCTGGTGGATATCCGAAGAAGGCATAAAGAAATGACAAAAATTGTCTATACAGGAGGCCAAGCAAGTGCTAACAGAGTCTAAGATAGTTAACCAGCTAAGCGAGATATTTCCTGAAGCAATTGTTAGAACAGAAATACCAGTCCTAAAGACAATATACATCACAGTAACCGCCTCATTCATCGCCAGTATATGCCAACATCTCTTCGAACAAGGTGCCCGATTCGTTGTTTCCGCAGCCACTGACCGGATAAAAGAAACCGGCAAGCTCGAACTCAGTCACATCTTCTCCTTCGACAAAGAACGTTTGACAGTAGTCATCAGGGCACAGATTGATCCCTCTAACCCCTCGGTAGAGTCTATTTCCTCTGTGTTACCAGCAGCAAATTGGGCGGAGCGTGAATGCCATGATATGCTAGGCATTGATTTCATCGGCCATCCTGACCCCAGAAGACTTGCTTTGGCCGATGACTGGCCTAAAGATGTCTATCCCCTCCGTAGAGACTTCCCCTACAATTACAGACCTCCATCAGCGCCTGAAAATGCTGTACCGATGAATACACCACAGTCCCCCGCCAGTGTTGTTCCGCTAGGTCCCTTCTACCCTGTTCTTGAGGAACCGGTTTACTTCAGGCTTTTTGTTGAGGGAGAGGAAATTGTAGGCTGCGATTATCGAGGCTTCTATAACCACCGGGGAATAGAGAAGCTGGGTGACAGTGCCCTTACTTATAATCAGGTGGCATTTCTCGCTGAACGCATATGAGGGATATGAGGGAATGTACACAGTACGTGTTACTGTGAGGCGATAGAGCAAGCAGCGGGAATCGAGATTCCACCACGGGCAAAATATATTAGGACGATCCTGCTGGAGCTGGAGAGGATACACAGCCATCTTCTCTGGCTTGGCATTGCTGGACATATCATCGGGTTTGATACTTTGCTGATGCAAGCTTGGCGGATCAGGGAGCCAATAATGTGGCTTTGTGAGCTAATAACTGGAAATCGCAAGCTTTACGGTATGAACATGATTGGTGGTGTTCGGCGAGATATAACTACAGAGCAATACCCCAAAATCATAGAGGTGGTTGGCAAGATAGGCGCCCAACTTAAAGAGCTGATCGACGCCATCGCCGGGGATACGACCCTTCACTTGCGGCTCAAAAATGTCGGGGTCCTTTCTCGTGAAGTAGCTCAACAGCTTTGCGTGGTGGGACCTACAGCTCGAGGTTCTGGTTTAGCCATTGATAGCCGGGCCGATCATCCTTATGCTGCCTACCCACAAGTTCCTCCAAAGATAATCACAAAGCCAGAAGGAGATATTTGGGCACGGACTCTGGTACGGCTTGAGGAAACGTTGGAATCCATCAATGTTGTCGGGCTGGCGCTGGATCAACTGCCACCAGGAGAACTCATGGCCGAGGTTAAGGAAATTCCGCCTTGGCGGGAGGGGATAGCCTATGTGGAGGCTCCTCGTGGCGAAGATTGCCACTATGTCTTGACCGGGCCAGACAATCGACCTCATCGCTGGCGAGTAAGAGCCCCTAGTTTTACCAATCTCCAAGCCGTCCCCACTATGCTCAAAGGGAGTTTCATCGCCGATGCACCGATAATCATAGGCAGCATCGACCCCTGTTTTTCTTGCACCGAGCGGCTTGAGGTAGTGGATGTCAAATCTAAGAAGATAAAAGTTTACAGTCAGGCGGAGCTTCGCGAAATAAGCAAGAAAAGGTAGCTTCATGCTGAGAAGCAAACTCAAAGAAGCGATAATATGTTTTAAAAATCTAAGAGTCACCTTGCCTTATCCCGCCCAACCAGCACCTGCCCCGGAGGGATTCCGCGGTAGGCTGGAAATCGACATTGACAAGTGTATTGGCTGCGGTGCTTGTGCCATTGCCTGCCCGCCAAGGCTTATCGACATTGTAGACCTCGATAGTAAAAGAACCTTTGAGTTTGTTTTAGGGAAATGCACCTACTGTGCACGTTGTGCTGAGGTTTGTCCGGAACAGGCAATTGCTATGAGTCGGGAATTTGAACTGGCTACAGAGAACAAAGGCGATTTGAATATCACAATGGAGCTAATCATGGCTAAATGCCAAGACTGTGGCACAGCCTTTACCACTCAGCGGATCATAGACAAGCTTACAGCAGTTCTCCCGAAAAAGATTGAGATTGAGGCCGCTGTTTTAGATTGGCTTAATCTTTGCCCCAATTGTCGTAAGCTTCGAGAAGTGCATAAATTAACTGAGGCGGGAAGATAAGTCATGCTAGGTTTGCTTTTTGCCTTATTGCTCGTGCCCTTAATAGGGGCATGTGCCTGTTATTTCCTAAAAGGACGGAAGAGCGACTGGATACCTGTGATTCTGGCTGGAATAACCTTAGTCCTAGGCATAATAGCAGTGATATGGGGCTATCCTCGAAAGACAGAATGGTTGTTAGGCCAACTGACTTGGGTTGAAACTACGAGCAAGCTTTTCGGTTTCCTTATCGACCCTCTAAGCTCGCTCATGCTTATAGTAATCACAGTTATCGGCCTCCTGGTAGTGGTCTATTCCACTGAATATCTGAGCCCTAGGAACAAAGACCACGCTTTTACCAAGCCTGTGGGGAATTATTACTTCTGGATGCTTTTGTTCATCGGCTCCATGGTGGGGCTCGTTATCTCACCCAGTTTCCTTCAATTGTTCATCTTCTGGGAGATGACCACCATCTGCTCCTGGGCGCTGATTTCCTATACCAAGGAAAAGGAAGCTTTATTCGGTGGCTTCAAAGCCTTGCTCATAACCCATCTCGGCGGATTAGCTCTTCTCATCGCTATTACCATCATTTTTGTGCAGACTGGCTCCCTGGCTTTCAATAGTCTAGATAGCCTGACCTCTGGGATGAGGTTCGCTGTCTTCATTTTGATCGTTGTTGCCGCCTGGGCAAAGGCGGCTCAAATCCCATTCTTTACTTGGCTACCTGATGCGATGGTAGCACCAACACCGGTTAGCGCTTACCTTCACGCTGCCGCCATGGTCAAGGCGGGTGTCTACTTGGTTGCTAGGGTAGCACTAGCCAATGCTACCATTTCTTACAATGCTGGACTGATAGTAGGCATTATGGCGGTTATCACCATGATTGTGGCTGTGATCATGTACTTCCTTCAGGATGACCTGAAGCGGCTACTCGCTTTTTCCACCATCGGCCATCTGAGCTACGTACTCTTTGGCGTTTCCTTAGGCATCATGGGGTCCACCACTGGATTCCAAGGGGGGATCTTGCACATTATTAATCATGGCTCCGCTAAGGGGCTACTATTTTTGACCGTAGGAGCTATAGCTTATGCCACAGGTTCAAGGAGCATCAAGGAGCTAAGTGGGCTGGGCAGAAGGATGCCACTTGTTTCTGTAGCTTTTATCATTGGGTTTCTCGCCGTAACGGGGATTCCACCTTTTTCCTGCTTCTGGAGCAAGTTCATGATATTTACCGGAGCTTTTGAGCTTGGTGGTGTTGTTGCCCCCGCCCTTGGCGTTCTGGCTATTCTGGAAAGCGTCGCCGCCTTTGCCTGGTATCTATTTGTGGCGCACAGAGTTTTCTTCGGCGCAGTCTCCGAAAAGGCAGCCGTGGCGACAAAAGATCCCTCACTGGTTATTACGTTGCCTCTCATCATTTTGATGGCACTGTGCTTTCTGGCACCCGTCATTGGGTGGCCTTTCGTACAATACTTGAGTGTAGGAGGGGGGAGTTAAAGGCATGATGCCACTTTGGATATTCCTCATCTCTCTGGCACTACTTGCAGTAGGAGCTGGAATAACAGCTATCACCTACAAGCTGCGTAACATCTGTAGTTGGATAGCCTTCGCTACTGTCTCCACCTCTAGCATAGGCATCATCTATACTGCTGTTGAAATATTCGTCCATGGCCCAATAGTAACCATGGACCCCCTTCTTCGTATTCCTGGGCTCGGTGCTAGTCTAATGATATCCATGGATGCCCTCAGTGCACTATTCCTAGTGATCATCGCTGTAGTCTGCGTTTGCTCCACGCTGTATTCCATACGCTATATGTCGCACTATAGAGAAGAGTCTCTGCTTCGATATTACCCCTTCCTGCTGCTATTTGCCCTAGGCATGATAGGTGTGGTCTGTGTCTCCGATATGCTCTTCTTCTTCGTCTTTTGGGAAATCATGACCCTGACCTCCTACATCTTGGTAGTCTACGAGCGAGGCAAAGAAACGAATCTCAGAGCTGGCTTTCTGTACTTCCTAATGACTCATGTCGGGTTGGTTTGTATGTTCGCCGCCACCTTCCTGCTTTACGCTCGTGTCGGCTCCTTTAGCTTTCAGGCGTTGGGAGACGCTATGGGCATGCTGGCAACCCAAAATACCGGCCTACTGCATTTGGTTTTGGCCCTGTTCTTCATTGGCTTTGCCACCAAAGCGGCAGCAATACCTTTTGGGTTGTGGCTACCGGAGGCTCACCCAGTAGCTCCCTCCAGTGTTAGCGCTATACTCTCCGGGGTAATGATCAAGTTGGGAGTCTATGCTATCCTCAGGGTCTTTGTTATGATGCTGCCTTCGTCTCATTTTTGGTATACGTGGGGTGAGATTATCGCCATTTTCGGCGTCGTCTCTTTGGTCATCGGTAGCCTGGCTGCTTTGGCCCAAGATGATAGCAAGAGACTTATAGCTTTTTCCAGCATAGGTCAAACTGGCTATATATTATTGGCGGTAGGCATTGGAATAACCTTCCTACGAGTGTCACCTGCATTAGCAACGGTTGCCTTCCTGGCAGCACTTTATCATCTGACAAATGATGCCGCCTTTAAGGCCCTGCTGTTTCTCAATGCTGGCGCTACCATCTACCGAACTGGAACCCGCGACTTGAATAAGATGGGCGGGTTAGGAACCTTAATGCCCATAACTGCTACCACCGGGCTTGTAGCCTGCCTATCGGTAGCGGGTATACCCCCATTCTCCGGCTTTAGCAGCAAGTGGCTTATCTTTCAGTCCTCCCTAATAGGTGGCATCGACATGCCCCTGTATCTCTTCTTTGGGGTGATAGCGCTTTTCATTAGCGTAGTTACCCTAGCCTATGCGCTGAAGTACATGAATGCCAGCTTTCTAGGCAAGTCCCATAGCGAGGTGAACCGATCTTTGATTACTGAAGTACCTGTCACCATGAAGATTCCCCAGATCATTCTAGCTGTCATCTGTTTCGGCCTGGGAGTATTGCCTATCATGGTACTGAAGTTGCTTTATCCCGCATTCAAATGCCTGCTGCCCGCTGGTTACCTACCTGACTTCACTTCCCTCTTCGGCACTGGGTTAGCCGGTGTCAATCTGAGTTTTGGTGGCAGTATCAGCGGGATGTGGAACCCTTTATGGCTGCTAATAGGCACGGGGTTTTGTTTTTGTCTTGGCTACTGCGTTTTCAAGTTTGCCAGTGCCGGAGGCTCACGAGTGCGCGTGGCTGAGACATGGTACGGGGGCAGAGAGCATGCCCCGGGAGAAGTGCAATATGCGTCAAGCAGCTTCTACATGGCATTTAAACAATATTTTGCCCTCCGAGTCAAAGGCATCAACTTTGAAGGTCTTTATCCCAAGAGTGTTCCTCTGCCTAGAATGACGATGCCTCAGCCGCTTAGAGCGGTGCTTGACATAGACCGCTGGCTATATTATCCCTTTGCCGCCGGATTCTTGAAACTTAGCCGATGGTTCAGCAGAGTACATGTGGGTATACCGCAAATTTATATATTATGGGTAATCATAGGAGTAATCGTGGCCATTATTGTCCTATTCGCATTGCCGGCAGGGTGAGGACATGACTTTTGCAATAGGTATCGGCTTATTGAACCTGTTTATTGTTCTGGGCCTTTCGCCTCTATTTGAAGGAGTGGCCAGGAAGCTTCGGGCTATGGTACATTCCCGCATCGGTCCACCTTTGATTCAGCCCTATTATGACCTGTTGAAACTATTAGGAAAGGAGGATATCCAGTCTTCCAGCAATTACCTAGCCAGGTTGGCCCCTTGGGTTTGCTTCACTGCCGTAGCCACTGCGGCACTGTTTGTGCCACTAGGCACAGGCCAAGCTCCCTTCGGTGCTTTCGGAGATGCCATAGTATTTGTCTACATAATGGCCCTGGCGGCGGCAGCACTGATGTTGACGGCTGCCGTTTCTGAGAACCCCTTTGCTTCAGTCGGTGTTTCACGAGAAATGATGTTACAACTGACGGTGGAACCGGTTTTAGTCGTAGCCTTCGTCGTCGCCGCCATAAACGCCCACTCCTTTGGGATGGGTGATATGGTCACTTGGTATCGCTTCCACGGACTCTCAATTTCGATGAGCATCGTCACTATCGTCCTTTTTCTAGCGCTCCAAGCTCAGGTAGGCAAACTCCCCTTCGACATAGCTGAGGCTGAATCAGAGATAGCGGGCGGGCTGTTCATCGAACAGAGTGGTCCTAAATACGCCCTCCTTAGGTGGGCAATGATGGCGAAGCAAATAATATTCGCCTCCATTTTTGCGCAAGTTTTCATTCCCTGGCCTAAGACGGGAAATCTCGCTTGGGACATTCTAATTCATCTGGCAAAGGTTTTAGGGCTGGTAATAGTAATCGGTCTCATTGATGCAGTGAACCCCAGGCTCAGGATTGATCAAGCGATAAAGTATTACCTCACCTTGGTCTTCTTCTCGCTCGGAGGTATCGCCTTTGCCATTATCGGTGCTTAGGAGGATCATGGATGGCTACAGATTTGGCCAGCGGTAACCTAATAATTACCTTATATCTTCTGCATTTTGTATTTTCGCTGTTTACGGCGGAACTACGCAATCTAAGGTTGTCTATCGCTGCGCTCGTTATACAGTCGCTAACATTAGCCGGTATATTAGCCACCTACGCCAGCATAAGTGGTAATCCGACGTTATATTGGTGGAGTCTCACCGCTCTGATAACCAAGGTAATACTCATTCCCTATTTGTTATGGCTTTATGTTCGACAACTACCAACGGCGGAGACACGCCCGTGGCTAAGTACAGGCCTCTCTGTGGCAGTGATGCTCATTCTGGCGGTGGTTTTCTATAGTTTCTTGCATACCAATGTGGAGTTCATCGCTCCGACTTTACAGGCATCCATGGAACCAGCCAGATCAAACTTAGCGCTGTCGCTAACCATTTGTACTCTGGGTCTATGGGTGCTTGTAGTAAGGAAGGACGCAGTTAAAGCGGTCATAGGGCTGGTCTTATTGGAAAATGGTGTTCACCTTTCCCTAGTGACGCTCGCACCCACCCTACCTGAGACCACGATATTGGGGATAGTCAGCAATGTTATAATCACCGTCTGGCTGCTTCTGTATCTTGCGGGCAGGATTTACCAGACTTTTGGGACAACCGATACATCGATTCTGTCGGAATTAAGGCACTAACGGAAGATTATGGGAAATCTAATAGAAGTAACATCTACATTGCCGATACTGGTATTTGTTGTGCCGGTTGGCTTCGCTGCGCTTATCTTCGCCCTCGGACGGGTGCACACGATATTTCGCGAATGGTTAGCCCTGCTTGGCCTGGTGATCACCCTTGCTATCTCACTAGCTATCGCTGGGCAGACGCTGGATGGCAAGCTGCTCTTTGCATGGAACCGTAATCTCTATGCTGATGGCTTAAGCGCACTAATGGAAGTGCTCGGCTCTGGGATAGGGATTATCATTGTCATCTACTCTATAAGGTATTTAACGCATCACCAGATTGGCATGCCCCTTAACAAGTGGCGGCATACCTACTTCTACGGACTGTTAGTGCTGTTCATTGGCACGTTGAATTGGGTCTGCATCTCGAATAGCTTAATTTTCATGTGGGTCTCCATGGAAGCCACAACACTGTCTGCAGCCTTCTTAGTTACCTTCTACTGGCAAAGACAATCAATTGAGGCAGGCTACAAATACTTGCTGTTGGTGAGCGTGGGGGTGACTCTAGCTCTCCTAGGTTGCGTCCTCATTTACGCAGCGGCAATACCACTTTTGCCCAGTGAGAACGTGTTGTTTCTCACAGAACTCGGTAAGGTCGCCAAATTAATGCCGGAAAGCGTAGTCCTGATAGCTTGTGCTATGTTTGTGGCTGGTTTCGGCACCAAGGCAGGTCTCATCCCCTTTCATGCTTGGCTCCCCGATGCCCATGCTGAGGCACCAGTTCCTGTCAGTGCCTTGCTCTCGGGTGTAGTGATTACGATCGGCGCATATGCCCTTGCCCGGACGGTAACTATATTTGCGCCGTACTATCCGGCCGTGGTCTTGTTTATAGCCATTTTAGCCTCCATCAGCATGGTGATAGGAATAGTTATGGCACTAGTTCAAGACGACCTGAAAAGGCTCCTCGCCTACTCCAGCATTAGCCAGATTGCTTATGTGATTGAAGGACTGGGATTAGGTACCTACCTGGGAATATATGGCGGATTATTTCACTTGGTAAACCACACCCTTGTCAAATCCCTGCTCTTTCTCTGTGCTGGAGCATTGATGTATGCTACCGGCAGTCGTAAGATAAGCGAATTGGGAGTGGCATTCAAAAAGATGCCGGTCACTGCCTTTTGCTTCTTCGTTGGTGCCCTGGCCATTGGTGGCCTGCCGCCATTCAATTGCTTCATGAGTAAGCTAACTCTTTTCATTGCTCTTACCGAGAGAGAACTTCTGTGGGCAGCAATCATAGGTGCAGGTACAGGAATGGTCACTGTAGCGTGCTTCATTTGGGTTACCTATAGGATATTCTGGACGAAGCCAGTCGCTGTGACTAATCCGCAGATAACAGGGAAAGAGGTGCCCTTTCCCATGCAGGTCAGCATGCTAGTACTGGCCGCAGGTTGCATACTGCTCGGAGTTTTTCCTAACCTACTCTATCCCATGTTGAATGCCGCTACCACATCAATATTGGGGATCTTGAGTGCAGGTGGTTAGCTATGTCGAAAAGAATACTAATTCTATTACTATTAGTCTTCGTTAACCTCTTGGTAACGGTGCCGGGGTGTATCGCACCAGCCCCACCGAGACTGGGAAAACAGGTAGTCACAATCTCAGTCCAGCCAGTGTATCCTCTTCATGTTATATCCCAGAAATACTCTCCTCTCATCGCGTATCTTTCCCGTGAAACGGGATACAGTGTACGCCTAATCTCGGCAATAAGTTACGATAGTTATTTTGCCATACTATCGGCCAATCAGGTTCAGATTGGTATTCAGGAGCCTACTGCTTATATCACTCTGGTTAAAACGAGGCGTGCCTACCCATTGGCCAAGATGTTGGATCCAGGTGGGAATGCATGGCACAGGGCTGTAATCTTTTCACTTCAAGGCAGTGGCATAGACGCACCCAACGACCTAAAGGGTAAGACAGTCGCAGCCACCTCCCGCAGGTCAGCTTCAGGATTCTTAGCCCAAGCCCTTATTTGTAGACAAAGCGGTATTGATGTGAACAAAGACATTGACTTCTTGTTCGTAAACACCCAGAATGCCGTTATTGACGCAGTTTATCAAGGTAAAGCAGATGCTGGATTTATTCCAGAGGACGGCTTCCCTCCTGCCGGCGCGGTAACAGACTTCACTAGTGTCAAAATCGTTGCCTATACAGAATACTTACCTGCTTGGTGTGTAGCTGCATTTGACGATACTCCTCCAGAGGTGGCCACTGCGATAGACACGGCGCTATTGAGTCTGGACAGGGAAAAACCGGAGCATCGGGAGATATTGGAAGCTATAGGCATAAGCGGTTTTCAGAAGGCACTTGATTCCGATTATGATATAGTGCGGGAACTAATGAGTTACATGAATTTCCCCTACTAATTGAGGTTATGACATGAGTAAATCTCTCATCCAGAAGATAACGGGAAAGGCTTTCACCAAAGCGCTTTGGGTTTATCATGTAAACACTGGCGCTTGCAATGGCTGCGATATCGAAGTAATCGATGTCTTGACTCCATACTACGATGTGGAAAGGTTCGGCATCAAGTTGGTAGGGTCACCAAGGCATGCCGATGTCCTTCTAGTAACTGGACCAGTAACAAGGCAGGTTGTTGATAGTTTAAAACGAGTCTATGAGGCTACACCAAGCCCCAAACTTGTATTTGCCATCGGCTCCTGCGCTGTTGATGGAAATATCTGGCATGATAGCTACAACGTAGTTGGTGGAATAGATAAGGTTATTCCTGTGAACTTCTATGTTCCAGGCTGTCCACCTCGACCTGAAGCCATCGTGTACGGCGTGGCCGTGGCTTTAGGTCTAGCACCAAAGAAAGTTCAGCCGATTAAGCTAGTCGAGAAGAAATCGAAATAACCTTTACTCCGGCCCGAGAGTAACAGATGCTAGAATCGCTGTCAAACAGACTGAAGGGCAAGGTGATGATCCTAGGAGTTGGGAATCCACTTCGTGGAGATGATGGAGCCGGCCCATACTTAATAGAACAACTAAAGGGACACACTGATGCTATCTTGCTCAACTGCGAAGAAGTTCCAGAGAACTTTCTGGGCAAGATCGCTGAAAATCGGCCCGATAGCATCCTTATCATCGACGCCATTGATTTAGGGATGAGCCCCGGGGCAGCGGCTATACTAGAAGAAGACAAGCTTGGGGATATAGGTTGGTCAACGCACCATGCCTCTCTTCGGTTATTCATAGATTACGTGAAGGCAGACACCAAAGCTGATGTGCTCATTCTAGGAATTC
>Ga0315274_10010476_pt1 | contig 13351 bp, 13 predicted proteins | sample YL17G02_20_MG_FD_203700 | JGI IMG/M metagenome (GOLD analysis project Ga0315274, IMG submission 203700) | Sediment microbial communities from Yellowstone Lake, YNP, Wyoming, USA - YL17G02_20 | ecosystem: Environmental > Aquatic > Freshwater > Lake > Sediment | place: USA: Wyoming | collected...
CCTTCTAAGCAAACGTTTAATTTTATTAACTAACCTTTCCTCTTTTTTCATCTTATTTCACCTCGAAATAAGATGGTTCCCTTAGTAGATTAACTTTACTAAGGGGACTTTTTCAACAGAGCCGCCGCAAAGATTACATTTATATAATAAATTTCCTGCTTTAGTAACCTCTAAATCTCCTATAAACACAAAAGTTCCGTTGAAATAATTAAGCTGATAAACATCTGTCATTTTTAATTTATTTTTTGGGTTATTTAAAGCTTTTTGTTAATAATACTCATGACATACGCAAGGTTTGCATCCTTTACAATCACCGTCGTGCCCAGGACATTCCATAAGATCTGGTTTAGGTTTTATATTAACTTTAGTTACTGCCTCTCCTATAAAATCCAAAATTGATTCAATAGTACTTTGGTCATGGCTACATAACAGCCTTATTCTAAGCTTATGATTCAATTTGTTATCTCGTTTTGATATTTTCTATTTATGTGTGATTTCAAAAAAAGAATTTAGGTAAAAAATTAACTATGACCGAAGGTTTATAAATCTTACTTTTTCCAGGCTTTTTCAAATAAATAAGACAGAGAGTTTACAAAAAAGCTTGAATTTATCCATACTCCAAGCTCTTCTTCGTCTTTTGAATTTTGCGAAAGCATGAATAAAATTTGCTCTTTGTCTGTTATAAAAAATCTTGAATTAACATCTAATTTTTGAGCGTTAATTTTAAACTTGTTGTTTATTTTTTTGATTTCTTGCTCGTCTCCAGATAAAGCTATTTTTGCGTTTATTTTTCTTTTATTCAAGTTGTTAAATAAAGAAGAAAAAACTCTTGATTTTTCATTAATTTCAGAAGCTGAAGTGCATATTATAACTTCTTTCTTGGCAGAATCAAGCAGTTCTTTTAAATGGTTTAAAATGTTAGATTTTCCTTTAATTGCCCCGCTTAAATTTGTGTGGCTGACCGGCTCTATCCCATTTTTGTAAAGCTCTTCCAATTCAACATATTCTTTAGTCTCTTTTAAATTAGAAAGCATTTTCACATTTTCATTTGCCCTGCTTAAAGTGTTTGTTTTCAATTTTTCTATGACTGTAGTAGGCTTAACTGCTATGTATTTAACGGGCTTTCCGAGTTTAGCTATTGCAAATCCCTCTTTCTCTAAACTTTCAAGAACATCATAAGTTCTGCTTCTTGGCACTCCAGAAAGCTCAGCAATCTCGCCTGCAGAAGCAATTCCTCTGCTTAACAAAGCAAGCCAAACTTTGGTCTCATAAATATTTAAATTAAAATATTCTTTAGTCTGCTTTACAAGTTCTGTTTTTAGTATCATTTTGTTTAGTTTTACTACTCTTTATAAATAAAAAGGGTTTATAAACCTTTCGATTTTGTTGTTACTTAACAATTAAAACAACAGAAAGGCTTAAATAGCCGTTTTTACTACTGCAAATAAGGAAAAATGATAGGAAAAATTTTACCTTATGCAATAATATTTATAGTTGGTTTTTTTAGCTGTATGCTTGTCAGCTTAATTTATGCTGAAATAGAAAAGCCTTTGGTTATAGGAAGTTTAAGTTTAGTTTCTGGAACAGAAACTCCAGGAGACTGGATAAAAGAATCTCAAATTCATGTTTATGATAACGCAGTTGTCATTGATGTTGAAAATGTAGGAATAAGCAGATACGCGCCCACAGGAAGCATGAAGCCTGTATTAAATGAAAATAGCAATGGAATAAGAATTGTTCCAGAAAATCCCTCGCAGATTGATGCTGGGGATATAATAACATTTGAACAAAATAATGAGTTGATAATACATAGAGTTATTGAAAAAGGAAATGATGAAGAAGGAGTGTATTTCGTAACCAAAGGAGACAACAATAATGTTACAGACGGCAAAATAAGATTTAAAGATGTAAAATATGTTACAATAGGAATTTTGTGGTAAAATGGGAAATGAAAGAGATATTGAAAGAGATTTAAACTGCGAGAGATAAAAATGGATTCTGAATCATGTTTAGATGCTATTCATACCTATGAAAAAGGAAGAGCTATTTTGAATGCTTTTAAAGCAGAGGGGTTAAAACCTTACCAAATAACAGCTTTACTGATGCTATATGAAAAGAGAAGTTGTTCTAGACAAGATTTAAAAAAATTAATTGATATGAAAAATGAGGGGGCTTTTACTAATCGAGTTCTCGTTCCGTTGCAAGGCAGAGAATTAATCGTTGTTGAAGATGCTAAACTATTTTGCCCCAAACCTGTTTATATATCAGAAAAAGGTGAAAATCTGGTTGAAAAAGTTATGGAAGAGAAAATATATCAAAATGGCAAAAGAAATTGAATGCCCTGGAGAGAATTTAGAAGCTCTTTTGTTATATGGAAATCAGATACACTCCTATAATAGTTTTTCTGGAGAGCAAGATCCTAAAAAGGTTGACAAAAAGACTATCAACTATTATCGTATGGGAAAAAAGTTAGCAAAAGATTTTCCAAATAGCGACAAAGGAAGAAAGCTTTTTGATAGTTTAAAAGTGCATGTTGAAAAATGCAAAGAATGTGCGAAAAATATTGCTGAATTAAGAAACAAATATCTGGATCTGGAAAAATTAGCTAAACTAACCCAAGAATCAAGAGAGAATTTATTTTATTGCGGCATATTAAATTAAGCTTATCAGCCATCCCAAAAACATTCCAACAAAAATTCCTGCTGTTAAAAAAGGCATTGCAGGATAAAATTTTCCTTTTCTTGCTGCCATAAATAAAATTAAAAGAGCGATGGTGGCCCCAAATGTCACAAACAACGCTGGCAATAAGCCAAATGCCTTCATAAAAATTCCTGTGGCAATTATTGGAAAAATTACATCTCCCCCTCCAAGTATGGCAAGAGAAACTTTTATTTTTTGCCTCTTTAAAATGTTTTCTGCTGTTTTTTTATTTTTATACTTCTGTTTTAAATATTTAATTTTTTCTCTGTCTTTCTTGCTTAAATAAGGAACGAAAAATCCAGCAAAAAATCCCAGCTCATTAATCTGGAATTTTGCCATTTTCTGCATAAATTTAGAGTGCCAGACTGCATATATATCGTAAACAGAAATAAGCAAAAGGAGTATGATTATCCAAAAAACATCTAAAATTGGAACAAAAACAGATGCTATCCCCGGATAAATTAAGAGTTCAGTTAGATTATGGACAAGCAGATTTCTTTTAAAAATTTTGAAGAAAGCTAAAGGCAGAGCTACAAGAGCTGCTATAGCTGCTGTGTAAGGAATTTTAAAATAGAAAAGTAAGCTGTTGAGAGTTATGCCAATAGCAAGAATAACAACTACAAAAAACCACAATCTCAAAAATAGCTTGGCTTTTATTCTGGAGAGCAGGAAAATTAAAGCTATTGCGATAACAAAAGCAATTATTATCGAGAGTGTTGCGTTTGATGGAGGGATGTTTTCAGGAGGCTGCATTCCATAAGGCAATTGTTTTCCAACATATGCATGTATAACCGCCAATCCTATAAACTGAGTTGCCAAAAACATTGCTAAAAGCGTTAAAGTTATTTGCCATGTGTGTTTCACTTTATTTTTGCCTCTATTTTATATTTTCTTAAAGAAAAGATGGTTTTTAAACCTATTTTATCCTCAAGGTTTCAAGATTTCTCGGAGCAGAAGTTTCAATGCGGTTCAGCTTATATATGGCAGAAGCTAAATCTAAACACTTACTTGATTCTCCATGATTAATTATAACTTTTTTTGGTCTTGGCTGGCATCTATTTATAAAAGCAAGTAATTGATTTCTTCCGCTATGGGCAGTTAAGCCGTCTATTGTGTGAACCTCTAGGTTTATTTTAGCATCTTCTTCTTTTCCATCGTTAGTCATTTTAATTTCTTTTAAGCCATCTTGCACCTGCCTTCCTAAACTGCCTACGCCTTGATAACAAACGAAAATTATGCTGTTTCTTTTATTCTCGGCAAATTCTCTGAAATATTCCACAGAAGCGCCTCCGACTAACATTCCTGAAGTTGCGAGAACAATACACGGGCCGCCTTCAATAACTTTTTTCCTTTCTGCAGGACTTCCAACTCTTTTAAAAATCTTAGATACAAAAGGGTTGTTATCTTGAAAAATTTGGTTTCTTATGTTAGAGGAAAGAAAGTCGGGATATGCTGTATGTATTCCATTAATATCCCAAATCATTCCATCTATGTAAATAGGAACTTCCGGCAATAAGCCCTGTTTAAAAGCATCTTCGAATATTAACATTGTTTCTTGTGCTCTTCCTAATCCCAATTCAGGAATTAAAATTTTTCCGTTTCTCTCAATTGTTTTTTTTACAGTTTCGATTAAACTATTTTCTGCATCTTGCCTTGCTGGGAGAATGTCCTCTTTTCCTCCGTAAGTTGATTCTATAATTGCGGTTTCTAGCCGCGGAAATGTGGTAACAGCAGGGTCTAATAACCGCGTTTTTCCAAATTTCATGTCTGCTGTGTAAAGCAAATTGTGCAAGCCGTTTCCTATGTTTAAGTGAACCATAGCACTTCCAAGAGCATGTCCTGCATTATAGAAAGTAAGCCTTATGTCTGGAGTTAAGTCAGTAACCTCATTGTAATTAAGGCAGATACTATGTTTAACCATCTCTTTAATGTCTTTTGAGGAAAATAAAGGCTGAGCAGCTTTTTTATAAGCAACTCCAATGTAATCCAAGGCAAGTAAAGATGCTATGTCTCTTGTTGGGAGAGTCATATAAACTGCGCCTCTGTAGCCCATTTTAAACAGGTAAGGAACCAACCCGCTGTGATCGAGGTGAGCATGACTTATAATTATCGCGTCTATTTCTTTTATGTCAAATTCAGGAATATCAAAATAAGGAAACTTATCCCTATCTTGAGCTGCAACATCTATCCCGCAGTCAATTAATATTTTTGATATTGGAGTGTGCAATAAAAGGCAAGACCTTCCAACTTGCCTTCCTCCCCCTAAAAATGTAAGCCTCACCCATTCTTCTATTTTTTCTGGATTCCAGTCTCTGTATATTTTTTTCCCAATAGAATTTAAAAATTTTTTTCTGTAGCTGTTATTTTCGTATAAAACAGCCCTGATGTTTTCTGTGATTTTTGAAGGTATGGCAGGGGATCTTTGCACCTGAGGAAGCCACAGAGTTTTCTGTTTTATTTCCTGCAAAACACTTCCTGCTTTTCCTATGACCATCCCGGGTTTTTTAGCTTCAATAACCACTATGCTTCTCTGCACATCAAAAATTATGTTTGTCAGCTCTGCTTCTGCTGGGATAATTTTTCTAATTTCTTTTTCAGCCTCTTCTTGCTTTATTAAAATTTTTTCATCTGCCCTTAACTCAATTCTTTTTTTGATTCTGTTTACTGCTTCTTTAATTTTTTCTTCTCCTTTACGGAAAAATTCTTCGTCGTCTGTGTAAAGAACTATATTAGCCCCTTCAAAATTAGCAGAGGTTATACATTTTGGCAGTTCTGCTTGAATGTTTTTCAGAATATCTGACATTTTATTTTCTTATCTCAAATTAAGACTTCAAAAATGCTCTTTGCGCGCCCTTCATGTTTTAACTCGCAGAAAGCAAAGGCATTTTTGACAGTGCTCAAAAACCCAAACACGCCCTTGTGCTTTAGCACAGGGTTTTTGACAAATTTATATTTAATTATTTGATTTAAATATTATTTTTGATATTGTTGAATTAATGAAAACTTATCAGACTTTTGCTATAGGTTTATGGAGCTTATTTAATGGCTTAAGTCAGTTTATTAAACATAAGTCGATTTAATCTCTTGGTTAACAACTTGGCTAATTCCTTGGCTTGTAACAGTAAACACATCTATCCCACATCCGCTTCCTGTGTCTCTTCGCGAGGATGATTTTATGCAATCCATAGCGAGATTTATACCCTGCTTGATTGTAATATTCTCATTATAGTCTTTTTCCAGTAAACCTAAAATAAAAGGCATTCCGCTTGATAAGTTGGCGTCATAATCTTTAATTTTAGTCACTGTTCCTGCTGGCTCGATAGAATAAAGCTCAAAACTTCCATCTTCATTATAACCTGCTACTAAAGTTCCTGCAATAAATGGCAGCATAGACATCTGCCTTATATTATTATAGGCGATTGTTCCAATAAGATTTGCGCTTTCTTTTATAGTCGGCCTCTGCTTGCTCCTAAGCTCTTTTAATCTTAACTCTGCTCTTACTAATTTTCTTAACATCTCTATGTCAGAAGCTACGCCTGTTCCTGAAAAAACGAGATAACTATTAATCTTTACAATTTTCTTTGTATTTTTGTATATAGCTATATCCCCTACTGTAGTCTTTTTATCTGCAGCTAACACTATACCATCTTTGCAGACAATTCCAACTATGCTTGTGCCTGTTTTAAGAATATTTTTTTTCAGCTCTTCATCCATTTTTCAAGAATGCATTAACTCCTTCTTTAGAATTTATAATATTACACAGAGAGATGGGTTTATAAATCTTTTGGATTTTCAAGATTTTACCTTTCCACTTTTGTGATGCCTCCTTCTTTTCTAAACTTAATTATGTTTTCGACAAAACTTTCTATTTTTGCCTCATGGCTTACAAGAATAAGCTGCTGTACTTTCAACTGAGATAAAACATCTCTAATCTTATCCAATTGCGATTCAGAAAAGCCGTCTGTTGGCTCATCTAATATTATTAAATCGCGGGTCTTTATTTTGCTTAATAAAGAATTTATAACCTGATTCAAAGCAAGTCTGTAGGCAAGAGCAACAGCTGTTCTCTCTCCCCCAGAAAGATAATCATAAGAAAGCTCATAGTCTTGCTGCTCTATTACCGGAGAAAATTGCTCATCCAATCTTACTGAGAGAGATTCTGGGACAAGAACAGAAAACCATTCTGAAAATAATTTTGAAAATTCTTCTCTTAATTTCAGCATAACATTTTTTTCTGTGAATAATATCATGTTAAGAAATGTTTCAGAAAGCCAATCCTCTAATTCTTTTAAATAATCTATCTTTTTTTTCATTTCTTCTTTTTGTTTTAGGCTTTTTTCTATATCTAAAATTTGCTCTTGCAACAGGGAAATTTCTTTGCTTATTTCTGCCACTTTAATTTCTTGCCGCCTTTCTTTAATCTTTTCTTGTTCAAGTTCTTTTTCTTTTTCCTCAAATAAAAAAGCAAATTTTGTAAACTGCAAGATGCTCTCTTCTAAAGTTTTTATATGCTTGGTTATAAGCTCTGTATCAGAATCTATCTGCTTTTTTTTCTTCTCTAATTCTTCGGCATTTTTTTCTTTTTCTCTTATACTTTCAAGCTTAACTTTGTTAATTTCCTCTTCTGCTCTTTTTTGCTCAAGCTCAGAGATATTCTTTCTTAAACTTTCTAAATTTTGAAGAAGCGATGATTTTTGCTTTTCTAAGTCTTGAGATTCTTTGTCAATTATTACAATTTCAGAGTCTACTTTTGTAAAAATGTTTTCTTTGTAAGTTTCATTAACTTCTTGAAGGCAAGTGGGGCAGATTTTTAATCTGCCTATTTTTTCTTGAAGCTGTTCTGCTTCTTTTTTTCTTTCTTTCAGGGAGTTTAATTTACTTGAAAAGTTAATAATTTGCTCTTGAAAATACTTTTCTTGTTCTTTATTTTTTGTTATTGCTTCAGCAAGCTCCAAAAATTTCTTCTTATCAAACTCAAGTTTTTTGCCTTCTTCTATCTCTTTCCTTAGCTTTTCTATCTGTGTTTTCAGCTCAAGAGAAGATTCTTTTTTGTTCAAAAGTACAAAAGCAGATTTTTCTTTTTCATTTTCAAGAATTTCTTTTTCTTTTATTTTTTTCTCCGCCTCTTTTGCTTCTTGCTCTATTTTTTTTCTTTGCTCTGCTTTTTCTTGCAAAATTTTAGTTTCTTTTTCCTTATCTCCCTGCAAAAAGGAAAACTTTTCTTTTTTCCCCTGCAAATTTTTTTTGATTTCTTCTACATCTGCTAACTGCCCTTCCTTATTTCTTATATCTTCTCTAATTTTTGACGCAAAAATATTTATGTTTTCTTCTATTCTTTTATATTTGTCTATCCCGAAGATATGGCGCAAAGTGTTAAGCCTTTCTTCTGCTTTTTCTAGAATTATTTGCTTCATCTCTTCTTGCGGTGTGTAGACAGTAAATTTGTAAAGCAGATTAGTTTTTTTAATAAACTCAGAAGGATAATTTAACAAGCTTAAAACTTTATTTTTAATTTCTGTTACACTGCTTTCAAACTTTTCATTGTCTATTGAAACAGAAGCAGATTCTTGATTTATTGTTTTGCCTGACTTTTTTAAAGTTCTTTCTATAATTACATTCTTACCATCTATGTCTAATTCAAGAACAATTCGCCCTTCTTTTTTTCCGTTTTTTAATAAAGAATTGCCTCTCTGTGTTGGTTGCAGCCCAAACAGGGCGAATTCTATTGCAAGAAGAACAGAAGTTTTGCCTGTTCCAATATCTCCTGACAACAAAGTTGAGCCTATTGGGAATTCTATTTCTTGATTCTCATAACTTCTTATGTTCTCGAGTTTTATTTTTTTTAGGAGCATTTTAAGTTTAGATCTAAAATTTTATTTATCTCCCCAAGCAGCCGATTTTCAAAAATCAATCTTTTCTCGTCTTCTTGTTTTTCTAAATTAAAAGAATTTATCAGCTGAGAAAGGAATTTGTTAAAGTTAGAAGGATTTTCTTTAACAAATTTTTCAACTATCGAATCTTCTATCTTGTCTATATCACTAACTTCAATCTCCATTTCCAGCTCTTCTGTTTTTAATTGAGAAGTGTTTTTAAGCAGAACAAACGCATTTTTTTCTTTTGCTCTGTCCATAATTTCAGAAAATTTTATATCAGATGTTTTGCCCTGTTTTATCTTGCCTTTTAATTTTAAAAGAATAATCTTATCTTTTAAATTTTGTTTTTCCAATTCTTTTAAAATCTTGTCTGTAGCCGTGAGAGCATTTTCTATTTCAATTTCTAATGGCAAAACTTCTTTTAACTTTATCTCTTTTCTTGTTATTTTAACATAACCATTAACATCTATTATGTAAAAACCTCCTCCTCTCAAGTCTTCTAACTCCTGGAAATTATTTGGAAAAATTGGGCCAGGATAAATTAGATATTGATTGTCAGACAGCTTATTTTCATGGATTAAATGTAAATGGCCGAGAGCATAATACTCTGCATCTGGCAGTTGTTTTATGTCTATAGAATCTATAGGCAGATTTCCTTTTGCAGATTCCATTGTTGTGTGAAGCATTAGAATTTTAAATTTATTAGAGGGCTCGAGAGAAATTTTTTTTAAATCCTCTATCTCTAAGCCAGATTTTTTTCCCGGATAACCATAAATTGATATGCTTTCGTTATTGCTGGGTTTTAAACTTATCTTATTGTCTTTTTCCTCAAAACTACAAATTTCACAGAACCCAGCCTTCTCTAAAACATCTAAAAAAGTTTTTCCAGAAACAGAATAATCATGGCTTCCTGCTATAACATAACACTTTATTCTTGCCTCTTTTAATCTCCTAAACTCTGAAAATGTCTCTTTTAAAATTTCTATTGGGGGATAGGCAGAATCAAATAAATCTCCTGCAAAAACTATAAAATTCACTTTTTCTTCTATGCATATTTCAATTGCTCTTTTGAAGCTTGCAAGATTTAATTGTTGGAGCTCTGGCTGTCTCCAGCTTCCTAAATGGCAGTCAGCAATATGCGCAAACCTCATTTTGAAAATGAGGTTTCTTTAATCCAAAAAGTTTTCCTCATTTTAACCCCCTAGCAAAAATGAAAGAAAAGATGATTATATAAAAATAGTTGTTGTAGAGAATAGATTGTTTTAAGACTCTAATTCATACACAAACAACTCTTCAAAGAAAAATCTTTTTTTGTTCAAAAGTTTCGTTTTATAATCTAATTCTTCAGCTTGTTTTTTTATTATTTCTGGCTTGCTTAAAGAAGAAAATAACAATAAAATTTTCCCTTTTTTGTTTAGATGCTCTTTAGCATTTTTTAGGAATTTAACAATTATTTCATATCCTTGCTTGCCTCCTGTTGTGTCCTTTTTTTTGTCATACTTATCCTGTGGAAGATAAGGCGGATTGAAGACTATTAAAGAAAATTTATCTTTCTTTAAATTTGAAAATAAATCGCTTTTAATTGCTTCAAATCCTTTTTTTTTCAAAAATGAAATTGCTTCTTTATCTATATCTGCTGTTAAAATGTTATTAAAGCCAAGATTTTTGCAAGTTTCTGCAAGAATTCCAGAGCCAGAGCCCATATCCAAGATTTTTATGTTTTTGTCTTTGTTTTTTAAACATTCTTTTAAACAAGATGCAAGTAAATAAGAGTCTTCTGATGGTTTATACATTTTAATTACACTATAATTTCATAACTATAAAAATCCTCTAATTTGAGGCTATGGTAAAGCTTAATTGAGGAGCTTCTAATTAACCTTATCAAATTTAAAATGTCAAAAACTATTTAAAGTAGTTGTTCTACATTATTTTAGGCTAAAAGATGGTGTATAAAAAATATATTTATAAAAATTTAGGCTAAAAGATGGTGTATAAAAAATATATTTATAAAAATTTAGGCTAAAAGATGGTGTATAAAAAATATATTTATAAAAATGGTGAAAGGCATGGGCCTTATTATTACCATTCTTATAGAGATGGAAATAGCATAAAAAAGATTTATATTGGCGGGAAAAAAGAATATAAAAAATTTTTAAATAAAAAAAATAAAAAAATAGGGTTTATTGTTCCTGCGATTATTTTATTGGCTATTATTGGATTTTTTATTTTTCAGCTTCAAATTACTGGAAAATTTGTTCTTGAGCTACAAGATTCTTATATTTCTGGAGAAAACATAAGTGGAATTTTAAAACTTGGATTAAAAAAAGGTGAATTGTTACCAATAGACTCACAAATAGTTGTGGAACAGGAAAAAATAATATCTGAAACACCTCTAATTAATTTAATCTCTGCTAATTCTAATGGAAATTTTTATATTGAAAATGCAGAAATAAGCGGGAAAGGAGAGGGCTATGGTTTTTTGGGTGAAAAACTAGCATCTCCTCAAGTTTTCTTTAAGTTGGAAGTGTATGATTCAAGTGAAGCGAAAGAAAAAGAAGAAACGAATTCGGAGAAAGAAACACCAGCAATAGAGACACCAGCAATAGAAACACCAGCAATAGAGACACCAGCAATAGAGACACCAGCAATAGAGACACCAGCAATAGAGACGCCAATAACAGAAGCGCCTCAAACTACTCAATCAGAAGAAACGACTTCTAAAACTTCTGAATCAAGCGCAGAAAGTGAAGATAGCAATGAAAATTTAATTACTGGAGCTGTTGTAGAAGAAACAGAGCAGGTAATTGGTGGAAGTTGCTCAAAAGGACAGCCTTTTTCTTATACTCTTGAAGAAGGAAAAACAGCAAAGATAAAACAAGATAGTGCAGAAATTAAAGAAATTGATGAGAATGGAGAATTAAAAAGCGAAAAACTTGCAGATGATGCAGTTACCCTACAAATTTCAAATAATAATGCAGAGGTAACTACAGATTATTTAATAAAAGAGCCGGGTTTTGGAAAAGATTTTTTGCAGGATGAAATAAATTTTCTTGAAATTGATTTAAGCAAATTAGAAATTCAAGCAGAGCAAGGAACTTTATCAATAAGTTTGGTTTATCAAGGAAAAGAACTTGCAAAGGAAAGCAAAGAAATTAGTGTAGAACAACCTAAAACTGAGGAAAATGCCACAGAAAAAAGTGTAACTCCCCTTGATGTTGAAACAATACAATACAAAGCAGTTATTGGGAAGCCTGTAAAGTGGCTGAAAATAATTAAAATTGAAAACAAAACTGGTTTAATTTTAGAACTGCCAAAATCATCCAACAATATCAGCATAAGGACTGGAGAGGAAATCCAGCGGGCTTTGCAAGAAGCAAAAGAATATGATGGAAAAATTGATGAAGCAGACAGAGCAAGCTTAATAAGTAAGGTAACAGGAGAGGCTATTTCAGAAACTGGAGGAAAACAAGGAATTTTATCAAGATTTTTTAATTGGCTTGCTGGAATTGTAATCACCGGAAAAATTATCCAAGAGCAAGAAATTGAAAATGCGATAATAGAAACAAATGAAAATAAAATTATTGAGCTAACTAAAATAATACAACAAGAGCAGGAAATAGCAGTAGAGTATTACACAGAAGCTCCTTTAGCAGAAGAAACAAACATAACTGGAGGAAAAAGAATTGTGGTAACTGCGTCAGATGGGCTGAACTATACAAATGTCCTGGCTTATACTTTACTTGACAATAAAATTCCAACGAGCAACACAGAAGATATAAAACTGTATTTGGTTGGGAAAACAAGAGAAAAGGTTAATTTTTCTTCTAATGATTTAGATAATGATAGTATGACTGATTATGTTGAATGGAGTATTCAGCATTTATCTGGACAAATTTATGAGATAGTTTACAAGCCAGTTGCAATCTCAAATGAATCTCAGTCAAATATAGCTCTGAACAGCGGCTGGAATTTAATATCTTTAACTTTAAAGGAGAATGATGATGTGGCAGATAGAGCCATTCCTATTGCTCTTGGAAGAAATTTAATTGGCTATTCTTCTGATAAAGAAATTGCGTTAGAAAATGTCAGGTTTGTAGACTCAAATGGAAATAGCTTTAAATGGGCAGAAGCAGTTGAAAAAAATAAGCTGTCTGCTTATTTGCAGTATCTTGATGCTGATAATCCTATTGCAAGCGAAAGAAAATATAAGTATGCTGCAACTGCTGAGCTGGAAAAAAATGATGTAAGTTTAAGGAAAAATAAAGGTTATTGGGTTTATGCAAATGAAAAAGGAAATTTAATTTTTCCAGGTGTTGGAGGAACTCTTGAAGGGCAAACTTATAATTGGAGTGAGCTTAGATTTTCAGACGGAACAGATGAAAAGAATATAACAGAGGCTAAAGAGGCAGGATGGCTTTTTGGAAGCGAGAGCGCAGCTTATATTAATTATTACGAAAATGGCTACAAAAAAGTGTGCGGAACAGAAGACTGCGATAATACAAATTTAGAGTCTTGGAGAGGCTATTTTATCTGGAGCAATAAAGATAATATTCAATTAATAAGGAGAAATTAGAGTTCTTCGGATAAGGACAAATATAAAATTTACTCATCTGATGGTTTTGATCCAGCTTTAAGAAGTTAATGGTTAATGCAGTATCTCCGAAACAAAGGACAAACTGAGATGGGCATAGCCATCTCATTAACAAGAAAAGAACAATGCATGCTCCACCCATAGACCCAAAAATTTCTATAAATGGATTATTCTTCGCCTTGTTTAG
>Ga0315274_10010478_pt1 | contig 13350 bp, 15 predicted proteins | sample YL17G02_20_MG_FD_203700 | JGI IMG/M metagenome (GOLD analysis project Ga0315274, IMG submission 203700) | Sediment microbial communities from Yellowstone Lake, YNP, Wyoming, USA - YL17G02_20 | ecosystem: Environmental > Aquatic > Freshwater > Lake > Sediment | place: USA: Wyoming | collected...
TTCGGAGACGCCGTACTGGCCGACGGCAGCCTTCCCCTGTTCCGAGACGTACGCGTAGCCGGTGACGATGAGACCCACGCCGCCGCTTGCCACGCCCTCGAAGATCTTCACGGAGGCATCGGTGGCCTCTCCGTCGTCAGTTGCGGTGCCATCCCAGGTAGCGGAGCGCATGAAGCGATTGCGGATCCTGATCCCGTCAATAGTAATCGGGTCGAACGGGCCGGTCATATGGCATCTCCTCCAGCGATTGAGAATTCTGTGTTACTCCGCATTACGACTATGCTACCACCTGCTGGTAGCCGTGGCCTAGCTAATCGAGGGTAGGGACTGTCATGGGTGCCCGATCGGGAGGGCGAGTCTGTCTGGCAGAGCCTCATTGAGCGCCGGGACTCGGCGTTGGACCTGATTGCTGCGCCTCAGCAGACCATCCGCTCCCCAGCCGCCGCTGCTGTGATGCGGGGAGATCGGGGCGAAGACGGTGGCCCAGCCTTAGGCTCATCAAGAAACAGAATCCCCCGCGGATTGAAATCCGCGGCTTAGACCGAAGCTGCGGGTTTCAACCCGCAGAGTCTAGTCAAATTGTCTATTACCCTCAGGCGGGGGTCGGGGCCCACGCCCAACCGCGCTCTCTCCTCTCTTGCCAACCCTTGCGGCTGCGTGTAGGATAGCTGCGGCGCGTCAAGCCTGCAGTTCACCTGACCCTGGCGGTGGTATACGAGCGCGATGGATTCAGAAGGCAACAGGTCCTCAGCGCGGATTTCGGCCATCTGGCGGCTCCTTGTCCGCAACGTGAGCCGTCTCCTGCATTCTCGCCCGGCCGTCCTACCGCGCGCCTCGGTCGCCCTTGCCCTCGCTGCTCTCTGCCTATTCGTTGGGAGCAGCCACGTTCCGGCGCCGCCTCGTCATGGCCAGACGGATGTGCTCCAGGAGCTGAAGGCTCCCTTCTCCACCCTGGCAGCGGCCACGCCGCAGTCTGTCCCTCTCTCCCCCACCCTGGAGCCGACGACGCCGCAGCTTGGCGCTCCCTCTCCCACGCTGGCGCCGACGACACCGCAGCCCGCCGCTCCCTCCCCTGCCCTGGAGCCGGCCGCGCCGGAGGCGATCGCCGCCTCCTCCGCACCGGAGCCGGCGGTGCCCGAGCCTGGCCCTCCCTCCCCTGCACCAGTCCCCGACATCGGTGAGCTCGTCACCCTCATCAACGGCTACAGAGCTGAGAACGGCCTTGGGCCGCTAGTCACATCGCCTGCCCTGACGCAGGCCGCTCAGTGGATGAGCGAGGACATGGCCGGGAATGGGTACTTGAGCCACACTGACTCTCTGGGCCGAGGCAACTTGGGGCGGCTGGCCGCCTTCGGGTACGATTGCACAGCCTACAACACCTGGTGCGGCGAGAACCTGGCGGCCGGGACCGCGACCGGGTGGGAGACCCTCGATGCGTGGCGCAAGTCGCCGGCGCACAACGACCTCCTGCTGAAGGCCGACTTCGCGGCGCTCGGCATAGGCTGTGCGTACAATCAGGGCAGCGCCTACGGCTGGTACTGGGTCATCGAGCTGGGCGGCGAGGCTCGCTGAAGCGCCGGCTCCCCAGCGAGAGCCCGCCCTCGCCTTGACGTCCGCCCGCTGCTTTGGCATGATGCGCTAGCCAATTGCATTCGACTGGCCAATCGTATTCGGGCGCCGGGACTGAAATCGACGCCAAGGAGGTCGACATGAAGATCTTTAACGATTTCAAGCAGTTCCTGCTCAGGGGCAACGTCGTCGATACGGCAGTCGCCCTAGTGATGGCTCTTGCCGTATTTGCGGTGGTCACGGCTCTAATTAAGGACCTGATCACACCGATCATCGCGGCCATGGCTGGCAAGCCGGATTTCTCTGCCCTGACGTTCGAAATCAACAAAAGCGCGTTCATGTACGGCGACTTCCTCAATGCGTTGATCACATTCTTCCTCACGGCCGCGGCGATGTTCTTCTTCATTGTTGTCCCGATGAACGCGCTGATCGCCCGCTCCCGCAAGGAGCCCCCGGCGGACCCGACGACGCGCAAGTGCCCCGAGTGCATGAGCGAGATACCGGTCGACGCCCGGCGCTGCGCCTTCTGCGCGTCTGAGGTTCGGGGCAAATAGCGTACGTCCAACGAGGCGTCAGTTGGGCGCCTGCCCACCGCGCGTCGGCAGCTCGCATCCGCACCCCAGCCGCCCCTTCTCTGATGCTATAATGAATAGCGCCAGGAGGGGTGACCGAGAGGCTTATGGTGCCGCTCTCGAAAAGCGGTGTGGGTTTACGCTCACCGGGGGTTCGAATCCCTCCCCCTCCGCCAAGAGGCAGAACCAGCAAACCAGGAAACCAACAAGCCGGCCTCCACTTGGTTTGATGGTCAGTTGGTTCCTCTGGTTCCGCGAAGCCCGGAGGGGTGCTGGAGTGGCCGATCAGGCACGCCTGGAGAGCGTGTGTTCCGCAAGGGACCGTGGGTTCGAATCCCACCCCCTCCGCCAGCTAGAGCGACGGGTTGGGCAAGACAAAAAGAGATCCCCCGCGCAGAGCGGGGGATCCTGCTTCCGGTTTGGGGCGTTCTATTCGCCGGAGCCCTTGGTGGCCTCCTCGTGGCGGGCCTTCATCTCCTTCTCCGCCTCCTTCTGAGCCTCCCGCCCGGCCTTCAGGGCCTCCTCCAGCCGCCGACGCGCCATCTCCACGCCCTCGCGCGCCTTCCCTATCGCCTGCTGGACCCCCTCTCGCGTCTCTTCGCTGGTGCGCTCTCGCCAGACCTCCTCCAGCCGCTGCCGCGTCTGGCGGCCGGGAGCGGGGGCCATGAAAGCGGCCAGGCAGGCGCCAGTGATGAAACCCAGGACGAACCCGAACAAGAACCTCATCATTTCTTCTGTCCCTCCTGGCGGCCCTTGCCGCCTCCCCCTCTCTGCCCCAGCCCAGCGAGCGCTCCCAGCCCTCGCTTGACCCCCGAGAAGAGGCCGTAAACGCGAATGATCGGCGATACCGTCGTGTCTGAGATGAAGGTGACCGTCCCCCGCACGTTGTTCACCGCCGGCTTGACCCCTTCATCGATCAGGCCGCGCGCCGCCCGGAAGGCGGAGATGGCAGCCAAGCCTGCCACCAGGGTCACGACAATGGCCACCAGAAAGAGGATCGTCCCGGCGATGGTGAAGGCAATAATGCATACGTCCCGCACGTCCTGCAGACTGTCGATGCCCATAGCCGCGACCTCCTACGCTGAAAGAGCCTGCCTCTGCCGCAAGGCGGCTCAGCCCCTGGCTGATGCCGCTGGATAAGGCTGGCGGCCCATTATAGCACAGGTCGAGCGCAAGCTGAACAATTATGGTGAGCCTTTGGGGCCGCTCATGGTGAGCCTGTCGAACCATGAGTCCCGCTCCTTCGACAAGCTCAGGACGAGCGGGAGCGACGGGGTCAGGATGAGCGGGGGCGACGAGGCTCGTAGCTGCAGGGCTTATGGCGATCAAGAGAATAGAAACAGCCCTGAGGGTTGAAACCCTCAGCTTTGGGGAAGCTGCGGGATTTATCCCGCAGAGGCGAATCTAAATAGTTGAACGCCATCAGCCCTGCCTTCTGTCGACTCATTTTGTTCATGGCAATCAACCAGCGCTCTCGGCGATGATGCCGCCGCCCAGCACCTTCTCGCCCTGGTAGAACACCACCGCCTGGCCGGGGGTGATCGCCCGCTGGGGCCGCTCGAAGCGCACCTCCGCTCGCCCATCGTGCAGCGTGAGCAGGGCCGGCGCCGCCTGGCTTCGATAGCGTATCTTGGCCCCCACCGCCAGCGGCCCCTCCGGCGCCCGGCCCGAAACGAAGGAGAGCTCGTCTGCCCAGAGGACGTCGCTCAGAAGGTCGGTCTCGCTGCCGACGATGACGCTGTTGGTCGGCGGGTCCAGGCTCAGGACGTACAGGGGCTCCCTGCCGCCCCTGGCCGGCAGGCCCCGCCGCTGGCCGACGGTGTAGCCAGCGATGCCCTCGTGGCGGCCCACGATGCGCCCGTCGCTGTCCACGATGTCGCCCGGCCGCTGGGGGAAGCGCTCGGCGAGGAAGGCGCGGTAGCCGCCGCGGGGGAGGAAGCAGATATCGGCGCTATCGGTCTTGCTGGCCACCGGCAGGCCCATCTCCGCCGCCATCCGGCGCACGTCCCCCTTCGTGTAATCGCCCAGGGGGAAGAGCAGGCGCGCCAGCTCCTCCTGCCCCAGCATGTACAGCACGTAGGACTGGTCCTTGCCCTCGTCCCTGGCCCGCCACAGCTCGTGGCCATGGTCGCTGCTGACGATGCGACAGTAGTGGCCGGTGGCCAGATAGTCGGCGCCCAGCGCCAGCGCCTTGGGCAGCAGCAGCCGAAACTTGATGTGCTGGTTGCAGGCGAGGCAGGGGTTGGGCGTGTGCCCCCGCAGGTACTCCTGGCAGAAGTAGTCCACCACCGCTGAGGCGAACTCCCGCTCGAAGTTGAGGACGCGATGGGGGATGCCCAGGACCTCGCAGACCGTGCGGGCGTCCTCGATCTCCTGCGGCGAGCAACAGCGGCGGAAGTCCACAAGCGCATCGGGGTTCTCCGGCGTCCACAGGCGCATGGTCACGCCGCTGACCTCGTACCCCTGGCGCACCAGAAGGGCGGCCGCAGTGGAGGAGTCCACCCCGCCGCTCATGGCCACGATCACTCGCTTCCTACCCATCGCCACCGCCTATGGTATAATGTTCTTAGCCTTGACTGAAGTAGGAGGCCATCTGGAAGGGTCAACTCTAGCTCGCAGGATCGTCGATCTCCTCGCCGATAGGCAGGCCGAGGATATCCTCCTCCTGGATATCGGCAAGGTGACCGTGTTCGCCGACTACTTCGTGATTGCCAGCGCCCCGACCGTTCGCCAGATGCAGGCCCTCTGTGATGCCATTGACTCGGAGCTGGCCAAGGACGGCATCAAGACCTACGGCCGCGAGGGGGCGCCGGCGTCGGGCTGGATTCTCCTCGACCTGGGCGACGTCGTCGTCCACATCTTCGGCCCCGACGAGCGCCACTTCTACGATCTGGAAGGCCTGTGGCAGCAGGCCACGCCGGTAGTGCGCATCCAGTAGCGCCCTACTCGAACACCCAGGGGTCGATGCTGCGCTCGTAGCTGAACATCTCCCCCTCCTGGAAGAACAGGCGGATCTCCTTCTCGGCGGACTCCAGGGAATCGGAGCCGTGCACCAGGTTGCGGCCGGTATCTATGCCCAGGTCGGCGCGGATAGTGCCCGGCGCCGCCTGCGCGGGGTTGGTCGCCCCCATGGACTGGCGCACTATCTCCACGGCGTTATTCCCCTCGAACACGGCGGCGATGATGGGGCTGGAGGTGATGTACCGGAGCAAGCCCGGGAAGAAGGCTTTCCCCTCATGGGCGGCGTAGTGCTGGCGAGCCAGGGCCTCGTCCATGTGGATCATGCGCATGGCGACGATGCGCAGGCCCCGTCGCTCCAGGCGAGCGATGATCTCCCCCGCCAGGCCTCGCTGCATGGCGTCGGGCTTGATGAGCACCAGCGTTCGCTCCATGGGGCTCCCTCCTTACTTGCGACCGCCGCTGCGCGGTCGGGCGACAACCGCCTCCCGCAGGTAGATGGGCTTGAGGCTGGCAGCGTCGTCCGTCTGGCCGGCGGCCAGCCTTCGCCAGGCCAGCTCGGCGATGAAGCCCGCCCGTCGTACCGACATGGGCGCTGTGCCAGGGCCGGCCGCCTGCCGGCCCAACGCCTCTCTCAATCTCTCGGCCAGCTCGTCCGATATTTCGCCGCAGAATAGGGCGCGCTTGAGCCGCCGTCTTACCGCTGCCAGCAGGCCGTCCAGCGACGACAGCCGCGGCGGCACCACCTCGCGCCAGCCCGCGGCGTCGCGAGCGTAGACGGCCCAGGCCAGCTCGCCCCGGCCAGCGCGATGGATGGGGCAGATGGGGCCAGGGTAGTCAGCGTGCTGGTAGGCGTCCGCCTCCAGGCGGCCCACGCCCACCAGTGGCAGTCCCAGGGCGAAGGCCAACCCCTTGGCCGTGCTCACGCCCACCCTCAGGCCGGTGTAGCCGCCCGGCCCGATGCAGACGAAGATGGCCCGAAGGTCGCTCTTGTCCACGCCCGCTCGCTCCATGAGATACTGGAGCGTGGGCAGCAACTCCACCGAGTGGTTGCGGGAACAGCGCCAGGTGAGCTCGGCGACGAGCGCACCCTCCTGGGATAGGCCCACGCTGGCCATCTCCGAGGCGGTATCGATGGTCAGCTCCACCCTCGCCCTCCTATGACCGCCTGCGCCGGCCGCCGGCGAGGGCCGCCAGCAGCCGTTCGTAGCGCTCGCCGTGCGCCTCGAGCATCATGTCGCGCTCCCTGGCGCCGCTGATCTCCAGCCGCACCAGCAGGTGCTCGGGCGGGAAGACCTCCCAGGCCCGGTCGGCCCACTCCACCACCAACGCTCCGTCGGCGCAGCATTCGGTCAGGGCCAGCTCCTCCGCCTCCAGGGGGTCCTCCAGGCGATAGAGATCGCCATGATAGAGGGTCAGTCGGCCCTGGTACTCGCCCAGGAGGACGAATGACTTGCTGGTCACATGGTCAGGCACCGCCAGGCCCTGGCCGATGCCCTGCACAAGGCAGGTCTTGCCCGAACCCAGCTCGCCGGAGAGGAGCACGATGTCGCCCGCTTGCAGCAATCGCCCCAGGCGGGCACCGATGCGCCGCGTCTGAGCGGGGCTCTTGCTCCTGAGCGTTAGGGATGCCGCTACCGTCGCCACGCTGCTCCTCGCAGGTGGTCCCAGCCAGCCTTTGGCGGCGTCAGCTCGCGGCCATCCTCGCCCAGCAGGCGGACGCGCCGTTGGCGGTCGACCACCATCTCCCCGATGACGGCGATGGGCACGTCGGCCTTGCCCTGCACGCGCTCGATGACATCCGGCGGCGCTGCCAGCAGGAGCTCGTAGTCCTCGCCGCCTCCGCAGGCCAGAGCCAGGGCGTCCTGGGGGAAGGCCTGGCGCAGCGCAGGGCTGATCGGTATTCTCTGGGCGTGGACGATGGCCCCCAGACCGCTGGCCTGGCAGACGTGGCCCAGGTCCTGGAGGAGGCCATCGCTGACATCGATGGCCGCTCGCACCCCTTCGCGGGCCGCCAACTGGCCAGCGGCCAGAGGCGGCTTGTGGTGCAAATGGGTCCGCTTCAGGCGGTCGGCGGCCTCCGCCGAGCCCGCGCTCTCCCCCAGCAGGATGTGCAGGCCGCCGGCGGAGTCGCCCAGGCAGCCCGTCACCGCTATCGCATCGCCGGCCTGGGCACCGCTGCGGGTCATCAGCAGCGGCTCGCCTCGATCATCGACCAGCGCCCGGCCGATGAGGGTGACCGTCACCATCGTCCTGTCGCAGCCAACGATGTCCCCGCCCACGGTGGCTGTGCCGTATTCGCTGCCTGCGGCCAGCATCCCGGCCAGAAGCTCATCCACGTTGGCCACCTCCGTCTGGGGCGGCAGGGCGAGGGTCAGGAGGGCCTGCTCGGGGATGCCACCCATGGCGGCGATGTCGCTCACGTTCACTGCCAGGGCGTTCCAGCCAAGGTCTCGCCAGGGGACGTGTGGCAGGAAGAAGTGGGTGCCCTCGATGAGCGAATCGGTCGTGACGAGCTGGACGCCGCTGGCTCTCCAGGCGGCGGCATCGTCGCCGATGCCGATGACCAGGCCAGACGGCTGGACGCCTCTGGCGAAGGCCTCGGCCAAGCGGGCGATGAGTCCGAACTCTCCCAGCTCAGAAACCTTCACAGGCCCGATTATAAGCCATCGGCGGTAGACGCTGAAGCCCGCAGCCAGCCGGCTGTGCGGCCCTGGCCCAGCGGGTGATATGCTGTAGGCAGAGTGCGCATCGCCATTATCGCCGACGTTCATTCCAGCCTGGAGGCGTTGGAGGCCGTCCTCCGCCACGCCGAAGAGGAGAACGCCCTCGACCAGGTGTGGTGCCTGGGCGACATCGTGGGTTATGGCCCCGACCCCGCTGCTTGCATGGCCCTCCTGCGCCGCTTCGACCTGCGCTGTGTGCCCGGCAACCACGACCATGCCGCCATCGGCCTCCTGCCCACCGACGACTTCAACCGCGATGCCGCTGCCGCTGCCCACTGGACGACTGGCCAACTTTCCCCTGAAGAGAGGCAATACCTGGAGGGCCTGCCTCACGTCGTTCAGGAGGGGGATTTCACCCTGGTGCACGGCAGCCTGCGCTGGCCCATCTGGGAGTACCTCGACTCCCCCGACGCCGCCCTGGACCACCTCCAGCGCCAGCAGACGCCCTTCGGCCTGGTGGGCCACACCCACGTGCCGATGCTGGTGGTGGAGGACGAGAAGGCGAATGAGGGCTGCCAGATGCACTACTTGCAGGATGGAGCGACGGTCAAGCTGGCTGACGAGCGTCTCGTCATCAACCCCGGCGGCGTCGGCCAGCCCCGCGATGGCGATCGCCGTGCTTCTTATGCCGTGTACGACGCCGATGCCCGCACCATCACCCTCCACCGCCTGGAGTACGATATCGCCGCCACCCAGAAGAAGATGGAGGCGGCGGGCCTTCCCCGCTGGCTCATCTACCGGCTGAGCATCGGCCAGTAGACAGGCGTGGTGCCACTACGCCCTGCTGAGCGTCGCGACGGCTTCCTCTCGTCCGACCATCCGAACGAACGCCTCCACCAGCTCCGGGTCCAGTTGCGTGTCGGCGCAGCGCTGAATCTCGGCCAGGGCCTCCCCTACGGTTCGCCCTTTCCGATATGGTCTGTCCAGAATCATGGCGGAGAATGCGTCGGCGATGGCCATGATGCGTCCCAGCAGCGGTATCTGCTTCCCCTCTAGACCGTTGGGATAACCCATGCCGTCGAACCGCTCGTGGTGATTTAGGGCGGCTTCCCGTACCTGCTCCACGTCTGGCAGATCGACGAGCAGGTGCTCGGCAATGACCACGTGGTGCTTCACTATTTCGTACTCGCCGGGCGTGAGAGGTCCGGGCTTCCTGAGAACGCGGTCAGGTACGCAAATCTTGCCCACGTCGTGAAGCAGGCCGGCGATGCGCAGCGTCTTCTGGACCTCCTCGGAATAGCCGAGCTCCTGGGCCAGCATGACCGCGCACTCGGTCACGATCTCGCTGTGAACCTTGGTGTAGTGATCCCTATTGTCGATAGCAGTCACCAGGCTCTCCAGCATGTCGAAAGTGCCCAGCTTGCGCAGCTCTGCTTTCTGCTCCTGGATCTTGGGCCGCCCGACGATCTTGCCTCCCAGGCTCTTGGACTCGTAGAGGTTGGCGTCGGCCACCGCCACCAGCTCGTGGCGTTTTTGCCCGTCCTCGGGGAAGACAGCCACGCCGCAGCTTACAGATATGGGGATGCGCTGGCTCCCGCGAGCCAGGAAGTGCTTTTCGGACAGCCATCCCTGAACTGACTGAGCGAAGGCAAATGCCGCCTCCCTGCCGGCCTTCGGCAGGATGACCATGAAATCATCGCCGCCATAGCGAGCGGCCAGGCCGTTGTCCTGGCAAAGCCCGGCCAGGTGCTCGGCGATCATCTTGAGAACTTGGTCGCCGGCCGAGTGGCCGTAGGTGTCGTTGAACAGCCTGAAGTTGTCGGTGTCCATCGCCACGATAGCCAGCGCCTCGCCCCGTCGCGACGCTGCCTGCAAGGCACGCTCCAACTCGGCCTGGAGGGCGCGATGGCCGTACAGGCCGGTGAGAAAGTCCCGGTCGGCCTGCTCCCGAGCCGCCTCGTACTGCTGGGCCCTCTCCAGCGCTATCCCGATTTCCATGCCAAGGGCGTGAATAAGGGTGATGTCGTCGGCGGTCAGGGCTGCTGCCTTGACCAGCTCCACCTCCAGAACGTGGCGGGTAGACTCTTTCCGACCCAGAGAAAGGTAGAGTCTGCCGCCTCCATCGCCCGATGGGCGGGCCTTTTTGGCTGCGCCATTGCCATTCTCCGGAATGAGGATGGGTTTTCCCTCGCTCGCGCTGAGCTTCACCCGCTCGACGCTGGCGGGCGAAGGTGCCACGTCTGGGTTTTCCGATCGCCGGTTGGCATTGCCGTCCCAACGATGGGCCTCGCCATCCCGCACCTCCCATACTGTGACCTGCTGGCTTCCCCGGCACTCGGAGACCAGCTTGTCGGCCAGGGTCAGCACACCATGGGTGCTAAGGCTCTTGCTAAGCGTCGATACAGCCTTGTGCAGAAGGGAGAGCTGCTGGTGGCGCCGCTGGAGTTCATCTGATCTTTTCAGCAGGGCTTCCGTCATCTCGTTGAAACTACGGGCCAACGAGGCTATCTCCTCTGGGCCGGACACGGCTGCTCTGACTTCGAGGTCTCCCGCTCTAATCGCCCTGGCTTGTGCCCGCAGCGCCGCCAGCGGGCGAATCACTCGGGTGGTGAGACCTATCGCCCCGCCAACCGCCAGCAGCAAGGCGACTGTGCCAAAGCCAGCCAGGGTCAACAGGGCCCTGTCGGCAGCGTCAGATGCTGACGCCCGCTCAGAGGCCAACGTCTCGTGCTTTCGCTGGGCTGCCGCCTCTATGTTGGCGCTCGCCTGCTCCGAGGTAGCCCAAGTCCCGACCTGATAGGTCGCCGCCAGTTGCCTTATCATGTCCGGGTCGCCGGTCGTTAGGAAGGGTAAGGCGATCTCGAATGTCTGCTCGATCTCGCCTATCTGGCGAGACACCTCTTCAAGCGCTGCCAGGCCCTCCGTGTCGCCTTTAGCCAGGGCCAGGGATCGGGCTTGCTCCAGGTCCTGGTGTAGGGCCGTTTGAGCTTGGCGGAACTCGTCGACCAGCGCAGGCTCTCCCATGAGTGCCAGGCCGGCAAAAGTACTGGCCTCCATGAAGTATTCTGCGCGGGCGTGCTCCAGAGTGGCAGCGGCCAGGGAGGTTTGCTCCAGCGACTTCAGCCGCGACTGATGATCGCGGGCGTTCAATATCGCCACCGTCGAGATGACGGCCAGGAGGAGGACGAACAGCACAACCGCCGCTGCAATCTGCCCTCGCGCTGACCTCAGGATATGCATTGTGTCATGTTCTCCACCGTCTGTTCAGCGCTTGTTTCAGTCATTCAAGTCTAAGTTGGGTAGCGCGTGCCCCGAAGCATCTCTCAGCCTGGCGGGCAGCCCTCACTCATTGGCGCAACGACCTGCGGCAGGTATCCATTTGTAAGGACGCACGCCGCTAGGGTTTCGCTACAAGGCAAGCATCCTTGCTAGCGGGCTTCCGTGCTGATACGATAGGGGTACGGTCATGGCCGACGTCAATGTGCTCATAACGTTTGGTCTGGACCACGAGCTGGTGGAGCGCATCCGGCAGGTCGACGCGCGGTTGCGGGTGTCTGTCCTCAGCCCTGCCCAACGTCAGCTCTTCCGGCGGGGCAGACCCATCTGGCGTCGCTCCAGCGAGCTGGCACAGGCGACGGAAGAGAGCGAGGAGGATGCTCAACGCCGCCTGGATGAGGCCCTGGCCGAAGCCGAGGTCCTGTTCTCCCTCTCCACCATGCCTGCCGACCTCCTGTCGCGGGCGTCCCGCCTCAAGTGGATACAGCTCTCCAGCGCTGGCAGCGACCGCCTGGTAGACCGCGAGGTCCTGCACAGCGATATTGCGGTCACTGCCGCCAGCGGCATACACGTCACCCCCATCGGCGAGTACGTCCTGGGGATGATGATCATGCTGGCAAAGGGTTGGCCTCATCTCTTTCGGGCCCAGCAGAAGGGGGAGTGGGCCCGTCTCACCCCCCAGGAGCTGGAGGGCAGGACGGTGGGCGTGGTGGGATTGGGCAGCGTCGGCCAGGAGGTGGCGCGCCTGGCCAAGCTCTTGGGCATGCGAGTGCTGGGCGTGCGTCGCTCGGGGGCACCCCTGGAGAGCGGCGAGTATCTGGTCGATGAGATATTCGGCCCGCTGGACCTCCTGCGCGTCCTCTCCCAGAGTGACTATGTGGTGCTGGCCCTTCCCCTGACTGAAGAGACCCACCACCTTATGGGCGAGCTGGCCCTCCAGGCCATGAAGCCCTCGGCCTATCTGATCAACGTTTCTCCCGGCGCGGTGGTGGACGAGACGGCCCTGGTGCGGGCTCTCAAGGTAGGGCTGATCGCCGGGGCCGGCCTGGACGTGTTCGAGAGTGAGCCTTTGCCGCCAGAGAGCGAGCTGTGGAAGCTGCGCAACGTGATCATCAGCCCCCACATTGCTGCCGCGACCCGTCACCACAACGAGCGGGCGGTGGCCCTCTTCTGCGAGAACCTCCGCCGCTATCTAGCCGACGAGCCGCTGCTGAACCTGGTGGACCCCCAGCGGGGGTACTGACCGGGCCTATCGCTGCTTGGGGGAGGCCGGTTTCGGGCCTGCGCTCGCCGTCTCCAGCACCGCCAGTCGGCTCGGCTCCTCCCGCGCCCTCCGCCAGGTCCTCTCCATGCGCCGGCGGATGCCCTCGAATTCGGAGAAAATGTCGTTCGTGGGGGTCATCATGGCTTTGCCCTCCCCCTTGGTGGCCCAGGGGGCTTGGTGGTTCCTTTCCTGGCAGGGGCGCTGGGCTTGGCAGTCGCCGCCTGCTTGGCCGCCGCCTTTCCCTTAGCGGTGGGCTTCTCCCCGGCGGACGCCTTGCCCTTGGCGGGGGCGCTGGGCTTGGCCTTCTCTTCGGCGACAGGCGCATCCGCCTTCGCTGGCTTCTTGCCCCTGGTCGTTGCTTTCTCTTCTACCTGCTTTTCCAGCTCGATGCTGGCAACGGAGGCCACCGTATCGCCGGCGCCTACGCCCATGAGGGTCACGCCCATGGTGGCCCGCCCCTGTAGCGCAATGCTGTCCACGGTGGTGCGGATGACGATTCCGTCCTCGGAGATGAGCATCAGCTCTTGGTTCGAGTTGACGGTGAGGGCCGCCACCAACTGCCCTCTCCTCTCGTTGACCGTGAACGTCCGCACACCCTGGCCGCCTCGCCCCTGCGTAGGGTACTCCTCAAAGGTCGTGCGCTTGCCGTAGCCCTTGCTGCTCACCACCAGCAGTTCCTGGTCGGGGCGGGCGATCTCCATCCCCACCACCCGGTCGCCCTTTGCCAGACGGATGCCCCGCACACCGCCGCTCTGGCGGGAGGCCGAGCGCAACTGGCTCACCGGGAAGCGCAAGGCCTGACCGGCGGCGGTGACTAGAACGGCGTGATCTTTGCCGGACGCCAACTGGGCAGCTACCAGGGCGTCGGCCGCCTCCAGGTCCATGGTGATGAGGCCGTTGCGGCGCACTACGGCGAATTCGCTCAGGGCCGTCTTCTTCACCTCGCCCTGTTCGGTGGCGAGCACCAGGAATTCCTGATCGCTGCCGTCAGTGGCCACCACCGCCGTCACCCGCTCATCTTGCTCCAGATAGATGATATTGATGA